>Ga0299913_10005685_pt1 | contig 10698 bp, 6 predicted proteins | sample RVTome_9_FD_201360 | JGI IMG/M metagenome (GOLD analysis project Ga0299913, IMG submission 201360) | Soil microbial communities from uranium-contaminated site in the Upper Colorado River Basin, Wyoming, United States - RVT155D38 (version 2) ... | reverse complement strand
GTTCGTATTGGCGTTATAAAACCCTTCCTGATCGGTTTCTTGGGTGCGCGTGCGGGTGATGCGGTAGGCGCAGTCCGGTGCAGCTGAGCCCGGTTCATAGACGGAATAGTGAAAGCGATGGCCCCGCACAGTCGTTCCCGCCGGGCCGAAGAATGTCTCTTGTAGAAATGTCGCCTCGGCATAGCCGAATTGTTGCAATTTGTCTGTCATACGCGTACCGCCCGGAATGAGACCGACCTGAGTATGCCGCCTGCCCTGCTGATCTTCCAGCCACTCACACAAATACATGAATCCGCCGCATTCGGCGTAGATCGGCAGTCCCTGGTGGGCCGCTGTTCGTAACGCGGTGTGCATGGGCTGATTGGCGGCAAGCTGATCGGCAAACAATTCGGGAAAGCCACCGACGATCCAGATGCCGTCGATCGCCTCCGGCAAGGCCGCATCGTGTAACGGACGAAATGGAATGAGGTCGGCCCCCGCCGCCATCAGGCGATCCCGGTTTTCTTGGTAGGCAAAGTGAAACGCTTCGTCTTGCGCCCAGGCGATGCGCAGCTGGGGTGAAAGCGGAGCCGCTTTCGGCGCCGCTGGCAGTGCCAGCGGCGGTGCCGTCTGTGCCAGGCTCAGGATGTGGTCGAGATCGATGTGCTGCTCCACGAGGTCAACCAACTGATCCAGCAGTGGGGTGATGCGATCTTCTTCCGCAGCGGGCAGCAATCCGAGATGGCGTTCCGGAATTTTTAAACGGGGAGTTTGGGGGAGATAGCCGAGGATGTCGACGCCTTCTCGCTCGATGGCCGGGAGCAAATAGTGGTAATGCCCCACGCCGCCGAGCCGGTTCAGAATCACTCCGGCAATGTTCACGGCGGGATCGTAGGTATTGAAGCCGCGAATCATCGCCCCCACACTTGCCGCCATGCCGGCTGCATCAATTACCAGGACGATCGGCACCTGTAACAGCTCCGCGACTTCCGCCGTGCTGCCCACGCGGGAGGTCGGCGAACTGCCGTCGAACAGACCCATCACGCCTTCGATTACGGCGATGTCCGCGGTACGCGCGACTCGTGTGAAGGTCTCCCGTACGCGGTCCACCGCGACCATATAGGTGTCGAGATTGTAGCTGGGACGTCCCGCCGCCCGCTGGTGCAGTTGCGGATCGATATAATCCGGTCCCACCTTGAACGGCGCCACTTGCAGCCCGCGCCGCGCCAACGCCGCCATCAGGGCAAGGGTGATGGTGGTCTTACCGGCATGGCTATGCGGGGCGGCGATGATCAGGCGCGGTATCGAGCCCTGTTGCATGCGTCACACCTCCGGCTTTACCTGGCATAATTCAGTTCTATGTCTGAGTTCAATAAGTAGGTTGTTGGCGCGCGCTGCGTGTCGCTTGCGCTCGTAGGCATCATAGCACAGTCATCAGCCATCTCTCATCACAAGGCCAAAACTTTTTTTTCGGAGATTTTGTGGTAAGATCGAAACTTATACCAGTATGATCTGAGTGCAAACGAGTCCGCGTGTCTTGTCCATGACTTGGGGTGGGCAAAACGGGTAAGATTAAGAGATGATGAGGCATCGTTAGCCGTATGCTATCGCTAAGCGAGATGAGCAAATATGTGAAGCGCTATCCACTCTTGGGGACGATTGGAAATACGCCATTGGTCAAAGTTGATATTTTGGATAAAGAATTTCCCGAGGTCGAAATCGCAGCTAAGCTTGAATATTTCAATCCCGGCGGATCACTGAAGGATCGCCCAGTGCGCCAGATTCTTCTCGATGCGATTGAGCGGGGAGAGCTGCATCCGGGTAAAACGATTTTGGATTCTAGCTCCGGCAATGCCGGTATTGCCTACGCCATGCTCGGGGCCGCCATTGGCTATCCGGTGACCCTGGTGGTGCCGGAAAATGCCAGTCTCGAGCGCCTCAAACGCATTCGGGCGCACCGGGCTAATTTGATCAACACCGATGCGCTCAAAGGGTATGACGAAGCGTTGCGTGAGGTAAAGCGCGTTGTCGAGGCCGAACCGGAGCGGTATTTTTTTGCTGATCAATATAGTAATGTCAGCAATTGGCAAGCCCATTACAACGGAACTGCCGTTGAGATTTTAGAGCAAACCAACGGGGAACTTACTCATTTTGTAGGAGGCATCGGGACCGGCGGATCCATCACGGGGATTGGCAAACGTCTGAAGGAGTACAATCCCGATATCCGCATTGTGGCGATTATTCCGGAAGAATTTCCGGGGGTTGAAGGACTGAAGCCTCTCGGCGCCCCGGATGCGATCGTGCCGGAGATTCTGGACCCAAGTATTATCGATCAGCGTATTGATGTGACGGTTGAGGACGCTTACACCATGTGCTGGCGCTTGGCCAGCGCCGGTTTCTTCGTCGGTCAATCCTCCGGCGCCTATATGCAAGGAGTCTACCATGTCGCCCAGACGGTCGACGCCGGCCGTATCGTAACGCTTTTTAACGATCTTGGAGAGCGCTATTCCAGCACCCATCTCTGGGAACGCGAGTAGCGGAGGGGGAGAATATTCATGCAATTTGCCAGTGCGATTTCACATGAAGCTGAAACCGAGGTTGCGATTGATAAAACTTTAGAGACGCTGACCGAGCAGTTGGCCGATGCGCCGGTTGATCTCGGCTTTGTCTTTGCCTCATCGCATCATCTCAAGGCCCTAGCCGATTTGTTGCCGGAAGTGCAAAAGGGCTTGGACGCTCCGACGCTGATCGGGTGTACGGGCGGCGGCGTCATCGGCGATGCCCGCGAGATCGAGCATCGTCCGGCGTTCTCCCTGATGGCGGCGTCATTGCCCGGGGTTTCGATCAAGCCGTTTCACGTCGATCAAGCCACTGTCGAAGATCTTTCGGATACGTATTGGCAAGAACGCCTTTCACTCGCCGTCGAAGATGATCCGTCTTTCATGCTCTTCCCGGACCCGTTTACCATTGATGCCCAAAAGCTTCTCGATAGTTTCAATACCAGCTATCCGCTGCGTCCGGTTTTGGGTGGCCTGGCCAGCGGGGGGCAGTCGTCTAGCAGTTGTGCCTTGTTTCTGAATGGTGATGTGCTGCATGGGGCAGTGGGCTTAAGCTTGACGGGTAATTTTAGCTTGCGCACGGTGGTATCCCAGGGATGCCGGCCGATTGGCGAGCCGCAGATCATTACCCGCTGTGAGAATCAGATTATTTACGAGCTCGGCGGGAAACCAGCGTTGGAAGTGATCCAGGCGCTGCTGGAGTCGCTGCCGGAGGCGGATCAGCGTTTGGCGCGCAGCGCGTTGCTAATGGGCCGGGTAATCGATGAATACAAGGAAGGTTTTGAGCGTGGCGATTTTCTCATTCGCACCTTGATGGGGGCAGACCCGAAAAGCGGTGCGATTGCAGTTGGAGATATTTTTCGCCCCGGGCAAACCGTGCAGTTGCACGTGCGGGATGCCTCGACCGCCCGCGAGGATTTGCACGAACTCATGGACTCGTTGGCGCCGGAATTCAACGATGACCGGCCGGCAAAGGGGGCGCTGCTGTTTTCCTGTAACGGCCGGGGAGCGCATCTCTACGGCGAGAAAGATCACGACAGCCGGGTGATTACCGAAACGACGGGGGCCATCCCCCTCGCCGGGTTCTTCTGCAACGGTGAAATTGGTCCGATTGGCAACACCAATTTTCTACACGGGTTCACCGCGAGCATTGGGATCTTCCAGGATAAAGAGTAACGCCGGTCAACATCGTCGCAACGGTCAACCGAACCCGGTATGAGACGGCAAGAAACCGGTATGCTCCGAGACGTGGCCTAACGCCCCGGAACATACCGGCTATAAGCTGTGGCAATCCTATACTCTTGCATGGTATTCGCTTGATCCGCATATCCAATGTCCTACTTGAATCGTTCTAAGATATTCTTATGTTGGACGAAGCCGCATCCTTAACGCGCTATAACACTACGGATGTGTGGTTAGAGGTCGGTCATCAGCGCGTTTGCATCACCAAAATCACCGATCTGGACGCCTTGTTGGAAGCGATTGATCCGGTAACCTTCGCCGAGGATGAACGGATTCCCTATTGGGCCGAGCTGTGGCCGTCAGCCGTGGGATTGTCCCGTCATGTGGCGCGGCATGTGGCCTTGGACGATCAGCACGTATTAGAGCTTGGCTGCGGCCTGGGATTGGTCGGGGTGGTTGCCGCCTTGCAGGGGGCGCGGGTATTATGTACAGATTACGAGGCGGATGCGCTCGCCTTTGCCCGCCATAACGCTCGGCACAATCACTGTAAGCAGATGCATTTCCGCCAGGTCGATTGGCGGACTCCCGCCTTGCGGCGCCGCTACGATGTGATTTTAGCTTCCGATGTCATCTATGAAGCCCGCAATTTCGGACCGCTGGTGACGCTGTTGCAACGGTTTTTATCGCGTGGTGGTTACGCGCTCTTTGCGGACCCGGGACGGGCCAATGCCATGCCCTTTTTCGCCTTGTTGCGGCAGCGGGGGTTCACGTATCAAAAGGCGCTTGAGCCCGTTGCGTGGGATGGCTCCCATCAGATTGAAATTTATACGATTCGCCACCGTCGTCTAGCTCACCTTGACGCGTCTGACCTCAGATAAAGGACGAACTTATGGATAATCGGGATGCGGTCATGCAACGTCTTGAAGCATTGCGGGACACGATTCGTGAGCATCAGTACCACTATTACGTCGAAGATCGTCCGAGCGTCAGTGATGCGGAATACGATGTGCTGTATCGCGAGCTGCAAGCATTGGAAGCGGCCCATCCTGATCTCATCACACCGGATTCCCCTACGCAGCGAGTCGGGGGTGAGCCGGCGGAAGGGTTCGAACCGGTGGAACACGTCCTGCCGATGTTGAGTTTGGATAACGCCACCACTACTCAAGACTTGCAAGAATTCGAGGAGCGTTTGCAACGTCTGTTGCCAAAGCGGCAGTGGTGTTATGTCATTGAGCCCAAGATCGATGGATTAGGCGTCTCCCTGCTTTACGAACGCGGCGTGTTGGTGCGGGGCGCCACGCGCGGTGACGGCCGTATCGGTGAAAATATCACGCAGAATTTGCGGGCTATCAAAAGTATGCCCTTGCGCCTGCACGGTCCGCTGGTGGAGTTGCAGCGTCTCGAAGTGCGCGGCGAAGTCTACATGCCGAAACACGCCTTTGCCAAACTGAACCGGCAGCTCGAAGACGACGGCCAGGCGCCGTTTGCCAATCCGCGCAATGCCGCCGCCGGATCGTTGCGCTTGCTCGATCCGCGTCTGAGTGCGCGCCGCCCCCTCGATATTTTTTTCTACAGCCTGGGATATGCAGAGCCGGCGCATCCCTTTAGCGGACACTGGGAGGCGATGCAGGGACTGGCCCAAGCCGGATGTAAGATCAATCCGCGTTCGAGACTCTGTGACACGATGGAGGATGTGATTCGAGCCTGTCAAACACTCGAAGCTCAGCGCCATGATTTGGCTTACGACACCGACGGCGTGGTAGTCAAAGTCGACGATTTTGCCGTGCAGGCGCAATTTGGCGCCACCGCCCATCATCCGCGTTGGGCGATTGCCTTCAAATTTGCGGCACAGCAAGCCATTACCCGTGTCCTCAAGATGAGTATTAGTGTCGGGCGTACCGGCGCGCTCACGCCTACTGCCGACCTGGAGCCGGTGCACATCGCCGGGGTCACGGTCAGCCGGGCATCGTTGCACAACGAGGACGAAATTCGGCGCAAAGACATCCGCGTCAGCGATACGGTCGTGGTCGAGCGGGCCGGGGATGTCATTCCCCAAGTCGTGCGGGTTCTGGTGGAACACCGCCCAGCGGACAGTGTGCCCTTTGTCATGCCCACCCACTGTCCGATCTGCCACACTGCTGCTTACCGACCCGCCGGGGAAGCGGTAGCCCGCTGTCCGAACGCGGCCTGTCCGGCACAGCTTAAAGAACGCTTGCTGCACTATGGGTCGCGCCGCGCTATGGATATTGATGGGTTTGGCACCGCGGTGGTGGAGCAGTTGGTGAATCGGGGGTTGGTGCACGATTTTGCCGATCTCTACCGCCTCGAGGTCCCGACTCTAGCCGGGCTGGAGCGGCTGGCGGAGAAGTCGGCGAGCAATCTGATAGCGGCAATTGACCACAGCCGGGAACGGGGACTAGCGCGGCTGCTCTTTGGCCTTGGCATTCGCCATGCGGGCGAACGAGTGGCAGCGATTCTGGCGGCCCGGTATCGGACGATCGACGCGTTGGCCCAGGCGCCAGCGGAGGAGTTGGCCAAAGTCAACGACATCGGCCCGGTGATTGCCGAAAGCGTGCAGAAATTCTTTGCACAAGAGGAAAACCTGCGCACGATCGAGCGCTTACGCGCTGCTGGTGTGCGACTCGACGAACCGGAATCGGAGGGTGGCGTGTCTGGCATGGCTCAGACCCTGCAGGGCAAGGTGTTTGTGCTGACGGGCACGTTGCCCACGCTGACCCGCAATCAGGCCCGCGACCTGATCACGGCAGCCGGTGGCCGGGTGACGTCAAGTGTCACACGCAAAACGGATTATGTCGTGGCGGGACAGGATGCGGGCAGCAAGTATCAACAAGCCGAACGCTTCAACGTTCCCATCCTGGATGAGGCGGATTTGCACCAGTTGCTGCAGGCTGAGGTGTCATGAGGCGGAGGGCGGGGCGCCCCCCTTCATGCGTGCAAGATCGGGCCCTAGACGCGCTCGATCACGGTAGCGATACCCATGCCGCCACCGATGCAGAGCGTGACCAGTCCGGTGTTCAAATCGCGCCGTTCCAGTTCGTCTAAAACCGTCCCGAGCAGCATCGCACCGGTGGCGCCAATCGGGTGGCCAAGTGCAATGGCGCCGCCGTTGACGTTCACCGCTTCCGGATCGAGTTCCAAGTCGCGTATGGTTTTGAGCGGCACCACGGCAAAGGCTTCATTGATCTCCCACAGATCGATATCCTGAACCCCCATGCCCGCCTTCTTCAGGGCTTTGCGGCTCGCCGGAGTGGGGGCGGTCAGCATGATGACGGGTTCGGCACCAGCCGTGGCGACACTGCGGACGCGTGCCCTCGGCGCCAGATTGTGGGCGCGGGCATACTCGGGCGACGCGATGAGCACGGCTGCCGCACCATCCACAATTCCACTGGCATTACCGGCATGGTGCACGTGCTTGATTTGCCCTGCATGCGGGTAGACGCGCAACGCCATCTCATCCAAACTTTCGCCGTTGTAAGGCCGATGTGCACCCATGGCTTCAAATGAGGGTTGGAGGGTGCTGAGCGTTTCCACCGTCGTGCCGGAGCGGGGGTACTCGTCGTAAGCCAAAACCGTCTGTCCGCTTTTATCCACCACCGGCACGAGGCTCTTGTCGAAACGCCCTGTCTGCTGGGCGGCGGCGGCCCGCGCTTGGCTCTGTGCCGCAAACGTATCGAGATCCTCGCGTGAAAACCCTTCCAGCGTGGCGATCAGGTCGGCCGAAATGCCTTGCGGCACCATGGGGTACAGCTCGCGCAGGGCGGCATTATTGCCATCGAGTCCGGCGCCGTCTGAGCCCATGGGCTGACGCGACATCGATTCCACGCCGCCACCGACCACGAGGTCTTGCTGGCCGCTCATCACCCCCATCAGCCCAAAATTGACGCCTTGTAACCCAGAGCCGCAAAACCGATTCAGCGACACGCCCGTCACCTCTTGGGGCCACTGCGCCAACAGCACGGCGCTGCGGGTGATACAGGCGCCCTGATCGCCGGCCTGCGTTACACAGCCCGCGATCACATCATCAACATCACTAGGATCAAAGGCATTGCGCTCGACGAGCGCCCGCAAAGTGGTGGCCAAGAGTTCTTGAGGGTGTGTGTCCGCAAGTGCGCCGGTGTCTTTCTTGCCCTTGCCACGCGGTGTCCGCACCGCGTCGATGATCCATGCTTCGCCCATGATAACGCTCCTATAAACCATCCACTGCTCTTCGGGTGGCTTCGTGTCCTTTATTTAAGGCGCCATCGCCGTTTTGATGCCCATATTAAGTTGGATGCTCTCATCATCCTAACATAGAGGGATGATCTTTGCGATAGACAACGGAGAAGAAATGCGTTACAGCAATTCCAAGCTGCAGCATCTTGCATATTTTAAGCCCAAGAGAGGAGCCGCCAAGATGACTGGACAGGTGATACCGATACGTTAGGGACGCTCGCGGCGGCGAGCCGGGATAGACAAAGTGAGGCTTATCCAGAACCCAGCTCAGCTACAGCTATGGGGGCCAGGTCTAGCACTGATACCAGATATGCGCGAGAGTGCTGTGTTGCTCGACCTGACCCCGTTTTGCCCGTCAGGGCTGGGGTTCTCGAATTGGGACACTTCGAAAAATTCCAAAACTCATGACGGGCCAGATCGGCTCTTCCCGGCTGCTCCTGCAGCGGGGAGCATGGCGGCGCATGGAATGGGCGCCGCACCGCTATTGCTTGGCTAACCACACATCCTCTAAGCGCCGGTTCATCCAGTGACTATGGTGGGGCTCATAGTTCTGGATGCGGGCCGAGCGCACCTCGATCCGGGTCCACCACAGGCAGGGCATCCACCAGACCTTTTCCATCACGGCTTTTTGCAGCCGTTTGTTCAGTTCAATGCGCTTCGGCTTATCGAGGGTGGTCTTTTGCTGCTCGAACAGTTTGTCGACCTCGGGATCGCTGAAGCGTCCATAATTGCCACTACTCCCGGTGATGAATTTGGTTAGCATCTCATCCGGATCCCCTCCTGCCGACGAGCCGAAGGGGTCCACCATGACCGTAAAGTCTCGGGTCCGTCGGCTCTTGGTCCAGGCTGCGCTCTCCTCCAGCTTATGCTCGGCCTCCACCCCGATCTTCTTCCAGGCCGAAACGAGGTACACCCCAAAATCGATGTAGGGGAGTTTCACCGCCCGGTTGAGCAGCACGGCCTTAAAGCCGTTGGGATAGCCCGCGTCTGTGAGCAGGCGCTTGGCCTCCTTGAAATTGGCCTCATGGTCTTTGCCGAAGCCTGGCATCGCTTGCAGCTCTTCCGGAGACAAGGCCCACTCACTATTCGGATGCATGATCCCCCCTGGCGTTTCTAGCCCGGTCAGGGGGCCCAGGACATGGGCCATCTCATAGCGATTGACGGCTAATGACAGGGCCTTGCGCACGCGCTCATCGTCAAAGGGTTTGGCCTCCACATTGAAGGCCACGCCCCAGTGAATGAGGGCCTTGGGGTAGCGCACCACCACTCGATCGCCGAGCTGCTTTTTGATGGCGTCGGCTTCAGACGGCGGGAAGCCGCGAAATTCCACATCGGTGCGCCCGGAACGCACCGACTTGCCTGCGGCCGAGAGGTCTTTGATCATGAAATACTTGATCCCATCCATATGGGGCAGACCGGGTTTCCAGTAGTTGGGGTTCCGTTCCACTTCCAGGTAGGAACCCCGCACCCACTGTTTCAGTTTAAAGGGGCCGGTGCCCATGGCGTTGTTTTTGTACCAGTGGGGATCCTGATCCAGATACTTCTTGGCAAAGATGAAGTTGGCTGGATGGGCGATGGTGGTGAGGAACGACGCTGCAGGGTAGTGCAGGTGAAAGACCACGGTGTAAGGCTCCGGCGCCTCGACACTTTTGATCATCTGATAAAAGGTCTTGCGTGAGCTGACGGTCTCTGAGGATGGATTGAAGATGCGATCCCAACTGGCCTTCGCATCTGCCGAGGTCAACTCACTGCCATCGTGGAACTTCACGCCTTTGTGTAGCTGAAAGGTCCAGGTCATGCCATCAGCGGAGGTCTCCCAGGATTTGGCCAGATCGCCGATGACGTTGGGATACCCATGCGGGTCGACGACGACCAGAGTATTGTAAACGGTCGACATCGGAATCGTCACCTTGAAAGTGGATTCCTGGTGCATGTCCATACTTGGGGGATCACCGGAGAGCGCCACATTCAAGATCCCCCCACGTTGTGGCGTGTCTTGAGCCGAAACAGCCGGCGTGAGCCCCAGCGCCGCCAGGAGGATAATTACACTGAGTACTACCATACTTTGTGTGATACGTCGCATTGCTATTACTCCTTCCGTGCCCGTAACGCTCCCCGCAACAACCTCTGTCCACCTCGTCGCACTCAGTGAGGAGTGGCTGCCCGCATCTTTCGTTGTCGCTGATGTCATCCCCGCGTAAATGCGTTACAATGGCACTTAACCATGAGGAATGTCCTTGTGGAGAAGAGGGCTGACGATATGGCCCGTCACAGCTCAATCGTCAGCTCTCCGTGGCTGCATGTTTTTCTAGCGCTTCTTGGGTCGTCAATTCCTCCTCTGATTGGGTACCTGGTCAAATCGGCCATGACGGTTACGTAACCCGGAAATCTATAGGCAGTGTGAGGGTATATCACTCACCGATCGAGTCCGAACAGCACACATAAGGCGGGCTGCAGCAAAAAAAGGCGCCTTCAGGCCTCCTGGATGGCAGGAGACTGATCTGATAGCGCCTTCAACAGAGATGTGTCACGGGTCAGCCCGTCAATCTCGTCTCGGGTGAGCACTGGAGTCTACAGCGGCTCGCGTGAGTGGGCGAAATCATGCGTCAGATTCCGGATAATGTCAAGATCTTTCTGCAACATCCACCTGCGACAGATAGGCGAGGAAAATATTTTGGTGAATGCATCGGTTTCGCTGTGGCCAATGGGGCCATGTGACGCGCGGCTAAACAAGACCCAGAGCCGC
>Ga0299913_10005683_pt1 | contig 10700 bp, 10 predicted proteins | sample RVTome_9_FD_201360 | JGI IMG/M metagenome (GOLD analysis project Ga0299913, IMG submission 201360) | Soil microbial communities from uranium-contaminated site in the Upper Colorado River Basin, Wyoming, United States - RVT155D38 (version 2) ... | reverse complement strand
TACATCGTCGGCCTCATGACGGCCGCGCTCGAGCTCGAGCCCGGCGACCGGGTGCTCGAGATCGGCACCGGATCCGGCTACGCGGCGGCGGTGCTGTCGCGGATCGCCGCGGAGGTGTACACGGTCGAGCGGCACGGCGCACTGGCCGAGGGCGCCCGCACCGCGCTCGAGTCCCTGGCCTACGACAACGTCCACGTAGTCCACGGTGACGGCACGCGCGGGTGGCCCGAGCACGCCCCCTACGACGCGATCGTGGTCGCCGCAGGCGGGCCCGACGTGCCGCAGGCTCTGCGCGGGCAGCTCGCGATCGGCGGCCGGCTCGTGATCCCGGTCGGCCCGACCCCGCGGCTCCAGGAGCTCGTACGCGTGACCCGGGTCGGCGAAGACGACTACACCACCGAGGAGCTGGGCGGTGTGCGGTTCGTCCCCCTAGTCGGTGCCGGAGGCTGGGAGGAGCGGGGCGGACGGCTCATGCTGCCGGCCCACGACCCCTCCCGGGATCTCGCGGGCGCGATCGTGCGCGAGACCGCCGAGCCGTTCGACGACATCGCCACCGCCGAGCTCGACGCCCTGCTCGAGCGGATCGGCGACGCGCGCCTCGTCCTCCTCGGAGAGGCCAGCCACGGGACCTCGGAGTTCTATCGCCTGCGGGCGCACGTGACGCGCGCGCTGATCGAGCGACGCGGCTTTTGCATCGTCGCCGTCGAGGCCGACTGGCCGGACGCGGCGACGGTCGATGCCTACGTGCACGACGCGCCGCCTTCCCCCGCGGCGGGCGAGGCGTTCTCGCGCTTCCCGACCTGGATGTGGCGGAACCGCGAGGTGCAGGAGTTCGTCGACTGGATGCGCGAGCACAATCGCGAGCTCCCGGCAGAGCGCCGCGCGGGCTTCCACGGGCTCGACCTCTACAGTCTCCACTCCTCGATCGACCGGGTGCTCCGCTATCTCGACGACGTGGATCCCGATGCGGCCCGGGTCGCGCGCCGCCGCTACGGATGCCTTTCGCCGTGGGAGTCCGACCCTGCCGTATACGGGCGGATGGTCCTGAGCGGCCGCTACCGCGCGTGCGAGCCCGAGGTCGTGGCGATGCTGCGCGACCTGCTCTCCAGCCGACTCGAGTACCTGTCGCGCAACGGCACCCGCTTCCTCGACGCCGTGCAGAACGCGCGCCTGGTGGCCAGCGCGGAGCAGTACTACCGCGCGATGTACTATGGCGGGAGGGACTCCTGGAACCTGCGCGACACCCACATGTTCGACACCCTGCAGCTGCTGCTCGCCTACCTCGGACCGGAGTCGAAGGCGGTCGTCTGGGCGCACAACTCCCACGTCGGCGACGCCTCGGCCACCGAGATGGGGTCACGCGGGGAGCTGAACGTCGGTCAGTTGTGCCGGGAGGAGCACGGGGCGGAGGCCTACCTGGTGGGATTCGGGACCCACGCCGGGACGGTGGCCGCGGCCTCGGACTGGGGCGGCCCGATGGAGATCAAGGACGTGCGGCCGTCGCACGAGCGCAGCTACGAGCGCGTCTGCCACGACAGCGGGGTGGAGGCGTTCCTGCTTCCCCTGCGCGAGCCCCGGCGCGAGGAGGTTCGCGGCGAGCTGATGGAGCCCCGACTCGAGCGGGCGATCGGGGTCATCTACCGGCCCGAGACCGAGCTCGCGAGTCATTACTTCCAGGCGGTGCTGCCGCGTCAGTTCGACGAGTGGGTCTGGTTCGATCGCAGCGAGGCGGTCAACGCCCTCGCCCCGGCCACCGCGCTCACTTCTTGAGCTTCTTACCCGCCTTCTCGACCGCTTTCCCCGCCTTCCTCGCGGCCAGGATCGCGCTCTCGGCGATCTCGCTGGCGCGCTGGGTGCGCTTGCCGGCCTCCACCAGCTTCTCGCCGGTCCGGCGCTTGGTCTTTCCGAAGGTCTCCTGCGCCCGCCCGACCTTCTCGACCGCCTTCCCCTTGACCTTCTGCGCCTTGCCCTTCGCCCGCAGGCCCTTCTTCCCCGCGACCTTGCCCGCCGCCTCCTTGAGTGTGCCCGCGGCCTGCTGAGCCTTCCCCGCCGCGCGCTTCGCCTTCCCCTTCAGCTCGTTCTTGCTGGGCATCGGATCCTCCATGCGAGTGTGGCGCTCTCGACTCCGTCATCGAAATATAGGAGCGCGCCCGGCGATCGCGCGTATCGAATCGGACATTGCGGATCTCGATCCGATCTACCAGCGGTGCGCGAACCCGAGCCCGAAGAGCCAGTCCGCGGAATCGTCGGTGAGCCCGGCGCCTCCCCGGAGGTCGAGCTGGGCGTCCGGCCCCAGGGCGAACGTGAAGCCGCCGTCGAGATACGATTCGTCGCCCCGGTCGGGGCCGGAGGGGCTCAGGCCGTAGAGCTCCACGAAGGCGCCAAGCCGCGCGCCGAGCGGCCGGCCGAGGGCGACGCTCCCGAGCGCCTGGTCGAACCGCTCCTCGCCTTCCAGCGGCCTTGCCCAGCCTCCGTTGGCGCCGAGGGACCAGCGATCGGTGAGGTCCCAGGCGACCGACAGGCGCGCCTCGGGCTGCCAGCCCGACGCGCCCACCTCTTCCTCTCCCGTGGGAACCGACGACGAGACGAGCAGTGCCGTGGCCGGGACGATCGGCGGCGCGGGGTCGAGGAGCAGGATCTTGACGCCCAGGCCGGCATCGTCGATCCCGGAAACATCCTCGCCCTCGCCGTCGTCGTTCCAAACCATGGAGCCCGGCGCGATCCGGGCCTCCAGCCGATCCCCGATCCCGATCCGGACCAGGATCTCGCCGAGGGTGTGCGACTGGGCGTCTCCCGCGCCTTCCAGGGTCCAGCCGCTTTCCAGCTGGACCCTCCCGCCACCCGGGACCGAGGCGCTCTCGGTGAAGTCGGGCCGATCGGTGACGAGCTCCGGCTCCTGGGCGACGGTCGCGGAGGGAAGAGCCACGGCCGCGGAGGGAAAAACGAGTGCCAGCAGGATCCAGAGTTTAGCCATGACTAAACTCTGGTGCGCGTCAGCGCTTTTGTCAAGCTTCAGCGCGGCCCGACCCACTCCGCGATGAACAGGTTCGTGTCCCCTTCCTCCGCCCCGTACCGATTCGAGGCCCACACGAGCCTGGACCCGTCGGAGCTGAACATCGGGAACGCGTCGAAGTCGGGATGGAAGGTCACCTGGCGCAGGTTCGAGCCGTCGACGTCGATCAGGTAGAGGTCGAAGTTGCGCCCCGCCGGATCCGCCATGTTGCTGGCGAACACGATCCGCTCGCCGTCCGGAGAGAAGTAGGGCGCGAAGTTCGCGGCGCCGTTGTCGGTGAGCTGGCGCTTGCCGGATCCGTCGGCGTTCATGATCCAGATCTCCATCCGGCTCGGGCGCACGAGGTTGTCGGCGAGGAGCTCCCGGTAGTCGGCGATCTCCTGGGGATCGGTGGGGTGATGGGCGCGATAGACGATGCGGGTGCCGTCGTAGGAGAAGAAGGCGCCGCCGTCGTACCCGACCTCGGCGGTGAGGCGGCGCACGTCCCCGCCGTCGGCGCCCATGGTGTAGAGGTCGAGATCGCCGTCCCGGACCGAGGTGAACACGACCCGCGCCCCGTCGCGGCGGAATGTCGCCTCGGCGTCGTACCCCGGGGAATCGGTCAGCCGGACCAGGTCGCTGCCGTCCGGCGCGGCGCGGAAGAGGTCGTATCCCGGGTGGATCGGCCACACGTAGCCGCGGCTGTAGTCGGGCCGCGGCGGGCAGGCGGGGTCCGCGAGATGGGTCGAGCTATAGAGGATCCCCCGGGCGTCGGGGTAGGTCCAGTAGGCGCACGTCGTGACGCCGTCGCCGGTGGAGACCATGCGCCGATCGGAACCGTCGACCCGCATCGTGTAGATCTGATCGCAGGCCCGCCCATCGGTCGTGGCCTGGAAGATCAGGCGCTCGTCGTCGGGCGAGAAGTAGGCCTCGGCGTTCTGGCCCTCGAACGTCAGCTGGCGGATGCCGGAGAGATACGGCTCCTCGCCGGGCTCGGGGACGATCGTGGTGGCCGCAGCGGGCAGCGCGGCGGGTGGGGGCGCGGATTCTCCTCCCCCGGGACTGCTCGTGCAGGCGGCAGCGAGGCCCAGCGCCGCGACGGACCCGAGCACGATCAGACGTGGCATGTACATTTAGGACCTCGATGAGGAATGCGAGACGAGGGACGCTGGTCGATCGATCGGGGGACGGAAGCCCCCTGCGACGTGCCGCTCGCCGGCTCGCGCTGGCCGGACTGGTGCTCGCGACTGCCGCGCCGGCGGCCGCGCAGACGAGCGCCGTCCGATGCGCGCCCAATGTAGCGCCTCCGCCCTCCGAGCCGCCCGTCACCGCCGCCGAGATCTGCGCGACGATCGCCGCCCTGGCGCACGATTCTCTGGAGGGGCGGCGCGCGGGCACGCAGGCGGCCGATCGGGCCGCCGGCTGGATCGCGGACCGGTTCGCGGAGATCGGCCTCGAGCCGCTCGGCGACGGCGGCAGCTACCGGCTCCCGTTCTCGTTCCCGGAGACGCTCCTGCGCGATCCCCATGCGGTCGCCGACCCGCACGCGGCCGACCCGCACGCCGCCCCGGATTCCCTGACCGCGCCCGCGGTACGGACGGCGTACAACGTGGCGGGGCTCGTCGGCGGCAACGACCCCGCGCTCGCCGACGAGGCGATCGTGATCGGGGCACACTACGACCACCTGGGCTGGGGCGGGCTGGGATCGCTCGCGCCGGGCGAAGCGGCGATCCACAACGGTGCCGACGACAACGCATCCGGCGTGGCGGGCGTGCTCGCGCTGGCGGAATGGTTCGCCGCTCACCCGCAGCCGCGCACGCTGGTCTTCGCGGCGTTCGGCGCCGAGGAGCTCGGCAACATCGGGTCGGGCGCGTGGGTCAAGGATCCGCCGTGGCCGCTCGAGAGCACGATAGCGATGCTCAACCTCGACATGGTCGGCCGCCTGCGGGAGAAGCTCGACGTCCAGGGGACCGGCACGTCGGCCGCATGGGCGCCGCTCCTCGACTCGCTCGCCGCCGACCCGGCCGCGCCCGAGATCGCGCGCGTCCCCGACGGCTTCGGACCCAGCGACCATTCCTCGTTCTACGGCCAGCGGATTCCCGTGCTGGCGTTCTTCACCGGCGCCCACGACGAGTACCACCGGCCGGGCGACGACCTGGAGACGATCGATCCGCAGGGCGAGGTGCGGGTCCTCGAGCTCGTCGCGCGCGCCCTCGAGGCGGTCGCCGACGGACGCGAGATCCCCTACGCCGAGGCGCCGGTCACCCAGCGCCGGGCGATGGCGTTCCAGGTCGGGCTGGGCGTCATCCCGGACTATGGCTACGCGGACGGCGGGCTCCTGCTCGCCAGCGTGCGCGATGGCGGGCCCGCGGCCGCGGCCGGCCTCCAGGCGGGCGACGTGATCGTGAAGCTCGCGGGCACGGACGTCGCGGACGTCTACGCGTACACCGAGATCCTGGCCGGCCTGGAGGCGAGCGTCCCGGTCGAGGCGGTCGTCCGTCGCGGTGAAGAGACGCTCACGCTGACGGTCACGCCCGCGGCGAGATAACGGGCAGACACCGCGGCACCCCTCCGGCGACTGTCCTCACGACTTCCGGATCGCGATCCCGCCGTTCACCGTCTGAATGTTCAGGCGTCCGCCCCCGGAGCCGATCGTCCCGTGGATCCGCTTGGGACCCCACCGGCCGGCCTCGACCGTGAGCGGGAAGTCGGACGAGAAGTCGCCGTTCACCGTCTCCGCGGAAATCGAGGCGCCCGCACCCGCCGGAAGCGTCAGTGTGACCGAGCCGTTGACCGTCTGGAAGTCGAGTGTGCCGGACCAGCTTCCGCTGCCCGTGGAAGCCTTGATCGAGCCATTCACCGTGCTGGCCTCGACCGTGCCGGTCGACGCCACCTCGATCCCGCCGTTGACCGAGCTCACCCGGACATCCCCCCGTAAGCCCGACACGTCGATTCCGCCGTTCACCGTTCCCGCATCGAGGACGACCCCGGTAGGCACCGAGACCGTGAAGTCGACCACGACATCGTTCTCGTCGATGTCGTCGCTATTGTGGGAATCGCGACAGGAGCTGACCCGCGTACCGCGCTTGCCGGGATAGACCGCGCAGACCTGGACTCCGTCCGGGCCTTCGACAACCTCGACGTCCACCATCCGTGGATCGTCGTCGTCACCCTTCTTCAACGCGACGATCTCGACCGTTCCCCCCGATGCGGGTCGGGCCTCGATGTCCCCGTTCAGGCCTCGCACTTCGAGCGTCTTCCCTGCCGCGAGCTGTCCCGACCAGCGGAACGTGTCCTCGCGTTGGGCCGACGCGGGGGAGGCCGCCGCCGCGACGATCGCGGCAAGGACGGCTGCGGTTCGAATCCGATGCATCGTCTCCTCCTTCTTTACGGTTGTCCGGGACGCCGGATGCTCATCGTCCCGTTGAACGATTCGAGCTCGACCCGGGCGCCGCCGGATCCCAGCGTGAAGCTGAATTCCTTGCCGTCCTTCGCCTCGTGGAGCGTCACCGGGAACGCGGTTACGAGCGTGCCGTTGAACGTCGACGCGGTGAAGGTCGCTCCCGCGTTAGGGGGAATCGTCAGGTCGATCGACCCGTTGTGGGTGCTGAACCGGTACCAGCCGTCGTTCCGGATCGACCCCTCGTAGCTCACCGACCCGTTCACCGTCTCGGCTGTAACCCGTCCGGCGTCGATTCCGCGCAGGAGGATCCGCCCGTTGACGGCCTCGGCCTGCACGTCTCCGCGGATGTCGGTGAGCTCGATTCCCTGGTTCACCGACGCGGCGTTCACGCGGCCACGCGCTCCTCTCACCGTCACCTTCCCCTGTACGGATTCCAGCGCCAGCCCGCCGGCCCCGCCCACGACAGTGATGCTGCCGTGGACCGACTGGATGTCCATCCCCGCGCGAGTGCCGGCCACGTCTACGTCCCCCTGCACGACGTCGACCTCGATCGGCATGTCGGCGGGAATGGTCAGCGTGTATGCGACGGGGTTTCCCGGATGGCCGGGACTATCCGCCTCGATCTGGAGCAGCGACCCGCCGGGCTGGATCTCGACGGTCGTGCCGATGGGATGGCGACCCTGGACCCGGACCGCGGACCGATCCCAGGTCCGGATCGTAACGTCGCCGAAGTGGTTGTCGAGCACGAGCCGCGTTCCCGCCTGCACGTCGACCGTGCGGTCCATCTCGACGGCCTGCTGCCCCAGGGCCGTGCCGGCGAGCGTGAAGCAGGCGGCAGCCGCCATGGCGAACGTGCGGATCGATCCCATCGGTGGTCCTTCCTTTCGGGTCATGTGCTGGCTCGGGCGAGCCGGGCCGCGTCCTGCAGCACATCGATCTTGCGCTGCATGGTGCTCGCCAGATGGGTGTTCAAATACACATTGTCCGGGTCTTCCTCCAGGGCCCTCTGTGTCTGATGGATCGCTTCGTCGATAATGATCAGGTTCTCGTCGATCGCCATTCGGATCTCGGGATCGATGGCGGCCTGGTCGAGCAGGCGCTCGAGCTCGGCGACCGCCGCCTCGTATTCGGCCAACCCGGCGGGAGCGCCGCGATCCGCGACCGTCGTGCCCGTGATCGGCTCCTCGACCCCACCGCTGACAGGCTCCTCGACTCCTCCCGTGATCGGCTCCTCCGACCGAGCTCCGACGGCCACCGTGGACGGACCGCCCGTGCCGCCGTCCCGGATCGCCATCCAGACCGCTCCCGCGGAGAGCAACGCGACCGCCAGGGATGCCGCGGCCAGCTGAGGAATCGAGAACGAGAGGCGCCGTGGCCCCCGGCGAGATTCGATGGCCACGACGCGGGGCGCGGAGTCGCGCGGCTCGAGACGCGACGCGATACCCGGCCAGAGGTCCGCAGCCGGCGGAGCGTCGTGAACCGCTTGCGCGCCGCTCACGACCGCGCGCAGGTCCTCCACCAGGCCCGCACACTGCGAGCAGCTCGAGAGATGGCGTTCGACGCGGTCCCGCTCGGCGGCGGTCAGATCGCCGTCGATGTACTCGCTCAGCTTCTCGGTCGGGTGCCCGTTCATTCCGCCTCCTCAGGCGACCAGCTGGTCCCGCATCAGCATGCGGGCGCGGTGGAGCTGCGATTTCGACGTGCCCACGGTGACGTTCAGCATCTCCGCGATCTCGTGATGCTTGTACCCTTCCACATCGTGCAGAACCAGTACCCTGCGCGCCCCCGGGGGCAGGGCTTCCAACGCGGTCTCGAAATCGATCCTCGATTCCGCCTCCCGCGGCTTCGACACGGCCGCTTCGGCGCCCTTGTCATCGTCCTCGAACCGCTCCCGCTCGCGCCGGCGCGCGTCCTGACGGGCCAGCATGACGTTGATCGCGACCCGGTGGATCCAGGTTCCGAACGCCGCCTCGCCGCGGAACGTCTCCAGCTTCTCCCAGACGCGAACGAAGACGTCCTGCGTGAGCTCGTCCGCTTCCTCGTGCCCGACCATGCGGCGGGCGAGCCCGTGCACGCGCGCGGCGTGGCCCCGGTACAACCGTTCGAAGGCGCGGGTATCCCCGTCGCACGCGAGCCGTGCGTCTCTGAGGTCGCCCTCGGGCGTTGTGTTCGCGCTCAGCGCCAGCAGGGGATCCTCCGCGGCCCGGGTTCCTTCTTGCATAGCGTTGGATGGGCGGGAGGCGGGAGGGGTTGGAACGCGCCCGGGGCCGCAGCCGGGCGCGCTCCGAAAGCTGGGGCTAGCGCTCGACCGTCAGCGTCCCGCTCAGCGTGCCCCCGCAGGAGTCCTGGACCTCGATCGGGCTTGCGAAACCGGCGCCCCCCTCCGAAATCGCCGCCGTGCCCTCGACCGTTCCGGCGCAGCCGCCGACCTGCTCGTAGGGCATGACGAAGGCCAGGCTGTCGGTCCCGATCGTGCCCTCGACCGTCCCGACGACCGCGTCGGGGCCGGCGACGGAGAAGCTCCCGCTCACGATTCCGCCGGGGGCGGTGGTGAGATTCATGTCGCCGCGGTACGGCGTGCCCTGGACGACGAACTCGGCCCGGTAGCTGCCGGTCAGGTTGTAGGGATAGCCGGCCTCACCCGGCCTCGGGTTGCCCGCGCAGGCGGCGAAGGACGTGGTCGCGAGGATGACCAGGCACAGGGCGATCGGTCGCATGGCTCGTCTCCGGAGAAGCTGGGTTGGTAGGCGGGGAAGGCGCACCTCCCCCCTTCCCTAGGTTGTACGCGGCCGCGCCCTCAGCGGTTTCCGTTCGCGTAGTCCGGCGCGGGCAGTCCCTCCCGCACCTCGTCCCAGGCGATGGAAAGGACGTACCACCGCGTTCCGTCGTGGAGCAGCGTGATCGTGTTCACACCGCGGGTGAACGGCTCCTCTTCCGCGGCGTGGCGGGACTCGTAGAAGCTCATCGCGTTGGCGACATTTCCGAACCGCTCCAGCTTCCGCCCCGCCTCGCGCTCGTAGAACGCGTTCTCCTTGAAGTACGCGCCGCCCCACTCCACGTACCGGTCCGGCGATATCACGGTGACCGGCAGCGACCCGTCGGGGCGAGGGACCATCGGCGACAGGGTGGCGTCGGGCGCGAACAGGGAGCGGAAGCGGTCCCAGTCGCGCTCGCCCGCCGGGCCCGAGATCACGTCATAGAGGGCGGCGATGATCGCGTCGATCGACTCCACATCAGCCGGATCCGCCACCGGTGTCTGCTCCGGCTCGGCCGGCTCCTCCTGCGCATCCGCCGGACCCGCGATCGCCAGTCCGGCGATCCACACAAGCGCAAGCAACACGAGCATTCTATGCATCATGGGTTCTCCAGGTCGAGGGAATCTATGGTTGGCGGGGATCAGACTACTCCCCGCCCGCGACCCCAACAAGAATCCCCCCACCCCTTTCAGCGGGCCAAGCAGGGGACATCGACCCTCAGGAAGCCAGCCGCGCCGCTAGATCACGCCGAAGTGAGCCTGAATGTCAGGGGAGGTCGATCAAAACGGGTCAGATGCAAGGCGCGCGAGGAATCCTTTCCGAGGCGTGGTGAATCCCACGGCGCAGGAAAGACGACGAAGCGCAACGCCGCAGATGACCCGTTTTCATCGACCGACTAAAGGGGGAGCCAGTAGGTGAACTTGATCGCCAACACATTCTCGCCAGCCGCCGTCAGCGAGTCGTACAGGTTCGTCGGCCGCACGAACCGGCCCTCGTCGTCTGCCGCTGAGCGGTTCTGCTGCCACACCAGGAAGAAGGTGCTGCCCGGCCGCCACTCCCAGCGCAGCACCATGTTCGAGCGGAACGACAGGACGTCGAAGTCCGGGTTGCGGAGCTCGATCTCCGACTCGCCATCGGTGAACGTGAAGTTTCCGGTCTCCTCGTCACGGCTGAGGCTCGTTCCTTCGGCCTCGCCGTAGATCCGAAGATCGTTGGTACGCGGGGCCGCAAGCTCGCCGATGGACGAGTAGCTGCCGGATGCTGCGAACGGCTCGGCATACAGCTCGAGGCTGGTCTCGGGGGTGAACGAAAAGTTCGCGCGCACCGGAAGCGCGATTTCCGTCTGGTCGATCAGTCCGAAGATGTAGCGCCGGCCGAAGGTCGCCTCGAGTCCACCGTCCCGCGAGGTGAGGAACTGTCGCGGCTCGTGGTTCCGCACATAACGCGGAAGGAAAGAAAGGGTCAATCGATCGGACGGCTGCGTCGTGAACTCGGGATCGATCCTCCACTCCCAGCCACCGAGGTTGTCCTGCCAGGTCATCGAGCGCAA
>Ga0299913_10005682_pt1 | contig 10701 bp, 4 predicted proteins | sample RVTome_9_FD_201360 | JGI IMG/M metagenome (GOLD analysis project Ga0299913, IMG submission 201360) | Soil microbial communities from uranium-contaminated site in the Upper Colorado River Basin, Wyoming, United States - RVT155D38 (version 2) ... | reverse complement strand
AGAACCGGACCGTGAGGGGCCGGCCCGGCACCCGGAGGCCGTCGTGCTCGACGACTCGCGAGAACCGGAGCTCGGGAGCCTGCCTGCCCGGGCCCTGCGATATCTCGAAGCGCGTCGTCCGGTACCTGCCGTCCTCGAAATCCCACGACAACCCATCGTCCTCGTACAGGGTGAACCGGCCGGGCTCCGGGCCCGGCAACACGTGCAGGGTGAGATCCGGCTCGTGCGGCGCGCCGACGTAGTCCATCGGCTGTCCCGTGGGCAGGATCCCACCCTCGCCGAGCAGCATCGGGATCCGGTCGAGTGGGGCATCGAGGACGGCGACGCGGTTGCCGTCGTGCACCCTGCCGGTCGCGATATCCGCCCAGCGGCCCGCCGGCAGACGGACTTCCTGGTGACGCTGGCCTTCGCGCACGACGGGGGCGACGAGCAGGTGGCCTCCGACGAGGAACTGGTGCTCCCACCGCGAGTTCCAGGCCGCCGAGTCGGCGGGAAAGCGCCAGAACATCGGCCGCAGCAGGGGCGCGCCGGTCTCGTGCGCCTCGTGGAACAGGGTGTACAAGTAGGGCAGGAGGCGGTAGCGCAGCTCGATCGCGTCCCGGGCGATCGCCTCTACGTGCGGTCCGAACGACCACGGCTCCTGGCGGCGGCTGTCGAACTCGGTGTGCGTCCGGAACAGCGGCGAGAACACGCCCACCTGGATCCAGCGGGCGAACAGCTCCGGCGTCGGCGACCCGACGAACCCGCCCACGTCGGTACCGACGAACGGCACGCCGGACAGCCCGAGCCCGACCATCATGCGGATGCCGAGCGCCAGGTGGTCCCACGAGGCGACGTTGTCGCCCGTCCACACGGCGGTCCAGCGCTGCTCGCCGGCGAAACCGGCGCGGGTGAGCAGGAACGGCCGCTCGTCGGGCCGCAGCCGGCGGAGCCCGTCCCACGCCGCGTGCGTCATGTGGAAGGCGTACAGGTTCCGCATGCGCTTCATGCTGCGGGGCCCGTCCGGGGTCTCCATCAGCGCCTCGTCGGGAAACGCCTTGCCCCACACGGCGGGTTCGTTCATGTCGTTCCAGATTCCGCGCACCCCGGCGGACGTGAATGCCGCGATCTCGTCCGCCCACCAGTCGCGCGTCGCCTCGCGGGCGAAGTCGGGAAAGTAGGTGCGTCCGGGCCAGACGGAGCCGACATAGACCTCGCCGTCCGGGTAGCGGACGAAGTGATCGCCGGCCAGGCCCTCGGCCGCCACCCGAAAGGCCGAATCCACCTTCACGCCGGGGTCGACGATCGTAATGGCCTTGAAGCCGAGCGCGTCGAGCTCGCCGAGCAGGGTGCGGGGCTCGGGGAAGCGATCGGGATCCCAGGTGAACACCCGGTATCCGTCCATGTAGTGGATGTCGAGGTAGATCGCGTCGGCCGGGATCGAGCGCTCGCGGAACCCGCGGGCGATCTCGAGAACCTCGGAGGCCGGCGTGTAGCTCCAGCGGGACTGCTGGTAGCCGAGCGCCCAGCGCGGCGGCATTGCGGGACGACCGGTCAGACGCGTATACGCATCGACGACGCGCGCGATGTCCGGCCCCGCGAAGAAGAAGTAGTCGAGGAGCCCGTCGGCGGCGGCGAAAGAGTAGTAGCGGTGATTTCCCGCGCCCATGTTGAACGTGGTGCGGCTGCTGTTGTTGAGGTAGACGCCGTAGGCGACGGGCTTCGCCGTCGCGTCGGCCGCTCCGTCCTGCCCGGCCAGCGGGCCCCGATCCGCAGCTCCACCCCGCACGCCTACGAAGAATGGAATGCTCTGGTAGAGCGGATCGGTGTCGTTGCCATAGGCGGGGATGTCGCTGGTCCACATCTCGAACTGCCGGCCGCGCCGGTTCACCGGCCCGGTCTTCTCGCCGAGGCCGAAGAACCGCTCGTCGGCGGCGATCCGCTTCCACGTCCGCACCTCATCTCCGTCCCAGCCGATCCCGAGGCCGGGCTCGTCCTCGGCCAGCACGCGGCCGGCGGCATCGCGGAACGCGAGCCGGCAGCCAGCGCGCTCCGCCGTCACCTCCATCCGCTCGGTGGCGAGGCGGACTCCGGCGTCGGTCTCGGCGGGCTCGGCGTCGGCGCCGGGCCAGTCCGCATCTACCAGGGGCGCGCTGAGCGGCTCCTCGCGGCGACCCTCACGGCGCAGCGTGACACGCAGCACGCCGGGCTCGAGGAACGTGAGGTCGAGCTCCGCTCCGCCGCAGCTCAGCCGCGCTCCGCCGGGCGTGGCCGCCCACGACTCGAGGTCGCCGAGGAACGTGTAACCGCCGGACGGAGCTTCGGCGAGCGGGGCGGCCAGTGCTTCGCCATCCTGGGCCGGCGCGACGAGCCCGGCCCCGGCCGCGGCAGGCGATGACGCGAGGATGATTGCGGCGGCGGCGAGGGACGCGGTAACGGGCCCGGGGCCGCGCGGCGCCGTGCGGTACGCCGCCCCTCTACCTGTACACATCAACACCGCATCAACCCGCGGCATAACGCGCGATCCAGGCGCCCGAGAAGTAGATCCACACGAGGCCGACCAGCAGGATGAGTCCGGCGGTGAGCCACAGGTCACGGCGGCGGGCCGAGCGATCGACCCGAGCCTCTTCGTCCGTCGATTCGACGCTCGACAGGGTGAGCCCCGCCAGCCGGAGCTCGAGTGGCCGGCGTCCGGCCAGGCTGACGACCACGAGCAGCGCCGAGCAGATCACGAACAGCAGGACCGCGAAGTGCAGGAAGTTGATCTCGGCGTAGCGCAGCAGCCAGCCGTCGAGAGCGCTCTTGTTGAGCTCGGCCACGAGCCGTCCCATGCCGAGGACGAACCCGCCGAGCAGGGCCGCCATGGCGCCGCGGGCGTTGGCTCCCTCCCAGGTGATGCCGATCAGGAACACGGCGGCGATCGGCGGCGCAATGTAGGCCTGCACGCTCTGCAGATACTCGTAGAGCTGGCCGGAGATCAGTTCCATGAGCGGGATCCACGCCAGGCCGAAGATCACCAGCACGACCGTCGAGACCTGCCCGACCCAGACCAGCCGGCGCTCGCTCGCCTCGGGGCGGAACTTCCGGTAGACGTCCCACGTGATCAGGGTCGAGCAGGAGTTGAACACCGACGACAGCGAGCTCATCAGGGCGGCCAGCATGCCGGCGACCACGAGTCCGCGCAGTCCCACCGGCAGGAGCACGCCGACCAGCGTCGGCAGGGCCTCGTCGGGTCGGCCGAGCTCGAGCCGACCCTGCTGGGCCAGGGCGTAGGCGATCACGCCCGGGATCACGAACAGGAAGATCGGAAGAAGCTTCAGGTAGCCGCCGAATATCGTGCCCCGTCGCGCCTGGGTTTCGTCCCGCGCCGACAGAACACGCTGCACGATGAACTGGTCCGTGCACCAGTACCAGACGCCGAGGATCGGGGCCCCGAGAATGATCCCGGTCCACGGGAAGCTCGGATCCGTGGCCGGCTTCCATACGGTGAGGAATCCGGGACCCGCCTCGCGGACCAGCTCGTCCCAGCCCCCGAGGGCCGCGAGGCCGGCGACCGTCACCGTAATCGCTCCGCCGACCAGCACGAACATCTGCAGCATGTCCGTATACAGAACGGCCCGCAGGCCGCCGAACACCGTGTAGGCTCCCGTGATCACGACCACGATCAGCGCGCCGGTCCAGAAGTCGACGCCCATCAGGGCTTCGAACACGATGCCGCCCGCCGCGATCGTCACCGAGATCTTCGTGAGCACGTAGCCGATGATCGACACGACCGCCAGGTACCAGCGGGCGCCCGGCGAGTACCGGCGCTCGAGGAACTCGGGCATCGTGTACACGCCGCTCTTCAGGTAGAACGGCACGAACAGCCAGCCGAGCAGGAGGAGGATCAGCGACGCGAGCACCTCGAACTGTCCGACGGCGACGCCGCTCGCCGCCCCGGTGCCGGCGAGCCCGATCAGGTGCTCGGAGCCGATGTTCGAGGCGAACAGCGACGCGCCGACCACGAACCAGCCGATGTTGCGGCCGGCGAGGAAGTAGCCGGCCGACGTCTCGCGCGTCCTGCGGTCCCGCATGGCCGCGCCGATGGCCACGCCGAACACGAGCACGAAGTAGACCGCGATGACGAGCCAGTCGAGACCGCCGAGCAACCCCATGGCGCTTATCCCTCCGTCAAGGACTCAGGCGTCGGATTCCGTGTCGAGGTCCCGCGCACAGCGGAAGCCCGTGTTGAACAACGCGGATTCCGGTGTCGAGTGTGAGCGGCCCGACACCCGGAAGCCATGACAGATCTCGCGATCGCAGAGGAACGAGCCCCCGCGCAACGCTTTTTCCGCCCCCGGCCCGGGCGCGAACGGACGATCGCGCTCGGAATACGGACGGAACCAGTCGGCCGACCATTCCCAGACGTTGCCGCCCATATCGGTGAGCCCGAGCACCGTCTCGCCGAACGCCCCGACCGGCGACGTGAGGTAGTGGCCGTCCGATCCCTCGTTGTGTAGCGGGAACGAGCCCTGCCATACGTTGGCCTGCCATCGGCCGCCGGCCGTCAGGCTGTCCCCCCACGGATAGCGGGCGCGGGAGTCCCGCGCCCCGCGGGCGGCGTGCTCCCACTCCACCTCGGTCGGCAGCCGTTTTCCGGCCCAGCGCGCGTAGGCGGCCGCGTCGTTCCACGACACCTGGGTGACCGGATGGTCGCCGGGCGGCACGGGGCCTTCGGGCCCGAGCGGGCGGCGCCAGTCGGCGCCCGGCACGAGCGTCCAGCGGCGGGTCGCCGGATCGAGCAGGGCGGCATCGCCGATTCGCTCGGCATCCGTCACGTAGCCCGTCTGCCGGACGAATTCCCGGAAACCCGCCACGGTCACCGGGCTGCGATCGAGCAGAAACGGCGTGACCCGGGCACGGAACGGAGGCGATTCCCACGGGATGCCGTCTTCCGATCCGATCGTCGTCTCGCCGCCCGGAATCAGCACCATTCCCGGCGGAACGGTCACGTCGGCCGGCTCGGCCACGTCGGCCAGCTCGGCCACGTCGGCCAGCTCGGCCACGTCGGCCGGCTCGAACGCCGGCTCCCCGTCTCCGCGAGCGACGCCCAGGGCGAGCCCGCCGACGATCGACAGCCCCGCGACGACCGCGACAACCGATCTCAAGGGTCGGGCCCCCGGAGCCGCTCGGCGGCCTGCCAGTTGCCGCGCCGCAGTGGAACCCGCATCGCGTCGGCGGCTTCCAGCCGGTCGAACAGCCGGCTGCGCATCGCCTCGATCCGCTCGCGGTGCTCCGGCACGTGGATCAGGTTGAAGCGCTCGTCGGGATCGGCCTCGAGGTCGTACAGCTCCTGCAGATCCCACACCCCGTGGTAATAGATGTACTTGTAGCGATCGCCGCGCAGCGCGAACGTCGTCGGCGTGTGCGGGAACGCGAACTCCCAGAAATACTCGTACAGGAACTCGCCTTCGTCCTCCAGGGGCCGGCCCGCGAGCACCGGCAGGAACGAGCGGCCGTCCATCTCGTGACCCGACTCGACACCCGCCAGGTCGAGCACCGTGGCGGCGATGTCGATGTTGCGAACCAGGGACTCGACCTGGACGCCCGGCTCGATCCAGCCCGGGGCCCGCGCGAGCATCGGCACGCGCATCGACGCTTCGTAGGCGTGACGTTTGTCGATCAGGCCGTGCTCACCGAGCATGAAGCCGTTATCGCCCATGTAGATCACGAGCGTGCTCTCGCTGAGTCCCGAGCGCTCGAGCTGATCGAGCAGGCGGCCCACGCCCTCGTCCAGCGCCAGAAGCGTCTCGGTGTAGCGGCGGTAGAACGAGTCGAAATCGAACTGTCCGTGGAACATGTAGTCGACCCCGTGCCAGCTGAACCGCTGCTCGTACACCCAGCGCGGCTTCTCGCGGTAGTTGGCCTCCGTGTTCGCCATCGATTCGGGATAGGGGATGGGGCTCGCGGCGTACCGGCCCTCGTGGCGCGGCGCGGGCTCGAACTCGGCGTGCACGGCCTTGTGGGACAGGTAGAGGAAGAACGGATCGCCACCCGCGTCCTGGCGCGCGAGCCAGGCGACGGCGGAGTCGGTCAGGACGTCCGTCGTATAGCCGGGGATCCGATGACGCTCCCCGTTGATGTTGAGCTCCGGATTCGAGTAGACGCCCTGGCCGCGGAAGCTGATCCAGTGGTCGAAGCCCGGCCGCGGCATGTCGCTCGCGTTCCCTTCCCCCATGTGCCACTTGCCGATGTAGGCCGTGTTGTACCCGGCCTCGTCGAGGTACTCGGGGAAGAACACCGTCCCGTCCGGAATCGGTGACGTGTTGTCGACGACGCCGTGCCGATGGGCGTAGCGGCCGGTCAGGATCGAGGCGCGGCTCGGCGAGCACAGGGAGGTCGTGACGAAGGCGTTGCGGACATGGGCGCCCTCGGCCGCCATTCGATCGAGGGCCGGGGTCTCGAGCCATTCCGGCGCGTTGGGGTGAAAGCCCATCAGGTCATGACGATGGTCGTCGCTCAGGATGAACACCACGTTGCGCGGTGGCTGAACCGGCGGCCGCACGCCGGGCGGCGGCGGGACCTCACCCCGGGGATCCGTCGAGAGTCCGGCCACCACGGCCACCGACAGGACGGCGGCCACTACGCGCATCATGCGATTCACCTCCGTTCCCGGGTCGCGCGCCGCGACCCTCGTTCCAGGGGTGCTTCGATCGATCCTCGACACGGCCCTGCCCATTCATCATGCGACACCGGGTTCCGGCAGGCCAATTCGAGGAGGCCTGAAGCCCGGCCGGCGGCGAGCCCTGCCGGCCACGACCTCATCGAGCGACGACTCCGAAGAACTTGCGAAAAAAACCCGGCCGAATCTACGATTCGTAGTGCCTGATCCTTCCCCACCGGCGGCTCATTGCCCGCCGGCCGCCGCGGGGAAGGCGGCCGGAGTGCGACAGGGCAGGTACCGCGCGGCTCGAGCCGCCGCCGTGCATGAGTCCCTCGCGGGCACGAGAGGTCGTGGTCATGGAAACGTACGCAAGCGGAGTCCCGACTCGCGCGATGCGGGATCATGTGACTTCCAGCCCGGAAACACCCACCCGTGGTTCGCTCGCTGTCCGACACCCCTACGCGATCCGCGGCCTGGTACTGGCCGCCGCCCTGGTCGTCGGACTTCCCGCCGCCGCCTTGTCGCAGGCGACGACGGGTAGCCTCCAGGGGGTCGTCCGCGACTCGGTCGGCCAGCCGCTGGCGGCCTCGGAGATCGTCGCCCGCCACCTGTCGACGAACTTCGAGCGGAGCACGAGCACGACCGAACGAGGCTTCTATCGCCTGAGCGGCCTGCGGGCGGGCGACTACGAAGTCACCGTGCGCAACGCCTTCTTCCACGACGAGACCCGCAGTGTGAGTCTGGGAGTCGGCCAGACGATCAATCTCGATTTCGCGCTCACCTCCGAAGCCGTCGAGATCGAAGGGCTCGTCGTGACCGGCGAGCGTACCAACTGGGAAGAGACGGTCACCACCGAGGTGGCGACCAACATCACGACGGAGCAGATCGAGGAGCTGCCGCAGAGCGACCGGAACTTCCTCAACTTCGCGAGGCTCGTGCCCGGGGTGCGCAGCACGGGCAACAGCATCACGAGCGGCGCCGCCCGCGATGAGAACATCAACGTGTTCATCGACGGCGCCAGCTACAAGAACGACATTATCCAGGGCGGCGTCGTCGGCCAGGACGCGAGCACCGGAAATCCGTTCCCGCAGAACGCGATCGACGGCTTCCGCGTCATCACCCAGCAGTACAAGGCGGAGTACCAGAAGGCGACGAGCGCGATCATCACGGCCACGACCAAGTCCGGCACGAACAGCTGGCAGGCCGACGCGTTCGGCCTCTTCACCGACGAGGGCCTCGCAGCACAGGAGCTCTTCTCCGCGGAGCGAGACGAGGAGAAGCCGGAGTTCGACCGCTGGCAGGCTGGCGCCAGCCTCGGCGGTCCGCTGATCCGGGACGAACTGTTCATCTTCGGTTCCTACGAGGGGAACATTCAGGATCAGCTCACGACGGTGAATCTCGGGGCGACGCCCCCTACCTTCCTGAACGACTTCGCGGACGCCCCGGGCGTCACGGTCCCGTCGGACCTCTCGACCCTCTCGGGGACATTCCCGGTCCCGTTCCGCTCTCACCTGTTCTTCGGCAAGCTCACCTGGCAGCCGGAAGTCCGGCACACGCTCGATCTCAGCCTGAACATCCGGGACGAGACCCGGGAGGCCGGGTTCGGCGGCATGACCACCGCCCAGCAGCAGGAGGTGTTCGACAACAACGTCACGAGCGCCATCCTGAAACATCAATGGGATGCGGGCGACAATCTGCTGAACGAGGTGATCGTCAACTATCTCGAGTATGCCTTCCACCCCGAGCCGCTCGGTACCGGGGTATCGCTCGAGTTCCGCGATTGGGGAACCATCGGGCCCCGCTGCTGCGCGCAGAACCTCCGCCAGGAGCGCATCGGCATCCGTGACGACCTGACGATCACGGTGCCCGAGCTTGCGGGCCTCCACGTGTTCAAGGTCGGCGCCAACGTCGACTTCAACACCTACACGTCGCGTAAGGAATTCCAGCAGAATCCGACGTTCATCTTCCAGTCGCTGGACTCCGCCTTCCCCGAGGAGGCGTTCCTCGAGATCGGCGACCCGGAGGTCGAGGTCGACAACACGGCGATCGGGATCTATGCGCAGGACGACTGGAGCCCGAGTGAGCGCCTGACCCTGAACCTCGGGATCCGCTGGGACATGGAGACGGGCGCGAAGAACAACGACTTCGTGACGCCCGATTCGGTGCGGAACGACCTCGCCCCGCTCGTCCCGGACTCATTCGAGGAGCAGTTCTTCTCCGACGGAGACCGCGATCCGTTCATGGGGGCCTTCCAGCCCAGGGTCGGCGCGACCTACACGCTGCGGGAAGTTCAGGGGAACCGCACCGTCCTGTTTGGTGGCGCCGGCCTGTACTACGACCGTACGCCGAACGAGTGGATGATCCCGGAGTTCTTCCGGCTCCAGCGGCGGCGGATCAACTTCCAGTTCTCCGAGCCCGGGTCGCCGGACATACCCGGCGACGACGTGGTTCCCTGGCAGGACCAGTACCTGAGCCGCGACGGCCTGGTCGGTCTCGTGGAGAGCGGGGTGGCGCCCGATCCGGAAGTCTTCCTGCTCGCCAACGACCTGAAGCCGCCGAAGGCTTTCCAGGGCAGCTTCGGAGTCCGCCAGTCGTTCGACGACTATCTGTTCTCGCTCAGCTACACGGCCGTCCGCGGCGAGGACGACATGGTCTGGTGGTTCTACCACAACTGCCCGAACCAGGCGCCCACGGTCGACGAGTGCAACCCCATCGATCCCCCGAACTTCACGAACGTGCTCGTGTCGTCGCAGGAGACCGAGCATTCGCTCGACGGGATCTATCTGAAGGCGCAGAAGCGCTACACGGAGGAATCGCGCTGGGGCGCACAGATCGCCTATACCCTCGCCTGGGCGAACGAGACGCCGAACATCAACGACCAGTTTGGCGGGCTGTGCTGCCTTAGCCCCAGGGAATTCCAGGAGACGCCGTCGCGCAACGACGAGCGGCACCGGATCGCCGTGAACTGGATCGTCGGCCTGCCCCTCGCGCTGCAGTTCAGCGGGATCGGCGAGTTCGGGACCGGGCTGCCGTTCAACATCCAGGACAACGACCTGATGCGGCCGAGCGGTCGCACCCCGTTGTTCTGCACGGACGAAAGCACCCAGGCCAACTGCATTCCCGGTACCGAGCGTGAGGGCCGACCGACCCGTGGCGGGATTTTCCCTGACAAGCGGATCGACCTGCGGCTCGAGCGCGGCTTCGAGTTCGGGGACGGGACCGTGTTCACGCTCCAGGCCGAGGTGCTCGACGTGTTCGACTGGGATCACTTCACGTTCTACCGCGCGAACGTCGACGCGGAAGACTTCAAGGAGGCGCTCGTGACGGACGGCGTGACCCGACGGCTCCAGATCGGCGCCCGGGTCGAGTTCGACGGGCTGTGAGACCGGCGGGGTGAGTAATCGACGACCCCATCGGTCGCGGGTCGCGGGCCTGCGGCGGTCCTCCGTCGCCGGCCCGTTCCTTCTCGTGTGCCTTCTCGGCGCTGGCGTTACGGCGAGCTGTGATCGTCCGACGCCCGAGGCGACGGACAGTCCCGGACGCGAGGGGCTTCCGGCTCCCGGGACCGCGACCACGATCGCGCTGCACACGCCGTTCCTCGACTCCCTCCAGCAGCGAACCTTCCGCTGGTTCTGGGAGATGACCCCGGCCGCCAGCGGGCTGACCCCCGACCGCACCCCGGATCCCCCGTTCTCCAGCATCGCGGCCGTCGGATTCGCGCTGACGGCGTACCCTGTCGGCGTGGAGCGCGGCTGGGTCTCGCGCGCCGAGGCGCGGGAGCGCACGCTGACGACCCTGCGCTTCTTCTGGGAGTTGCCGCAGGGCCCCGACTCCACCGGCGTCGGCGGTCACCACGGCTTCTTCTACCACTTCCTGCATATGGAGACGGGGCTCCGCCACGCGAACACGGAGCTGTCGACGATCGACACGACGCTCCTGCTCGCGGGGGTGCTGTTCGCCGCCACATACTTCGACGAGGATGACCCCGGCGAAGCCGAGATCCGGGCGCTGGCCGACTCCCTGTATCGGCGCGTCGACTGGGAGTGGGCGATGGACGGGGAGCTTACGCCGCGGATGGG
>Ga0299913_10005681_pt1 | contig 10702 bp, 7 predicted proteins | sample RVTome_9_FD_201360 | JGI IMG/M metagenome (GOLD analysis project Ga0299913, IMG submission 201360) | Soil microbial communities from uranium-contaminated site in the Upper Colorado River Basin, Wyoming, United States - RVT155D38 (version 2) ... | reverse complement strand
AGAAGGTGACAGGACGGCGTCCGTCGCTGCTGACCAAGCCCCGCGTGGTGGTGTGCGTGCCCAGTGGCGTCACCGGCGTCGAGCAGCGCGCGGTCGAGGAGGCCTCGGTACGCGCGGGGGCGCGCTCTGCGTTCATCATCGAGGAGCCGATGGCCGCGGCGATCGGTGCCGGGCTGCCGGTCCACGAGCCCACCGGCAACATGATCGTCGACATCGGCGGCGGCACCACGGAGGTCGCGGTGATCTCCCTGGGCGGCATCGTGACCAGCGTGTCGGTCCGCATCGCGGGCGACGAGCTCGACGAGGCGATCGTCACCTACATCAAGAAGCACCACTCGTTGATGCTCGGCGAGCGCACCGCCGAGGAGATCAAGCTCGCAATCGGCAGCGCCCACCCGCTCGACGAGGAGCTGCAGGCCGAGATCCGAGGCCGCGACCTCGTCTCGGGGTTGCCCAAGACGGTGCTCGTGTCGGATGCTGAGATCCGCGAGGCGATCGAGGAGCCGGTCAGCTCGATCGTGTCGGCCGTGCGTAACACGCTCGACCGCACACCGCCGGAGCTGGCGTCGGACATCATGGAGCGCGGCATCGTCGTCGCCGGTGGCGGCGGGCTGCTGCGTGGCCTGGCCGAGCGGTTCCGGGCCGAGACGGGCATGCCGGTGGCGCTGGCGCCCGAGCCGCTCGAAGCGGTGGCCGAGGGCTCGGGCAAGTGCCTCGAGGAGTTCGAGACGCTCAAGCGGGTGCTGATCTCGACGTCGCGTCACTGAGCGCGACCCGTGTGGCAGCCGGGTGCACCCGTGCGCGCGGTCTGCCGCGCGGGGGCGGGTCCACCGGAATCACTGGGCCGGTCGTTACGGTGCGCGGTGTGGGAGGCCGCAGACGCAGCCAGCTGGGGCTCGTGGTGCTGACGCTGATCGCCCTGAGCTGGATGACGCTCGACCTGCGTGCCGCCGCGCCCGGCGGTGGCACGCCGGACCGTGGTGCCCTGGCGGTGTTCGCGCCGGTGCAGCAGGCGCTGGCCGGCGTGGTGCACCCCGCGACGTCGGCCGTCCGGTGGGTCGATGACCAGCGCGCGCTGCACGAGCGGCTCGACCGGCTGCGTGACACGGACGCCGAGCTGCGTGCGGCCCGCGTCACCAACGCCGACCTCACGGCGGAGAACCGGCGCCTGCGTCACCTGATGGGCATGCGCGAGCGCATCGGCCATCGCACGGTCGGCGCGCGTGCACTGGGCGCACCGCCGGGAGACCCCGGCGGCGGAGTGCTCATCACCGCCGGCGCGGGCCAGGGCGTGGCGCCGGGCATGACGGTGATCGATGCTGAGGGGCTGGTCGGCCGCGTCGTCGCGGTCACGGCGACCCATGCGCGTGTCGAGCTGGCGACCAGTCCGCACGCCAGGTACGCGGTGCGTGTGGTGCCCGGCGACCTGCCTGGCCGGCTGCGGGGTGCGGGCGACGGTCGGCTGGTCGTCGAGCTCGACGACCCTCACGGCGCCGTGCCCACCGGCGCCACCGTCGTGACCCGGGCCTTCGAGGGCTCGGCCGTGCCCGACGGCCTGCCGGTGGGGGCGGTGCAGGACGACGTGTCCGATGGGCGGTCGCGCGCGGTGCGGCCGCAGGGGAGCGCTTCGGCGCTGGACCTGGTGCAGGTCGTCGTGGACGCGCCGGCGCAGCCGTCGACCCTCGTCGGGGGAGCGGTGACGACCGGTGCGAGCACGCTGCCCGCACCGCCGCGCCCGGGGGAGCGGTGACCATGCGACCGGCGGTGCCACTGCTGCTGGTCGGCGCGATGGCACTCGATGCCGTGTTGGGGACGGCACGGATGGGTGCGCCGTCTGCGCCGGTCGTGACGCTGTCGGTCGTCGCGGCGGTCGCGCTCGGCATCGGACAATCGACGGGCGCGGGCGCCGGGTTCGGCGCGGGCGTCGTGCTCGACCTGCTGGCCGGTCCCGCCTCGCCGGGTGGTGTGCATGCGCTCGTCGGGTTGGCGGTGGGGACCTGCGCCGGCATGCCGCGGCCGCGCGTGCTCGGACCTGTCGGCAGCGGTGTCGCCGTCGGTGCTCCGGCCGTGGGCGCCGGAACCGCGGTCACCTTGGCACTGCAGGGCCTTGCGACGTCAGCGTCCTCAATGCCGGTCGACATGGTCGCCATCGGGGCGTTGGCAGGCGCGGTGGCCTGTCCAATGGTCCTACGTTTCCTGCGGGGAGCACTACCCGAACGTGCGCGCGCAGCGTAGAGTTCTTTTACGACGGGGAAGGCGTCGCGGCCTTGCGGCGTCTTCTGGATTATGGCGCATGAGGTGGAACTGCATGCGGGTGCTCGGGGTGCTGGCGGCCTGGGGTGTGCTCGCCGTGCTCGCCACCATGTGCTTCGCGCTCGGCGGTTCCCTCGGCTACAGGCGCGGCGTCAAGGACACGCTCACCCAGATCCGTGAGCGTCGCACCGGCATGGCCGGATGCCGCCCGCTTCCTGCCAACCACCTGCGTCGTCGCACGAGCGGGCACGCCCGCCCCGGCCACCGTGCGCGTCGCGCACGGTGGCGTCCACGCCACGCCGGCGCCCCGGTGGCGGGACCGACCCGTGCCGTCGTCCCGGTGCGGTCCGATCCACGTGTGATCGCGCTGTCGGCCACCGTCGCGGCGATCCTCCTGATCGGTGTGCCGGCCACGGCGATCGGCGCCACCACGGCGCAGCCCGGGGAGTCGCTGTACACGATGCGACGCAACCTCGAGCGCGTGCGGGTGGCACTGGCCACGGGTCCCGAGGACGACACTGAGGTGCACGTCGAGCTGGCCGCCGCGCGACTGACCGACCTGGAGGGCCTCGTCGGCCACGACATCGGACCTGACGTGATCGCCGACGTCAGCTCCAACCTCGGCGCCCACGCGACGGCCGCGAGCGACCGCCTGACCCGGGTCGAGGATGACACGCACCGGACCGCGCTCGGTCTGAAGCTGCGCCACGTCGTGGGCAGGCAGGTCGAGGTCATGGACGACATCGTCACCCTCGACTGCGGTGGGGACGCCGCTCGCGACTGCGAGGCGCTCAGCGCGACGCGTGACGGCTCGGTCGCCCTGCGCTTGAGCACGGAGCGGGACGTCGCCGTTGCCGAGGGCGCGCCCGCCCCGCCCCCGCGGAGCGCCACGCAGGCGGACAAGGGCGGCGTCGTGGCCAAGGAGGTCGGCGAGCCCGCCACCGACGACGCCGGCGCCGCGACCGGCGCCGGCGTGCAGGAGGCGGAGGAACCGGGCAAGGACGATCCGGGCACCGGCGACGACGATCCAGCAGCGACGCCGGCCGCCGCGGCGGCGAGCACCGCCGCGCCCCGGGACAGCACGTCGGCGCCGCCGTCGAAGCCGAGCACGAGTGCGACGCCCACGTCGGCCCCATCGCCCAGCTCGAGCGAGACGCCGAGCAGCAGCCCGGCGCCGACGGCGCCGGCCGCAGGGTCGCCCGCGACGGAGCCCGACGCGGCGGCCGGTGGCGGGGGCGACGCCGGGGGCAGAGCGGGAGCGGCGACCGACGACGCCGGCCAGTGACCTGACGGCTGGCCGCGAGCGCGGCTGACCACCCTCCAACGTCGGCGGGACGTCGCCGGTTACGCTGCCCACATCGTGCGAACGATGATGCTGCCGCGCCCGACCGACGAGCGGACCCGCCTGCGGCTGACGTTCCTCGGCGCGCTGCTCGTCAGCGTGCTCCTGGTGCTGCTCGCCCGTCTGTGGTTCGTCCAGATCGTGGCCGGCGAGCGGTTTGCCTCCCTGGCCGAGCGCGGTCGCGTGCGCACCGTCGCCGTCGAGGCGCCGCGCGGCCGGATCCTCGACCGGCGCGGCCGGGTGCTGGTCGACAACCGGCAGGTGCACGTCATCGCGGTCAAGCTCGACGAGATGGGGGACGGTCGTGCCGTGGTGCTCGACGACCTCGCCGTGCTTCTCGGGCTGACGCCCGCGAAGCTCGACGCCCGGATCGCCGCCACCACCGACGCCGTGCGTCCGGTGCCGGTCGCGTTCGACGTGCCCGAACGGACCGCACTGTACGTGTGGGAGCACCAGTCCACGAGGTTCTCCGGTGTCTACGCTGATCTGGTGCCGCGCCGAACCTACCCGCACGATCGGCTCGCCGCGCACGTGATCGGCTACACCGGCGAGATCACGGCCGAGCAGCTCGCACAGGACGCCTACCGCGACCACGAGGCCGGTGTCCAGACCGGGCTCGCGGGCGTCGAACGCGCCTATGAGGCGGTGCTGCGCGGGACGGCGGGCGCGCGCCGCTTCGAGATCGACGCCACCGGTGACGTGGTGCGTCAGCTGTCCGAACGCCTGCCGGAACCCGGCGCCGACCTGGAGCTGACGCTCGACCGTGACGTGCAGAACGTCGTCGAGGACGCGCTGGCCACCGGCCTGCGCCGCGCGCGCCGGTTGACCGATCGCGAGGGCCGTGGCGGCGGCACGTTCGCCGCGCCCGCCGGCGCGGCGGTCGTGCTCGATCCCGCCGACGGTGCTGTGCTCGCGATGGCGTCGCTGCCGACGTTCCGGCCCGACGACTTCGTCGGTGGCATCAGCGCCGGCAGGTACGCCAACCTGGTCGATCCCGACCGCCGCGCGCCGCTGCTCAACCGTGCCGTGCAGGCCGCCTACCCGCCCGGGTCGGTGTTCAAGGTCGTCTCGACGTCCGCCGCGCTGCGGGGCGGGTTCGCCACCCCGCGCACGACGCTGCCGTGCCCCGGCGAGTGGCGCTGGGCCGGCACGGGCCAGCGCTTCCGCAACTGGACACCCGCCGACATGGGCGACATGACCCTGGCCGACGCACTGACCAACTCGTGTGACACGGTCTACTACGAGCTTGCTCGCCGGATGTGGATGGCGGAGGAGCGGCGTGACGGCCGGCGGGAACATGTGTCCGAGGAGGCCGCGCGGTTCGGATACGGCACCGAGCTGGGCATCGACCTGCCCGGTGAACGGGCCGGACTCGTGCCCGATCGCGCGTGGCGTCGCCGCTACTGGCAGGACAACCACGCGGCCTCCTGCGCGCAGGCGGAGCGCGCCCCCGCCGCCGACACCCGCAGGCTGCTACGCGAGCTGTGCGGCCCGCAGGGTGCGGTGTGGCGTGGTGGCGACGCCGTGAACCTGTCGATCGGGCAGGGCGACCTGCTGGCGACGCCGCTGCAGGTCGCCACGAGCTTCGCGGCGGTGGCCAACGGCGGCACCGTATGGCGCCCGCATGTGGCCGCGACAAGGCGCCGCCCCGGGGGGGACGTCGACCGCATGGCGGCGACCCGGCTCGGCCGGCTGGACGTCGACAGGGCGACGCTGCGGGTGCTGCGGCAGGGGCTGCGGGGCGTGACGGCCCCGGGTGGCACCGCGGCCGACGCCTTCGAGGGCGCCGCGCTACCGGTCGCCGGCAAGACCGGCACCGCCGAGTCGCGGACGCAGCCGTTCGCCTGGTTCGCCGGCTACGCTCCCGCCGACGACCCCCGGTACGTGGTGGTGACGATGATCGAAGAGGGGGGCAGCGGCAGCACGGCGGCGGCCCCGGTGACGCGGTGGATCGTCGACGGCCTGGCCGCGCTCGAAGGGGAGGGGCGCTAGGTGGTCCTCGATCTGGTGCCGCTGCGTCCGTCCTCCGGGCGGGCGCGGATGCCCGACCCGGTGCTGATCGGCGCGGCCGGTGCCCTCGTGCTCATCGGGCTGGGGGCGGTGTCGATCGCGACGACGGGACGCATCGACCCGACCGCAGGGCACGTCGTCCGCCAGGGGGTGGCTCTGGTGCTCGGCCTGGTGCTCGGTGGCGTGCTGGCGACGACCGATCATCGGCGCAGCGCGCTGCTCGCGCCGGTCCTGTACGTCGTCGCGCTCGTACTGCTGGCGCTGGTCCTGATCGTGGGGCCGCCGATCAACGGGGCGCGCGCGTGGCTGCAGGCGGGGCCCGTGCAGTTCCAGCCGAGCGAGTTGGCCAAGGTCGCACTGATCATGATGCTCGCGTCGCTGACCCAGGAGCGCCGTGAGCCGACGCTGACCGCCGGCGGGATCGGGGCGGTGGTCGTGGTCGGCGCATTGCCGATGGGGCTGATCCTGTTGCAGCCGGACTTCGGCACGTTCCTCGTGTTCGTCGCGCTGATCTGCGTGCTGCTGCTCGTGGCGGGCGCACGGCTGAGGCATCTGCTGGTGCTGGCGATCGTGGGACTGGTGGCGATCGGGCTGGCGTGGCAGCTCGACCTGGTCGAGGACCATCAGGTCGAGCGACTGGCGGTCTTCCTCGACGCCGGCGCCTCCGACCCGCAGGGTGCCGGGTACAACACGGCGCAGGCGCAGATCGCCGTCGGCTCGGGTGGGCTGTTCGGGCGCGGCCTGCAGGCCGGGCAGCAGAACGCCCTCGGGTACGTGCCCGAGAACCACACCGACTTCGTGTTCACGGTCGTGGCGGAGGAGACCGGGTTCGCCGGTGCCGCGGTGCTGCTCGGCCTGTACGCCCTGGTGCTGTGGCGGGGGTTGCGGATCGCCGCTGCCGCACCCGACATGCTCGGCACGCTGCTGGCCGCGGGTGGCGTCGCCGTCATCGCCATCCAGGTGTTCATCAGCATCGGCATGACGATCGGCCTGGTGCCCGTCATCGGCCTGCCGCTGCCGCTGGTGTCCTATGGCGGCTCGAACCTCGTCACGTCGCTGGCGATGATCGGCCTGATGGTAAGCGTGCACCGCGCCGCGCGGTAGCGACGGGGCCTCGCGGCCCGACATGAGAAGCTAGACTCCGAACCACGCGTCGACCGCGTCGTCACGACGCTCCGCCCAGAACTTCACAATGTCCCAGCCAACCACAGCACAATCGGTCTGGCCACGCCTCGAGCCACTGCTCACCGGCGTGCGCAAGCCTGCCCGCTACGTCGGTGGCGAGGACAACATCGTGGTCAAGGACCACGCCGGCACCGACGCGCGCTGGTTGCTCATCTACCCTGACGCCTACGAGATCGGCCAACCCAACCAGGGCATCCAGGTCCTGTACGAGGTGCTCAACGAGCAGGATCGGACGGTCGCCGAGCGCGCCTTCGCACCATGGCCCGACATGGAGCAGCTGATGCGGGAGCGCGACATCCCGCTGTTCAGCCTCGAGAACCACTTGGCGCTGCGCGCGTTCGACGTCGTCGGGTTCAGCCTCGCGGCAGAGGTCGGGTACACCAACCTGCTCAACTGCCTGGACCTCGGCGGCCTTGCCCTGCGTGCCGCCGACCGCGGCGACGACGACCCGCTGGTCATCATCGGGGGTCACGCGGCGTTCAACCCGGAGCCGCTCGCGCCCTTCGTCGACATCGCCGTCGCCGGCGACGGCGAGGAGTTCGTGCTCGAGCTGAACGAGCTCATCGCGTCGACGCGTCGTGCGGGCAGCGACCTGTCGCGCACGGACCTACAGGAGCGCGTGGCTGGGATCGACGGCGCGTACGTGCCGGCGTTCTACGAGCCGCGCTACACCTCGGACGGGCGGTTGGCAGGCACGTTCCCGCGCCGCAGCGGCGTGCCCTACCGGGTGCCCAAGCGCACCGTCAGCGATCTGGACCAGTGGCCGTACCCGAAGAAGCAGCTGGTGCCGTTGACCGAGACGGTCCACGAGCGCTACGCCGTCGAGATCTTCCGGGGTTGCACCCGCGGCTGTCGATTCTGCCAGGCCGGCATGATCACCCGCCCGGTCCGCGAGCGCTCCAAGGAGACCGTCAAGGCGATGGTCGCGGAGGGCGTCGCCAACACGGGTCTGAACGAGGTGGGTCTGCTGTCGCTGTCGAGTGCGGACCACTCCGAGATCCTCGGCATGTGCGGCGATCTGGCCGACACCTACGAGGGCACGGCGACCAGCCTCTCGCTGCCGTCGACGCGGGTTGACGCCTTCAACGTCGAGCTCGCCGACGAGCTGATCCGCAACGGCCGGCGGACCGGCCTGACATTCGCTCCGGAGGCGGGCTCCGAGCGCATGCGGCGCGTGATCAACAAGATGGTCACCGAGGCCGACATGCTGCGCACCGCCGAGACGGCGTTCGCCAATGGATGGCGCCACATCAAGCTGTACTTCATGATCGGCCTGCCGACCGAGCGCGACGAGGACGTCATCGCGATCGCTGACCTGGGCCTGAAGGTCCTCGCCATCGGACGTGAGTACGGTCGCAAGAACAAGGTCACCGTGTCGGTCGGCGGGTTCGTCCCCAAGCCCCACACACCGTTCCAGTGGTGCGCGCAGGACCGGCCGGAGGAGCTGCAGCGCAAGCTCGGGCTGATCAAGTCGCGCGTCGCGAGCGACCGCAACCTGAACCTCCGCTACCACGACCCCGAGCCGGGCGTGATGGAGGGGCTGCTCGCACGCGGCGACCGCCGGGTCGCCGATGCGGTCGAGCGCGCCTTCCGGCTGGGCGCCCGCTTCGACGGCTGGCACGAGCACTATGACCACGGGCGCTGGATGCAGGCCTGCGACGAGGCCGGCGTCGATGTCGACTGGTTCTGCTACCGCGAGCGTGGCGAGGACGAGGTCATGGCGTGGGACCACGTCGACTCGGGCCTCGAACGCGACTGGCTGTGGTCGGACCTGCAGGACGCCGTTCGCGAGAAGCCGCTGGACGACTGCCGGTGGATCCCGTGCTACGACTGCGGCGTCTGCCCCGGCCTCGATCTTGCCCACCAGACCAAACACCTCCCCCTCCATGCGGGTCAGAGCTAGATACGCCAAGGACGGCCGGCTGCGGTTCATCTCCGCCATCGACCTCGGTCGTGTCTGGGAACGCGCGCTGCGCAAGGCTGACCTGCCGATCGGCTACAGCGAAGGGTTCACGCCCCATCCGAAGGTCAGCTTTCCCGACGCGCTGGCGTTGGGATGCGCGTCGACCGGCGAGTACGTCGAACTCACGTTCGCCGTGCCCGTCGACGTCGACCGCACCGTCGCGGCGTTCAACGCCGCAGCTCCCGAGGGTCTGCGGATCCTCGACGCCACCGAGGTCGTCGACGGCGCACCACGCATCGCAAAGTGGTTGCGCGCGTCACTGTGGGACCTGCGGTACGCTTCGTATGACGAAGGCGGACTCGACAACGGCGTACGAGCGCTCGCTCATGCGGAGCACCTCCCGGTCGACCGGGAACGCAAGGGCACGACCACGCGACTCGACCTCAGGCCGGCGCTGCACATGATCGCGTCACTCCACAACGCCGTGCGCGTGATCCTGCACCACACCGAACCACCATTCCGCCCGACCGAAGTGCACCAGTCGCTGTGTGCGACCGGCGGCCTCGCTGGGCTCGACGCTCCGCGACTTGTGACACGGGTCGCGCAGGGCAGCCCCGAAGCCGACGGACTGCGCGAGGCGCTGTCCGGCAGGCTCCTGCCGCTGGTGCCACACGACAGCACGGTCGCGGCAGGCTGAACAGACCAGAGGATTCCATGACCGACGACACCACGACACGGACCCGGCGCAGGGTGCGTGTCCGCGACCGCGGCAGCCAGGCCGACGGCGCGGAGCGCACTCGCCAGCGCAGTTCGGGCGACGGCGAGGCACAGCACACGACCGGCCCCGGAGGTGAAGGCGGCCAGGTCCGCCGCCGCGTCCGGAAGCGCTCGGTGCCGGGCGCTGACGACGTAACGCCCACGGTCCCCGACAGCTCCGGCGGCGGGTCCTCGTCGGGATCCGACCGGTCGGGTGGCTCGAAGACGCGCGGGACGAACGCCGCGGATGATGGCGGCGCCGGATCGTCCGCGCGGGCCGACAGCGATGCCTCCGACACCAGTGACGCGACGCAGCGGGACCGTGGCCGCGTCACCGATGGTGGCGGCAGGAAGGACGGTGGGAGCTCGCGGTCCCGGAGCCGCAAGGGCAACGGTGGCCACGCCGCGAGGAGCGAGGCGAAGAGGAGCGAGGCGAAGAAGGGTGACGCCGGGAAGTCGGACGGCGCGACGTCCGACAACACGAAGTCCGGCGACGACGGGTCCGCTGACGGGACGTCGGACGGGAAGAAGGACGGTACCGACGTGGACGTCGACGACGACGGCTCCGGCCAGTCGTCGGCCCGCACGCAACGCGGTCGTAAGGGGCGCCGGCGGCCGTCGGGCAGCTCGCCGCGCGGTGGCGTCAGCGAGGAGGTCCGGCGGTCGATCACCGAGGGCCCGCCCCGACGCATGCTGGTGTCGGTCGGCAGTCAGCGCACCGAGGTCGCGGTGCTCGAGGAGCGTGACCTGGTCGAGCACTACGTGACCCGCAAGGAGAACGAGAGCTACGTCGGCAACATCTACCTGGGCCGCGTGCAGAACGTCCTGCCGGGCATGGAGGCGGCGTTCGTCGACATCGGCAAGGGCCGCAACGGGGTGCTGTACGCCGGCGAGGTCAACTACGACGACGACGACGTCGAGTCCAAGGCACCCCGCATCGAGCAGGCGCTCAAGCCGGGCCAGACGGTCGTCGTGCAGGTCACCAAGGACCCGATGGGCACCAAGGGTGCCCGCCTGACCCAGCAGCTGTCGCTTGCTGGGCGGTTCTGCGTGCTGGCGATCGAGGACGGCACGGTCGGCATCTCGCGAAAGCTGACCGACGCCGAGCGCGACCGCCTCCGTGACACCCTGCGCGACATCAAGCCGGACGGCTACGGACTGATCGTGCGCACCGCCGCGGCGGCCGCCACCGACGAGCAGCTCGAGGCCGACGTCAAGCGGCTGCTCGCGCGCTGGAAGCAGGTGCAGCAGCG
>Ga0299913_10005680_pt1 | contig 10703 bp, 11 predicted proteins | sample RVTome_9_FD_201360 | JGI IMG/M metagenome (GOLD analysis project Ga0299913, IMG submission 201360) | Soil microbial communities from uranium-contaminated site in the Upper Colorado River Basin, Wyoming, United States - RVT155D38 (version 2) ... | reverse complement strand
AGGGCGAAGCTCTCGCCGTCGAGGACGATCGGTGGCTGCACCTGCACCCAGAGCAGGCCGACCGCGACGAACACGTTCGCGGCCAGGGAGGACGCGAATTCCACGGGCCCGAGGCTGCCGGCGTCCGGCAGATCCGGCAGGTCATCCGCCGTCCACGACCGCTCCGGTACAGCGGTCCCGCCTGAGACGCGTTCGATCACCGCGAAGACCACCGTGAGCCAGAAGGCGGTCTGGAGCGCGACCGCGAGGCCAGTGCCGACGGCCGCGGAAATGGACTCGCCGATCGTCTGATTCGACAGGAGGTTGGTGGCCAGCACGACCGCCGAGACGATCGTGACGACCGTCGGCAGGAGCAACGCCAGCAACCGCTTCCACTCGGGGTAGACGGTCGGTCCGATCAGGTAGTGCTGCAGATCAGCGTAGCGGGCGGCGAGGACGGTTGGGTCGCCGAGTTCAGTAATAGCCGCCAGTTCGGCAGACGCCCCGCTCGTCGCGCCATCGGCCGCGCGGGCATCGATCGTGTCGGCCACAAGGGCCCGGATCTCGGGTTCGAGGTCAACCCGTTGCGAGCTCGGTACCGCGCGCAGCACGGCGTGGACGTAGCGGTCTGTGAGGGTGGTCATGACGGGTCTCCCTGGTCGAGTTCGCGGATCGAGGCGTCGAGGCGCCTCCAGTCCGTGAGGAGCTCCGCGGCGAGGCGGTCGCCATCGGGGCTGGTCCGATAGAACTTGCGTGGACGCGATTCCTCGGTGTTCCACTCGCTCGTCAACATCCCCTGCGTTTCGAGTCGCCGGAGCAGTGGATAGAGCGTGTTGGCATCAACGAAGAAGCCAAGGCCGCGCAGCTGATCGAGGAGCGCGTAGCCGTAGCCGGGTCGGCGCAGGAGTAGCAGGCAGGCGAGCACGACCGTGCCCCGTCTCAACTCCTGTCGGCCACCGGCCACGAGGTCGTTGATATCCATGTGCCGCATGATAGTGTGTGTCACACACTAATGCAAGCACCACAACGTTGGGGTCTCAGGGTTGACGCAATCCAGCGGTTGCTATATCGTGAGTAGCAACTGAATGGTTGCTATCTACTGCCGGAGGCTGTCATGGGATTTCCCGATCGAATCGAGCGGACCGTCGAGATCGCGCATCCGCCGGCCAGGGTCTGGGCGGCAATCACCACCGCCGAGGGACTTGGCACGTGGTTCGGCAATGCGGCGACGATTGATCTGCGTCCAGGCGGCACGGCCGAGATGACATGGACGAGCGGCGACAAGGCGTCAATGCGAATCGAACGAGTCGAGGAGCCGACGGTGTTCGGGTTCACCTGGGGCATCTACGGCCTGCCGGACGACGATCCGCGCCGTACCTATGTCGAATTCACCCTGGCGCCGACCGACAGCGGGACTCGGCTGACCGTCGTCGAATCGGGCTTCGCGCAGCTGCCGGAAGACACGTACCGCAAGGCGTTCGCCGGCAACACCGAAGGCTGGGCCAGTGAGCTGGGCGAGCTGGTCGAGTACCTCGATGCCACCGCGGCCTGACATCGAGGCCGTCGCCGAGGAGGTCTTCACCGCCCTGGCCGACCCGAGCCGGCGGGGGATCCTGGCCGCCCTCGCGGCCAGCGGGCCGGCGACGGCCACGGATCTGGCCACCCGCCTGCCGATCACCCGCCAGGCCATCGCCAAACACCTGGCACTACTGGCCGACGCGGGGTTGGTGGCGGCAGAACCGGGGGAGCGGCGCCGGGTGCGTTACCGGCTCCGCTCCGCCCCCATGCAGGTGGCGCAGCAATTCCTGGCCGCCCTGGCCCGGGACTGGGACCGCCAGCTCGATGCCCTCCAGGCCCAACTCGACGCAGGCGTGCCGGCTCGCCCGGCGCAAAGGAAGAAGGGGGAGCAGCCCTGACCACATCAGGACTGCTCCCGGCCTCCACGGTTGAGCCGATCGGCCCTGCTTCAGCACCTTCGTCCTGGATGACGGGGTCGTCACCAGATCGACTGGCGGAACCCAACTTGCCTTGCAGTCCTCCCCGGACTCGCAACAGGCCTCCGAGGCTGAACGCTTGCCGTTGAGTCGTGCCAGGACTCTTGCGCAGGGGTGCGCCCGGATTCGGCCCGCATCGGGCGCGTCGGCGGCCACCTCCGCGCCGGATCCACGCTCAGCGGATGGCTGCAGACCGGAGACAGCGACGCTCGACGACCCGATCGGACCTGAAGTCCGTGTTTAGCAGTCCTGGGAGGACTGTTGGGCAAGGCAGCGGGGGACGGTGGCCCTCTCCGGCCGCGCCGAGCGGGACTGCTCCGGCCTCGCGACCGACGATGAACGAGCCGACCTGGGTTTCACCCTCCTGGCGATGCGCAGCCGGCTTCTCCCAGACCGACACGTGCTTGTCGCTCAGCTTCGTGAACGGCTGCCGGTCCCAATCGCCCCAGCGATGCCGAAGCCGGAGGCCGGCCATCTCGGCCATGAGATCGAGCTCGGACGGCCAGACGTAGCGGAACGGCCCCGACGAGCCGCGGATCCCCTCGCCATCGATATCGTAGTGATGCGAGATCAGGCCCTGGTTGACGACGTCGTACTCGTCGATGCCGATATGCCGCTCGCCGAAGTCGAAGACGAGAAACGTCTCGCCCTTCGGCAGCCGTTGCAGGTCCGGCACGCCCACCTCGATCACGAAACATCCGCCCGGCACGAGGTGCTCCGACGCGTTCCGGAAGCACGCGACCTGTCCCGCCTGCGTGGTCAGGTTGCCGATCGTGTTGTAGACGAGGTAGACGAGCGAGAAGGAGCCGTCGACGCGGGTCGACGTCATGTCACCGATGGTCACGTCGATCGCCTCTGCGCCCACCTTCGCTTGAAGGCGCTCGACCATCGCGCGCGACAGCTCGATCCCGTGGACCTCGACGCCGCGCCGGCTCAACGGCAGCCCGATCCGCCCGGTCCCGATCGCGAACTCGAGCGCCCGCCCGCCGGCCGCTAGGTCGACGAGGCAATCGACCGCCGGGTCAATCGCGGCCGAGGTGTTCATGAAGTCCACCGGATCGTCGTACCCGGAGGCGATCACTTCGTCGAAGTAGCCATCGTCGTGCATGACCCGAATCTACGATCGATCGCTCGAGCGCGGACGCTCAGGCCAGGCCCGCTCAGCGCACGACGCGCGCCGAGCCACCGCGGGCTACCCGCTCGACGTCCGCACGCGTTGCCATGGACGTGTCGCCCGGAGTGGTCATCGCGAGCGCGCCATGTGCGACCGCGAGCTCCAGTGACCGCTCGACGGTACCCCCGTCGAGGAGGCCAACGATGAAGCCCGCGGCAAACGAATCGCCTCCACCGACGCGATCGAGGATCTCGAGATCGTCGAACCGCGGCCCATCGAATGTCCGCCCTTCCGCGAAGGCGATGCCGCTCCAGTCGTTGCGCGTCGCGGTGCGTACATCGCGCAGGCTCGTGGCGACGATGGCGAGGTTCGGGAATTCCGCAACGACGCGGGCCATCGTCGCCTCGAACGCACCGGCACCGAGTCCCGTGAACTCCGACCCGACGCCCTCGATGTCGAATCCGAGCGCGGAGGTGAGGTCCTCCTCGTTGCCGAACAGCACGTCCACCAGCGGTACGAGCTCGCGGTTGACGCGTTGCGCAGCCGCCTGCCCGCCATGGTCCCTCCACAGCGAGTCGCGGTAGTTGAGGTCGTACGAGACGATGACCCCATGGCGGCGGGCGGCTGCCATGGCTTCCCGGGCCACATCGGCCGTCGACGGCGAAAGCGCCGTGAAAATGCCACCCGTGTGGAACCAGCGGGCACCCGCCGTGCCGAAGATGGCCTCCCAGTCAATCTGACCCGCCGCAAGTTGTGACGCGGCGGTGTGGCCGCGGTCGGAGCAGCCGAGCGCCCCGCGCACGCCGTACCCCCGTTCCGTGAAGTTGAGCCCGTTCCTGGCGCGCCGCCCCACGCCGTCGAAGGGCACCCACTGCAGGTACGCCTGATCGACCCCGCCCTGGTAGATGAGGTCCTGGACGAGCCGGCCGACCGGGTTGTCGACCAGGGCGGTCACGATCGTTGTATCGAGTCCGAAGACGCGCCGCAGGCCCCGTGCGACGTTGTACTCGCCGCCGCCTTCCCAGACCTGGAAGCTGCGGGTTGTCGCGATCCGCGCCTCGCCGGGATCCAGGCGGAGCATGACCTCGCCGAGGGCGACGAGGTCCCAGCGCCGGCCGTCTCGTGGCGGCACGTCGATCATCGGTCACCTCGGCGCTCGTCCTCGGCCAATGGGCCGCGCAGCGCCCGGACCGTGGCAAGGGCGTCCCTCACGAGCCGGCCGATGCCCTCGAAATCGCCCGCGCGCAGGCGACTGGACGGGACGACCCAGCTGCCGCCGCAGGCGAGCACTTGCGGCACTGCCAGGTAGTCCGGAAGGGAGCTGCCGTCGATGCCGCCGGTTGGGACGAACATGACGTCCCGAAATGGCGCCGCGATCGCCTTCAGATACGGCACGCCGCCGAGTGAGGCCGCGGGGAACAGCTTGAGGACGCTCAACCCACCGCGTCGCGCCAGGGCGATCTCGGTCGGCGTTGCAACACCGGGCAGGATCGCCACTCCGGCCGCCCGGCAGCGGTCGACGATCTCGGGGTCGAAGCCTGGCGTCACCACGAACTGCACGCCGATCCGGATCACCGCCTCGAGTTGCTCGCCGTCGAGGACCGTGCCGGCACCGAGAACCACGGATGGACAGGCCTCGCGGATCGCGGCGATCCCGTCGATGGCCGCCTCGGTGCGGAGTGCGACCTCGATACACGGGAGGCCGGCGTCCCGCAGGGTCGTGGCGACGGGAACGGCCGCGTCGACGGACGGAAGCTCGACCAGTGGGACGACACCCCAGCGGCGGACGTCGCGGATGTCGAAGGTGGACCGTTCGCGTGGTGGCGTCATGCGTCGGAGCCCTCCAGCCGATCCTTGACATGGCCGCTAACGCCAAGCCTTAGCATTGTGCATCAGACGCACCACGTTGCATCGGACGCAGCATCATGAGAGACACGTCAGGAGTGTTGTGACGGCGCCGAGCTTCCACGGTCGCACCGCATTCGTGACCGGAGCCACATCCGGCATCGGTCGCGCCACGGTTCGCAAGCTGGCTGCGGGCGGATGTCGGGTCGTCGCCGTGGGCCGGGACGTCGGCTCATTGGACTCGCTGGTCGCCGAGACGGGCCCCGCGTCATGCGTGCCGGTCGTCGCCGACCTCGCCGAGTCCGACCAGGTCGTTGGCGCGGTCCAGGCCGCCCTGAGCGCGCTCGGCCGGATCGACATCGTGGTCAACGACGCCGGCATCGGCTTCCGAGCAGACGTCGTCACGACCGATCCCGATCAGTGGGACCTGACCTTCGCGGTCAACGTCCGGGCGCCGTTCCTCGTCTGTCGGGAGGCACTGCCGGGGATGCTGGAACGTGGCTCCGGCGTGATCGTCAACGTCGCATCGGTCGGCGGATTGATCGGGATCCCCGCGCGGGCAGCGTACGGCGCATCGAAGGCCGCCCTGATCTCGTTGACCCGCAGCCTGTGCGTCGACTACGCCGCGCGGGGCATCCGAGCCAACTGCGTCGCTCCGGGAACGACTGAGACACCCTGGGTCGATCGCATCATCGAGGGCGCGGACGAACCGGCGTCCCTCCGTCAGCAGATGGCCGAACGGCAGGTCGTCGGGCGGCTCGGAACCGCCGACGAGATCGCCGACACCATCGTGTTCCTCGCATCCGATCAGGCCTCCTTCCTCCATGGCTCCACGGTCGTGGTGGACGGGGGCTACAGCGCACGGTGATTGGCGTTACCCGCACGTGCGGCTACGCCGCGGCGGCCACCAGGCGCAGGCGCTCGCTGGCGACGCGGATGCGCGCGGTCACGCCCCAGCGGAACTCGAGGCGGTCGGCTTCGATGCCGTCCCCGAAGATGACCCCGCCGTCGTCCAGGCTGGACGTGACGAGCAGGTCCGTCCCGTCCTCCAGGCGACCCTCGGTGATCCCCGCGCCGTAGGTGCCCGATGGCCACGCCTCGCGTACGAAGAAGGCGAGGCAGGGCTCCTCGGGCAGCGGCAGCGTCACCGGAGAGTGGCGCTCGGTGGCGATGGACCGGCCCCAGCCGCTGGCGCCCGTACCGGTCGTGACGACGATGCCGGACGACGCCTGGCGCTCCACCCCCGACGGGCAGCGCAGGGTATAGCGAGCCGTCTGGTGCGAGGCATGACCGACGAAGATCTCGTTGAGGGCCAGGGTTCGCTGCCCGTCGTCGAGGACGGCCTCGACCATGACCCGCTCCTCGACGACGACCGTCCTCGCCGCGGCGGCCCGGATCAATGCCACGGCCGTGGCGGGCGCGTGGACGGCCACGATCCCGGCGTGGACGGATGGGTCGGGGTTGACCCCGATGACCAGCTGGCCGTCCAGGTACTTGGCGACGTTGGCCACGAGCCCCGACGACCCGACGGTCACGACGATGTCGCCGGGCTCGAACAGGAAGCGGTCGAGATCGGCACGGTCGACCCGCGCTCGCCGCCAGTCGTGCGGGATGCCCGCGGCGATGACCGCGAGGGCGCTGCGCTGCGCGTCATCCCGCGCCACCGCGTGGTCGATGGTCCGTCCGCGCGACTCGAGGAAGAACCGGGCCTGCTCGCGCGTGCCATGACGCGCGAGCAGGGCGGCGTACTCGGTCGGTCGGCTGACGACGACGACCCGCGGGACGCTGGCCCCGGTCATCGGTCAGGCCTCCGACGATCCGGCCTCGAGCCGGCGCGTACCGGCCTGGGCCAGCTCGCCCAGCAGGGTGCCGAGCAGGTCGGGCGTCAGGTTCAGGTGCTCGATGGTCTCGATCTTGCCGGCGAACTCGCGGGCGGCGAGGCCCATGAGCACGGCCGCCGGCACGTCGCGGTAGGCGGCCAGCCGCTCGACCTCGACGGCCACCCGCTGGCCCTCGACGACCCGGATGACCTCGCTGTCGGCGTCGGCGGTGATACGCCGCTCAGCTGCGCGGGACTCGGTCGCAATGAGCGAGGCGGCCGCTTTCTCGGTGGCTCGCGCCCGCTCGTTGGCACCATCCTGCTCGACCAGGTTCGCCTCGCGGCGGGCGAGCTCGATGCGGTTGGCGAGCTCGTTCTCGGCGATGGCCCGCTCCTTGTCCACGGCGGCCGCCCGGCGGGCGAAGGCCGCCTCGTCGGCCTGCTGGCTGATGTGCTCACGGGTCGGGGCGGCGAGCGCCTTCTCGACCTCGGATGAGGGCTGCACGGCACTGACCCGAACGGACACGATGGCCAGGCCCATCTCGGCCAGGTGGGTGTCCCCGGCCAGGCCGTCCCCGATGCGCTGTCGCAGGCGGGCGACACCGTCGGCCACGAGCTCGCGCAGGGGCGTCGTGGAGACGAGCTCGGCGGCGTGTTGCTGAGCGAGCTGGGTGAGTCGGTCGGCGAGTTGCTCGACCGGGTTCTTGGCATGGCGTCCGGTGGCGAGATCGATGCCGAAGTCGATGCGCGCGGCGAGCGTCTCAGGGTCGGCCACCCGGAAGGTGACGATGCCCTGGGTCACGACCTCCTGGACATCCAGGCTGCGGCCGCGGAACAGGAACGGCAGCTCCTGGTCGTCCAGTGGGACCTCGGCGATGGCCGTGTCCAGCGGACGGAACCAGAAGGCGAGGCCGCGGCCGGACTGGACGACCTGGCCGTTGCGGTAGCGGATGACGTGGCTGGAGGCGTCGGCCCGCAGATGAGCTGCGAGGGGGACGGAGGTGATGCGCGCCATGTCGATGCTCCTTCCTGGCGCTATCGGTTCCGCCGGTCGGCGAACCGGTACAACTCGGGTGGGCGATGACCGACCGCCAGGTCGCGTTGGCCGGTCGGGACCACCAGGCCCCGATCGAGGACGCGTCGGCGGAAGCTGTCCTTGTTGAGCGCTCGACCGAGGATCGCCTCGTGGACGAGGCGCAGGTCGCGCAGGCTGAATCGAGGCGGCAGCAGCTCGAAGCCGATGGCCGCATAGTCGAGCTTGCCGCGGATGCGCTTGACGACCATGCCCAGGATCTCGGCGTGGTCGAAGGCCAGGCGGAGTGGCTGGGCGTCTTCACCGAGCGCGTCCACCGGGCCGCCCGCCTCGCCCGCCCACGGCACGTGCAGGCGGGCCAGCCGCGTGTCGGGACCGGCCGTCCGATCGAGCGCCGCCCGTTCGACGAGAGCGTAGTAGGCGACGGCGATGACTCGCGTCCGCGGATCCCGCTTCGGGTCGCCGAACGTGTAGAGCTGCTCGGTGAAGACGTCGCTCACTCCGGCCTTGCTCGCGAGTGCCCGGGCGGCGGCGGCGTCGAGCGACTCGTCGAGGGCGACGAAGACACCCGGCAGCGCCCAGGCGCCACGGTCCGGATGCTCGGTCCGCTGGGCGAGCAGCGTCCACAGGGCGCCATCGCGGATGGCAACAAGGGCGACATCCACGGCCACGGACTGACGGTCGAAACGGCTGGCGTCATACCTCGCCAGAAAGGTGGCCTCGGAGATCGGTTCGTCACGGTCCATCCGGCTTCCTCGTCTTTGATGCTATCTGCATTTATGCACGACGCATCAAAGATGTCAAGCCCGAACTTCTCGTCGGCGTCAGGGCCTGACCTCGGATTAGGGGTGCGATTGCAATGCGACGTCCGCCACCTTCTATCGGAACAACGGTGCACCGCGTGTGCACCGCCCAGTCGATACAGGAAGGGAGGTCGAAGGTAGTGGGAATCATCGGGCTGCTCGTCATGGTCATCCTGATCATCCTGTTGCTCCGGCTCCTCTAGGGCCCGGGCCACCTGGTCCTCGGTGCAGACGGAAAGAGAGCTGCACTGGCAAGGGCCTGCCCTGACGCCATTGACGTTCGGTCGACGGCTGTGGCCTGAATGTTGGCCAAATCCGGCCGTAAGGAGGAGGAACCAAATGACAGCAACACCTCCGGCTCGTACAACAATTTCGGAGGTCGAGGTCGCGGTGGTTGGGCCCCGCGCGATCATCAGCTGGAGCTCCGTGCTTGCCGGGGCACTCGTCGCCCTGTCCACCCTTGTCCTGCTGAGCGTGACCGCGCTCGCGGCGGGACTCGAGGTGGCACCGGTCGGGGAGGGCGGCGACCCGCGCTTCGGTACGGCCGTCGCGACCATCCTGACCGGGCTCTTCATCGTGATCGCCTTTGGCGCCGGAGGACTGACCGCCGTCTGGGCGGCCGGCCTCGTCGAGCCGGGTCCTGCCATCCTGCACGGGTTCCTGGTCTGGGCGCTCGCGCTGTTGCTGATGTTGGCGCTCGTCGCCATGGGCCTGGGCGGCCTGGGTGGAACCGCAGCTTTCCTCGGCGGCGGCTTCGAAGCCGAGACAATCGAAGAATTCGAGGCAGCCGGTTGGGCAACGGTGCTCGCCCTGGCCCTCGGGGCCGGCTCGGCCGTGCTCGGGGGTGTGCTGGCCACCCGCGAAGAGATCAGCCGCGTCTGGTAGCCCTCGATCCCTTGGGACACACGTAGTTCGGGGCCGGCCGCGGCTGCTTCCAGCCCGGCTGGCATTCCCGACACCGTGCCACGGCGCCTGACCGCTGCCGGTCGGTCGCTACCAGCCCGGCTGGAACACGCGACCCACTGCGCCCACCTGACGTCGGTCGTACCAGCCCGGCTGGAACACGCGACCCACTGCGCCCACCTGACGTCGGTCATACCAGCCCGGCTGGAACACGCCAGCCGGAAGGTACGCCCGAGACGCGCTGATCCTCGAGGTTGTCGGGAGCGTGACGAAGGGATGCGACGTGTGGGCGCCACCAGGGCGACCCGTCACGGAAGTCGTCGCCGAGATCTACTCGCGGCAACGCTTTAGTCGGCCATCAGCTCCGCGATTCCTTCGTACGTCCAGACATCATCTGTGATCCCGGCTGCACCCGCGGTATGTCGCCAAACTGGGAGCGTCGCGAAGACTTACTTCGAAATCCGCGCGAAACGATCGACCTTCATTACCAAGGGGACTCGGTCAGCCGGAGTGGCCCGTCCCGAACTGGCGATCGCCGGCGTCGCCCAGGCCAGGCATGATGTAGCCCTTCTCGTTGAGCTGCCGGTCGAGTGCGGCGCAGTAGATCGCGACGTCAGGGTGGGCCGTCGAGACCGCCTCGACGCCTTCGGGGGCAGCGATCAGGTTGACCAGCTTGATCTTGGCCGCACCCCAGCGCTTGAGGACCTCGATCGCAGCGGTCGCCGATCCGCCAGTGGCGAGCATCGGGTCGAGGATGAGGCACAAATCGACCGTCGCCGAGTCAGGCAGCTTGTTGTAGTACTCGACCGGTCGCAGGGTGCGTTCGTCGCGGAACAGGCCGAGGTGCCAGACCTGCGCGGTGGGCATCAACTCGAGCATCGCGTCGACCATCCCGAGCCCGGCCCGCAGGATGGGCACGAGCCCGATCCGCTCACCGAGCTCGTGCGCCTCCATCTCCTCGATCGGCGTACGGATCGCGATCGGTTCGACGCCGACGTCGGCAAGCGCTTCGTAGCCGAGCAGCCACGAAAGCTCGCGCACGACCTCGCGGAACTTCTTCGGTTCGGTCTCCTCGTCGCGCAGGATGGCAAGCTTGTGGAGGACGGCCGGGTGCTGCGAGACATGCAGGTTCTGGGCGGGCACGAGGACCTCCGGGCGACGGGTCGAACCAGGCGGGACGGCCGGCGCCATCGTAGCAAGCGCCGCGAGCCGG
>Ga0299913_10005679_pt1 | contig 10703 bp, 8 predicted proteins | sample RVTome_9_FD_201360 | JGI IMG/M metagenome (GOLD analysis project Ga0299913, IMG submission 201360) | Soil microbial communities from uranium-contaminated site in the Upper Colorado River Basin, Wyoming, United States - RVT155D38 (version 2) ... | reverse complement strand
GTCGAGGACCTCTACGCCGGCATCGAGTACATGCAGACGCCCGGCGTCGCCCAGGCGCTGAAGCTGATCAGCGTGAAGGGCTCGGAGAAGATCGCGCGGTTCGCGTTCGAGTACGCGCGCAGCGAGGGGCGTCCGTCGGTCGCGTGCGCGACCAAGGCCAACATCATGAAGTTCACCGAGGGCACGCTCAAACGCGTCTTCGAACGCGTCGCGCCCGACTACCCCGAGATCGAGAGCTGGCACGTGATCGTGGACAACGCCGCGCACCAGCTCGTCAAGCGCCCCGAGCAGTACGACGTGATCGTCACCACGAACATGAACGGCGACATCCTCTCCGACCTGTCCTCGGCGCTGATCGGGGGCCTGGGATTCGCACCGAGCGCGAACATCGGCAACGAGGTGGCGATCTTCGAGGCGGTGCACGGCTCGGCGCCCAAGTACGCGGGCAAGGACGTGATCAACCCCACCGCGGTGATCCTGTCCTCGGTGCTGATGCTGCGCTACCTCGGCCTGTTCGACGAGGCCTCGGCGATCGAGCACGCGGTGTTCGTGACGCTGGAATCGGGCACGCTCACCGGCGACGTCGTCGGCTACGACCGCGGCACCCCGACCACCGCCTACACCGAGGCGATCATCGGCAACCTCGGCAAGCAGACCGAGAACTGGACGGTGCGCGAGGTCAAGCCCCTGCAGCTGCCGGAACTCTCGACCGATCCCGACTACGTCAAGCCCTCGGATCGCAACGTCGTCGGCCTCGACGTATTCGTGGAGTCGCCGCTTCACGCCGAGGAGCTCGGCGCTTCGCTCACCGAGCTCGCCCAGGGCACCCGGCTCGAGCTGAAGATGATCTCGAGCCGCGGCACCAAGGTGTACCCGGCCACCGGCGCGATCACCGACACGCTGGACCACTGGCGATGCCGGTTCATCATCCGGGAGGACCCCGGCGACCTGTGGGACGAGGACGTGCACCAGCTGCTGGCACGCATCTCCCGGCGCCACACCTGGATGCACATCGAGAAGCTGCTGGAGTTCGACGGCGAGCTCGGGTTCACCCGCGACCAGGGCGAGAACTAGCCGCGAACGGCCGGACCGGGGCGTCGTGGTGAGCGACGTGCCCCGGCCCCACCGATCGCGCCCCGACGGCCGCCGCTTGGTCACCGCGGCGGACGGGGGCGCCGCTCCGACGAGACGCCCTCGCGGATGCGGCGCACGCGCCGGCGGCCGCTGCGGAGGCGCTCGCCGGCGTCTCGCAGCTCCCGCTCGCGGTGACGGAACATCTCGTCCGGCCAACCGAGGATCATCGCTGCACCTCCCCTTCCCGCTGTCGCTGTAGCGTTTGCTACAACGTTTCAAGACGCAGGGTAAAGGCTTGTGTTCCCATGCGGAAGCATTTAAGCTAACTCGAAATCGATGACGATCAGCATCCATCTCTCCAGCGACGACCTCGCCGAGACGCGCTTCGCGTTCTCCCCCATCTGGGAACTCGGCATGAGCCTGTACAAGCCCATCCGCGACCCCTCGAAGCACGCCCTGCACCTGCCCTGGATCCAGGAGGTCAGGCCGGCACTCGAGGGCCGGGACCTCGACGTGCTCTTCGCGATGGTGCCCCCGGCGGGGCTGCCGCCACTCGTGCACCCTTACATCCCCGACTTCCTCACCCCGACGCCGGACTCGCCCTTCCCGCAGGTCGAGGAGGAGCTCGAGCAGGTCGCGCGAACCGATCCCGCCCGGATCGGCGAGGAGCTCTCGCACATGATCCGCTCGCTCGACGGCGCGGACGTGCCGGCCCTCACCCTGCGGATCCTGGAGGACCCCGCCCCGTTCGTGGCCCCGCTCGTGGAGCAGATGGGCGAGTACTGGAAGGTCGCGATCGAACCGTACTGGCCGCGCATCCGGTCGCTGCACGAGGCCGACGTCACCTACCGAGCCCGCCAGCTCGCGCTCGGCGGCGCGGAGCTGCTGTTCACCGACCTGCATCCGTCGCTCTCGTGGTCGGGCGACACGCTCGTGATCGACAAGCACCACTGGGAGGAGATCAGACCCAACGGCCGAGGACTCGTGCTGATCCCCGCGGTCTTCGACTGGCCGGGCATCGCGATCCTGATGGGTCACGACCTGCAGCCGACGATCTCCTACTCCCCTCGCGGCATCGCCGAGCTCTGGGACGAGCCCGAGGACGAGAAGGGCGACGGCGCGATGGACGATCTGATCGGGGGTACCCGCGCCGACATCCTGCGGGTGCTGCGCGTGCCGATGACGACCGGAGAGCTCGCGAGCCGGCTGCATCTGACGCCCGCGGCCGTCTCGCAGCAACTCGGCGTGCTCAGACGCGCCGGGGTCGTCGACGCGCGCCGACAAGGCCGCGAGGTCTACTCGGAGCTCACCGCGAGCGGACGCGGCCTGCTCGATCTGCTCGGCTGAGGCGCCGGTGGGCGGGTGGGGGTGCAGGCTCTAGAATCGGTGACCGAACCGAGGCGCACGCTCGCTCGGTCCCATCGTCTAGGGGCCTAGGACACCACCCTCTCAAGGTGGAGACACGGGTTCAAATCCCGTTGGGACTACTTCCATCGCGAGGATCGAACGTCGGTCCTTGCTATCGAAGCCGAAGCCATGACTGGTGAGCTGCTCGCCAGCAGGTGTGGGGCGACGGCCCGGTCACCACTCGGTGACCGCCGCCTGCACGACGTTTCCCTTCGAAGCGAACAGCTCGCGGGCGGCCTGTCTCGCCATGCGGGCACCCTCCTCGTCACCGGCGCCGACGAGCGCCCGGGCGAGGTCGAGGAGCACGTCGCCGCGCATGTTCACGTCGTCGGTCGCCTCGGCGAGCGTCACGGCTTCCCTGCACCGGACCACCGCGTCGTCGATCTCCCCGTGCGCCAGGGCGAGCCCTCCTCGGGCGGCCTGCACGAGGATGTGGGTCGTCACGTCGTCGCCGGCGGCGACGCTCGCGGATTCCTGCACGAGACGGTCGGCCTCCTCCACGCGCCCGAGCGCGATGAGCACGTGGGCGAGCAGCGCGGCCACTGTCGACTGGTAGCCCTGCTCCTCGAGCGCCGTGATGCCCTCGTACCCGTCGCGCAGGGCGAGCTCCGCCGCCTCGAGGTCGCCGGCCAGCCGTTCCACGAATCCGCGGGTCTCCGAGACGAAGGCCGCCCGCAGCGACATCCCGAGGTCCTCGAGGATCGCGGTGGCCCGGCCCGCCAGCTCGCGCGCCTCGTCGAAGCGCCCCTGCATCGCCCGGAGCGCGGCGAGCGAGCGAAGGGCGCGGGCATCCACCAGCCGGTTGCCGTGTCCGCGGGCGAGCAGCGCCTCGCAGCGGACGACGACGTCCTCGACGGGGGTCGGGCCGTACACGCCGGCCCCGGTGTACTGGCCGAGCGACTCGGCCTCCTCCCACCCGTTCCCGGCCGCCCGCGCGTGTTCGATCGCGCGCTCGAGCGCGACGCCCGCCTCGCCGTATCGAGCCCGCGTCCAGTGCAGATCCGCCGTGAGGCGCCAGGCTCGGGCGAGCCCCAGGTCGTCGCCGAGTTGCTCGAACACGGGGATCAGCCGCTCGAGCTCGGGCAGCGCGACCTCGGCCCGACCCTTCGGGTCGGTCGACTCCATGAGGAGCAGCCGCACGATCGTGGCGTGACCGAGCAGGCCGCGGTCGCCGACGACCTCGGCGCTCCGGATCGCCTCGGCCAGCACGTCGTCGGCCCGGGTGAGCTCGCCGACTTCCATCAGCGCTTCGCTGAGGTCGGGCAGGAGGGCCGCGCGGGCTCTGACGTCGCCGGCGAGCAGCGAGGCAGCGCGACCGAGCAGCCCGGCGGCGGCGGCCATGTCGCCGCGGGCGAAGGCCCGGCGGCCGGCGCCCGTGAGGCGTGCCGCCGCGCGGACGCCGAGGCGATCGTGCTCTGGCCCCGAGACGCCGAGCTCCCCCTGGTAGCGATGCGCTTGCTCGAGGTGGTAGCCGACCACCTCGTCGAACTCGTCCGTCCGCTCTCCCGCGTGACGTTCGACCCATGGGGCGAATCGCTCGTGCAACTCGGCCCGCCGGGCCTTCGGCAACGCCTGGTACGAGGCGTCCCGGATCAGCAGGTGATGGAAGCGGAAGGCGTCCTCGCCGGCGAGCGTGGATCGCGCCGGGAGGATGAGCCCCTTGCGCACGAGGGTCTGCAGCCGCCCGCCCACGGCGGCCCGAAGATCGTCCGGCACGAGATCGGCCACCGCGCCCCACCAGAACTCCTTGCCGATCACCGAAGCCGCACCGAGCACGGCACGTTCGTCCGGCCCGAGTCGATCGAGCCGCGCCGACAGCAGCGCATGGATCGTCGCGGGCACGGCCACCGCCGCGAGGTCGCCCGTGACCGTCCAGGTCTCGCCGTCCCGCGTGAGGATCGCGTCGTCCTCGAGCATCCGGATCATCTCCTCGACGAACAGCGGGTTGCCCTCGGCCGCGGCCACGATGCGCCCTGCGTCGGCGTGGTCGAGCGGCGTCGCCCCCAGCAGGTCCGTGACCAGGTGCTCGCTCTCGTCGTCGGAGAGCGGCATGAGCGAGATGGTCGACGCGGTCGCCTCGGCCGCACCCCAGCCGGGTCGCACGTCGAGGACCTCGGGCCGGGCCATGCACAGGAGCAGGATGCGAGCGTCGCGGCACCACCCGGCCAGGTACTCGACGAGATCGAGGAACGTCGGTTCCGCCCACTGGATGTCGTCGAACGCGACCACGATCGGGCGCGCCCGTGCCTGCTCCTCGAGGAAGCGCCGGAACGCCCAGAAGCTCTCCTGGATCGTGACGGTCGCGTCGCCGGCCCCGGCCACGGTGGCCAAGCCGTCGGCGATCGCCGCCGCGTCGGTCGCCTCGCCGAGCGCAACGAGGATCTTTCGACGCGCCGATTCGCGAGCGTCGCCGCTGACGATGCCGCACGCGTCCTTCACGAGCTCGGCGACGGGCCAGAACGTGATGCCGTCGCCGTAGGGCAGGCAGCGGCCGCCGAGCACGCGCGCGCGGTCGCCGAGCCAGGCGGCGAACTCGTCGGCGAGTCGCGACTTGCCGACACCGGCGACGCCCAGCACCGTGACGAGCTCGCACCGCGGCTCTTCGACCACGCGACCGAACGCTTCCCGAAGGACCTCGAGTTCGCGCGAGCGGCCCACGAAGCTCGGGCGCAGCCGTTCGACGCCGTGGGGTGCGTCGAGGACCTCGAGCAGCCGGAAGCCGGTCACGGCGTCCGACTTGCCCTTGAGGGTGAGGGCCCGGCCGTCCTCGACGCTGACTGCCGACTGCACGAGCGAGTGGGTCGTCGGCCCGATGAGGATCTCCCCCGGGCCGGCGGCCTGCTCCAGACGCGCCGCCACGTTCATCGCGTCGCCGATGACGGCCGAGCCGTCGGCTCGTTGGTCGACCACGACCTCGCCGGTGTTCACGCCGATCCGCGTCTGCAGAGCCACGCCGAACGCCGGGGCGAGCTCGGCGTTGAGAGCGGCCAGCACGTCGCGCATCTCGGCCGCGGCCCGGACGGCGCGCAGCGCATCGTCTTCGTGCAGCTCGGGCACGCCGAACACCCCCACCACGGCGTCGCCGATGTACTTCTCCACGGCGCCGCCGTGCCGTTCGAGCACGGCGCGCATGCCCTCGTAGAAGCGGGTCATGACGGCGCGCACCGACTCGGGGTCCAGTCGATCGCCGAGGGGCGTAGACCCGACGACGTCGCAGAACACGACCGAGATCGTCTTGCGCGCCTCGTGCTCTCCCTCGCCCGACGGGTGCGGAAGCGACGCCGCGCAGGCCATGCAGAAGCGGGCGCGGGCCGGATTCATCTCGCCGCAGACGGGACAGGCCGGCATGGGAAAGGCAGTCTAGGCGAGCGACCCGCACCTTGCGTCGACACACAACTCGGCCGTAGGCTCGATCGCGACGTCGCCGACCGGCGGCAACGGGGGTGCCCATGGAGATTGGAGCGGGATTCATCCTGGTCGCCGAAGACATCGAGGCCGCGTGGACCGATCTGTCCGACGCCGCGCCCGCCGCCATGGTTCCGATCGATCAAGAGACCTACGTCGAAGCGGGCGAGCCCTTCGAGAAGGGAGAGCGGGTGGGAGAGGCCCACGGGTCCGCGATGCTCACCCACTCGGACAAGTTCGTGGTGCATCTCACCTTCGAGTTCCTGCAGAACGAGGAAGACTCGGTCACCGCGCACGGCGTCCTTCCTCGCGAAGGAGGACAGATCGGGCGCGGCCGGATCGCGATCACCGGAGGGACCGGGCGCTTCCACAAGGCCTCGGGAAGGATCGAGGTTCAGACGCGCAACCCGAAGCGGTACATCTTCAACCTGTGAGCCCAGACGCCCTCAGGCGTCGGGGACTCGCTCCACCGGTTCGGACTCGGGCAGCTGGGTGACGGTCGGTTCGGCGACCTCGACCGGCGGGCCCGCCGGCTCAGGCACACGCACGGTGGCCGACGGCTCCGCCCGGGCGCGCCCGGCGCGCCGCTCGAGCGCGCTGGCAGCCACGAGGCCCCCGACCCCGACGATCGCGGTGCCCGCTCCCCCGATGAGCAGCGCGGCGCGGCCACCGAGCCCGGCCACGATCGCACCCGCGGCCGCCGTGGCTCCGATCTGCATGCCGTTGACGAGCGCTCCGTACGACGCGAACGCCCTGCCCCGGTAGCGGTCCGCGACCCGGTGCACGAGCAGGCTGCGCATGCCCACGGTCTCCACGCCGTTGGCGATCCCGCCCACGACGAAGAGCGCCACGGCCGCCGGGAACGACTTCAGCGCGGCGGCGGCGAAGATCGCCGCGCCGTTCACGACCGCGGCCATCGCCATCGACCACAGCAGCCGGTCCTGGGTGAGCCTGCGGCCGATCAGCGTCGCACCCGCGACCATGCCGACGAGCCACGCCGACGCGAGCACGCCGTACCCCCACGCCCCGGCCCCGAGCGTGTCGGTCGCGAAGAAGACCTCCGCTACGTTGTCCATGGCCGCGAACAGCACGACGGCGCCGATCAGCACGAACCCGACGACCAGGACCCGGTCGCTCCGGATGACACGGAACCCCTCGCGGGCCGCGCGCTCCTCGGCGCGGGTCTCCTCCACGGTGTGCCGACGGACCCGCAGCAGCACGGCGGCAACGGCGATCACGACGAACGTGCCCGCGTCGACCAGCAGGGCCGCGCGCGTGCCGGCGCCGGCCGCGAGCGACCCCGCCAGCACCGGTCCGGCGATCATGCCCGCGTATCGTGCGCCCTCGAGGTAGGCGTTGCCCTCGGTCGCGTGGTCGTCGCCGACCACCCGTGGCACCAGTGTGTAGATCGAGGGGTTCTCGACGGCCGAGGCCGTGCCCAGCAGGAACGTGAGCATCAGGATCATCGGCAACTCGCCGGAGAAGGCGAGGCCGACCGCGAGCGCCGCCTGGATCGCGGTGGCGATCGCGAGCGAGCGGCGGGTCTCGAAGTTGTCGACGATGACGCCGGCGGCGGGCGCGAAGATGACCAGGGGCAGCACGCCGCAGAGCAGGAGCGCCGCCACCGCCCATCCCGAATCGGTGAGATCCGCGACTTTGATCGTGAGCGCGATCAGCGCGAGCTCGTCGCCCAGCGCGGACAGGCCCGTCGACAAGGTGAGGAGCCGGAAGTCGCGCCCCCGCAGCGGACCGTTCACGCTGCGGGACTCTAGGCCTTCGGGCGTCTCGGCGCATCGGCCGAGCGGCCCAGATTCCCGGCCCCGGTCGGGCTAGCGCGCGCGTCGCAGGCGCTCGAGCGAGCGCTCGCGCCCGAGCAGTGCCAGCGACTCCGGCAGCGGCGGGGAGACGTTGGACCCGGTCACCGACGCCCGCACCGGCTGGAAGGCCTTCGTCCGGCTGAGCCCCTCGTGCTCGGCGAGACGGTCGAGCGCCTCGGTGATGCCGGCGGCGTCCCACGGCGCGACATCCTCGAGCGCGTCGGCGGCGCGTGCGAGGTAGCCCCCGGGCGCCTTGGCGATCAGGCCGGCAGCCTTCTCGTTCGGCTCGACATCGTCGCTGAACAGGAAGCGCAACAGCGCGGGGGCCTCGGTGAGCGTCTTCATGCGCTCTTTCACGATCGGCATCGCGGCCAGCAGGGTCGCCGGGTCGGGCATCAGCCCTTCCTCGGTGAGGAAGTGCAGGCACCGGGCCGCGAGGTCGTCGTCGTCGAGCGACTGGATGTAGCGGTTGTTGAGCCAGGTGAGCTTGTCGGTGTCGAACGCCGCCGGGTTCGAGGAGACGCGCTCGAGGTCGAAGGCCTCGACCAGCTCGTCGCGCGAGAGCACCTCCCGGTCGTCGCCGGCCGACCATCCGAGCAGCGCGAGGTAGTTCACCATCGCCTCGGGCAAGTACCCCTGTTCGCGGAAAGACTCCACGCTCGTGGCCCCGTGCCGCTTGGACAGCGGCTGCCGGTCGGGGCCGAGCACCTGGGGCACGTGCGCGTAGCGCGGCGGCGTGCCACCGAGCGCCTCGATCACCGCGGCATTGCGAGGGGCGCTCGCGAGCAGGTCGTCGCCGCGCACGACGTGGGTCACCTCCATGAGCATGTCGTCCACCGCGACCGCCAGCAGGAACACCGGCGACCCGTCGGAGCGCAGCAGCACGAAGTCACGGATCTGGCCGGCGGCGAAGCGCACCTCGCCCTTGACGATGTCGTCGACCACCCACTCGTGGTCGGGCATGCGGAAGCGCACGACGGCCTCGCGTCCCTCCGCCTCGTACGCCTCGATCTGCTCGCGGGACAGCGTCCGGCAATGGCCGTCGTAGCCCGGTGCGTCACCGGCGGCCAGCGCGGCTTTCCGTCGCGTCTCGAGTTCCTCGGCCGTGCAATAACAGCGATAGGCGTCGCCCTTTTCCAGCAGGCGGGCAGCGTGCTCCCGGTAGACGTCGAGCCGCTGCGACTGACGGTAGGGCGCGTGCGGGCCACCGACGTCGGGGCCCTCGTCGTGGTCGATGCCGAGCCACCGAAGGTCCTCGAGCACGCCGGCCACGGCTTCCTCGGTCACCCGGCTCGCGTCGGTGTCCTCGACGCGCAGGATGAACGATCCGCCGACGTGCCGGGCGAACAACCACGAGAACAGCGCGCTGCGCACGTTGCCGACATGCAGCGACCCACTCGGGGCGGGAGCGAAGCGACAGCGCACGCTCATCGCACGGAGTTCGCGAGCGTACCGACGCCGTCGACCTCGACCTCGACGACGTCGCCCGGCTGCAGCGGGCCGACCCCCTCGGGCGTGCCGGTGAGCAGCACATCGCCGGGCAGCAGCGTCATGAACGAGGTGATGTACTCGATCAGCGTGGCGACCCCGTACACCATGTCGGTGGTGCTGGCGTGCTGTCGCGACTCGCCGTTCACCCTCGTCTGCACGACCGCGTCGTTCGGATCCAGATCGGTCTCGATCCAGGGTCCGAGCGGGGCCGAGCCGTCGAAGCCCTTGGCCCGCGCCCACTGATCGTCGGTCTTCTGCAGATCGCGCAAGGTCACGTCGTTCGCGCAGGTGTAGCCGAGGATCACCCGGTAGGCGTCCTCGGCCCGGATGTCCTTCGCGAGACGGCCGATGACGACGGCGAGCTCGCCCTCGTAGTCGACCCGCTTGCTGACGGGCAGCAACGAGATCGGATCGTTGGGGCCGAGCACCGCGGTCGACGGCTTCAGGAAGAGCAGCGGCTCGTCGGGAACCGTCATGCCGAACTCCGCCGCATGCGCGGCGTAGTTCTTCCCCACGCACACGAGCTTCGACGGCAGCACGGGCGCGAGCAGGTAGACGTCGTCGAGAGGCAGCTCCTCGCCGGTCGGCAGCGGGTCCTCGAAGAACGTGCCGGCCAGCACGCGCACCGTGTCGTCGAGGGAGTCGGCCACGCCGGTCGCGATGCGATCGCCGTGTCGGAAGCGCAGGAGTCGCATGACGCCCGAGGCTACACCGTGGTCCCGCCGGCGAAGGTGGCGCCCACCTGCCGCCAGTAGCCGGCGATCGTCTCCACGGGGCGGAGCGCCGCCAGCTCCTCGGCGGGCGCGTCGAAGAGCGCCACCGTCGGCTCGCCGACATAGACCGGCCCGAGGTCGACGTCGCGCGAGCGCATCGTCACCAGCTCGTCGAGCGGCGGCGACAGCGATGGATCGATGCTCGGCATGTATCGCGAGTGCAGCATCGGCAGCGCGTTCACGAAGCCGCCGGTGTCGCTCTCGCCGGTGATCGTGAGGGTCACCTCGGCCAGGCGCCGGTCGTTGGCCGCGAGCGTCGCCCCGAATCGCCCGCCCGGCTCGAGCCGCGGCCCCGCCCGGCCCACGGTCACGGGCCGCGTCATCCAGATCTGCCCGAGCTTCTTCGGATACCCCTGGTACCACCCCCTCGCCAGCGCGAAGTCCTTGTCGACCCAGATGTACGCGCAGCGTGAGTAGGTCTCGCCCCTGTAGGTGCACCGGACGACGACGAAGGCCTCCTTGTACTGGGACCGGACGGGATCGAGCAGCTCCTCGCCCGAGTCCGAGCACGACTGCCAGTCGGCCCAGATGATCGCCACCGCTCCCGGGTCGTCGTCGGCGAGGCCCACGCCCGCCGGCAGCAGGGCCTGGACGCGCTCCGGATCGGTGCGGTACTCGATCGTGAGCACGTCGCCGGAGTAGTGCCACGGGGGCTCGGGCACGATCGAGGCGCGCCCTTCCGGCGTGCGCGGCAGCATGAATCCCCGCAGCTCCGACATCGGTGCCTATCGTACGC
>Ga0299913_10005677_pt1 | contig 10703 bp, 9 predicted proteins | sample RVTome_9_FD_201360 | JGI IMG/M metagenome (GOLD analysis project Ga0299913, IMG submission 201360) | Soil microbial communities from uranium-contaminated site in the Upper Colorado River Basin, Wyoming, United States - RVT155D38 (version 2) ... | reverse complement strand
TTGGCGCGAGGGCTCGCACGACGATGCAGCCGGAGAGCTTCCGTACGCCGTCTATACCCCACCGGGGCTGGAGCCCGGTGCGCCGCTGCTCGTGATGCTCCACGGGTGCCGGCAGGACCCGGCCGACCTTGCGGCGGGCACCGGCGTCAACCTGCTCGCGGACCGGCACGGCTTCGTGGTCCTCTATCCGCAGCAGGTGGTCCAGCACAACCCGCGACGGTGCTGGAACTGGTTCCGTCCCGGCGACCAGGCCAGGGGGTCGGGGGAGCCGGCGGTCATCAATGCGATCGTCGACCGGATCACCTCCGCCGTCGCCAGCGACCGCCGCCGCGTGTACGTGGCGGGCATCTCGGCCGGTGGCGCGATGGCCAGCGTGCTGGCGACGACGTACCCGGACCGCTTCACAGCCGTCGGCGTCCACTCCGGCGTCGCCTTCGGGGTCGCCACCGATCCCAGGTCGGCGCTGGCCGTCATGCGCGACGTCGAGACCGAACCGTCCCGCGCCGAGGCGCGGGCCGCACTCGCGGTCATGGGCGACGACGCGCGCCTCGTGCCCACCGTCGTCGTCCATGGCAGCGCTGACCGGACCGTCGTCGTCGCCAACGGCGAACGCGTGACGCGACAGTGGATGCTGGTCAACCGGCTCGCCTCGGACGGCAGCTACCGCGCCGACTTCGACAGCCCTGACCACGAGGACCGACGTGAAGCGGCCGACGGGCACGACGTCGTCGTGCGGCAGTGGACCCACCGCCTGCGCGTCGTCCAGGAGCACTGGCACGTGGATGGTCTGGGACACGCCTGGTCGGGAGGGTCGATGGACGGCTCGTACACCGATCCGCGCGGGCCGAGCGCGACGGCGGCCATGTGGAACTTCTTCACGCGCCACAGGCTGCCCGCCGCCTGACCCGCAGCGTCGGCAGCGCGCGTCAGCCCGCGGCATCGTCTCCCAGGTCGAGGGCCATCTCCTCGCCGAGGTAGCGCGACACCACCTGCTCGAGCTCGGCGATCCGTCGCTCGTCGCGGGCCCGCCGTCGGCGCAGTCGCGTGAGCTCGACGACGGCGAGGCCCGGCACGTCAGGTCCCTCCCCTTCAAACGCAGGGCACATGCTGCGGTAGTCGCACCAACCGCACAGCGGTGACGGGCTGGCGGGGAACTGCTCGTCGGCCACCCGGCGGGCCACGTCATGGATCCGTGCGACCGCGCCGTCGACGTCGATCTCGGAGCGGTCGACGCTGACACGCAGCCCGGGCACCACGAAGTCGAGCGCGACCCACTCCGGCTCGCGGCCCCACAACTCGCGGGCCGCGAGCGCGTAGATCGCCAGCTGCAGGCTCGACGCCACCTCACTGCGGCTGCGTGCTCGCCTGTTGGTCTTCCAGTCGACGATCCCAAGGCCGCCGGACGGGGTCCGCGCCACGTGATCGATCGATCCGCGCACCGCGACGCCGTCACCGAGGTCGAGCTCGAACCACTGCTCGCAGGCGATGGCGGGCCGGTAGTCGGCGGCGTAGAGCTCGTGGTGGCGGGTCAGGACGTCGCGTGCGTGCCGGTACCACACGAGCTTGCGCTCGCGGTCCATGTCCGCAAAGCCCGTGTCCTCCCAGTGCTCGTACAGCGCGCGGTAGAGGACCTCGATCGGGGGTGGCGACGGCAGCTTCTGGCTCCACCACACCTCCAGCGCCGCGTGGATCGCCGAGCCCCACGACAGGTCCGGGCTGGGTGCGGAGGGCAGTTTGTCGAGGTAGCGGAACCGGAACAGCAGCGGGCAGCGTTCGTAGGTGTCGACCCGCGAGAACGACAGCCGGATCGCGGGGTCACGCGGTGGTGGTGTAGGCATGCCCGGCAGTGGCTCGGCGGCGTGCACGAGCCGGGGAGCCGACGGGCCGGCGTCGGCGACGGTGCCCGGTACGGTGCCTGCCATGGCGCAATGCTAGCTACTGGCGCCACGATGACGATGCAGGCGCACATGGCTTGTGGACGGCGCGGACGCGGCGGTGGGCGCGGACGCGGCGGTGGGCGATCGGCTAGGCTGCGCGCGGTACGCCGGCGGCCGGGGGAAGCGGACCTTATCGTCCTGCCTGCCACGACCGGTGGACGCGACCGCTACGACATCCGGAGCACCCCATGGCGACGAGCAACCACGCGACGCGCAGGTCCGCACCTGCGCGGCCGGTGCGTGCCACGGCATCGGTCGCGCACGGCCTGCAGGGCCTGCTCATGGGGACTGCCGACGTCATCCCCGGTGTCAGCGGCGGCACGGTGGCGCTGATCCTGGGCATCTACGAACGGCTGATCGACAGCATCCACGAGGTCGCGTCCTGCCTGGCGTCGCTGCTGCGTGGTGACCGCGCAGCGGCGAGGGTGAATTGGCGTCGCGCGGACTTCGGGCTGGTCATCCCGCTGGGTGTCGGCATCGTGATCGCCCTGGGGATCGGCAGCGTGGTGCTGCCGCCGCTGATCGAGCAGTACCCGGTCGTCACGTCGGCGGTCTTCTTCGGACTGATCGCAGGCGCGTTGCCGATCCCGTGGCGGCGCATCGGCGTCCGTCGGGGCCTGCACCTCGCGCTCGCGCTCGCCGGCGCGGTGGTGGCGTACCTGCTGGCCGGCCTGGCGCCGGCGACGGTGGAGGATCCGGCGCTGCCCCTGGTGTTCGGAGCGGCGACGGTCGCGATCTGCGCGATGATCCTTCCGGGCGTGAGCGGCGCCTACCTGTTGCTGATCATGGGCATGTACGAACCGACCCTCGAGGCCGCCGGCCACCTTGACATCGCCTACGTCACGGTGTTCGCCCTGGGCGCCGCCACGGGCCTCGGCCTGTTCTCCAAGCTGCTCGCGTGGCTGCTCGACGTGCACCAGGACGCGACGATGGCCGTGCTGGTCGGGCTGATGGCCGGGTCGCTGCGACGCCTGTGGCCGTGGCAGGACGACGCCGGCGCGCTGCTGGCGCCGGGCGGTGGCGGCGAGGTCGTGCTGGCACTGGTCTGCGTGGCCGCCGGGCTGGCCGCCGTGACGGCGTTGACCGTCGTCGGCGACCGCAGCGCGGCGTCCGCCGACGACACCGGATCCTGAAGCGACAGCGCGCATCCGGTGGCGGTCGGTCCGGTGGCGGTCACCGCTGCGCGGATGGCGTCCCCAGGTGCCGTGCGACGAAGTCGAGCGACAGCCCCTGCTGGCGGACGTTCTCCGCGATCGCCATCGCGCCATGGCCGGCCTCGAAGACGTCGTAGACGTGGGACACGCCGTGGTGCTCCAGCGCTGCGACGTAGTTGTCGACCTGGCGTTGCGGGCACCGTGTGTCGTTCGCACCCGTGATGATCAGGACCGGTACGCGTATGCGGTGGACGTGGGTGATGGGTGAGCGCTCGCGGTACAGGTCGCCGCACTCCTGCGGCGTGCCGCCGAACAGCGCCCTGTCGAACTCCTGCAGCGACGGGGACTCGTCCTCGAACGCGGCCTCATAGTCGGCGACCGGCACAACGGCCACGGCGACCGACCACGCGTCGGGCATCGTGCCGATGCCCTGCAGGGTGAGGTAGCCACCCCAGGAGCCGCCGGTCAGCACGACTTGGTCCGGGTCGGCTATGCCCTCCCGCACCAGGTGGTCCCGTCCCGCCCGGAGATCCAGGACCTCGGGGCGCCCAGGGTCACTCTCCAGCGCGTCCTGCCACCGCTTGCCGTACCCCGTCGAGCCCCGGTAGTTGGGGCTGAGCACGGCGAAGCCGTGGTCCACCCAGGCCTGCACGAACGGGTCGAAGCTGTCGGTGACCTGGGCCTGGGGCCCCCCGTGCACGTCGACGACCAGCGGGTATGGCGGCTCCCCCTCGGGCAGCGTCAGGAAGGCATGGACGGCGTCGCCGTCGTCGTTGGCATAGTCCAGCGATCGGGCGGCCGTCCCATCGGGCGCCTTCAGCCCGGGCGGTGCCAGCAGCACGCTGTCCGCGCCGTCGTGGCGCACCCGCACCGTGGGCGCGTGGGCCGACGACTCGAACACGTACCACATGTCGCCGTCCGGGCGGACGCGGGCGGTGGTGACCGTCCCGTGGCCCAGGTCCAGGGCCCTGGCCTGGCGGGTCGCCAGGTCATAGCGCAGCAGGGTGCGCTGCCCGCGGTGCTCGTGGGCCAGTAGCAGGGCGGAGCCGTCGGGCCACCAGTCCTCGACCTCCACCTCGCCCGGCAGACCGACCTCACAGGACGTGCGTGTGTCGTCGTGCACGTCCCAGACCTCGACGCTGCGACGGCCGGTGCGGTCGACGACCAGCGCAAGGCGGGCGTCGCCCGCCACCGGCGACCAACCGCCGGCGTCGATGGTGTTGCCCAGCCCGTCGAAGACGGCGCTGACGAGCGCACCCTCGGGATCGACGACCTGGACGCTCGGGTGGAGGATGTCGCCGTGCTCGGTGTGGGACAGTGCCAGCAGGTCGGCGTCGGCGCTGAGGCCGGCGACCGATACGGGCCGGGGCCGCGAGATGATGGTCCGGGTCGCTCCGTCCTCCACGATGGCGATCGAGAATCCGTCGGAGTCCGCGCGGCCGACGGCGTGCCGTGCGGTCCGCAGGGACAGGCCGCCCGACCAGCCGGTGGCCAGTCCGGGCGCGAGGTCCATGGGCCCGCCGCCTTCGACGGGCGTCACGACGAACCGGCCGACCTCGTTGCCGGCGTCGTCGTCGAACCACGCCACGCCACTGCCGTCGGGCAGCGGGGCACCCCATGCGACCCCGGTGGGCTTGTCGGTCAGCGGCACGTGGCGGTCGGTCTGCAGGTCCCACGACCACAGCTGCCGCACACCCGACCGGTTGGTCGTGTAGGCCGTGCGGTGGGCGGCGTGACGCGCCCAGGTCGGCAGGCTGCAGCGGACGGCGTGGAACCGCTGCTGCCACGGCGGCATGTCCGGGCTCGTGGAGGTCTCCTTCATCGCGGCGGCACGCCCCATGCTGGTGCGGGTGTCACGCGATCACGACCAGCTCGGCCGAGCCGACCACGTGCCCCGACGTCACACGGCGGATCTCGTCACGTCGGGCGCCCGGAGGCAGGTCGAGCTCGGTGTCCAACGCGAACAGCCGGAAGAAGTAGCGGTGGGGCATCGTCTCGTCGATATCGTCGCCGGGCATGGGCCCGGTGTAGCCGGCCTCGTCGAACTCGTTGAGCCCCTGCATCAGCTCGACCGGCTCGTCGACGACTGCGTCGCGCGGCACGCCTTCGGGGAGCTTCGTCTCGTGGGCGGCGATGCCGTACACGATCCAGTGCGTGAACACGCCGACCTCGACGTCGGGATCATCGCAGATCAGCAGGAGCTCGACGGCCCCGTCCGGCACGCCGGTCCACTCCAGTGGTGGGGACACGTTGCCACCGTCGGCGGAGAAGCGGTCCGGCAGGTCTTCGTCGTGTTGGAACGCAGGACTGGTCAGGCGGAACTCCGCCATCGTGTCGCCAACCTCCTCGGCCGGTGCTGTCTCGGTGATCCTCGATGCACGTCCAGCAAACGTGTCCGCTGACCGCCGTAGATTATTGCAGGACGTCGACGATGCGGGTCAAGCCCTTCTGCAGTTCCTCGTCAGACAGGGCATAGGACAGCCGCACGTGGCCCGGCGCGCCGAAGCCTTCGCCCGGCACCAGCGCGACCTTGACGTCGTCGAGCAGCAGGTTGCACAGCTCGAGCGACGTCGTGATCGTCCTGCCGTTGACGGGGCGCTCCAGGCGGGCGCTGACATCCGGGAACACGTAGAAGGCGCCGTCCGGCATCGGGCACACGACCTCGTCAATGCGGCTGAAGGCCTCATGGACCAGACGCCGCCGCTGGTCGTAGGTGTCGCGCATCGCGTCGACCTGGGTCATCGGTCCCTTGACGGCGGCCAGCGCCGCGCGCTGCGCGACATTGGACGGGTGCGATGTGACGTGGCTCTGCAACCGGTTGATCGCCGCGGCGACGGGCGGCGGCGCGATGGACCAGCCGACGCGCCAGCCGGTCATCGCGTAGGTCTTGGCGACCCCGTTGACCACCACGCACGTCGGCGCGGTCTCGGGTGCGACCACCGGCATGCTGGCGAACTCCGCGCCGTCGTAGACCAGGTGCTCGTAGATCTCGTCGGTGATGACCCAGACGCCGACCTCGGCCGCCCACCGCCCGATCTCGCGGACCTGTTGGGGGGTGTAGACCGACCCCGTCGGGTTCGACGGCGACACGAACACCAGCGCCTTCGTGGCGGGTGTGCGCGCGGCCTCCAGCTGCCCGACGGTGACGCGGTACCCGTCCGCGGCCGTGGTGGGCAGCGGCACCGCCGTGCCGCCGGCCAGCCCGATCTGCTCGGGGTAGCTGACCCAGTACGGCGCCGGCAGCAGGACCTCGTCCCCGGGATCGACCAGCGCCTGGAACACGTTGAACAGGGCGTGCTTGCCACCGTTCGACACGGTGACCTGGGCCGCGTCGATCTCCAGCCCGCTGTCGCGTGCGGTCTTCGCCGCGATCGCGTCCCGCAACGCCGGCAGACCAGCCGTGGGGGAGTACCTGTGCATCGCGGGCTCGTCACACGCCGCGCGGGCGGCGGCGACGATGTGGTCCGGTGTGGCGAAGTCGGGCTCGCCCGCGCCGAACCCGATCACGTCGACACCCTGGCTGCGCAGCCGCTTGGCCTCGGCGCTGATGGCCAGCGTGGGGCTCTCGCTGAGCTGGCGCACGCGGGTGGACAGGGCGGCGGTCATGGGATCATCCCCTGGTGCGTGGTCGGTGCCGACGACGTCCGGACCGGCACGGGTGCGCGCCCGTCCGCGAGTGGTTACCGGTCAGGTCGGACGGGAATCCTAGCGGCGTTCCCACAACCATCCCCTGCGCGAAGGAGCGCTGCACGCATGGCTTCCCAATACACCGTTCCCGGTATGGAGCAGGCGGACGCCGAGCGGGTCATCGACACGCTGCAACAGCGGCTGACCTCTCTGATCGACCTCCAGCTGACCCTCAAGCACATCCACTGGAACGTCGTCGGCCCGACGTTCATCGGGGTGCACGAGATGCTCGACCCCCAGGTCGACGCGGTGCGCGCGATGACCGACGTCACGGCCGAGCGCATCGCCACGATGGGCGGGCAGCCGGTCGGCACGCCCGGACACGTCGCGAAGACGCGTCGCTGGGAGGACTACAGCCTCCTGCGCGCGACGACCAACGAGCACCTGGCGGCGCTCGACCTGGTCTACACGGGCGTCATCGCCGACCACCGCACCGCGATCGCCGAGTTCGACGACCTCGATCTGGTGTCGCAGGACATGATCATCTCCCAGACCGAGCAGCTGGAGATGTTCCAGTGGTTCGTGCGGGCACACCTGGAGGACTCGTCGGGTGCCCTGCGCCATGGTGGCGCCAGCACCGAGCAGGAGGCGGCCGACGCCGTCGACTGACCCGATCCGGCGCCGGCCGGGCACGACCCAGGCGGCCGATGGGAGATCCTCGCAGGCGCTCCGACCTCCACGGTCGGAGCGCCTGTCGCCGTGGTCCGGGCAGCGCACGTGACGACCGCGGTGGTGCCACGTGCGCGCGCGGCCGCGCGTCGCTACCCCCTGGTCCTCATCGCCACCGGTGTGGTGCTGTACTCGACCGGCCCCGTGATGCTGCAGGCGTCGGCGGTGTCGGGTCCCGTCTTCAGCTTCTGGCGGCTGTGGATGGGCGTGGGCACGCTCGGCGCCGTGGCGCTGGTGCAACGCTCCATGGGCGCGCCGTGGCCGGCGTTGCGTGCCTGGCGGGTCGCGATCTGGGCGGGCGTGGCGTTCGGCATGCATCAACTGCTGTTCTTCAGCGCCATCCGCATGACGACCGTCGTCGACGTCTCGCTGACGAACGCGCTCGCGCCGATCGTGACGGCGGTCGGTGCCCGCTGGATGTTCGCTGAGCGACCCGGTCCGCGCTTCTGGGCGTGGGCGGCCGTCGCGATCGCCGGTGCGGTGCTGCTGGCCCTCGCCGCGTCGACCTCACCCTCGGGCAGCGCCGCCGGCATGACCATGGCGCTGGCCAACGTGGTCTTCTTCGCGGCGTTCTTCCTGTTGTCGAAGAGGGGGCGCGACCACCTGCCGGTCGTGCCCTTCCTGCTGGGAACGATGACCGTCGCCGCCTGCGTCGTGTCGACGTTCATCACGGTCACCGATGCCCCGGCGTTCGACGTCCGCGGCGTCGACCTGCTGCTCGCGGCAGGGGTGGCCGTCGGTCCCGGCGCCGTCGGCCACTTCGTCATGACCTGGCCGCTGCGCTACGTGCCCGCAAGCATCCCGCCGATCATGCGGCTCGCGCAGCCGTTCGTCGCTGGCGGTCTCGCATGGTGGCTGTTGGCCGAGCCCCTGTCGCTGCGGCACCTGATCGGCGGCGTCCTGGTCGTGGCCGGCGCCGCGGGCACGGTGCTGTCCGGCGATGGCCGTCGCCTGCGCGCCGAGGCGGAGCGCCGGGTGACGTGACGACGGGCGACCACCAGCTCGGCCGTGTCGGACGCGCAGACAGGGCCGGTGCGCCCGCCGGACCGGTGGGGGAACAAGGTCAGCCGGGGGCGTGCTCGGCGTAGGACCGGAAGGCGCGGGTCGGCTGGCCGCCGAGGTCGAGGCTGCGGGCCTCGTCGTCCCACATCGCCAGCACGGTCGACCAGCCCGAGCCGTGGACGTCGACCCTGGGCAGCTCCCCACGCCAGGGCAGCCGTGGTGCCAGCCCGGCCGACGTCGCCAGCTGTGGGATCTCAGAGCGCAGCACGCTGCTGTCGTCGTCGAGGATGATCCCGACGGACAGGCGCGACGACAGCCGCCTGGCGTGCTCGAGGCCGCTGTCGACGACCTCGGCGATGCGGTCGCGCCCACCCGCACCCGACCGCAGGCGCTGGGGTCCCGTGTCGACCAGCAGCAGCACGTCGGGCGTCTCGATGCGGACCGGCACCTCGATGGGTTCCTCGAACACCGCGACACCGTCGTGGTCACCGTGCGCAACCCCGGCACGCCGGTGGATCTCGCGCAGGTACGCCGTGCTCGGCCGCAGGTGTGGGGCACGCGACCGTCCGGAGAACAGCGAGATGCGGATCGGGGCACGCAGGTTCGGGCCGCCGATCTCCTGCAGGCGGTACGCGAGCCAGTCCTGGTCGTCGTGGGTGTCCAGCGACGCGAAGACGTTCCAGGTGAGCAGGTCGGTGTTCGCCGGCTCGGTGCGCATGCGCTCCAGCCGCTCGGGCTCGTCGCGCAGGATCAGCTCGAGGCGGTCCCGGTAGAAGATCGGGTTCGTGCGGGTCCTGGTGAACAACGCCATCACACGTGACCTACCGCTTCATTGCGTGACGTCATGCCGCGCGGCTCCTTGTCAGACCTGTCGTCGGGCCGGGCGCGGGCGGCGTCCAGCTCGGCGGCGTCGATCTCCTCCCGGGTGATGCCCAGCAGGAAGAGAATCGCATCAAGATACGGCACGTTGACCGTCGTGTCCGCCGCGGCACGCAGGACTGGCTTGGCGTTGAAGGCGATGCCCAGGCCCGCCGTGCTCAGCATATCCAGGTCGTTGGCGCCGTCGCCCACCGCCACCGTCTGGCTGATGGGCACGCCGGTCTCGCGTGCCAGCGCGCGCAGTGCGTCCGCCTTGCCGGCGCGGTCGACGATGTCGCCGATCACGCGGCCGGTGAGCCGGCCGTCGATGATCTCGAGCTCGTTGGCGACGGCGTGGTCGAGTCCGAGCTCCTCTCGGATCGGGTCGACGATCTGACGGAACCCGCCGCTGACGATGGCGGTCACGAACCCCAGGCGCCGCAGGGTCCGGGCGAGCAGCGGCGCGCCCGGCGTGAGCCGCAGCCGGCCCCGCACATGGCCGAGCAGCTCCTCGGGGCATCCGGAGAGCAACCGCACCCGCTCGCGCAGCGCCTCGGCGAAGTCCAGCTCGCCGTCCATGGCCCGTGCGGTGATCTCGCGCACCTTGTCGGCGCAGCCGAGCTCCTCGGCGAGCAGCTCGATCGCCTCGTCCTGCACCAGTGTCGAGTCGACGTCGATCACGATCAGCCGCTTGGCACGCCGGTAGAGGTTCGCCGGCTGCACGGCCACGTCGACCCGTTGCCGGGCGGCCTCGGTGGCCAGGCCCTCGCGCAGCCGCGTGCCGTCGGCCCCCGAGATGGTGAGCTCGAAGCTGGTGATCGGGTAGCGCGAGAGGCGTTCGATGCGGTCGATGTTGGCGCCCTGCTCGGCGATCACGCCCGTCAGCGCGGCCACCGCCGACGGCCGCAGCGGCTGGCCTAGCAGCACGACGGAGTGCCGGTCGGCCGGGCTGCCGGCGCGACGCGAGGCCATGCGCTCGATCTCGATCCGCATGTCGGTGTCGGCACCGATCTGCGACACCGTGCTGCGCAGGAGGTCCTCGTCGCCGGTCAGCGACACGAGGATCCCCAGGATCAGGCGCTCGTGGATGACCACCTGCTCCATGTCGAGGATCCGGGCGCTGTGCTCCTCGAGCGCAGCACACAGGGCGGCGGTGATCCCCGGGCGGTCACGTCCGGTCACCGTGATCAGCAACGCGCTTGCATCAGTCACGCGCAACATCGTATGCGCAGGCCGGCCGCCCTACGCCCGTGGCCGTCGGTGGGGTGTGCCGGGTCGCTGTCGGCTCCGCTAGCGTTGGGGTGCGATGGATGAGATCCCCAAGCCACGCGAACTGCTGGCCATACGCGGAGCGACGGAGGACCTGTTCACGTTGCTGCGCAGGTGGTTCGCCGTG
>Ga0299913_10005676_pt1 | contig 10705 bp, 8 predicted proteins | sample RVTome_9_FD_201360 | JGI IMG/M metagenome (GOLD analysis project Ga0299913, IMG submission 201360) | Soil microbial communities from uranium-contaminated site in the Upper Colorado River Basin, Wyoming, United States - RVT155D38 (version 2) ... | reverse complement strand
CGCGGGCCTGGGGCTCGCGCTGACCAGGGCGCTGGCGGCCGACGGCTGGCGCGTCATCACGGACGGCCGGCACGAGGGCCGCATCAAGGAGGCGGACTTCCCGGCGGGGGTCACCGCCATCGTCGGGGACCTCACCGACGCCGACCACCGCTCCGCACTCGTCAACGCGGTGTGGGAGCGCGGCCGCCTCGACCTGCTGGTCCACAACGCCAGCACGCTCGGGCCGTTGCCGATGCGCCCGTTGGAGCAGGTGACGATCGCCGACCTGGAGGAGGTGTGGCGGACCAACGTCGGAGCCCCGCTGGTGCTGACCGGCGAGCTGCTGCCGTGGCTGCGCCGGGAGGAGTCGATCCTGGTGTCCATCAGCTCCGATGCGGCGGTCAGCCACTACGAGACCTGGGGTCTGTACGGCGCCAGCAAGGCCGCGCTCGACCATGTGACGCTCACCCTCGGTGCCGAGGCCGGCGTGGCGGCGTACGCCGTGGACCCCGGCGACATGCGCACCCGGATGCACCAGGACGCGTTCCCGGGCGAGGACATCTCGGACCGGCCGCTGCCCGAGAGCGTCGTGCCGCACCTGCTCCGCCTGCTCGACAAGCGCCCCGAGTCCGGCCGATACAAGGCGGGTGACTTCGGATGACCACGCTCAGCGAGGCACCGGGAGTCCACTTCGAGGCCTCCGAGTTTGCCCCGCGACCGGCGGAATGGCGCGGGCTGGCGCGGGACCGGGTGCGACTCCTGGTGGGCACGCCGCGCGGCATCACTCATGCGCGGTTCGATGACCTCCCCACGCACCTGCGGGCCGGCGACGTGCTCGTCGTCAACAACTCAGCCACCGTGGCCGGCGAGATCGACGCCGTGCTCGACGGCGTACCGATCGTGCTCCACGTCTCGGCCGCGCTCGACGACGGCGATCGCGTCGTGGAGCTGCGGTCGGCTCCTGACGCGGCGCGGGCCATCCTCGACGCGGCAGCGGGCGATCTCATCCACGTCGGACCGGTGACGGTGACCCTGCGTTCCTCGTGGCCCACGGATGAGCCGTCCTCGCCCACCGGGGAGGGCAACCGGCTCTGGCGGGCGCTCGTGGACGGCGACCTGGGCGCCGCACTGGAGCGAGCGGGCCGCCCGATCGCCTACGGCTACCTCGACCGGCGCTACCCCCTGGCCGCCTACCAGACCGTCTTCGGCACCCGGCCCGGCAGCGCCGAGATGGCGTCCGCAGGTCGACCCTTCACGGAAGCGCTGGTGACGTCGCTCGTCTCCCGCGGCATCACCTTCGCGCCGGTCACCCTGCACACGGGCTTCTCGTCCCAGGAGGCCGGGGAGGCGCCCGGCCCCGAGTGGTTCGAGGTGCCCGAGGCGAGCGCACGGCTCATCAATGCCGCGCGGGCCGGCGGTGGTCGCGTGGTCGCGGTCGGCACGACTGCCACGCGGGCCGTCGAGTCCGCGGTTCGCGACGGTGTCGTCGTCCCCGCCTCCGGCTGGACCGACCGCGTGATCACGCCCGCGGCCGCGCCCGAGGTGGTCGACGGGCTGATCACCGGCTGGCACGACCCGCACGCCTCGCACCTGCTGCTCGTCGAGGCCGTGGCCGGGCGCGCGCTCACGCAGGCGGCGTACGACGAGGCGGTGGCGCACGGCTACCTGTGGCACGAGTTCGGCGACTCCGCGCTGTTCCAGCCGGATGAGGGTCTGTGAGGGGAGTGAGTGAGGGTTTTCCTCCCCGAAACATGAGGTAACACCGGACAACACATGGTTTTCCTACCGTCACTGCATGACGCACCTGCGCCCCACCCTCGTTGTCGTCGGCCACGGCATGGTCGGACACCGCTTCGTCCAGGCCGCCATCGAGCGCGGGCTCACCGAGACCCACGACATCGTGGTCCTGGGTGAGGAGCCCCGTGCCGCCTACGACCGGGTCGCGCTGACGAGCTTCTTCGCCGCCGACAGCGCGGACGAGCTCTCGCTGCTGCCGGAGGGCGAGTACGACGACCCGCGCGTGCGCCTCGTCCTCGACGCCGCCGTCACCGCGATCGACCGGGTCGGCCGGGTCATCACCTATGTGTCGCCGGCCCCGCGGTCGACCGCGGAGCCGCTGACCAACCCCGGCGCCGTCCACACGCTCGACTTCGACGCCCTCGTCCTGGCCACCGGCGCAGCCCCCTTCGTCCCGCCTGTGGAAGGCCGCGAGAAGGACGGCTGCTTCGTCTACCGCACGATCGAGGACCTCGAGTCGATCCGCACCGCCAGCGAGAGCGCGACCAGCGGCATCGTGATCGGCGGTGGCCTGCTCGGACTCGAGGCGGCCAACGCCCTGGTGCAGCTCGGGCTCGAGACCCACGTCGTGGAGATGGCGCCGCGACTGATGCCGGTGCAGCTCGACGGCGCGGGCGGTTCGACCCTCGTGCGCCACATCGAGAAGCTCGGCGTCAACGTCCACGCGGGCGTGCTGACCGAGGCCATCACGGGTGACGACGCGGTGGCCGGGCTGCGGCTCCGGCCGGTCGGCACCGAGGAGGGCCACGAGACCAGCACGATCGACGCCCAGGTGGTGGTGTTCTCCGCAGGCATCCGGCCGCGCGACGCCCTGGCCCGCGAGTGCGACCTCGACGTCGCCGAGCGAGGCGGCATCCTGGTCGACGAGCAGTGCCGCACCTCCGACGCGCAGATCTTCGCGATCGGCGAGTGCGCCGCCCCCGGCGGCAAGATGTATGGGCTGGTCGCGCCCGGCTATGCGATGGCCGAGGTCGTCGTCGATGCCCTCCTCGACGGACCCGGTGCCTTCACCGGCGCCGACATGTCGACCAAGCTCAAGCTGCTCGGCGTCGACGTGGCCAGCTTCGGGGACGCGTTTGCGGCGACCGACGGCGCGCTCGAGCTGGTCTACTCCGACGCCGTCGCGGGCGTCTACAAGAAGCTCGTCATCAGCGAGGACGGCACCCGGCTCCTGGGCGGAATCCTCGTCGGTGACGCATCGGCGTACGGCGTGCTCCGGCCGCTCGTCGCCAGTGGCATCACGCTGCCGGCCAACCCGGAGGAGCTGATCCTTCCCGCGAGCCGCGGAGGCGTGCAGCTCGGCATGCCGGACGAGGCGCAGGTCTGCTCGTGCAACGACGTCACCAAGGGCCAGATCAAGCACGCCGTCAGCGAGGACGGCTGCGAGACGGTGGCGGACGTCAAGAAGTGCACTCGCGCCGGCAGCACCTGCGGCAGCTGCGTCAACGTCGTCAAGAACATCATCGAGGAGCACTTCGAGAGCGTCGGCAGGGTCGTCGACAAGGGCCTGTGCGAGCACTTCCGCCTCAGCCGTCAGGAGCTCTTCGACGTCGTGGCGGTGCACGGCTACAAGCGCTTCGACGACATCGTCGAGGCCCACGGCACCGGCCGCGGCTGCGACATCTGCAAGCCCGCGATCGCCAGCATCCTGGCCAGCCAGTTCAACGGACACGTGCTCGACCGCGAGAACCGGCAGCTCCAGGACACCAACGACGCCTACCTCGCGAACATCCAGCGCAACGGCACCTACTCGGTCGTCCCGCGCATCCCGGGCGGCGAGATCACGCCGGAGAAGCTGATCGTGATCGGTGAGGTCGCCCGCGACTTCAACCTCTACACGAAGATCACCGGCGGTCAGCGCATCGACCTGTTCGGCGCCCGGATGGAGGAGCTGCCCGCCATCTGGCGCCGGCTCGTGGACGCCGGCTTCGAGTCCGGCCACGCCTACGGCAAGTCGCTGCGCACGGTGAAGTCGTGCGTCGGCTCGACCTGGTGCCGCTTCGGCGTGCAGGACAGCGTCGGCCTCGCCATCGCCCTCGAGCTTCGCTACCGCGGCCTCCGGAGTCCCCACAAGCTGAAGGGTGGCGTGAGCGGCTGTGCCCGCGAGTGCGCCGAGGCGAGGGGCAAGGACTTCGGCGTGATCGCGACCGAGAAGGGGTGGAACCTCTACGTCGGCGGCAACGGCGGCGCGGTACCCGCCCACGCCAAGCTGCTCGCCGGAGACCTCGACACCGAGACCCTGATCTCCTACCTCGACCGCTTCCTCATGTACTACATCCGCACCGCCGACCGGCTCCAGCGCACGGCCGGCTGGATCGACCAGCTCGACGGCGGGCTGGACCGGGTCCGCGAGGTCGTCGTGGACGACGCGCTCGGCCTCGGCGCCGAGCTGGAGGCCGAGATGGCCCGGCACGTCGGCAGCTACTTCGACGAGTGGAAGGCGACGCTGGAGGACCCGGAGAAGCTCGGCCGGTTCGTCTCCTTCGTCAACGCCCCCGACACCCCCGACCCGGCGATCTCCTTCACCGAGGAGCGCGGCCAGATCCGACCGGCGGAGTCGGGCGAGCCAGTCGTGCTGGCGACGACGATTCCGGTGGGCGCACCCGTCGAGACGGCACTCGAGACGGCACTCGAGACGGCACTCGAGACGGAGGCCGTCCGATGAAGCGCGACGACCGCACGTGGGAGAAGGTCTGTCCCGTGGACGACCTGGAGATCGAGCGCGGCGTCACCGCACTGGTGCACGGGCAGGCAGTCGCCATCTTCCGCACCCACGACGGCGAGATCTACGCGCTCGGCAACCACGACCCGTTCGCCAAGGCATCGGTGCTGGCGCGCGGCATCGTCGGCACCAGGGCGGGCATCCCGTTCGTGGCCAGTCCCATGCACAAGCACGCCTTCGACCTGCGGACCGGACAGTGCCTCGACGACGAGCACGCCAGCGTCCCGGCCTATGACGTCCTGATCGAGGACGGCGTCGTCCACATCGGCGGCCGCCGGCGTGAGGTGGCATGACCGGACAGGACCTGCCGCTCGGCGGCTACCGGATCGGGGTGACAGCTGCTCGCAAGGTCGAGGAGCAGATCACCCTGCTCGAGCGCCGTGGGGCCAAGGTCGACTGGGCGCCTGTGCTCTCCAGCGACCCCAACCAGGTCGACGACGCCGAGCTTGAGGCGGCCACCGAAGCGATCCTGGCCGAGCCGATCGACATCTTCGTGGCCACCACCGGCATCGGCATGAAGACGTGGTTCGAGGCGACCGAGGCCTGGGGGCTGCACGACCGGCTCGTGGCCGCGATCGGCGCCGCCGAGGTGCTGGCGCGGGGTCCGAAGAGTGTCGGCGCCCTCCGTCGGCGCGGGATCCGCGAGCTCTGGGCGCCGGACTCCGAGTGCTTCGAGGACGTGCTCGCGCATCTGCGCGGGCGTGACCTGGCCGGCCTGCGCATCGTCGTGCAGGAGCACGGCCAATCGCTGTCGATGGTCGCGCACGCGCTGCAGCGCCAGGGAGCGCGCGTCGACGTGGTCACGGTCTATCGCGTCGCGAGTGCCGAGGATCCCGAGCCGATGTTCCGGATGGTCGACCTGATCGCCGAGCGCAAGCTCGACGCCGTCACCTTCACCTCAGCCCCTGCGGTGGGCGCCTTGATGTCGGTCGCCGGGGTGACCGGCCGGCGCGACGAGGTCGTCGCCGCGTTCCAGGCCGACGTCATCGCGACCTGCGTGGGGCCGGTCACGGCGGCCGCCTTCGAGATGTGGGGCGTGCCGACGATCATGCCCGAGCGTTCCCGCCTGGCCGCGATGATCAAGCTGCTCGAGACCGAACTGCCGTCGCGCCGGGACGGGCTGTCGCTCGAGGTTGCCGGCCACGTGCTCCTGCTCCACGGGGACATGGTGCTGCTCGACGGCACCGAGATCCGGCTCTCGCCGGCGCCGTTGGCGGTGCTGCAGGCGCTGGTGGTCAACCCCGGCCACGTCGTCTCGCGCTCTGACCTCCTCGCGGCGCTGCCCAGCGGCACGGCAGGCTCCGAGCACGCGGTGGAGATGGCAGTCGCCCGCCTGCGGGCGGCGCTGGGCACCAAGGTCGTGCAGACCGTGGTCAAGCGCGGCTATCGGCTGGCCGGCGCGAGCTGAGCGGCGCTGCTGACCTGGGTTGACCCGGCAGAAGATGTGCCGGGTCAACGCCAGACCAGGGCCGTCGCTATCGCGGCCACGCCCTCGCCACGCCCGGTCAGGCCGAGTCCGTCGGTGGTCGTCGCGCTGATCGAGACCGGTGCGCCGACGGCGGCGGAGAGCGCCTGTTCGGCCTCGGTACGCCGCGGGCCGAGCCGCGGAGCATTGCCGATCACCTGGATGGCGACGTTGCCGATCTCGAAGCCTGCCGCGCGCACCCGACGCGCCGACTCGCCGAGGAGCGTGGCGCCGGAAGCGCCGGCCCACTCGGGCTCGCCGGTGCCGAAGTGTGCGCCGAGGTCGCCGATCCCGGCGGCCGAGAACAGCGCGTCGCAGGCTGCGTGGGCCGCGACGTCGGCGTCGGAGTGACCCTCGAGACCCTGCGGCTCGTCGGGCCAGGCCAGGCCCGCGAGGTGAAGGGGAACACCGGTGACGAGGCGATGGACGTCGGTGCCGACACCGATACGGGGGAGACTCACGCGCCGATCATGCCCGGTCATCGGCAATGATGGACAGGTGGAGGAGAGTCGGGGGCGTTGGGCGGCGGCCGGAGTGGTGACCATGGTCGTCGGTCTGGCTACGAGCTATGCCACGGCCATGGCGCTCACGATCCGGGAATCGCCGGTCGTGGCTGTCGCCGAGCTGATCATCCGCATCACGCCAGGGCCGGTCGCCGAACGGTTGATCCGGTTGGTGGGCCAGCTCGACAAGCCGTTGCTCATCCTCGGCATCCTGCTGTTCGTGCTGGCCATGGGCGCCGTCGCGGGCGTGCTCGCGCGGCGCAGCGTCCTCAAGCCGATGCTGGTCTGGCTGGTCCTGGCTGCCCTGGGCGGCACTGCCGTCCTGGTGCAGCCGGGTGCGAGCGTCATCGACATCCTCCCCGTGCTGGTGGGCTTCGTGACGTGGCTCGCCGTGCTGTCCGCACTGGCCAAGCCGCTGGTCACCGAGCGGCACCATCCGGAGCTCGAGTCGCGCGAGCGCCGCGTGTTCCTGATGGTCGCGGGCGTCTTCGGGCTGGCCGCGATCGGGATCGCCGGCGCCGGCCGGGTCGTCGGCCGCGGGCGTCGTCACGTGGCCGAGAGCCGGCGGCTGCTGCGCCTCGACGGCGTGACTCGTCCGCCGGCACCGGCCAACACCGCGATCGGTCTGCCCGGAGTCGCGCCGTGGCAGACGCCCAACGACGACTTCTACCTGATCCACACTGCGATCTCGGTGCCCGCGATCGAGCCGATGGACTGGACGCTGCGCATCCACGGGCTCGTCGATCGCGAGCTCACCCTGACCTTCAACGACCTGGTCTCCCGGCAGCTCACCGAGTCGTGGATCACTCTCAACTGCGTCAGCAACCCGGTCGGCGGCGACCTGGTCGGCAACGCATGGTGGAGCGGCATCCGCATCGCCGATCTCCTCGAGGAGGTCGGCCTCGACCCGTCGGCCGACTGCATCCTCCAGACCTCCGAGGACGGTTGGAACTGCGCGACTCCTCTCTCCACGCTGACCGATGACCGCAACGCGCTGTTGGCCGTGGCGATGAACGGCAAGCCGCTGCCGATCGAGCACGGCTTCCCGGTACGGACGATCGTGCCCGGTCTCTACGGCTACGTCTCGGCCACGAAGTGGGTCGTCGACTTCGAGGTCACCCGATTCTCCGAGGTGGCGGCGTTCTGGACCGAGCGGGGTTGGTCGGAGCAGGGTCCGGTCAAGATCGCCTCGCGCATCGACGTACCCCGCTCGGGCGAGGACGTGCCCGTCGGTGACGTCAACGTCGGCGGCCTCGCGTGGGCCCAGCACATCGGCATCGCCTCGGTGGAGGTCGCCGTCGACGGCGGGGCGTGGCAGCCGGCCGAGCTGGCGAGGACGCCCAACGCGGACACGTGGGTGCAGTGGGCGCTGACCGTCTCGCTCGACGAGGGCGAGCACGAGCTGCGGGTGCGGGCCATCGACAAGGACGGCCTGGAGCAGACGGGCGTACGCCGCGACGTGGTGCCCGACGGCGCCACCGGCTGGCACACGATCGAGGTCAGGGCGACGCAGGAGAGCTAGCCGAGTTGTTCCAGACGTGGCGCACCTCGTCGACGAGGTCGGCCGACTGGCGCCTCCCGGCCCGCGCCGCGTCGGCACGCTTGGCCGGGTCGAGCAGGTTCTTGCCGAAGGCCGCCAGCGCTTCGGGGTCGGGGGTGATGACGGTCCACTCTCTCGGGGCGACCTGGTCCAGCTGGGCGCGGATCGACGTCTTCTTGCTGAGGGCCTGGGGCAGCGGGGCGAGGACGACGACCCGCTCGGCGCCGGCGGCCAGGTCGACGTTGGCGGTCGAGCGCATCCCGCCGTCGATGTAGTGCCGGCCGTCGATCGCGACCGGCGGCCAGACGGTCGGCACCGCGCAGCTCGCGGCGACGGCGCTGACGAGGTCGACGCCGCTGTCGCGGGTGAAGACCGTGAACTCGCCGGTCTCCACCTCGACGGCGGTGATTCGCAGGTCTCGTGCGGGCCAGTCCTCCATGTCGATCCGGGAGCGGATGATGCCCTCGCGGTCGATGCTGCCGGGCTCGTGCGCCTTCAGTGCCAGCTTGCCGACCCGGGCCAGCTTGGTGCGATCGTCCCCCGGCAGGACATAGGGCGGCACCATCTTGAGGAGCGCCAGTCGCGAGAGCCGTCCACCGAGCTCGGCATCGGGCGCCGCGAGCTGTCCGTCGTACAGGTCGGAGATCGGCGTGCCGCTGGTGATCTGCACACCGACGACCGATCCGGCGGACGTCCCGATGACTCGATCGGCGCCGGTCAGGTCGGTCCCGGCCTCGGCGAGCCCGGCGAGGATGCCCAGCTCCCAGGCGATGCCGGTGATGCCGCCGCCACCGAGGACCAGGGCAGTGCGAGGACTCATGGGCCCAACCTAAGCGACAGCTGGGTCAGCGGTTGATGACGTAGACGACGCCTCCGCTGGCGTTGATCCAGATGTCCTCGAACTCGTCGCGGTCATAGACACGGCGTACGGCGCCGTTGGTGGCCCCGGCCGGGTCGTTGACGACGACGTCGCCGTCGGCCTCGAACCCGACGATCACGAGCAGGTGCCCGTTGCTGGACGAGATCGGCGCCCCCGTGAGCTGGTTGCGTCCGAAGGCGACCGAGGCGACCAACGGCACGCCGGCCACGATGAAGTCCTCGGCGGCGCGCAGGTCGCGGAGTCGGGTGACGTAGGCGTCGCCCGCCGTCAGAGTGCTGGCGTAGGCGGTGTTGAACGCCCAGTTGCCGGTGCCGTCGTAGGCGTGGTCGTAGACGAGGCGCGCCGTGTGGTCGACCTGCGCGTCCGCGTGGCCGGCCGTGACGTCGGGGAACGGGCCGGGCTGCAGGCCGTAGTGCGCGAGCACCATCGCGACCGACGTCGGCGAGCACCAGGCCTCGCCGCCACCGCCCCACTGGGGGTAGTGGCCCGAGTGCGTCATCTGGGAGAAGGTCGGCACGTCGAGCACGGTCCCGGCCGCCGGACCGGGGGTCGACGTCGGGGTGCTGCCGCGCGGCACCAACGCGCTCGCCATCGCGCCGACGCGGTCCAGCCGCACGAGCGGCTTGGTGGCCGCGTTGCGGTAGAGCCGCACCCGGACCTGCCACTGGGTGAGCGGGGTCGCTGCCTGCCAGGTGTCGACGCTGACCCGGGCCAGGTCGTCGGTCTGGCTGCCGAGCGAACGGCGGCGGCGGCTCGGGTTGTCGAGCGTCCACTCGGCCATCGAGTCCCAGCTGGAGACGGTGCCGTCGGCCGCCTGGCCGCGGACCTGCACCTTGACCACGGAGTCGCCTTCGGTCACGGCCTCCCACGTCGGGATCAGCTGGGTGAGTCCGAAGCCGGGGGCCGACCACGGGGACGTCCACGTGCCCACCTGGTAGCTGCGGCCGCCGAGCTTGCCGGGGCGCGGTTTCCTGGGCACGAGCGCGCCCGCCCGGACGCGGACGCCCTTGAGGTCGCCTGCGCGCCACTGGGCGCCGGTCGACCACGACGCGTCGGCGATGCTCGACGTCGCCCGGCGGTCGTGCCGGTCGACGGTCCGGTCACTGGTCTGGTCACCGGCCTGGGCCGGGCTGACCGCCGCGAGTGACCCGGCGAGCAGGGCGAGGACGGGGGCGAGTGCGATGCGACGTACCACCCGGAGACGGTAACCCGGTGACGTCCCATCTGTCCCACGAGTCACACAGGTGGGCAACATCGTCTCTGCCGCAAATCGGGGATGGGTCGCCCCGCCCCTAGACTTGGCGGGTGACACAGCAGCAGGAGAGCCGGCTGAGGCTCCACGACACCGCGACCCGCGAGGTCCGCGACTTCGTCCCCCTCGAGGAGGGGAAGGCGGGCATCTACGTCTGTGGACTCACCGTGCAGTCCGAGCCGCACGTGGGTCACGTGCGCTCGGCCGTCAACTTCGACGTGCTGCGTCGCTGGCTGATGGCGAGTGGATATGACGTCCACTTCATCCGCAACGTCACGGACATCGACGACAAGATCCTTGCCAAGGCCGCCGAGCAGGACCGGCCCTGGTACAACCTCGCCTACGCGATGCACGCCGAGCTCACCACCGCGCTGGCCTCGATCAACGTGCTGCCGCCGACCTACGAACCCGGCGCGACCGGCACCATCCCGGAGATGATCGAGCTCATCGCCACGCTCATCGCGCGCGGTCACGCCTATGTCGGCGAGGACGGATCCGGGGACGTCTACTTCGACGTGCGCTCGTGGCCGCAGTACGGCGAGCTCACTCGGCAAGGCCTCGACGACA
>Ga0299913_10005675_pt1 | contig 10705 bp, 11 predicted proteins | sample RVTome_9_FD_201360 | JGI IMG/M metagenome (GOLD analysis project Ga0299913, IMG submission 201360) | Soil microbial communities from uranium-contaminated site in the Upper Colorado River Basin, Wyoming, United States - RVT155D38 (version 2) ... | reverse complement strand
CGCCGCCGTCGCCGAACTCGAACGCCGCCACCGCGACGTCGATCGCGTCGACCGAGGTGCCGGACAGCAGCCCGACCACTGTGACGGCCCGCCGCGTGCCGCCGCTCGGCGCCGCGCCGCTCTCGACGGCCGCGCCGGTGGGCCGGGTGGCACCGCCCGGCGCCGCACCGCCGGATGCGCCGTCTTCGACGCCCTGCACGGTCGCCGGCGGGGTCACGAGCCCAGGGCGCCCCGCACCCGGCCGCCGGCCGCGGCCAGCCGGCTGCGCGCGGTGGCGGGGTCGACGCCGAGCAGCAGCGCGACGAGCGCGGTCGGCGTCTCGCCCGCGGCGTCGTCGAGCGCACTGCGCGCGGTGTCCAGGTCCACCCCGGCGGCCTCGCGCACGATGCGCAGCGCGCGCCGGCGCAGCTTCGCGTTGCCTGGGCTGACGTCGACCATCCAGCCGCCGAAGGTCTTGCCGAGCCGCACCATGGTCGCCGTGGACAGCACGTTGAGGGCGACCTTCTGCGCGGTGCCGGCGGTCAGGCGGGTGGAGCCGGCGATCACCTCGGCGCCCGTGAGCACCTCGACGGCGATATCGACCACCGCGGCGATCGGGGTGCCGACGTTGTTCACCACGGCGATGGTCGCCGCGCCGGCCTCGTTGGCCTCGGTCAGCGCCCCGAGCACGTACGGCGTGCGGCCCGACGCGCTGATGCCCACCACCACGTCGTCCGAGGTGACGCGCTGCGCGGCCACGTCGGCGCGACCCGCAGGCCGGTCGTCCTCGGCACCCTCGGCCGGGGTGGTGGCCGCGCGCTGCCCGCCGGCCAGCACGGCGATCACCCGGTGCGCCGGCACGCCGAACGTCGGGCCGCACTCGGCGGCGTCCAGCGCGGCCAGCCGCCCCGGGGTGCCGGCGCCGACGTAGATCAGCCGGCCGCCGTCGGCCATCCGGTCCACCGTGAGGTCGACGGCGTCCGCGAGCTGTGGTGCCGCCGCGGCGAGCGCGGCCGGCACTCCGGCTTCCGCGGCGAGCATCAGCTCGACGATGTCCGCGGCGCGCCGGGTGTCGAGGTCGTCCAGGCCGGGGCGGACCTGCTCGGTGGGCAGCCCGTCGACGTCCAGCGGGTCCTCGCCGGGGCTGCCGCCGCCGTCGATGCGGTGCACGAGCCGCTCGTGCGGCAGGTCGGTGCGGGCCGCCAGCTCGGCGGCACCGAGCAGCGCGGCCTGCTTCGGCGGCTCCACCAGCCGGATCGGCGCGTCGCACAACGCCTCGCGCCACGGCCCGAGCAGCACCTCACCCCACTCCGCCAGCCCCCCAACGAGCGCGACGGGCACCTCGCCACCCTGGCGACGGACGGCGGCGAGGGTGGTTGCGGCCAGTGCGGAGCTCGCGCGGGACAGCACGTCGGCGGCCACCGCGTCCCCGGCGCGGGCCGCGTCCGCGACGTCCGGGCCGAACGTGGCGGCTACTCCGGCCGGATTGGCGTGCCCGGCGAGCCGGGCCACCTCGGTGAGCGAGCCGAACCGGCGCGCCGCCGCCTCGCGCAGCGCGGTCGCCGGGCCCCTGCCGTCCTTGGCCCGCAGCGCGGCCCGCAGTCCCTCGGCGCCGACCCACGCGCCGCTGCCCTCGTCGCCGAGCCACCAGCCGGCGCCGTCCACGATCGACGTCCCGCCGTCCTCGCCCACGGCCAGCGCCACCGCTCCGGTGCCGGCGATCAGCACCACGCCGGGCTCCCCGCGCAGCGCGCCGACGTGCGCGGTGACCACGTCGTTGGTGACGACGACCCGCTCCACCCCCAGCGCGCTCCGAACCCCGGCCGCCAGTTGCTCGGCCGCCGCGGCCGCGACACCGGCCCCGGCCGCGCCGATCGCGACGACGCGCGGCGCGCCGCCGTCGAGCTGCCCGCCGCCGGCACCCTCCGGCGCGGCCGCGGGTTCTACGGGGGTGGTGAGCTCGCGGGCCAGCCGCACGATCACGGTCAGTGCGGCCGCCACGCCGCCCGGCGAGGCGAGCCCCGGCGTGCCGGCGGCCGTCACGATCCGCAGTATCCGGCCGTCCACCACGGTCGCGGCCCGGCTGGAGGTCTTGCCGAGATCGACGGCGAGCACCGTCATCGTGCACCTCCGAAGATGACGTCGGCGGCCGCCTCGGCGTTGGCCAGCGCGTTGCCGAAGGTGCGCACCACGTTGCGGCCGAGGTCGACGCTCGGATCCGGCCACCCGGTCGCGACCACCACCGCGTCCGGCCGGCCGGCCAGGATCGCCCGCAGCTCCGACCGCAGGCCCTCGTCGCGCTGCGGCTCGTCGACCAGCACCACGGTGCCGGCGTCCGGGCCGGCCGGGGCGCGCCTGGCCAGCTCGCCGCCCAGGGCCGCCGAGTTGCGGCCGGCCGCACGGTTGACGTGCTGGCGCAGGTCCAGGATCTCGGGGCGCGAGGTCAGCCGCACGGACCCGGTCACCTCGATCGCGCGGCGCGCCACGTCGCGGCCGAAGCCGGGCGGGGGCGCGGGCGGCAGCGGTGTGCGGCGGGCGGCGCTGGTCCAGGAGGCGAGCGCGCGCACCCGGGAGGCCGCCTCCGTCAGCCGGTCGAGCGGCAGCCGGCCGTCGCGCACCGCGTCCAGCACGGCGTCCCAGACCACGCCCAGCTCCACCTCGCCGTCACCGCGGCCCGGCTCGTTGGACGGGTTGCCCAGGCACAGCAGGTCGGCGCCGGCGGCGAGCGCGGCGACCGCGCCGTCGGCCAACCCCACGGTGCGGGTGATCGCGTGCATGTCCAGCGCGTCGGTGAGCACCACGCCGTCGAAGCCGAGCTCGGTGCGCAGCAGCCCGATCAGCGTGGGGCTGAGCGTCGCCGGCAGGGCGCCGTCGAGCGCCGGGAAGCGCACGTGCGCCGTCAGCACGCACCGCACCCCGGCCCGCACCAGCGCGGCGAACGGCGGCAGCTCGCGCGCCCGCAGCGTGGCGGCCGGGGCGTCCACCACGGGCTGCGCCAGGTGCGAGTCGAACCGGGTGTTGCCGTGGCCCGGGTAGTGCTTGGCGCACGCCGCCACCCCGGCGTCCTGCAGCCCGCGGACGAACGCGGCGCCGTGCCGCCCCACCAGCTCGGGTGCTGCGCCGAACGACCGCACCCCGATCACCGGGTTCGCCGGGTCGCAGTTCACGTCGACGCACGGCGCGAGGTTCACGTCGACGCCGGCCAGCCGCAGCTCGCGGCCGAGCGAGGCGGCGACCGCCGAGGTCACCGCCTCGTCGTCCACCGCGCCGAGGGCGGCGTTGCCCGGCAGGTCCGACCCGGTGTCCACGTGCAGCCGGGTGACGTCGCCGCCCTCCTCGTCCACGGCGATCAGCAGGTCCGCCCGCGCCCCGCGCAGCCGCGCCGACAGCTCGGCCACCTGCGCGGGCGACGCGACGTTCGCGCCGAAGTAGACGACGCCGGCCAGGCCGTCCTCGACGGCGGAGAGCAGCCACCCGGGCGGCCGCTCCCCGACGAAACCCGGTAGCAGCACTCCGGCGACCAGCCGCCGCAACGAGAGCTCGCTCATCCCTTGCTCGCCCCGGCCACCAGCCCGGCCGTCAGCTTCCGCTGCACGAGCACGAAGAACACCATCACCGGGATCGTGATGAGCGTCGAGCCGGCCATCACCGCGCCCCAGTTCGTGCCGTACTGGCCGAAGAAGTTCCGCAGTCCGATCGCCACCGTGTACTTGCTGTCGTCGGCGAGGAAGGTCAGCGCGAACACGAACTCGTTCCACGCGGTGATGAAGGAGAACACGCTGGTGGCGACGAGCCCCGGCGCCACCAGCGGCAGCAGGATCGAGAAGAACATCCTGGTCCACGACGCACCGTCCACGTAGGCGGCCTCCTCGATGTCCACCGGGATCGCGGCGACGAACCCGCGCAACGTCCAGATCGCGAACGGCAGCGAGAATGCCACGTACACCACGACCAGCCCGAGCAGCGAGTTCAGCAGCTGCAGGTTGCGGGCCTGGATGAACAGCGGGATCACCAGCGCCTCCAGCGGCACCATCTGCACGATCAGCACCATCACCAGCACCGAGGTGCGGAACCGGAACTGGAAGCGGGACACCGCGACCGCGGCGAACAGCGCGAGCAGCCCGCTGGCCAGCACGGTGCCGACCGCAACCAGCGCGGAGTTCATCAGGTAGCGGCCGAAGCCACCCTCCTCCAGCACGAACCGGAAGTTCTCCAGGGTCACCCCGGTCGGCATCGCGCCGCCGCTCGTCGCGCCCGGGTTGAGCGCGGTCATCACCATCCACGCGACGGGGAACAGGGTGAACAGCCACAGGGCGAGGAGCGCCACGCCGCGCCACGCGCCGTCTCGCATCCGGGTCGACGTTTTCGGGCGTCGAGGACGTCGATACGGATGCGAGACGCCAACGGCGCGGCCGGTCACAGCTCACCCTCCCGGAACAGCGTGCGGAGGTACACGCCGGTGATCAGTAGCAGCGTCACGGTGAGCACGACCGCGATCGCGGAGCCGGTGCCGTACTCGGTCTGCCCGAACGACTCGACGTAGGACCAGGTGCCGAGGTTGAGCACCTCGCGGTTCTGACCGCTGCCGCCCGGCATGAGGTACACCTGCGTGAACACCTTGAAGTCCCAGATGGTGGACAGGATCGTCACGACCGCGAACACCGGGCGAAGCATCGGCACCGTGATGCTCCAGAACCGGCGCCACGCGTCCGCGCCGTCGAGCTTGGCGGCCTCGACCATCTCGGTCGGGATCGTCAGCAGCCCGGCGAGCACGGTGAGCGCGACGAACGGGAACCCGTGGTGCACGACGTTGAGCACCACGATCGTGAAGAACGTGACGCGGTCGAGGAACCAGTTCTCGCCGCCGGGCGGCACCAGCCCGAGGAACTGCGCCGCCTTCGAGACCAGGCCGTCGACCGGGTCGAAGATCCAGATCCAGATGTAGGTGCCGGTGACGGCCGGCACCGCCCACGCGGAGAGGATCGCGATGGTGGTCGCCGCCCGCGCCATGGTGCCGAGGGTCTCCAGCAGCAGCGCGGCGAGCGTGCCGACGACCACCGTGAGCACGACGGCCACCAGGGCGACCACGACCGTGTTCGGCAGGACGGTCAGCCAGAGCTGCCGGTCGTCGAGCACCTCGCGGTAGTTGGCCAGGCCGATGAACTCCGCCGTGCCGCGCGCCACCGCCCGCAGCCCGCTGAAGTCCTGCAGGGAGATCACCACGACCCGCACCAGCGGGTAGAGCAGCAGCCCGGCGAGCACCAGCAGCGCGGGGGTCAGCAGCAGCCACGGCCGCGCCGCCCGTGAACGCCGCAGCGCGGCGCGCGACGGTGTCCGGCGGGGTGCCCGCATCCGGGCCACCCTACGAGCACGCCACGCGCCGCGCCGACCCCCGACTCCTGGCTCCTGCCCGGCCTCGGTGCCTTGCGGGGTCCCGGCCGGGGCACCCCCTTGCGGGGCACCCGCACCCGAGCCTGCACCGGAGCCGACCGGGGCAGCCAGCGGTCCTGCCAAGGTGCTAGCTGCCCTGCAGCTCTGCGGTCATCTCCTGGGCGGCGTCCGCCGTCGCCTGTTCGACGGTCTTGTTGCCGGAGAGGATCGCCTGCAGCATCGCCGGCACGGTCTTCTTGGCCTGCACCTTGCCGTAGGCCGGCGTCACCGGGACGGTCTCGCCCGCGTCCTTCATCTGCTTCGCGAACGGCGCGACGAGCGGGTCCTGCTTGCTCGTCACCTCGTCGAGCAGGGACTTGAGGCCGGGGAAGAAGCTGCTCTGGGTGGCCCACTCGCTGGCGAACTTGCCGGAGGTCATCATCTCGACGAGCTTCCAGGAGAGGTCGGCCTTCTGCGTCTTCTCGAACACCGCCAGGTGCGAGCCGCCGACGAACGACGGGCTGATGCCGCCCTTCTCACCGGGGATGGGGAACGCGCCGATCTTGCCGTCCAGCTCGGGAGCCTGCTCGACGATCGCCTTCGGCGTCCAGCTACCGGAGATCATCATGGCCACCTTGCCCTGCACGAAGTTGTCGCGCAGGTCGGTTTCCTTCCAGGTCGCCGCGGCCGGCGAGGACAGCCCGTGCTTGGTCGCCAGGTCCGTGTAGAACTGGATGCCCCTGCGGGCCTCGGTAGAGTCGATCTTCGACGTCCACTTGCCGCCGTCCTCGGCCGCGATCTCGCCGCCCGCACCCCACACGAACGGATAGACCCCGTACTCGTTGTCGCCGGCCACCGGCAGCGCCACCAGGTCGGGCTTCGCCGTCTTGATCGCCTGCGCCACCGCGAGCCACTCGTCCCACGTGGTCGGCGGCTTCAGGCCCAACTCGTCGAACACGTCGGTGCGGTAGAGCACCGAACGCACCCCGGCGTACCAGGGCATGCCGTACAGCTTGCCGTCGACCTCGGCTGCGGTCTTCAGGCTGTCCACCAGGTCGTCGGCCACCGCGGATCCCTTGACCCGGTCGGTGAGGTCGGTCAGCACGCCGGCCTCGCCGAACTCCGGCGTCCAGGTGGTGCCGACCTCGGCCACGTCGGGGGTCTCACCGCCGCCGACGGCCGCGACGAACTTGTCGTGGGCCGCGGACCACGGCACGAACTGGATGTTCAGGTCCGCGTTCGTCTCCTTCTTGAAGTCGGCCTTGAGCTGGTCGAAGAACGGCCCGGCGTCCGGGTTGGTGCCCTCCATGATCCATACCGTGAGGCTCTCGCCGCCGGACTGGGCGGTGCCGTCCCCGCCGTCGTCCCCGCAGCCGGCCACCGCCAGTGCTGCCGCCGCCGCCAGGGCGATGCCGGCGAGTCGTCTGCTCTGACTGCGTGTACGCATCAGGACCCTCCGCGGTGAGGTTGGTCCACGGCCCGCAGACCGCGATAGACCATTTGTCTAAGGTTGATCGCGCCAATCTTCGGCGCCAGCGGGGGCCGGCGTCAAGCGTCCGTTTGCGATCGGGGCGGGAAGATGTCCACGACGATTCGGTAACGGTCGCCGCGATAGACCGACCGGACGAACTCGACCACCCGGCCACTCGACACCCGGGTGGTGCGCTCGAACAGGAACGACGGCGCGCCCGGCGGCACCTCCAGCTCGGTCGCGTCGTCGGTGCCGGTGAGCGTCGGCTCTATCGTCTGGGTGCCGCCGTGCAGCGTCAGCCCGTACCGCTGCTCGAGCAGCTCGTAGAACGAGTGGTCGACCAGGTCGGCGCCGGACAGGCCGGGCACGACGTCGCACGGGACGTGCAGCTCCTCGATCGCCATCGGGATGTCGTCGGCCAGCCGTAGCCTCCTGACCTGCAGGATTGGCGCGGTCGGCGCGACGGCCAGGCAGGCGCCGACGGCCATCCCGGCTGGTCTGGTCACCGCGGCGAGCGTCCGCGCCCCCGGCCGCATCCCCCGCGAGCGCATGTCCTCCGAGAACGAGGTGGCGGTCAGCCGCTGGGCCACCTTCGGCGGCGCGACGAACGTCCCGGAGCCCTGCCGGCGCAGCAGCAGCGACTCGGCGACCAGCACGTCCAGCGCCTTGCGCAGCGTCATCCGCGCCACCCCGAGGTCGCGCGCCAGCTCGCGCTCCGCCGGCAGCGGCTGGCCGGGTGCCATCGTGGTCAGCATCGCGGCCAGCTCGTCGCGCACCCACGGCACCTTGGACCGCACGGAGCTCCCCGACGGCATTCGCATAGATCATTGGTATACGACCGGTCCACGCCGGTCAATGCCGCGCACGGTGGGACGAGCCACCGCGCGCGTGGCGGCCGTGCGGATGGACTCCAGCCACGCTCTTCCGCTGGGTCAGCTGACTACGTATCGTGACGGCTCGGACGCGAAACTGGACGCCACTGGCGACCTGCCCCCTGGCGCCGGTGCTGTGCTGCGGCGGGTGCCGCGGGAGTGGTTCGTTCCCGACCGGTCGTGGGCGCCCGACGGCGAGCGCTACCGGCCGATCGACCGGGCCGTCGACCCTGAAGCTTGGCTGGCCGCGGTCTACCGCAACGCGCCGATCGTCACCCAGTTCGACGACGGGCAGGTGCCCTGGCCGCTGGTCGGTGACCGGCCGGCGTGTTCGGCGTCGATGCCTTCGGTGGTGCTCGGGATGCTGAGCGCGCTGGATGTCCAGCCCGGCCAGTCCGTGCTGGAGATCGGCACCGGGACCGGGTTCAACGCCGCCCTGCTCGCGAGCTGGTCGGTCCACTGGTCGCGTGACAACCGTCGAGGTTGATCCCGATCTGCACGAGGACGGGCGCCGCCGACTCGCCGAAGCCGGCTACGACCGGGTCCGATGCGTCCTCGGCGATGGCGCGGCGATGGTCGCCGACCCGGGGACCTTTGACCGGGTTCTGGCGACCGCCTCAGCCCAGCTGGGCCGGATTCCCTACCCGTGGGTGGCCCAGACCCGGGCCGGCGGCCGGATCGTCACCCCGGTTCGCGCCGATCTCGCATCCGGCCCCCTGGTCCGCTTCGAGGCCACCGAGCACGGTACCGCCGTGGGGCGCACCGTACCGATGAGCGTCGGGTTCATGGAACTGCGCCAGCACCGCACCCCCCGCGCCTGAGGACGAGCCGCCGTGGCGCACCACCGCCGGCGAGATGAGCACCAGCGCTCTCGATCCCGCAGCGGCGCTGCTCGATCCCGCGGCGCGCTGGGCCTTGGCCGTGGCGCTGCCGTCCTGCCGCTACGACATCGAGGACGATCCTGCCGCCGGCGATCACACCGGCGAACCGGCCTGGCTGAGCGATCCCCTGTCCGGCTCATGGGCCACCATCGCCACCACGGCCGACCAGCCCGGCTACCTCGTCCAGCAGGCCGGACCCCGCCGACTATGGGACGAAGCGCAAGCCGCCTACGCCTGGTGGCAACACGCCGGCAAACCCACCATCGACGGATGGGAATGGATCATCACACCAGACCAGCAGACCATCGCACTGACAGCACAGCCTCTCAAGCAGCCCGATGCCGGTCAGTGAGGAGAGCGTCTTGCTGGCTGGTTTCAGTGCCATGGTCGGATGCCCCCAGTCCGGTCGTTAGGTTGCTGGCTTCCATTCGTGAGTCGTCGAGCTAATCGGCGGAATCGGAGTTGTTTGTGCGCCCTCGGGGTTTCGGTTGTTTCGCTGGTAGTTGAGAGCGTCGGTGATGAGGTTTCGTGCGGCGGAGCCGTAGAGGGCTTGTCGGTTGAGTGCATCGAATGCTGCGGCGTAGAGGGCGATTTCTCGGGGTGGGGTGATGGTGAGCTCGGCAGAGATGGTTTCTACGTGAACGAGACGGTTGTCGTAGAGGATGAATTGGTTGGTAGGCACGAGGTAGTCGGCACCGGTGGGGATAATGCCGAGCATGACGCGAGGCAGCGACATGACGGCGAGAAGCCGGTCAAGTTGTCCGATCATCACGTCGGTGCCGCCGACCATGGTGGAGAGGACTTGCTGGGCGATGATGAAATGGAATCGGTGGTCGCCCCGATAGAGGATCTGCTGGCGTTGCAGGCGGGCAGCCACGCCAGCGTCGAGGTCGTCATGAACCTGGTAGAAGTCGATCACCCTGCGCATGACCGCTTCGGCGTATCCGGCGGTGTGCAGGATTCCGGGGATAAGTACCGGCTCGTACCAGCGCATCAGCCTGGTTTGTGCCTCCAATTTCTGCGAGGCACGCTGTCGCCGTTTAGTGCCGGCGCCAAGCATGCGCCGCCACTCCACGTACATGGCTTCGATGTGCCGCACTGCGGCGATCAGATCTGGCACCTGATCGTCTGCATTGGTGTGCTGGCACCAGGCGCGGATGTCGTCTTCGGAGGGGGTTTGTTTGCCAAATTCGATTTTGGAGACTTTGGAGCTGTGCCAACCGGCGCGTTCGGCTAGTTGCACGCCGGTGAGGCCAGCGTCTCGGCGCAAATCGCGGAGTCGGTGGCCGAGGGTTTCGCGTGCTTGGTGGACCGTGCTGGTCACGGTGTGGCGTCTTAGGCGGTGGTGTGGTCACTGACGCTGTATTGGGCGTGCGGGATAGCCGCCTCCCACACCCGGTCTCGAACGGTGCGGCAATGCCGCACGATGACGGGATCGGTGGTGGCGGCGCCTCCCTTGAACGCACCGTCCGGGGCGAACACGGTGAACACGACTCGGTTGTCGTCGAACAGCCAGTAGTCATCGGTGGTGAGTTCCGCCGAGTCGATGATGTGCCGGGGAAGCCACCGGATGTCTTCCCCGGCGGTGATGTTGTGCTCAGCGATAGTGAGTCCCCAGCGGGTGTAGTCGCCATGCGGGACCGTCACGACCCGCGCCCTGGTGATCGCTTTACCTACTGAAGTGGCCTCACGCACCAGCGCCAGCCACGGCCGATGCCACGCCAGGTCGTCATCCTGCCCGTTCAGGAACAGGTGGAACGGGCCGGACTCCCCCGGAGTGTGGTAGGTGTCTTGCACCTCCAAGTGGAACGCGGTGCGCTCGAAGGTGCGAAATAGATCATCGAACGCCTCACCCTGTAGCAGATCCACTCCAGCTCCCTTCGGTGGCCGCCTCCTGCTTGGCGACCTCGACGCAAGTTTCGTGGCCGGGAATGTCCATCTGAGACAGTGCCTGCAGGTCGGTGACCGGAACGCCGGACAGGATGAGGCTGCCGCGCCCCGTGTCGTGCACCCGCACGCCTAGGCAGGTGTGGGGTTCGAGGTAACCCAGCAGCCTCGGCGGGATCTCCACACTGGCTGGCTGGCCTGCCACCTTCCATCCCTGCACGACATAGGTGTCGCGGTCGGTGCCG
>Ga0299913_10005674_pt1 | contig 10706 bp, 10 predicted proteins | sample RVTome_9_FD_201360 | JGI IMG/M metagenome (GOLD analysis project Ga0299913, IMG submission 201360) | Soil microbial communities from uranium-contaminated site in the Upper Colorado River Basin, Wyoming, United States - RVT155D38 (version 2) ... | reverse complement strand
TCCTCGTAGTCCGCGTAGGCCCGGTACAGTTCCAGCATGGTGAATTCCGGATTGTGCTGCGTCGACACACCCTCATTACGGAAACTGCGATTGATTTCGTAGACGCGTTCCAGCCCCCCGACAATCAGACGCTTCAGATAAAGTTCCGGTGCAATGCGCAAGTAAAGCTGCATGTCGAGCGCATTGTGATGCGTCGTGAACGGCCGGGCGATAGCGCCTCCGGCGAGCGTCTGCATCATCGGCGTTTCGACTTCCAGATAGTCCTGCGACTCCATGAATGCGCGAATGTAGGCGACGATGCGAGCACGGGTGCGAAAAACCTCGCGGCTCTTTTCGTTTACGATGAGATCGACGTAACGCTGTCGATACCGAGTCTCCATATCGGCCAGACCGTGCCACTTCTCCGGCAGCGGACGCAGCGACTTGGTCAGGAGGCGCAAGCTCTCGGCCTTGACGGTCAGTTCACCCGTCCTGGTCTTGAACAGCGTGCCCTCGGCGCCGACGATGTCGCCTACGTCCCACGTCTTGAATTCCCCGTACACGCCTTCGGGCAGCCGGTCGCGTTCCAGGAATACCTGGATCTGCCCTGTCCGATCCTGAAGCTTGACGAAGCTTGCCTTGCCCATGACCCGCTTCGCCATCATCCGTCCCGCGACGCGGACGCGAGGCGATTCGTCGGCAAGCCTGTCGCTTTCATGCTGGCCGAACGTGCAGTGCAATTCCTCCGCCAGCGCATTGCGGCGAAAATCGTTGGGATACGCCTCCCCGGCCTGGCGGCACTCCTTGAGCTTGCGCCGGCGCTCCGCAATCAGGGTGCTTTCATCAGCCTGCTTTGCCTGGTCGTTGCTCACTTACAATCCCTGTTTCAGACTCGCCTCGATAAAACGATCGACGTCGCCGTCAAGCACGGCCTGGGTGTTCCCGGTTTCTACCCCGGTTCGCAGATCTTTGATCCGGCTCTGGTCCAGCACGTACGATCTTATCTGACTTCCCCAGCCGACGTCGGCCTTGCTGTCCTCTACTTCCGCTGCCCTGGCGCGCCGTATCTGCAGCTCGAGTTCGTAGAGCTTCGCCTTGAGCTGCTTCATCGCAGTCGCCTTGTTCTTGTGCTGCGATCGGTCGTTCTGGCACTGCACCACGATATCCGTCGGGAGGTGCGTGATTCGTACCGCCGACTCCGTGCGGTTTACGTGCTGCCCGCCGGCGCCGCTCGCTCGATAGACATCGATGCGAAGGTCGGAGGGATCGATCTCGACGTCGATCTCATCGTCGATTTCGGGAGACACGAAAACAGAGGCAAACGAGGTATGTCGGCGATTGCCCGAGTCGAACGGCGACTTTCGAACGAGGCGATGCACGCCGGTCTCCGTCCGCAGCCAGCCGTAGGCGAACTCACCGACCACCCGAACGGTAGCGCTTTTTATGCCGGCGACTTCGCCGGCCGACATTTCGATGATTTCGGTGTCGAACTCATGCGTCTCGGCCCAGCGAAGGTACATACGCAGCAGCATATCCGCCCAATCCTGCGCCTCCGTGCCGCCGGCGCCGGACTGAATGTCCAGAAACGCATTTGCGCTGTCCATTTCTCCGCTGAACATGCGGCGAAACTCCAGCTCCTCGATTCCTTGCTCGTAGCCGGAAACCTCCGACACCAGCGCATCGAGGGTGCTGCGGTCGTCCTCGTCCAGTGCGAGCTCGAGCAACTCGCCGGCGTCGGACAGGCCATGGCAAAGCCTGTCGAGGTTGACCACGATCTTTTCGAGGGCAGCGCGCTCCTGGCCCAGGGCCTGCGCCTTTTCCGGCTCGCTCCAGATATCGGGCTGTTCCAGTTCGCGCTGAACTTCCGTCAGCCGCTCTGCCTTGCTTTCATAGTCAAAGATACCCCCTTAGCGCGGCGGCGCGCTCGGTCAGGTCGGCAATGTGCTGCTTGATCTGGGTCGGTTCCATCTCGTCCGGTTTCCGCATGTTTCTAGCCCGGACTATTCATGAATCGCCGCGATGATTGGGCAGAGACTTGTTCGCACAAGGAATTTTCCGACCGAGTGGAATACCACGGTGTATTTCCGAGGAAGGAAAATTTCTTGTGCGGACAAGGATCAAGCAAGGGCGCGAGCGTATTCATGAATAGTCCGGGCTAGAGTCGGGGTCAGGCGAAAAACGCGGCATGTTATCACGTCGCCACCAGAGTGAGATTGCTTATCTGTTCGACCACGAGTTGCGGCGCCTCGACGCCGCGCCACTCGTTGACGTCCAGCCGGTACGCCATGCGCACCGCGCCGCGATGCACGCGCTCCGCCTGGTTGAACGCGATCGCGTCGATGTGTCCCTTCCCGCCCACAGGGCAGACCTTCAGTTTCAGGTGAGTCTCGCCGACCGTGCGATGTTCGACCAGCTCGAAATCTCCGCACCACAGCGGTTCCGGAAAACCCGCGCCCCAGGGGCCCGCGTCGCGAAGCGTTCTCGCGAAAGCCAGGTTCATCGAGCTCGCAGGGAGACCGCCATCGGTCACGAGAGCGCCACTGAAGTCGGCCTCCGGATAGAGCCGCGCCAGCTGCGCGCACGCAAGACCGGAAAACTCCTTGAGACTCGAAGGCGCAATAGTCAAACCTGCCGCCATGGCGTGGCCTCCGAACTTCGGTATCAGGTCCGGACGAGCCGTTGATACGGCTTCCAGCAGATCGCGAATATGGATGCCCGGCACCGAGCGCCCCGATCCCTTCAGCTGACCGTCCTGATCGCGGGCAAACGCAATGACGGGTCGATGGCAGCGCTCCTTCACCCGCGAGGCAATGAGTCCGACGATACCCGGATGCCATGACTCGTCGTACACGCACACGCAATCCGGCAGCCCGGCCGCGTCCATTCTGTCGACGAAGGAAAACGCCTGGTCGCGCATCGTTGTTTCGATCTCGCGCCTTTCGCGATTGATGCCGTCGAGTATTCCCGCGTAGCGCAGCGCGGCTGCCGGATCGTCGGTCAGCAGGCATTCCACACTCACGGACATGTTTTCGAGGCGACCGGCGGCGTTCAGACGCGGCGCCACTGCGAAACCGAGGTCGGTGCTGGTGACCCGCTCGCGCGCTCGTGCCGACGCCGTCAGGAGCGCTCCAATCCCGGCGACACAGCTGCCCGCCCGAATTCTTCGCAATCCCTGCGTCACGAGGATGCGATTGTTCCGATCGAGCCTCACGACATCGGCCACCGTTCCCAGGGCGACAAGGTCGAGGTAACGCGCGGGTACCCTCGCGGCGTTGGCAATCCCGCGCCGCTGCAACGCATTGCCGAGCGCAGCCATCACATAAAACGCCACGCCCACGCCGGCAAGATGCGGGCTCGAAAACGTGGATCCCGGAAGATTGGGATTGACGATGGCTGTCGCGTCCGGCAATGCCTGGCCCGGCAGGTGGTGGTCCGTGATCAGCACGTCGATACCGTGCCGGCGTGCCTCGGTGACGCCTTCGAGGCTGGAGATGCCGTTGTCGACGGTTACCAGGAGAGCCGGCGACGATTGCGCCGCGACATGCACGATCTCCGGAGTCAGGCCGTAGCCATACTCGAACCGGTTGGGCACCAGGTAGTCGACGTCGTCAAAGCCGAAATCCCTGAGACAACGGACAACCAGCGCCGTGCTCGTGGCACCGTCCACGTCGAAATCGCCGATAACGACGATACGGCGCGTCCGGAAGGCCATGAGAACGTCCGCGGCGCATTCGACGCCGTCCAGCGAACCGATCGGGGCCAGGTGCTGCAACCCCAGGTCGAGCTCCGAAGCCGCCTTGATGCCTCGAGCGCCGTAAAGCCTTGCGAGTATCGGATCGAGCGCGCTCAATGCGGCGATCACGCCGGCATCCGCAGGCGTCCGTAACCTCACCGGTCGTTCTTTCGTTGCTCTCATGCAGGGCCCGATTCCTTGCCCGTCGCGCCCCGCCGCCAGAGTTGCAATGCGTCCCAGCGCCCCCGATCCACGAGCAGCCCGTCGGCGAAGAGCACCGTCGCTCTGTGCAGTCTGCCACGCCGCACCATGTGACGCAGACTGGACAGATGCATGTCGATACCGCCCCCCGCCGCCTCGCCGTTCGGGACGACGGCAACGAATCCGTCAGGCGAGGCCTCGAGGCAGGCATCGAGATCGCCCGCCCAGTCCGACACGGATGCCGAAACGCTGAGCCAATACCCCTTGAACAACGGGTCGTCGGAGAAAAGCGCCGGCAACGTCGATCCGGTCGATTGCATCGCTCGTGGCGGCGCCACGCCGCCACCCCACAGCCAGAGTCCGTTGACCGGAAGCATCCCGGCCCGGGCGCGACGCCGATTGAACGCGGCCTCATGCAGGCACATCTGAATTTCGCCTTGCAGTCGATCGTGCGCTCGGGCCTCCGTCGAAGGCGGCAGGAATGCCTCGGGCGAACTCCCCTGCGCCAGTTCCGGCGATGCGCTCGCCGTAGCCATCGGCTGCTGCCCGCGTACATAGCCGAAGTCATCGAAGCTTGCGAACTCGACCGGGCCTTCGGCCAGACTTTCCCGCAGATAGCCGAAAATCTCGCCTACCTCGCCGGCAGACAGCCCCGGCAACGGATGCAGGGAAAGATGATCGAGCCGCGCCTCCAGATGGACGGGATCTGCGGCCGCGACCCACCCCGCGGGCTGCTCCCCCGTCTGTCCCCACAAGCGCAACGCACCCAGACCTCGAGGCGACGAGGCCAGACCGAGCGCGGACAGTACCTGTGCCAACCGTTCCCCACGAACGTCACGCCGCCACTTCGACCGCTCGAGCCAACGGCGATGCTGTGCCGACATCCCCTCCGGGCGCCAGGGCAGAACCACCAGTGCCTGCGCCTTTCTCTGCATTCGCGCCCGACTTGCTCCCCTGATCCAATGACACCCATTGGCCGTATGACGACGTCTGAACGGCGGCTCTCGGTCGAATCCCACGGCGTATTCTTCACGTTCGCGGTTGAACTGCAAGCCGAACTTTGTATGATCGGATAAATGGGAACCGCCGGAGCCCGGATGCAATTCACGCGCGAACAGAATTCCGCCATTACCGTGCGTCAGGTCGAACCCGGACAACTCCGGATCGGCAACGACATCGTACGCAACAACGTACTGCTCACCGCCGATCGGGAAATTCGCGACTGGCGCATCGACGACATCGACGAACTCACTGAAGATCACCTGCAGGCGGCCTTCGAGGCGGCCCCCGAGATGATTGTCGTCGGAACCGGGTGGAAATCCGTTTTTCCGCCCCGCGAGCTCGTCTTCGCGCTGGCCCGTCGCGGCATCGGCTTCGAAACCATGGACACCCCGGCCGCCTGCCGCACGTTCAACATCCTGATCAACGAAGGCCGCCGCGCGGCCGCCGCCCTGATCGTCAACGACCCCGCATTTATGCGTTAAGGTTGTGGTGCTTCTGCCGGGTCGGCATGGTTAATGAAGGTTGGGCTTTGCGTTGACGGAGCCTCCCTTGGGGAGGGCCTTCCAGGACCGTCGCAAAACAGGGATGTTGTGCGCGGAGCCCCCATGGACGGGTTCACGGCGTTCCTGGAAGGCCCTCCCCCTGTACGATACGCCGCCTTACCACCGACCCAAACCGTTCATGAATTCTGCCGCCGCGCCAACCTCCGTTCAGACCGGCGCTCTCCATCATCCGTCCGAGGTTGTGGAGGGCTTGAAGCTCGATTGGCTGCGGATTTCGATCATCTCGCGGGCAGGAATTGTCGCGGGTCGACCGGCTTGCCGTTGCGCCTGATTTCGAAATGCAGGCGCGGCTCACGTCCCGGCCCCTCACCCATCGTCGCGATACGCTGGCCCTTGTCGATGGCTTCGCCCTCACGGACCAGCAACGACGCGTTGTGCCCGTAGGCGCTGAGGAAAGTGTCGTTATGCTTGATGATGACAAGCTGACCGTAGCCGATCAGTCCACCACCCGAATACACGACTCGCCCGGCCGCGGCGGCCCGCACGTCCTGCCCCGTCCTGCCGTCGATCAGCACGCCTGTGCCGCTGCCCGGACGACCGCCGAATTCGACTACGACATCGCCTGTGGTCGGCCACTCCCATGGCGGCGGTGGCTGGGCGGGAATCGACGGTAACGGCGCGGGAGCACTGGACGTAGCCGGCCGGGTCGTCTGCCGACCGGAGGCGGCCGGCCGGGAACCCGGCGGAGCGTTCAGCTGGATCACCTGGCCCGGATAGATGAGCGACCCGTCGCCCAGTCGATTCCACCGCGCGAGATCGCGGTGGTCCCGGCCGTAGCGCCAGGCGATGGTATAGAGAGTCTCGCCGGAACGGACCACGTGGTAGCGGTCGGGAGCGTGGTCGCGGCGCACCGCGGAACCGCAGGCCGACACCAGGATCGCTGCCAGCAGCAGCACGATAACACGCAGGAGCAGGGTCGATCCTGCGCCGGGGAAGCGACGGCTACCCAGCTCCGCTCTCATTCCTTCAGCATTAGAATGCCGACGGCAACCGCGGCCACCGAAACCACCCCCCAACCGATGCGCTCCACGTATTTCGGCAGCATGGTCGCCATCCGCTCGCCGCCGGCGACGATGAAACCGGCGACCAGGAAGAAGCGTCCTCCACGCCCGAGGAAGGATGCGATGACGAATCCGGGAAACGTCAGCATCGCCGCGCCCGCCGCGATCGTGAAAATCTTGTACGGAATCGGGGAAAAGCCGGCAACAAACACTGCAAGCACGCCCCACGTTTCGAACCAGTCGCGCGCTTTCGTGTATCCCTCCCAGTAGTGCGTCGTCTGCAACCAGGGCTCGATCAGCTCGATCAGAAAGTAGCCGATCAGATAACCGGCAACGCCGCCCGCGACGGATGCAATCGTCGTTACCGTCGCATAACGCCAGGCTCGCTTGCGTTCCGCGAGACACATCGGTGCCAGCATGACATCCGGCGGTATCGGAAAAAACGACGATTCGGCGAATGACAATCCGGCCAGGTAACGCTCGGCGTGACGGTGCCGCGACCATGCGAGCACACGCTCATACAGCGGACCGAACAGGCGCACGTCAGCCGGCCCCGAAGGCCAGGAGACGCTGTCTGGATTCGACCTTAATTATGTACTGCATGACTTTGATTAGCATATCATTTAAACCTTTCCATGTACCAGCGGCACGAAGCTTACGGCACCGAGAGAGCAATGCTCGAAATGATCGTCCTGGCGGGTGATGCGGCAGAGTTCCTGGCGGCCCGGCGGCCCGACCGGAATGACCAGCCGCCCGCCCGGCGCAAGCTGCTCCAGCAGTTTCGGCGGAATATCCGGCGCGGCCGCGGCGACGATTATGCCGTCATAGGGCCCGTACTTTCGCCATCCGTCCCAGCCGTCCCCCAGTCGAAAGCGCACATTATATAAATCGAGATCGCGCAGCCGCTGCCGACTCTTTCTCAAAAGCTCAGGGATTCGCTCCACCGTGAATATTTCCTTGACCAGCGGCGCGAGTACCGCCGTCTGATAACCGCAGCCGGTGCCAATCTCCAGCACACGCTTTCCCTCGAAACCCTCGAGCAGCGATTCGGTCATGCGCGCAACGACGTACGGTTGGCTGATGGTCTGGCCCAGCCCGATCGGCAGAGCTGTGTCCTCGTAGGCGCGGCTCGCCAGCGCCTCGTCGACGAACAGGTGGCGCGGCACGGTGCGGATCCGTTCCAGCACCACCGGAGACCGGATGCCTTGCTCGGCAAGTCGCTGGATCAGGCGATCACGTGTCCGTGCCGAGGTCATGCCAATACCCCGCGCACCCGTGCTCCGGTTCATCAGCTGCGGAGCCAGTCGGCGACCCTGGTAAGCGCCTCGTGGCGCGTCAGGTCGACTTTCAGCGGCGTTACGGAAACGGCGCCGCTTTCGATCACGGCAAAATCCGTCCCCGGCCCGGCGTCCTGGCCCGGGCCGGCGGGACCTATCCAGTAGATCCGGCTGCCCTGCGGGTCGGTGGACTCGATCAGCGGCTCGGACTTGTGCCGGAAACCCAGGCGGGCCGCAGTCAGGCCTTCGAGCTCGTCGTACGGCCGGTCGGGAACGTTCACGTTCAGGATCACGTCGCTCGGCAGCGGATGGCGTTGCAGCCGTGCAATGAGATCGCAGGCCACGCGCGCCGCCGTGTCGAAATGCACCGCCCGGTGCCCGACCAGCGACACCGCGATTGCCGGAAGACCCAGAAACCGGCCTTCCATCGCGGCAGCCACCGTGCCGGAATAAATGACGTCGTCTCCGAGATTGGCGCCGTGATTGACGCCCGAGACGACGATATCGGGCTCGAAGTCGAGAAAACCGGACAGGGCCAGGTGAACGCAGTCGGACGGTGTCCCGTCAACGAAGTAACGGTCCTCACCGACCTTGCGGATACGCAGCGGCGTGTGCAGAGTCAGCGAGTTACTTGCGCCGCTGTGATTTCGCTCGGGCGCCACGACGACGATGTCGGCAACCGTGGACAGCGCCTTGGCCAGCGCGTTGATACCGGTCGCGAGATACCCGTCGTCATTGCTGACAAGAATTTTCACTGACTTTCCCTGTTGACACAGCGAGCCCCGCCCCCACTTGCATACGGAGCGCGTACCCTGGCTTTTCCGGTTTTGCGAGGCCGGCGGTAGCCGGATAAGCTAACACGGACCATGCTTCGAATGACGCCCCGCAAAGCGGCCGCCAAAAATCGGCGCACACTATACTGAATACTGAATGTGAATGTTGTCACGCACCGTCAGTCTGGTACCAGCACGGAGCCGACCATGCCGCTGAAGAAGAACCCGTCGAAGCCGGGCCCCGGGAAGGGCGTCGCGGACGAGGACGGCCGCCTGTTTCGCAATGCCGTGGGCGAGACGAGGCCGCTCGCCATCGATACCGTGGAACCGCCGCGACGGCGGCCCCGCCCGACGGCCCGGTTCTCCCACCTCGACGAACGGGCGGTCCTGCGGGAAAGCCTCGAGGCCCCGGCACATGCGATGGAGATCGAGAACGGCAGCGCACTCTCCTACCGCCACCCGTCGGTCAACCTGAAAACCATGCGCCGGCTGGCGCGCGGCGGCATCAGTGTCCAGGGAGAAATCGACCTGCACGGCATGACCTCGGCAGAAGCGAAGGAATCCCTCAAAGCATTTGTCGCGCAGGCGATCCTGCGCGGTCATACGTGCGTACGGATCGTGCACGGCAAGGGACTTCGCTCCGGGCAACGCGGCCCGGTGCTGAAACGCGACGTAAACCGCTGGCTGCGACGCTGGGAGCCCGTGCTCGCATTCGTATCCGCGCGACAGGCCGACGGGGGCACGGGCGCCGTTTACGTGCTGCTCAGAAAAAATACCTGAAGACTCCCGGCCGCGTCCGCAATCAATCGCTGTCCGCGGCCGATTCGCCCACGATGGTTCGCACCGCTTCACGAAGCAAGGCGGTCGCGAACGATCCCCGGCCAAGCGTAAACTCGATCGACAGCGTCCGATCCTCAGGGGCATGCCAGGCGAGTTCGACCGCGCGCATGCGGAGGGCTCTGCGGGACTGGTCGACCTTCTGCCCCTCGAGTCCTCGTGCGAGACCAGGATGTCTCTCCACAAGGTTTTGTTCCAGACTTGCAATGTCTCCTGCCACCGGCAGCGGACCGTAGCCCCACAGCGGGCCGGTCGGGTGCAGGTCCAGCCGGGCCGCACGCGATTCCAGCTCTTCGTCGACCGTGTCGACGTGAAACACGCTGCCGGTGCCATCGAGGTTCGCCACGTCACCCGGCAAGAGTCGGTTCCAGCTTCCGTCGCATACACGCCGCTCGAGAACGAGATTGAACAGGTACGAACGCGCCGCCGACAGGCCCATCGATCTCTGGTTGCGGGACACACGGCGCCCGGCAAACAGCTTTTCGGCGAGACGGAGATTGCGGCCCCCATGTCCGAAGCGCTGTTCGCCGAAGTAGTTCGGCAAACCCTGATCGCGGATTATGGCCAGTTTCGCCTCCACAGCCGCCGTCGGTGCCGAGAGATCGCGTAGCACAATACGGAACCGATTGGCGCGGTGAGCGCCGCGCTTGAGTTTGCGGCCGTGCCTGGTGACTTCGAGGATTCGCACACCTTCCGCCTGGAAGGTATTCCAGTCGGGCTTGGCGCCGCCGGGGCGCCGGACGCTGAACCATTGGCGGGTAACGGCCTGTCGGTCCTTCCGTCCCGAAAAGCCCACGTCGGGCTCCCGGATGCCGGCAAACTTCGCCAGCACCCCGGCTACCCACGCCGTGTTCTGCCCTGTCTTTTCGATCCACAGGAAATCGTGCTCGCCATCGCCCTGCGGGTCGAAGCCCAGCAGTTCCGTAACCTGGAAATCCTCGCAGGAGCGGCGAATGCGTGCCGTCACGTCGACGTCGCCGTACGCGCGCGGCCAGTCCGGTGGAAAATCTGTCACCTGAGACACGTATGGAATCGCTATCGGGGGCCTAGCCCGGACTCATCGCGGGCTGGAGGTTGGGATCGCCCGCGGTGCGGGCTCCTACAGCCCAGCATCCGGACTCATCGCAAGCGGAACGTTGGGATCGCCCGCGGTGCGGGCTCCTACAGCCCAGCATCCGGACTCGTCGCGAGCGGGATCTACGGCCGAGCATCCGGCCTCGTCGCGAGCGGGATCTCTGACAGGGCTTCTGCGGATGATCAGGGTGCGTCGTTGCCGGTTGGCCGGCTGTCCGGCACGACCTGATAGAACGTCTCGGACTTGCCGATCATTCCAAGATCGG
>Ga0299913_10005673_pt1 | contig 10706 bp, 10 predicted proteins | sample RVTome_9_FD_201360 | JGI IMG/M metagenome (GOLD analysis project Ga0299913, IMG submission 201360) | Soil microbial communities from uranium-contaminated site in the Upper Colorado River Basin, Wyoming, United States - RVT155D38 (version 2) ... | reverse complement strand
CGAGCCCAACCTCGAGTGGACCGAAGAGGCGCCGTTCCTCGATCGAGTCACGGTGCGCTACACGATCGGTCTCGAGATCATGGTGGAGCTCCTCGAGCGCGAAGGGCTCGATGCGGCGTGGCTCCCATCCGCGGTGAACCTGGAGGGTCGCCTCGACGAACGCGGACTGGAACACGACGCCGCCCTGGGATGGGAGTCGGTCGAGCTCGACCTGGAAGGGTGGGGCCGGTCGCCCGAGGAGTTGAGACTGCTCGTGTCCGACATCGACCGGCGTGTGATCGAGAAGGGATTCGTCCGTTCCGACGGAAGGGTCAGCGACACGCTCGCCCCGGCCCCCGGCCCCGGCGGAGCGAACGGGCCGTTCCGCGGGCTCGAGCGAGGGCCCGGCGGGGCCGCGGGGACGCTGCAGCTGGCGGCCCCGCTCGGCGACGAACTACTGGAGGACGCGCAGCGGCTGCTCCAAGCGCAGCTCGACGGCGACGACCTGGACGTCGAGCTCGTCAACGTCGACCCGCGCTCCCTGTACGGGGAGTGGTCGGTCGAGGACACGGTCGACGCGATCCTCAAGAGGAGGCTCGGGGCTCCGAGCCTCGAGGGGGACACGGGCACGCCGGCGAACCCGACGAGGATCCCGCTGTTCCACGTCGAGTCGGTGGTCGGATGGTTGTCCTCTCTGACCGGTCCGGAGACGAACCCGACGCTCGAGGGCCCACTGTGGAACGTCGAGCGGTGGCACCTCGTCGAAGCCGCGCCGGAGGGCTGAAACCGCGTCGGAGGCGGCAGTATGATGCGGGTGGCGCCCTGGCCTCGGCTGGGGCTTTTCCACGTCGGAGTGGCGGAATTGGTAGACGCGCTAGGTTGAGGGCCTAGTGGGGTTAATACCCCGTGCAGGTTCAAGTCCTGTCTCCGACACTCGGCCTTCCCGGATCTTGGCGCTTCCCACCTGGCCATCCTGACTAGTCCTCGTCCTCCTGCGGAAACGGACATTCCGCCCCTGGTGACGACCGCACGATCGCTCGTTCCGAGGTCCGATTCCATCCCTTCGCTCTATTCACGCGCGGCCTCGCGACCCCGATTCTTAGGAGACCGATGGAGGTGTAATGCGTAACGGCTCGCGGCTGGACCTGAAGGCCCCCTGGCAGCTCTTCGCGCTGCTGGGGCTCATCGCGTCCGTCGTCTACATGTTCTCGCCCGTCGAGGGCAAGGCAGTGGCGCTCATCTCGATAAACCTCGGGGCCGGTCTGGCCGTGCTCCTGGGGGTGCGGTTGAACCGGCCCTCCTACGCGCTGCCGTGGCAGCTGATCGGAGTGGGCATCGTCGTCTTCGGCGTTGGCAACGCGATCTGGGCGCTGGTCAACGTGACGTGGGGCGAGCGGGCCGAGGTGGTGCCCCTGGCGCACCTGCTCTTCTTCACCTCGTACGTCTTGATCGGCTCCGGGATGCTGGCGATGCTTCGCAGCCGGGTGCGCCACTCGCTCGGCCCGATCCTGCTCGACGGGCTCATCATCTTCTCCGGGCTGGCGATCTTCGGCTGGATCCTGCTGATCCAGCCGCTGGCCGTGCTCGAAGGTGCGACCGCCTCCGAGCAGATACTGGGGGCCGCGTATCCGACCGGCGACCTCTTCATGCTCGGCGCGGTGGGCGCTCTACTGCTGACTCGCAGCGGAGGCTCCTTCACGGGCCGCCTGCTGACCGCTGCGATGGCGATGAACTTCGTCGCGGACCTCGGCTATCTATGGATCACGCTCGAGGGCAACTACGAGCTTGGGATGGCGACGGATCTGGGTTGGTTCGGCGCCTACACCCTTCTTGCGGTCGCCGCCCTCCATCCGGCGATGACCTCCATGACGGAACCGGTCGAAGACCTTGCCCCGATGGGCATGAGGCGTCTCCTGGCCTTCGTGGCCGCTTCGGCGATCCTCCCGATCGGGGTCCTGACCGAGCACGTCACCGGCCTCCACGTGGATCCAGCCACCGCGTTGTTCGGGTCGTCGATCATCATGTTGTTGGTCATCACGCGCATGGTGCTGTTGATCCGGCAGGGTCACCTGAACATGGCGAAGCTGCAGGCGGCGGAGACAAGGTTCCGCAATCTGGTCGAACAGATCCCGGCCGTGGCCTACGTCGACGCGGGAGATGCGACCTCGACGAACCTTTACATGTCGCCGCGCATCGAGGAGCTAACCGGCTATCCCGCGGAGGAGTGGATGGGTCGGGTCTTGTGGTTCGAGATCATGCATCCGGACGACGTCGCCGCCGTCAAGGCGGCCCATCTCCTCTCGAAGGAGAGCGGGGTGTTCGAGTGTGACTACCGCCTGATCGCCAAAGACGGCCGGACCATCTGGATCCGAGACGAGGCGCGCCGGGTATCGCTCGAGGACGGGGATGTCATCTGGCAGGGGATCCTCAAGGACCTCACCGGCGAGAAGGCGACCGAGGTCGCGCGTGTGGATCTGGAGGAGAGACTCCGTCAGGTGCACAAGATGGAGGCCGTCGGCGAGCTCGCCGGCGGGATCGCCCACGACTTCAACAACCTCCTCGCGGTGATCCAGAGCTACACGCGCTTCGTCCAAGACGAGGTCACCGATGAACGCCTCCGTCACGATCTGGACGAGGTCATCACCGCGAGCGAGAGGGGAGCCGCGCTCGTCAAGCAACTCCTCGCGTTCGCACGCAAGGAGATCATCGAACCAGAGGTCCTCGATCTGAATCAGATCACCATCGATCTGATGCCGTTGCTGGAACGAACGGCTCCCGACAACGTCGAGTTCAAGCTGAACCTGGCCCCCGAGCCCATGTCGGTCGTGATGGGCCGCGGGCAGTTCGATCAGATCCTCATGAACCTCGTCATGAACGCGGTGGAGGCGATCCCCAACGTCGAGGGGCAGGTCGTCGTCGAGACCTACCCCCGCGCGGTGGATGGCACGGAGGGCCTCGAGCTCGCGCCCGGCCCCTACGTCTGCCTGAAGGTCACCGACAGCGGCCGAGGGATGACCCCAGAGGTCATGGACCGCATCTTCGAGCCGTTCTTCACCACCAAGGAGCGGGCCTCGGGCACCGGTCTCGGACTCGCGTCCGTCTACGGGATCGCCAGCCGGCTGGGCGGCGCGGTGCAGGTCGATTCGGCCGAGCGAACGGGTTCGAGCTTCACCGTCTATCTCCCTGCGATCGGCGCCACGGGGGCGGAGGCCGAGGCGGACCCGAAAGCGGGCACGGATCGCGACGAACGCCCGGGCCGTCTCCTCGTCGTCGAGGACGAGGGAGCGATCGCTCGCCTTCTCCACCGGGTGCTCACGCAGGCAGGTCACGCCGTCGACGTCTTCACCGATCCACTGGAGGCCCTGGAGCACGTGAGGACGTCTGGGGCCAAGCCGGACGTCCTGCTCGCCGACGTCCTGATGCCAAACATCTCGGGGCGCGACCTGGCGGAGCGGGTCTCCGAGATCCACCCCTCCGTGCGGGTGATCTACATGTCCGGCTACACGGCCGATGTCGTTGCCCAACAGGGCGTGGTGGGTCGTGACGAGCGGTTCCTCCAGAAGCCGTTCTCGACGGATGCCCTGCTCGATGAGATAGCGCGTGCACTAGGGGCGACCGAGGTGCGAGCATGAGCCTCGTGGCGACGGATGCGCGGGTGCGAGTGCTGGTCGTGGACGACGATCACCAGGTACGTCGGATGTTGCGGCGCCTGCTCGAGAGGCGTCCCGAGTTCGACGTCGTAGGCGTGTCGGCTACCGGAGACGGCTGTGTGGCCCTCGTCGAAGAGCTCCATCCAGACGTCGTGTTGATGGACATGGAGATGCCCGGGATGACCGGAGCGGAGGCGACCCAGGCCATCAAGACCTCACATCCCGAGACGAAGGTCGTCGCCCTCAGCGGGCGAGGTGACGAGGAGATCGTGGGCGAGATGATCCGGGCCGGAGCTTCGGGCTACCTGCTCAAGGGCAGCGATGCGGAGGATCTGATCGAGTCCCTCCTCGCCGTCGCTCGAGGCCAAGGCGCCCTGGCACACGAGGTCACGCCGCACGTCCTCGAGGATCTGGCCGAGCTCTACCGGCGCGAACAGGAACGCGCGAACGCGCTCGAAGAGCTCGATCGGATGAAACGTGAGTTCATGAACGTCGTGTCACACGAGCTCAAGACGCCCCTCACCAGCATCAAGGGCGGGCTCGCGACGATCCAACATCGCTGGGACGTGATGGACGACGAGCTCAAACTGAGCTTCGTCGAGATGATGGACAAGCAGGCCGAACGTCTCAGCCGGATGATCCGTCAGATCCTCACGGTGTCGGGTATCCAGCGTGGGAACTTCGAATCCACCACGGAGATCTTCATGCTCGGCGACGCGGCTCGCGAGGCTGTGGCGGAGATCGGTGAGGACGACCGGATCTCGATCGACGGCGACGGCGCGTCCGTCCGGGCCGACCGAGGTCAACTGGTCGAGGTGATCCGCTCTCTGGTCGACAACGCGGTCAGGTTCACCGAGGGATCGATCGAGGTGCAGGTCACCCGGGATGGTGATTCCGCCGTGGTCCGCGTGGTGGACGAGGGTCCGGGCATAGAGCCGGGATTACTCGCTCGCATGATGGAGCAGCCCTTCACGCAGGCGGACTCCTCCGCGACGCGCGCGACCGGTGGTCTCGGACTCTCGCTCTACGTCGCCAACCAGGTCCTCGACGCACTGGGTGGGCGCATGGAGGCCACGTCCAACCCGGAGAACGGCTCCACCTTCGCGGCGGTGCTTCCCGCCGCCACGCGATAGCTTGTTACGCGCCGAAGAGCCGACGTGCGCGTCCTGATCGTCGGCGACATGGAGGGCGTCGCCGGGATCTCGCGATGGTCCCAGGTGATGGCCGGCGAGCTCATGTACGAGGAGGGCCGCGCCCTCTACACCGAGGAGATGAACGCGGCCGTCGACGGCGCATTCGAGGGCGGCGCGACGGAGGTGGTCGTCATGGACTGTCACGGCGCCGGCAAGGATCACTCCTTCAACTCCCTGATCCCCGAGCGACTCGACGCGCGTTGCGAGTTCGTGGTGCAGCGCTCGTGGACCGAGTACACGGCCTTCTTGGAACAGGGATGCGATGGCGCGCTGTTCGTCGGGATGCATGCCAGGGCGGGCACCGCGGACGGGGTCCTGTGTCACACGGTGCGCGGCACCGAGTGGCGGAACCTCTGGTTCAACGATGTCGTGGTGGGGGAGTCCGGCATCAACGCGGCCCTGTGTGGTGCCTGGGACTGTCCCGTCCTCCTCGTGACGGGGGACGCCGCCGCCTGCCGTGAGGCGGGCGAGCTGCTCGGCGACGGATTGACCACCGTTGCGGTCAAGACCGGCCTGGGCCGCTTCAGCGCGAGACATCTGCCGCCGGTGCGCGCCCGGGAGCTGATCGCACGAGGAGCGGCGGATGCGCTGCGCGATCCGAAGGCCGTCGCTCCCTACAAGGTCGAGCCGCCGGTCACCATCACGGTGGAGATGACGACCGTCGATCAGCTCGAGCCCTACCGGGGCAGGAGCGGCATCGAGGTCGACACGGACCGCATGACGGTCACGGCCTCCGATGCCGAGTGGTTCCGGGCGTGGCGCCGCCTTTACTTCTAGGGGCTAGATCCGGAGCGATCTTCTCGAGGAACTCCTCGACGCGCGGGAGCCCCTCGCCCGGCCACGACACGATCAGGTGCTCCCAACCTGCTTCGACGATCGCCTCGCCCGCCGCCCGCACGGTGTCCCAGTCCTCCGAGATCGAGAGGTCGGTCGCCCGCTGGATGGAGCTCGGGTCGCGGCCCGAGTCCTCCGCGGCTCGCCTGACCACGTCCCACTTCGCCTGGAGCCGCTCCGCTCCACCCCAGGAATGCCACACGTCCGCGTGACGGCCGGCGAGAGGGAGCATGCGCTTGGCGCCCGAGGCTCCGATCCAGATCGGCGGATGGGGCTGCTGCACGGGACGCGGACGATAGGTCGCGTTATCGAGCCGGTAGTGCCGTCCGTCGAACGACACCGAATCGGAGGTCATGAGCGCTTTCATCACCTCCAGCGCCTCGTCGAGGCGCTCGACGCGCTCGCGCGTCGGCGGGAAGTCGATGCCGAGTTCCCGGTGTTCCTGTTCGAACCAGGCTGCCCCGATGCCGAGCTCGAGGCGTCCCTTCGACACGTGGTCCACGGTGACCGCCTCGGTGGCTAGGAGCGAGGGATGCCGATAGGTCACGCCGGTGACCAGCGCCCCCAGACGGATCCTCTCGGTAGCGGCCCCCAGGGCCGCAAGGAGTGTCCATCCCTCGAGACACGGCCCGCGGGGGTCCCCGTAGAGGGCCTTGAAGTGGTCGAAGACCCACGCCTGCTCGAACCCTGCGTCCTCGGCGAAGCGCACGCGAGCCAGCAGCTCGTCCCAGGTGAGCTGATGTTGCGATACGTCGATCCCGAGTTTCATCTAAGTCGCCTCCTCGTAGGTTCGGTCCAGGAAGTCGCCGATCGTCGTCGCGAGCGGGTCGTAGCGAGCCCAGAAGAAGTGGTTGGCTCCCGGCATCTCGACGAACACCGCTCCCGTACCCTCGGCCCATCGCCGGCAATCCCCTGGAGCCACGAGCTCGTCGTTGGCGCCGACGACGACCAGGGTCGTGGCCGACGATCCGAAGGAGTCCGGGTCGGGAGCCCCCCGAGTTATCCCGGGTTTGGGAGCGATGGCCGGAGCGATCGCCACGCATGCGAGCAGGTCTGCCACTTCCGACGCGATGTGGAGGGCAACCGCCGCCCCGAACGACCAGCCCCCGAGGGCGAGGGGGAGGTCCGGGAACCGTTCCCGCGCGAGGTCGACGGCGCCCAGCGCGTCGGCCCCCTCGGCCTCTCCCGTGCCCGCGGTCCCCTCGGAGGCTCCGATGCCCCTGAAGTTGAACCGGACGACGGCCCATCCGCGCCCCGTGAGCTCGCCGACCATGGCTTCGAGCAGGGGAGCGCGCATGGTGCCGCCCATCTGGGGATGGGGATGACACAGGACGAGCGCCGCCTTGGGCGCCTCCGGCGCGTCGATCACCCCTTCGAGGGACAAGCCGTCGCGCGACTCGAACCCGATCTCCTCGGTCATGCGCGCTCGGCCGAGATGGCGGCTCGGATGGCGTTGGCGACGCTCTCGACGTGCTCGGCGGAATCGTAGGAGTTGCGGGGCCAGAAGAAGCCCCGCAGGCCGTCCTTGCGCCGACGAGGGACGACGTGGACGTGGAGATGGGGCACGCTCTGGCTGACCACGTTGTTCATGGCGACGAAGGTGCCGTCCGCGTCGAGGGCGACGGGGATCGCTCGAGCGAGCATGCGGGCGGTCGCGAAGAGTGGTGCGATCGAGGCATCCGGAAGGTCTGGGAACGTCTCCACGTGGGCCTTCGGGATGAGGAGCACGTGGCCGGGGAAGACGGGCCTGATGTCCAGGAATGCAAGGGCGAGCTCGTCCTCGTAGACCTTCTCCGCGGTGATCGCTCCGGACACGATGTCGCAGAAGATGCACATGCGAGGGACCTTACGCGGGCGGTTGGGGGGACCGGATGCGGGGGAACGGTCGAGGCATGATCGAAGTAGAGCTCGGATAGAGGAGGCATCGTGACCGAAGACGAGGTACGGAACGCGGCCCAGGACCACGCCGAGGGGACGGTCCAGGGAGACATGAAGAGGGCGGGGGCTCACGTGGACCCTGCCGCGTACGGGGGGGCCGGAGAGGTCATGAAGAAGATGCCGGGGTCGCTGAGCGCGTGCGAGATCCTCTCCGTGACCGGCGCCGGGGATTCGTTCACGGTGCGCATCCGGTACGACGGAGACGGCGACAGCCTGACCGTCGATTCGGGCTGGGCCGATCGGGATGGTGCCCCGAAGATCGTCTCGCTCGACGTCGTCTGAGTATCCTTCGGCCTCATGGAAGCAGACATCGCCGGTCCCCAGCGAAAGGTCAAGGTGTCCTGGGTCCGGCCCGCGAAGGCAGGAGACGGGCTCGAGGGGATAACGATCAGGGACGGGGTCAGCTTGCCCTTCGTCGTCCATCGCGAGTGGCTGGCTCCCGCCGGCAACTACCAGGAGCAGTGGTTCCTGATCGATCCCGACAGCAGGGAGGTCGTCTACGAGGGAGCCACCCGGTTGCGCTTCATCCTCGGCCTGCAGGCGCTCACCGAGTGCGAGGACACGATCGACGTGCCGCTGGCGCTTGCCCCAGGCCGCTATCAGATCGTCTTCGCCCTGGGCGGCCTCCAGGGAGGGGAGCTGGACGTAGAGGTGACCGAGGCCCCGGCGGAGGCCGCGTAGGACTACGCGCCGCTTGACCCGGCTGGGTCGGTCGGGCAGACTGAACGGGCCGGTTACTGCGGGTCGCCTGAGCTTCCCCTTAGGGAGATCCACAGCAGCCGGCTCTTTCGCGCTCGGCCTCCGGGAACGTGCCGGACTCCTATCCTTGGACGCATGAGATTGACGGCTCTGCTCGCCGCCCTCGCGTTGGTAGTCGCGGGGTGCTCGGCGGACGACTGGCGAGATCTGACCGGCGAGGGCAACGGGACCGGGGCGACGCCTCGGACCGACGTCACGCTCGAGCCGAGTGGCGAGGAACCGCCGCACTCCAGCCTCTCGAACATCATCGAAGAGGCCTTGCCCTCAGTGGTGAACGTCAAGGTGACGTCCGCGAGCGGCGGGCTACTCGGCGGTGGCGAGGGGTCCGGCGTGGTGATCGACGAGAGCGGGGTGGTCCTCACGAACTACCACGTCGTTCAGTGCGCGGTGCGCGTCCGCATCGTTTTCACGGACGAGCGCGGACCCGTCGAGGGGACGATCGTCGGCGCGGTCCCGGAGAGGGACCTCGCGGTGGTGCAGGCGGACGCGGACGGCCTCGATGCGATCCCACTAGGAAGCTCGGAAGAGCTGCGTCTCGGCGACGACGTGATCGCGATCGGGTTCCCCCTCGGCCTCGGTGGACCCACCGTCACCAAAGGGATCCTGTCCGGCGAGGATCGCCACATCGAGGCTCAGACCGCCAACGGCGAGATCGAGAGCCTCGAGGGCCTGCTGCAGACCGACGCCGCGATCAACCCGGGGAACTCGGGTGGTGCGCTCATCGACCGAGCCGGCCGTCTGATCGGGATCAACACCGCGGTCGCCGGGCAGGCCGAGAACATCGGCTTCGCCATCGCGATCGACCGGGCGCTCCCGGTGATCGAGGAGATCCTCGACGAGCCCGTGACCCGACAGGCGTGGCTCGGGGTGTCTCTCGGGAGCGTGGCGAGCGATTTCGAGGCGTTGGATCTCAACCTTCCCTCCGACACGCGCGGAGCGCTGGTGGCCGCAGTGTTCGGGGGAAGTCCCGCCGACGAGGCCGGGCTTCCGGAGGGGTCCGTGGTGCTGTCGGCCAACGGCACCCGCACCGAGAGCGCCGAGGACCTGATCGAGATCCTGCGCGAGCTGGCTCCCGGGGACGAGGTCGACCTCACGCTGATCACGCCGGACGGCCGCCGGGCCGTCTCCGCACGATTGACCCAGAGACCGCTGCCGGACGAGCTCCAAGAGAGGTGCTAGCGGCCCGGGCCGGGACTACGCTGGAACCGTGAAGGTCAAGCTCCGCAACCCCGATAGGGAGGTCGAGGTGACCGGCCCCAAGACCGTCCGCGCCCTGCTGACCGAGCTGGACATCATCCCTGAGGCCGTCCTGGTGATCCGCGACAAGACGCTGCTAACGAGGGACGAGGCCGTGAGCGAGTCCGACGAGCTGGAGGTCCGCCCGGTCCTCTCCGGGGGGGCCCGGTCACGCCCCGTGCCGGTGTGCGTCGTGACCCGTTCGCTCGGACAGTCCTCGGCGGCGCAAGCGCCGCCTGCGGAACTCGCTCGGCGGTCCACGCCGCCCCCCGTCCCGGGGCTTGCAGGAAGGGACCGTCGATGAAGTGCAAGGTCTGCCGCCAGCATGCGGTCGTCGACGTGCGGCGCCACAACGCCGGGTTCTGTCAGGAGCACTTCATCAAGCACATCCGCGACCAGGTGGCGCGGTCGATCAAGGATTTCGAGATGTTCGGGCCGGACGATCGCCTCCTCATCGCGGTGTCTGGCGGCAAGGACTCGCTGGCACTGTGGGACGTCCTTCTCACGCTCGGCTACGACGTTACGGGCTTCTACCTCGATCTCGGGATCGGTGGCTATTCGACCCGCAGCAAGGAAGCCAGCATCGCGTTCGCCGGCGAGCGCGATGCCAAGCTCATCGTGCGAAGCCTGGCGGAGGAGCACGGGTACACCGTGCCGGAGCTGTCGAAGCTCACGGGCCGCGTGCCGTGCTCGGGATGCGGTTTGAACAAGCGCTACGAGTTCAATCGGGCCGCGGTCGAGGAGGGCTTCGACATCCTCGTTACCGGCCACAATCTCGACGACGAGGTCGCCCAGCTGTTCGGCAACGTCCTGCACTGGAACGTCGAGATGCTGGGCCGGCAGGCCCCTGTTCTGGAAGAGCGCATCTTCGGCGAGGGGGAATCTGCTCACGTCGTCATGGTCCGCAAGGTCAAGCCGCTGGTGCGGATAGCCGAGCGCGAGACCGCCGCCTACGCGGTCCTGCGCGGGATCGAGTACGTGGTCGAGGAATGCCCGATGGTCGAGGGCAACACCCAGCATCGCTACAAGGAGGCGATCACCCTGCTCGAGGAGGCCGCTCCCGGCACCAAACATCAGATGTACTTCGGCTTCCTCAAGCGCGCCTCTCATCGTTTCG
>Ga0299913_10005672_pt1 | contig 10706 bp, 10 predicted proteins | sample RVTome_9_FD_201360 | JGI IMG/M metagenome (GOLD analysis project Ga0299913, IMG submission 201360) | Soil microbial communities from uranium-contaminated site in the Upper Colorado River Basin, Wyoming, United States - RVT155D38 (version 2) ... | reverse complement strand
CGAGCGGGCGGACGATGGACGCCCGGGAGTTCGCATAGAGATGGATACCTCCGGATGACCGCCCACGATCCGGATACCGGAGAGCTACAGGCCGCCGCGGAGGAGCGGGTGGACGAGCAGGAGGAGCGAGCCAGGAGACTCTTCGCCCGGCTGCCGGACCCCGATGCCCGGGACGAGCTCGCCCGCATGTTCCACTCGCTTGGCGAGTACCTGGCCAGGCGGTTCTACGGTCGCGGCGAGCCCCTGGACGACCTCATCCAGGTGGCCAGCCTGGGCTTGCTGAAGGCCATCGACCGATTCGACCTCGAACGGGGAGTCAAGTTCTCGACGTACGCCACCGCCACGATCGTCGGAGAGCTCAAGCGCCACTTCCGCGACAAGGGATGGGCCCTCCGCGTTCCCCGGAGGATGCAGGAGGCGGGGATGAAGGTCGGCCGCACGGTGACCGAGATGTACCAGGACCTGGGACGGGCTCCCACGATCCGCGAGATCGCGGAGCGCACCGGCCTGTCCGAAGAGGACGTGCTGGAGGCGATGGAGACGGCCCAGGCCTACACCACCGCCTCACTCGACGCGCCCGCGGACGAGGAGTGGGGAGCCTCCGCCGACCGCCTCGGGAAGGAGGAGGAGGCGTACGAGCTGCTCGAGGGGTGGACCAGCGTTGCGCCCGCGATAAAGGACCTCCCACGTCGCGAGCGAACCATCCTCTACCTGCGCTTCTTCCGCGGCCTGACCCAGACGCAGATCGCGGACGAGCTGGGCATGTCGCAGATGCACGTCTCGCGTCTCCTCTCTCGCACGCTGGCGAACCTGCGAGAGCAGGTCGCAGATTCCTGATCGTGCTGGCGATCCTCTGGTTCCTCGCCACGTACCCTTTGGGAATCTTCGACTAGCTCTTCCGCCGGGCCAGCCCGGCGGCGAAAGCAAGAACCAGGGAGGCCACGGTCATTACCGTGGCCTCCGCCACATCTCGCTCGGGGTCGACCTCGACGAGGTCGATCGCTCTCACCTTCGGGTCCTCGCCGCACATCCTGGCCGCGGTCTGGAGATCGGCCGGGGTGAGGCCACCCGGGCGTGAGCCCGGGCACGCAGGCGCGAACGTCCGGTCCAGGACGTCGAGGTCGAGGTCCACGTAGACGGCGTCCAGCTCTCCCAGGCGGAGCAGCGCCTCGTCCACGGATCTTCGAATCCCGACCTCCCGAACGTCCGCGGCCGTGATCACGGTGATGCCGGCCTCGGCTGCCACCCCCGCGTAGTGCTCCGAGTTGGCGAACGGCTGTATGCCGATCTGGACCACGTTGCGTCCCGGAAGGCCGTCCTCGAGGAGCCCGCGGACGGGGTTACCGTTCGTAGGCCCTCGATCCGTGTCGCGGAGGTCGTGATGCGCGTCGAGGGTGAGGAGGCCGGCTCTTTCGAGATCGGTGCCCAGCCCCCGCACGCCGGGACGGGTGATGCTGTTGTCGCCGCCGAGGAGCAGGACCGCGTCGGAGTGCGGGAGGCTGCCCCCGACCGCGCCCGCGATCTCGTCGTGGGCCCCGGCCGGCGTCGCTGCTGCAAGGTCGAGGTCGCCTCCGTCGCGCACCCGCACCGCTCGGACGTCCAGCTCGCCGTCGTAGGTGCTGAAGCGCTCAGATGCCTTTCGGACGGCGGCGGGGCTCAGGTCGAAGCGGCCGCCGGAGATGGAGCCGAGACGCACCGGCGCGCCGAGGAGCTGCAGGGTCGCGGTCGGTTCCGGCGAGTGCTCGCCGGCCAGCCAGTCCGATGCCCGGGGCCACCTCGGGTCGCTCACTCGAGCCACGGGAGGCGGACGCCCCGCTCGCGGGCCACCTCCATCGCGCGCTCGTACCCCGCGTCCGCGTGGCGGATCACACCCGTCCCCGGGTCGGTGGTCAGCACTCGCTCCAGTCGCCGCGCGGCCTCCTCGGAGCCGTCGGCCACCACGACCATCCCGGCGTGGATCGAGGAGCCTATCCCGACCCCGCCGCCGTGGTGGACGCTCACCCAGTGCGCGCCAGCCGCCGTGTTGACGAGCGCGTTGAGTATCGGCCAGTCGGCGATCGCGTCCGAGCCGTCCTTCATCCCTTCGGTTTCCCTGTCCGGCGAGGCGACGCTGCCCGCGTCCAGGTGGTCGCGTCCTATCACGATCGGCGCAGAGACCTCCCCGGAGGCGACGAGCTCGTTGAACCGAAGGCCCGCGCGATCGCGCTCGCCGTAACCCAGCCAGCAGATCCTGGCCGGGAGTCCCTGGTAGGCCACGCGCTCCTCGGCCAGCCGGATCCAACGCTGGAGTCGCTCGTTCTCGGGAAAGAGATCGGCCACGGCCCGGTCGGTGGCCAGGATGTCGGCGGGGTCGCCGGACAGCGCAACCCACCGGAACGGCCCCTTGCCCTCGGCGAACAGCGGGCGGACGAAGAGGGGAACGAATCCCTGGTAGTCGTATGAGCGCTCGAACCCGCCCTCCTGCGCGCCCGCCCGGAGGTTGTTTCCGTAGTCGAACGTCACCGCGCCGGCGTCCATGAAGCCGACCATGGCCTCGCACTGTTCGGCCATCGACTCGTGCGCTCGCTTCACGTACTCGCTGGGGTCGCTCCGCCGCAGCTCGCCGGCTTGGTCCAGGGTCAGGCCCGCCGGTACGTACCCCTCGAGCGGATCGTGCGCGCTGGTCTGGTCCGTCACCACGTCGGGGGCGAACCCGCGCCGGAGCATCTCGGGTTGTGTCTCGGCCGCGTTCCCCAGCAGGCCGATCGATGAGGCCTCCCCCGAGTCGCGGGCTTCCTCCACCCACCTCATGGCCTCGTCGAGGTCCTCGGTCGCTCGATCGAGGTAGCGCGTCTTCACCCTCCGCTCGATCCGAACGGGGTCTACCTCCACGACCAGTGCGACGCCCCCGTTCATCGTCACCGCGAGCGGCTGGGCGCCTCCCATGCCTCCCAGGCCGGCGGTCAGGACCACGCGCCCGCGCAACGACCCGCCGAAGTGCTGCGCGGCGCACTCGGCCAGGGTCTCGTAGGTCCCCTGCAGGATCCCCTGCGTTCCGATGTAGATCCACGACCCCGCCGTCATCTGGCCGAACATGGTCAGGCCCTTGCGTTCCAGGTCGCGGAAGATCTCCCACGTCGCCCACCTCGGGACGAGCATCGCGTTCGAGATCAGGACGCGCGGAGCCTCGGGATGGGTTCGGAACACGCCGACGGGCTTCCCCGACTGGACGAGCAGGGTCTCGTCCGACTCGAGGCCACGGAGCGTCCGTACGATCGCCTCGTACGCCTCCCACGACCTCGCCGCGCGGCCCGTGCCCCCGTAGACCACGAGGTCCTGTGGACGCTCGGCCACCTCGGGGTCGAGGTTGTTCATGAGCATCCGCATGGCGGCCTCCTGCGGCCAGGCCTTCGCCGTGATCTGCCCGCCGCGCGGGGCGCGTACCTCCCGGCTCATCGCAGATCCCCCACGGCCTCCTCGGCGGCATCCACGAGGGCGGCGGAGCGCACCATCTCCGCGGCGGTGGCGATGTCGGGCGCGAGCGCGCGGTCCATCTCGAGGAACGGGATCAGTGTCCGTATCGCGGTAAGCGCCGCCGCCGTGCCTCGCGCGGACTCCATGGGCTCTCGCAGGTCGAGGGCCTGCGCGGCGCACGTCGCCTCGATCCCCAGGACCGTCTCCACGAGCGGGATCATGCTCCGGAGCTGGAGGCCCGACAGCCAGCCCATGCTGACGTGGTCCTCCTGCGTGCCGGAGGTGGGGATGGAGTCGACGCTGGCCGGCTGGGCGAGAGCCTTGAGCTCCGACACGAGCTGGGCCTGCGTGTACTGCGCGAGCATGTACCCCGACCCCAGCCCCGCCTCGGTGGATAGGAAGGGCGGCAGGCCTCGCGCCTGAGCCGGACCGAGGAGCCAGTACGTCCGGCGCTCGCTGATGCCGGCCAGCCCGGCGAGCGCCACCGCCAGGAGGTCGAGGGCGTATCCGAGCGGCTCGCCGTGGAAGTTGCCGGTGGACTCGACCCGTCCGTCGGGCAGGATCACCGGGTTGTCGACCACGGAGGCTCGCTCGCGCTCAAACACTTCGCTCGCGTAGGAGGCGGCGTCCCGCGCGGCGCCGTGCACCTGGGGGGCGCATCGCATCGAGTAGGGGTCTTGGACCGCGTGCTCGCTCTCCCGGTGTGACGCGATGATCGCGCTCTCCGCGAGCAGGGCCCGGATGTTGAACGCCGAGTCTTCCTGGCCGGGCTGCGGCCGGAGGCCGACGACCTCGCGGGAGAACGGCCGGTCGGTGCCGAGCGCGCCCTCGATGGTCATGGCCGCCGTTACGTCCGCCGTTGTAAGGATGCGCTCCACGTCGTGGAGCGCGAGCGTGCCGAGCGCCAGCATCCCCTCGGTCCCGTTGACGAGTGCGAGCCCCTCCTTCGGCTCCAGCGTGACCGGTTCGACTCCCGCGCCCCGAAGGGCCGCCGCCGAAGGCCGCGTGCCGCCTTCGCTCAGCACCTCGCCTTCCCCGATGAGGCAGAGCGCCACGTGGGCGAGCTGGGCGAGGTCGCCGCTGGCCCCCACGGAGCCCCGGCTGGGCACCGCCGGGGTGATCCGGGCATTGAGGAGATCGACGATCCGCTCGACCAGCATGGGACGGACCCCCGAGCGCCCGGCGGCCAGCGCGCGGGCTCGAAGGAGCATCATCGCCCGCACGACCTCCTCGGGGAGTGGCTCCCCGGCCGCGGCCGCGTGGCTGCGCACGAGGTTCCGCTGGAGGCGGACCAGGTCCTCCTTGGGGATGCGCACCTCCGCGAGGGCCCCGAACCCGGTGGTGATCCCGTACACGGCTCGATCCTCGGCAAGGAGCTCCTCGACCCGCCTGCGTGCCGGCTCCATCGCGGCGACCACGCCACCTCCGACGGTCGCCTTCGCGGCGTGCCGTGCGACCGCGACGACCTCCTCGGCTCGAAGGGGATCGCCGGACAGGACGACGTTGTCGGGGATCACCCGGCGCACGGTCGGAGCGTACCTTTCTTTGCCCTCCGCAAGCGAGAGGTAGCATGGCGCCCGTGACGGCGCGGACCTTCGTCATCGTCGGCGCGGGGCTGGCCGGGGCCGCCGCCGCGGCGGAGCTGCGAGATCGGGGCTTCGACGGCCGGCTGGTGATGATCGGCGCGGAGCAGCACCCCCCTTACGAGCGGCCACCTCTGTCGAAGGAGTACCTGCGGGGCGAGCAGAACGAGCCCGTCTTCGCCCGACCCGCCGAGTGGTACGAGGAGAACAGCGTCGAGCTCCGGCTCGGTACCCGAGTCAGCTCGCTGGACCCCTCGGGGCCCTCGGTGGAGATCGAGGGCGGCGAGCGTATCGATGCGGATGCGGTTCTCCTGGCCACCGGGGGAGGTCCCCGACGGCTGCCGGATGCGCCGGAGCAAGGAGTGCTCTATCTCCGGACCATCGAGGACTCCGACCGGATAAGGAAGGCGCTCACCGGCGGACGGCTGGTGGTGGTGGGCGCCGGCTTCATCGGCGCCGAGGTAGCGGCCTCGGCGCGCGCCAAAGGGGTCGACGTCACCGTCCTGGAGATGGCCCCCGTCCCCCTGCAGCGTGCTCTGGGAGACGAGGTCGGACGCATCTACGGGCAGATCCACCGGGACCACGGCGTGGACCTGCGGACGGAGGAGGGCGTGGAGCGGATCGAGGCCGCCGACGGGGGAGTGGTCGTTCGAACCTCGAAGGGCGATGCGATCGAGGCCGAGGCGGTGGTAGTAGGGGTCGGGATCGTGCCGAACGCAGACCTGGCGGAAGCCGCGGGGCTGGCCGTGTCGAACGGCGTCGACGTGGACGCATCGTGCAGGACGTCGGCACCGGGGGTGTTCGCATGCGGCGACGTCGCCAACCACGACCACCCTCTGTTCGGCAGGATCAGGACCGAGCACTTCGACAACGCGCTGAAGATGGGAGCGCACGTCGCCGGGGCGATGCTCGGAAGAGACGAGCTATTCGCCGACCCCCACTGGTTCTGGTCCGATCAGTACGACGTCAACCTTCAGTACGCGGGGTTCGCCATGACGTGGGACAAGGTCGTCACCAGGGGGTCGCTCGAGGAACGAGACGGCGTGGCGTTCTACCTCAACGAGGGCGTGCTGCTCGCCGCGCTCGGCTTGAACCGAGGCAAGGACGTGCGCCGGGCCATGAAGCTGATAGCCGCCCGCGCCACTCCCGACGAGGACGCCCTCGCCGACGAGACGGTCGACCTGAGGACGCTGGTACCCAAGGAGTAGCGATGGACCTGTATCCATGGATCGTGTACGTGCACGTCGCCGGAGTCCTGATCTTCGTGCTCGGCCACGGCATGTCCGTCGGCGTGGCGTTCAAGGTTCGAGGCGAGCGCGATCCGCAGAGGATCCAGGCCCTCCTCCAACTGTCCGCCTGGGGGTTGGGCATCTTCTACGTGGGGATCCTCCTTCTCCTCGGAGCGGGCATCTGGGCGGGTTTCACGCCGGGCATCGACGGATCCTGGTGGGACCAGAGGTGGATCTGGGTCGCGCTCGGCACGTTCGTCCTGACGATGTTCGCCATGTACGGCGCCGCCACGAACTACTACAAGCGCTTGCGGACCATCGTCGACGCCATGGTCTCGGGCTCGGAGGCGGTGAGCGAGGCGCGGCTCGCCGAGGTCCTGACGGGACCCAGGCCCTGGGTTCTGGCCGGGATCGGAACCGTTTCGATCCTGTTCGTCCTCTACCTGATGATGTTCAAGCCCTTCTAGCCGTGGCTTACAGGACGATCATGGTCGGCACGGACGGGTCGACCACGGCCACGCGGGCGAGCGCGGCCGCGACGCGTCTGGCGAAGCGGCTGGGCGCCCAGCTCCGCATAGTCACCGCGTTCGGCGGCAACCTCGATCAGTCTGCCGCGACCGCGGTCCTCCGCGATGCCCGCACCATGGTGCGCGCTCAGGACGTGGAGACCAAGACGCACCTGCAGGAGGGCAAGCCCGATGAGGTCATCACGGCCCTGGCGGAGCGTGAGGGCGCGGACCTGATCGTCGTCGGCAACGTCGGGATGGGGAAGGCCAGCCGATTCCGCCTGGGCGGCATCGCCGAGCAGGTAGCGCACGGAGCGCCGTGCGACGTTCTGATCGTGCACACGCGCGAGGATCGGGCCGAGGGAGGGTCGTACCGGAACCTCCTGGCCGGAACGGACGGGTCGGCCACCGCCACGGAGGCAGCGCGGAAGGCATTCGAGCTCGCTGAGATGATGGACGCCGCGGTGACCCTGATACACGTCGGCGACCCCTTGATCGGCGCCATCGTGCTGGAGCGCACCGCCAAGGATCGCCCGGGGGCGGCTTCGGTGCGGACCGAGGCCCTGGAGGACGGTGATCCCGCAGACCGGCTCCTCGAGGTGGCCGGCCGCGGCGACGTGGACCTCGTGGTCGTCGGCAACAGGGGCATGGCGGGCGCACGCCGGTATCTGCTCGGCTCGATCCCCAGCAAGGTGGCTCACGGCTCGCCGGTGGACGTCCTGATCGCCAAGACCGTGGGGCGGAGCATCGAGGACATAGAGCCCGGACACGGTGGTCTGGTCGACCTGCGCGGGAAGAGGCTCGCGGTGTACAAGGGAGAGGACGGAGCCGTGGTGGCGCTCTCCCCGAGGTGCCAGCACATGGGATGCACGGTGGACTGGAACGACGCCGAGCGGACCTGGGACTGCCCGTGCCATGGTTCCAGGTACCGGGCCGAGGGAATGGTGTTCCAGGGACCGGCGAAGCGGGACCTCGACAGGGAGGAGTTGGCATGAGACGCACGCTCGGGCTCTTCGTGATGGCTGCCGCCGCGATCCTGGTGATCGCCCCGCCAGCCGCAGCTCAGACGGAGGAACACGACGAGCACAACGCCCTCGTGGTGCTCACCGGAGGGGCACGGGTCGCCTCGGACCAGAGCTTCCACGACGTCGTGGTCTTCGACGGTGACGTCACGATTGATGGCCAGGTGCACGAGACGCTCGTCGTCTTCAACGGTGACCTCGAGGTCTCGGGGACGGTCGGTGGTGATGTCGTGGTGTTCAACGGAGACGTAGCGGTTCGTTCCGGCGCATCGGTGCTCGGAGACCTGGCCTCCACCCGCGATCCGGTGATCGAGGACGGAGCCGAGGTGGCCGGCGAGGTGCGCAAGCCCAGCAAGGACTTCTTCCGTCCGCTCGAGGTTTTCGCCGCGCGCGCGATCTTCTGGCTGGCGGCGACGGCCTCGTTCCTCCTCCTCGGGTTCCTGCTCCTGTGGCTGGCCCCACGGGGCATGGATGCTGTGGCGAGGACCTGGGAGACGTCGAAGGGCTCGGCCGCGCTGTGGGGGGTCATCCTGCTGATCGGTCTTCCCGTCGGCGCGGTCCTCGTGATGCTGACGCTGGTAGGAATACCCTTCGGGCTGGGAACGCTGTTCGCGCTCGGCCTTCTCTACTCGATCGGCTACGTGGCCGGGGCATGGGCCATCGGAAGGTCGATCGTGAGCGCTCCCACCTCCAGGTGGGTCGCGTTCCTGGCGGGGTTCGCGATCGTGCGCCTGCTCGGCCTCATCCCGATCGTCGGAGGCCTCGTCTCCGCGGTCGTCACGGTGATCGGCCTCGGCCTGGCCGCGGTCACGGTCTGGCGTGCACGGGGAACGGCGGTGACGGCGCCGGCCTGAGTCGTCTCGAGGGTCGCGGTCGGGCGCCGGCCGTAGGATGGCTTCGTGCGGCGGGTGAACCTGGACGTCGACGGGCAGGTCAACGTCGCCGACTTCGGCGGCGAGGGTCCCTTGATGGTCCTGCTGCACGGTCTCGGAGGCTCGCACGCGAACTGGATCCGTCTGGGGCCGCTCCTCGCCGAGAGGGCAAGGGTGATGGCGCCGGATCTCCCCGGGTTCGGTTACTCGGCCCCGCAGGGACGAGCCACGACGGTTCAGGCCAATGCTCGTTGGGTGGACCTGCTCCTTCAGGAGGTGGCCGACGAGCCGGCGATCCTCGTCGGCAACTCGATGGGCGGCCTGGTCGCGCTGCTCGAGGCCGCGGCCAACCCGGAGATGGTGGCCGGGCTGGTGCTGCTGAACCCGGCCTTGCCGTTGGCGCCCAGGGAGCCGAGCGACCTGCAGGTAACGCTGGCCTTCTCCGCCTACTTCGTCCCGGGAGTGGGTGAGGCCTTCGTCCGGCGCCGGGCCCGTTCCCTCGGTCCCGAGGGGCTGGTGCGGGAGACGTTCGCCCTGTGCTGCGTCGACCCGTCCAGCGTGCCCTCCGAGGTGATCGAGGCGCACGTCGAGGTCGCACGCGACCGTGAGCGGATGCCCTGGGCGCATCCCTCTCTGCTGACCGCTGCGCGCTCCATGCTTCGGCTGCTGCTTCGCCGCAGGCAGTTCATGCGGATGCTGGAGAGCGTTAGCCAGCCGACCTTGCTCATCAGCGGCGAGGGCGACCGGCTGGTCAAGCTCGCCGCGGCGAAGGTCGCCGCCGAGGTCAAGGCCGACTGGACCTTTCGACCGCTCGACGACGTGGGCCATGTGCCGCATCTCGAGGACCCCGAGCGGACCGCCGGGGAGATGTGGTCGTGGCTCGAAGGACCCGGTCGCGAGGCGTGGAGCGCCAAGCGGCCGGGGCAGCCTCGACGGGCGGGGTCCGGCCGCTAGCTACCTCACCCGGTCGGCCTCGGTCTCCAGGGTCTCCGCTTCGGCCTGGAGGATCTCCGCGATCCCCTCCCACGCCTTCACGGCCAGCAGGTCGCGTGCCGAGACCATCCCCACGATCTCGCCGCGGCCCATGACCGGCAGGTGGCGGGCTCCCAGGCTGACCATCGCGGCAGCCGCTTGGCCCACATCCGCATCGAGCTCGACCGGGATCACGTCCTCCGTCATGAACTCGGCGACCGTGGTGCCGTCGAGGTCCCGATCCTCTGCGACCGCGTGGAGGACGTCTCGCTCGCTGAGGATCCCGATGGTCCTGGACCCATCCTTGACGACCAGCGCCCCGATCTCGTTGTAGTCCATCCTGCTCGCGGCGACGCCCAGCGACTCACCCGGGTAGGCCACCGTCACGCTCGGTGTGTACACGTCCCGAACCTTCATGCCCCCACCTCCTTCGCTCTCCACGCTAGGAAGTAGCCGCCGGCTGCGGCACGGCCGAAGGTCCCGGGACTCCAGGGCTGAACGCCCTGCTACCCTCGCCTGGTGGCTGAGGCGCTCTCCGATCGGCGTCGAGAGGCGCTGATCGAGGCTGGGCTGGCACTGGCCTCGGAGCTATCGCTCCCAGCCCTCCTTCAGAAGATCGTCGTCCTGGCGTGTGGGGTCGCGGACGCCCGCTACGGCGCGCTGGGAGTGCTCGGGACCGACGGGATGCTCGAGGACTTCATCACCCATGGCGTCACGCAGGAGGAGCGAGACCGTATCGGCCACCTCCCCGTCGGGCGGGGGATCCTCGGTGCTCTGATCCACGACGCGCGTCCTCTCCGACTGACTCGGATCGGCGACGATGAGAGGTCGGTCGGTTTCCCCCCCCATCACCCGCCGATGACCTCGTTCCTCGGGGTGCCGGTGAGGCTCCGCGACCGCGTCTACGGCAATCTCTACCTCACGGAGAAGAGAGGGGCGGACGAGTTCACCGAGGAAGACGAGCGCACGGTGGTCACGCTGGCCGCGCAGGCCGCCGTGGCGATCGAGAACACTCGGCTTCACGACGACGTCCGGCGCCTTGCTGTGCTCGAGGATCGAGAGCGGATCG
>Ga0299913_10005671_pt1 | contig 10706 bp, 10 predicted proteins | sample RVTome_9_FD_201360 | JGI IMG/M metagenome (GOLD analysis project Ga0299913, IMG submission 201360) | Soil microbial communities from uranium-contaminated site in the Upper Colorado River Basin, Wyoming, United States - RVT155D38 (version 2) ... | reverse complement strand
GCGACGGACCTCGATCATCCCGAGGGCGTCGCCGCCGGACCCGACGGTCTCCTGTACGCCGGAGGAGAGGCGGGACAGATCTACCGGATCGATGCGGACGGCTCGGTGCGAGAGATCGCCTCGACCGGCGGTTTCATCTACGGCGTCACGCTCGATGCTTCCGGGAACGTGTACGCGTGCGACTACGGCAACACGTCGGTGAAACGGATCTCGTCCGAAGGTCTCGTGACGACCTACTCGACCGGAACGGCCGGCCGTCCCATGCGGGTGCCGAACTTCTCGGCATTCGACGGCGAGGGCAACCTGTACGTCACCGACTCCGGAGAGTGGGGCGACGACGACGGCGTGATCTACCGCGTCGCGAAGGACGGGACCACAGTCGTGTGGGCCGACCTCGCGCCACGGTTCCCGAACGGCTGTTGCCTCGATGCCGAGGGTCGAACCCTCCTCGTCGTCGAGTCGCACGGCCGGGCCATCGTCCGCATCCCGATCCGCGACGACGGTACGGCCGGGGAACCGCAGCAGGTCGCCGACCTCACCGGCTCGCAACCCGACGGGATCGCGCTCGCGGAGGACGGGTCGATGTTCGTGGGCTGCTACCGACCCGACTCGATCTTCCGGGTGAGACCCGACGGATCCTTCGACGTGTTCGCCGGGGATCCGGACGGCGTGATCCTGAACCAACCGACGAACGTCGCGTTCGCCGGCGAGTCTTTCGACCGGCTCGTCGTGTCGAGCCTCGGCGGCTGGAGCCTCGTCGAGTCCGCCGCCGGTGTGCGAGGACTTCCGCTTCGCTACCCGGCGCTCTGAACGTCCGGCTTCTCCGCCATCAACCCCAGGTTGTTCTGGTCGGGATCCGTGAAGAAGGCCATCCACAGCTCCGAGGGTCCGTCCCGATGGATCAGGTGAGGCGGGTCCAGGAAGGCGACCCCACGTTCGCTGAGGGCCGCGAACGCCTCATCGATGTCGGGCACGGTGAAGTAGATCATGCCGCGCGATCGGTAAGCCTCGGTCTCCGGAGCGCCGAGATACAACCGGACCCCACCGCAATCGAAGAAAGCCATCGACCGCCCTTCCACACGGAACAAGAACGGGATCCCGAGCACGTCCCGGTAGAACTGGACCGATCGGTCGACGTCCGTCACGCTCACGTGGATCTGCCCGATCGCACCGAGGCCCTGGAATGCCATCGCCCGCTCTCCCTTCGGCGTTCGCTCAAGCATGACGCCGTCCGGCGACCGCGTCGAACGAGCCCTCGGTGTCGGCGGGTTACACGAGACGAGCCACGAGGAGGGCCAACGCGAGCAGCAGCATGGCCACCGAGAACCAGCGGAGTGCCGTCTCGGGCGCCGCTCGGATGGACGTCGCGTCGAGCGGCTCGGTTGAGCCGTCGTCGAGGACGAGCTCGCCGTGCACCTCCCGCACGCTTCGTCGCAGGCGGCGCACCGGCGTCGAGAGCGCCCGCTGCCCGCCGGAGATGGCCGCGCACGCCGCCGCGGCCAGGACGGCCTCGATGCGGATCGTGCCCGTCTGGGCGAAGTACGCGGTGAGCACCGGGAAGGCACCCCACGCGAGCGCGAACCAGAGGTCCGAATGGATGACTCCTCCGCACAGCTCGAGGTTGTAGGCAACCACGAGGAAGGCGCCCGTCACGATGAACGCCCACAACCACGGCGAGACCTCGAAGGCACCGTGGATCCCGAGCCCGATCGCAGACGCGAGCCCGACCATCGCGATCGCTCGGAGCACGCGGTCCGGGATCCTCGTTCGGAGCGGGCGTCCGTTCAACTCGTCGAGGGCGTGCGCGGCAAGTCCCATCGCGAGGAGGAACGCGGCGAGCGTCTCGAGGAGCCAGCCGACCCGGATCCGCGGCGCGAGCGCAGCGCCGATGACGACGTACGAGAGGTGCCACAGCGTGTACGGCGGGTGCAGCAGCGACCAGTAGTCGCGCCATCCGCCCGGCGACAGCGCGTAGAACGCCGGGCGATCCCTCGTCTCAGGCATCGGTGAGTGCGGTCGCCTTCGTCCCCCACGTCACGACGGCCGAATCCATCGTCATCCGCTTCGTGCGCACGAGTCTCATGCCGGCGTCCTGCCACATACGCACCTGGACCGGGAGCGGATATCGCCGGGTGAACTCGGTGATGCTGGGCCCGAGGAACCTGGCGGTCCGGAGCCACGCGTTCGAGACCGAGCCGCCCATCAGCGGCATCACGCCGCGCGTATACGCGTACCAGCCCGCGTGGATCCACGGGTCCTGTGGCGTGTGGAACTCCAGTCCTGTCATCACGCCGCCCGGCCGAAGGACACGGGCAAGCTCCCGAAGGGTCGAGGCCGGGTCGTCGACGTAGCGGAGCAGATACGTGAAAGTCACCGCGTCGAACGTCTCGTCGGGGAACGGGAGCGCCTGCGCCTGCCCCAGCACGAACCGGATCCGGTCCTGGAGTCCTGTTTCGGCAGCGGCCGCCAGGCCTCGCCGGACCATCGAATGGCTCTGGTCCAGGCCGACCACGCGGACGTTCTTCCGGGCGAGCTCGCGTGCGACCAATCCCGTGCCGGATGCGACGTCGAGCACCCACGAACCGGGGATGGCATTGACCCGAGAGACGAGGAACCGTCGCCATCGCGGATCCTGACCGAGCGAAAGCACCGCGCCCATCCGGTCGTACTCGGGCGCGATCCCGGAGAAGATCGTTCGCGCCTGGCGAGTGCGCTCGGGATCCATCGCCGGTCGAGCCTACGCCTCCAAGATCAGGTGAGCGGGAACGGGGATTGCCACCACCACGGCGTCGAGCTCGCCTCGATCCGCTCGACCCACTTCACCCACCAGAAGCCGCGCCGGCCGGGAGCGACGAGCCGGAGCGGATACCCGTGCCCCGCGGACAAGGGCAGTCCACCCACGCGCGTCGCAAGCAACACCCGCGATGCCTCCACGATCGGGAGACGTCTCGCGTAGCCGGTCACGGAGACGGCGACGAAGCTTCGGGCGTCGGGATCGGGCTCGAGCAGCCGGTCCACCCGGACGCCCGACCACTCCTGCGACGCGAACCATCCCCCCGTGCAGTCGAGCACCCCGCGGATCTCATCACCGAAGCCCAGGAGCTCGTCGAACGTCCATGTGCGCGTCGCTGCGAGCGAGCGGACCTCCAGGCGCCAGAGGCCGGCATCGACCCTAGGGATCTCGTCGTCGAGCCATTGGGTGACGGGCATCCGGTCGGGATCGAAGGAACCGCGCTCGTAGGAGCCCGTGAACCGACGTTCGGCGCCCGGCAGCCCGGCCACGCGCACGAACGCCTCGACCCCACCGAGAGTGGCGAGCGACCCGCCGGCGAGTGCCGCGCCACGAAGCAACGAGCGGCGCGACAGGTCGGTCTTCCTCGGGCGCACGGGCCGCGCGACGACATGCCAGGCGACGAGCGGGATCGATCCGAGCGCCGCCCCGACATGGACCTGCATGGCCAGCGTTCCGGTCCACCAACCGACCGCGTGCGCGACACCGGACGTCACGGCGATGAGGACGAGCATCGCGAGCGCGACCGAGGCGACCGATCCCGAACGCCGTCTCCGGATCCCGCGCGCCGAGATCGCGGTCTTCCACGGCGCGAGCAGCACGATCGCCAACCCCGCCGCGCCGTGCGCCGCGACCACCCACCACGCCCAGCCGCCGCCGATCGCGAACGCGAGGGCACCGGTCGCGACCGCGAGCAGGATGACGACGAGGAGCGCCAGGTTGGTCCCACGGCCGACGCGCCATCGTCCGAGGCCCACGCCCGGAGCCTACGACGGCGCGAGCAGGTCGGGGAGCTCGGCGATCGAGCCGAGCTCGACATCGGGCGTTCCCGAGGCGGCCGCGAGATCCTGCTCGCGGAACTTCCCCGTTCGCACGAGGACACCTCTCAGCCCGGCCGCCTGCGCACCCAGCACGTCGTTCAAGACGTCGTCACCCACCATCGCGGCCCGATCCGCCGGCACGCCGAGCTGCGTGAGCGCCGCCGCGAAGTGCGCCTCGGCGGGCTTGCCGCACACCACCGCACCCGTTCCCGCGGCCTCCTCTAGACCGGCGACGTAGGCCCCGCCGTCGAGCTGCCACCCATCGCTCGTGCGCCAGAACAGGTTCCGGTGCATCGCGACGAGCGCGGCTCCGTCCATCAGCATGCGGAACACGCGGTTCATCGTGGGATAGTCGAACCCCTCGAACGCGCCACCGAGCACCACCACATCCGCGGTCGCCTCGGCATCGACCAGCCGAACGTCCTCGAGGTCGGCGCGCGCGTCCCCGTCGGATAGGAGGAAGACCGCCGCGCCAGGGTGCACCCCCCGTAGGTGTGCAGCCGTGGCGACCACGGCGGTCACGATCTCGTTCGGTGCGACGACGAGACCGGCGTCGGACAAGGTCTCGGCGAGGGCGACGCGGGTGTGCGTGGTCGTGTTGGTGATCAGGCGGAACGGGACGTCGTGCGCTCGAAGCCAGGCGAGGGTCTCGACGGCGCCCGGGAGAGGTTCCCAGGAGACGGTGAGCACACCGTCGACGTCGAGGAGGACGCCGTCGATCTCGGACACGGCGCGGAGTCTAATCCGGCAGGCTCTTCGCCCGGTCGAGATCGATCCCGAGCCGGCGTCTCAGGAGCTCCAGCTCGTCGGAGCCACGACCTCGCTCGCGCCGGCGCCACTCCTGGTACGGCCCGATGTACCGGTACCGGGGCGGAAGCAGTGGCCGCAACGCGCGGATGGTCACGAGACCCGCGCGCATCGCCGCGCGCTGCCTCGCCGTCGGCTCGAACCCGTACGCCTGGCGGAGCGGAGACGGCAACGTGGCGAAGGCCAGGCGGGACACCGCTTTCAACACCGGGCGCCACTCGGCGTCCTTGGGAGGATCCCGGAAGAGCCCCGCGACCCGTTCGGCCGCCTCGGTGACGCGGAGGATCTCCGACGACTCGACGTCGCGGAGGTACGCACGCAGAGCCGGAACGGTCGGCGGGATGATCGAGCGCGGCACATGGACCATCTCGGCGGAGAGCATCTGCTCCTCGTGGAACCGCTGACGGCCGACGTCATCCAGGCTCCCCACCGTGAGCTCCTCGAACAGCAGGGCGCTGTCCACGAGACAGGCGTGCACGTACAGGAGGAGGTCGGGGTCTGACGCGTCGTAGGGCAGGCCGGTCACGTCGTCGACGCCACGGATGCGCGCGTGGACCTCGTTGATCGTGTCGGCGGCGGCGCGCGCCTGTGCCTTCGTCCCGAACGTGATCGTGTAGGTCAAGATCAGCGTGCGCTGCAGCCGGCGCCAGGGGTTGCGCTCGTAGAAGCGCGACTCTCGAGCGCCGGCGATGACGAGCGGGTGGGCGGCTTGCATGAGCACGGCACGTGCGCCGCCGAACAGCACGGTGATCTCGCGGTGCACCCGCCAGGAGGCCGAACGTGGTCCGAAATAGCCGAGATCGTCGCCATCCGCCATCGATGCCACCGTAGCAGCGGATCCGCTGTCCCCCGATCGGAGCCTGGACACGCCGAGTCGGAGACGGAAGAATCGGGCGCCTCGATCCCATGATCCTGTTCATCTCTGCGATCGCGTTCGCCCTCATCCTCGGCTTCGTGTTCGGCGGACACCTCCGAGGGCTCGGAGAGCTGCGTCTGCGGTGGTGGGGGCTGGCCATGGGAGGCCTGGCTCTTCAGTTCATCCCCCTCCCCGAGGGAAGCGGCGGCAGGGACCTGATCGTTCGGACCGCCGTTCTCGTTGCCTCGTACTTGCTGCTCCTTTCGTTCGGCGCGTTGAACGCGAGGCTTCCGGGGATGCCGCTGGTGCTGCTCGGGCTGGCGGCCAACCTCATCGTGATCGGAGCGAACGGCGGCATGCCGGTGAGCGCCGACGCGCTGCGTGATTCCGGGCAGGCCGAGCTGATCCCCCAACTCCAGGAGGCGGGGGCCAACAAACATCACCTGTTGAGCGAGGGTGACGTCCTGACCCCACTCGCGGACGTGATCGCGGTGCCGAAGCCCATCGGCCAGGCGATCAGCATCGGAGACATCTTCCAGTACGGCGGCTTGATGTGGCTGGTGTGCACCGCTATGCGGGGACGGATTCCGTCGAGCCAGATGGCGTCGGAACCGTACCGGGGGAAGCACCGTCGAGGGGAGCAGCCGGTCCGCGCTCCGGACCCGGGGCCGCCGGTGACTCTTCCTGCAACCATGACGTCGGGAACCGAACCGTGATCGTCGCGCCCTCGCCGGGCGAACTCTCCAACTTCAGCGTGCCGCCACCGACCGTCGCACGCTCACGCATCATGGTCATGCCGAAGTGACCCTCGGGCTCCGGCGCGTCCGCGTCGAACCCGACCCCGTCGTCGCGGAGCACGAACTCGACCTCGTCGCCATCGGGCTTGACCGTCAGCCACATGTTCGATGCCTCTGCATGCTTCAGCGAGTTCATCACTCCCTCGCGCGCGATGTGGTAGAGCAGGAGCGCGATCGGGGCCGGCAGTTCGACCTCGTCGATGTCGGTGTGGAATTGGACCTCCGCGTCACGACCGGCGTCCGCGATGAAGCTGTGAAGTGCCTCGCCGAGTCCGGCGCGGCCGAGCGGTGAGCGATGCAGGTCGCGGATCAGCGCACGGATCCGGTCGGACGTGCGGTTCTTCGTGTCCTTGATCTCGGCGAGGAGCTGCCCCGTGTCGCCGAGCCTTCCCGAATCGAGATGGCGTCTCGCCACATCGACTTGGATCGACAGGCGGAAGAGGAGCTGTGCCAGATCGTCGTGGAGGTATGAAGCGATCTGCATGCGTTCGTCTTGCCGCTCTTCGGCCATCCGATTCGAGAGCGCGCGAAGCACGTGTTCGCGATCCTTGAGCTCTCTATGTGCCTCCTCCAACGCTTTGCTTCGGAAGAACATCTGCCGAGCGAGAAGCAGCGGGATGACGAAGACTGGCACGGCGTAGAAGTCAACCTCGCGGAAGACCTTCGCGAGAATTACTCCAAACACTGCAAGGCCTAAATAGCTAATGACGAATTCGCTTAGGCGGCCTACTCGGAGCTGCCGGATGACCCGGAGCGGATTCATCCAATAGTGAATGCTCGCGGCAAGGCATACGAGCGTTGCGTTCACGATGTAATCCACTACAGCCGCGAGGCTCGCTGCGCCAAGCAGCAGAATCGGGCTCGATCCCTCGACCAGAGGTGACGCAGGGATTACTGCTAGCGAATGGAACACGGCGCTTGCAGCACCGACTGCGAGCGCTACTTGACATCTGTTGAATAAGGCACGGAGCAGGCCAACCTCTCTTCGAAACTCTCGAGGATCGGATGCCGCTAGGAAAGCGGCTGACGCCGCCAGCGCTGGGTCATAAAGAAATGCCACGACCATGAGTAGCGGGAAACCCATGCTGATATGAGTGCCTCGCCACATTGGCACCGGAATTAGCTCGACCAATCCAATGACGAGGACCCAGATTGCGAGATCTCTCCCGTCATCCCCGACGAGCGCGGCCTGTTGTCTCGTGAGGTCGAGCGCGAGCAGAATCAGCGTGGGAAAGACGATTATCACCTCGAAAAAGGCGAGGCCCCACTTGCGCGGCAATCTTCCGCCTTCCGCGTGCCGGTTCACGCTTCCCCCCACGGGAGTTGTTGAAGAGTAGGTGGACATCTTGACGGCTTCGCCGCCCCGAGCAAACCACTCTCCTCAGCCACGTACCTAGCGCTCCTACCCCAGATGTCGTAGGCCGCACGCCCGGCTTGTCGGCCGATGGGGGGTCCCCCGATAGTTGGCCCCGGTGTCCCCCGAACGTGATGGACCCAGTGTTTGGGGGATAAGAAGCAGGCGGCAGGGGGCACCTCGGCTCGACGAGGGAGGTGGACGGTGAAGCTGATCAAGCGGTTCGCGATCGCGCTTGGCTCGCTCGGGGCACTTGTGCTCGCCGGCGGCGCCCATATGCGCTTCTAGCTCACCGACCGAACATGAACTTGCATTTCGTAGGCTCCGAGCTAAGGCTCGGAGCCTACGTGTGCGTTCCAATGTCAGTGGATCGGGAGCCTGGCAAGGACCCGAGTCCCGCTTCCGGGTGAGCTGTCGACCTGCAGGATCCCGCCAGCCAGTTCAATCCGCTCACGCATGAGGGCAAGGCCGAAATGCCGCGCTTGATCGACGGTGCCAGGCGTAAAGCCGCATCCATCATCTTCCACCTGTAGTCGAATAACCTCGCTATCGCGTCGGAGTGCGACGTGTACGGACGACCCCTTTGAGTGTCGGAGTGCGTTCCTAAGAGCTTCTCGGGCTACCTGATAAGTCAAGAGTTCAACAGCAGGAGTCGCTCTTGCATCCTCTAGTTCGGCAGCCAGCGTCATCGCGGTCTCTGATTCCAACTCGCGTAGCAACAGCTGAAGAGTGTGGGCGAGCCCCCCGGCACCGAGTGGAGAGAGACGCAGATCCCGAATGAGGGATCGAACTGTTCCGTTAGCTTCATCTGTTGCCCGGAGCAATTCCGGGAGATCATCCTCCATCGCGAGAAGTCGCCCAGATGACAGTTCTTGGCGCAGAACTTGACCCATCAAATGCACCCTGAACAACGGCGGGAGTACATCATCGTGCAGACCAGCAGCAATGGTCAGACGTTCATCACGGCGTTCATTGAGGATTCTGCTATCCACATCTTGCAGGGCTCGGCTTTGGACACTCAATCGACTGATCGCTCCATCCAGACTCTGTCCGTGGGCAAAGGCCTGTCTAGCTAGCACTATTGGCATCGCGAACAGGAGAAGGGACCATGGACCAACCGTGTCGTAGGCCTGTGCCAGGAGAACGCTAAGGAGCCCAAAGCTCCCGTAGGTCGCGACGAAGTCAAGAATGGAGCCGAGGCGAAGGCGAGCGATGGAAACCGTGGGTGATACACCTTCAGACAACGCCAGAATGCCGCCAACCATCGCGTAGTTAACCAAACAGTCTGTTCCGACGGCGGCAAGAGCACCCAATGCAGCGCCGGGAAGAATCCCAACATCGTCAGAGACCGCAGAGAAGACTGCGGCCGCAGCCATGACACTAAGCGATGTCTGCGCTCGATTGAAGAGTGCACGCTCAAGGGAGATGGCATGTCGAAACTCTCGGACGTCGATGTAGCCAGCGAACGCGATGATTCCCGCAGGAATCGGTCCCATTAGGTACCCAGCGGCCAAGAGGAGTGGCATATCCAAGCCAAGCTGTTGTCCGGAAGGTGTCTGGATCGCAGCGAGACCGACTGCTCCTGCTGCGGCGGACCAGAGAAGTACGTCAAGCGAGTGATGGAGAAGACTCTCCTGCGCCAGCCATGCCCCAACCCCAACAATTACGAGATCGAGGCTAATCGCACCGACAACTGCAATCCGGACGAGGTCAAATGATCGATGTGGGTGCTTAGCCTCGCGGGGAAGCCCGTTCGGGACCGTTGCGGCATTCGTCGTGACGGACACCGAAGCCTCCTCGTCGAGCTGAGGGCTGGCATCATGGAGACCCGCGCTCACCGAGGTCAAGAACGCCAAAAGCGTCTGTACCATCCTTGCCATGAAGCCGAGGATCCTCGTCGTCGAGGACGAATCGTCGATCTCTGAACCGCTTGCGGAGAGTCTCGCGCGTGAGGGCTTCGAGCCGGAGGTCGCCTCGACGCTCGAATCCGCGCGGGCGGCCGTTCAGGCAGCCATGCCCGACCTCATCTTGCTCGACGTGATGCTTCCCGATGGGGACGGCCGCGACCTGGCGCGGGACATCCGTCGCGGGTCCGATGTGCCGATCATCATGCTCACGGCTCGCGGCGAGGAGATCGACCGGGTGGTGGGGCTCGAGCTCGGCGCGGACGACTACGTCGTGAAGCCGTTCTCGATGCGGGAGCTCACGGCGCGCATCCGCGCGATCATGCGGCGGGGCCGAGGACCGGCGCGCCGAGGCCCGATCGAGATCGCTGAAGTTCGCCTCGATCCCGCCTCGAGGACGTGCACGAAGGTTGGGGAACCAGTCGAGCTCGCCGCGAAGGAGTTCGACCTCCTGCACCTGCTGATGTCGAATCCGGGTGAAGTGCTCACGCGGGAGAAGATCATGGACGAGGTGTGGGATCCGCATTGGTTCGGTCCCACGAAGACGCTCGACGTCCACATCTCCTGGCTCCGCAAGAAGATCGAGGACGATCCCTCGAACCCTCGGTACATCACGACCATCCGCGGCGTCGGCTTTCGGTTCCTCGCACCCGACGAGGCGTAGGAGGCTCTCACGAAGGTCCGCACCCGCCTCGTCCTCGCGTTCACCTACGTCCTGGTCGTCATGCTCATCGCGCTCGGCCTGCCGCTCACGATCACGCTTCAGCAGCGAGCCACCGCCGAGCTCGAGAGGGAAGCGTTGATCGAGACACAGGGCATCGCCACGGCGATCGACCCCGGAGACGTCGACGACCCCGAGAAGCTGCAGCCGATCGTCGAGCAAGCCGCGGCGCAGGTTGGCGGTCGCGTGATCATCGTCGACGAGGACGGCGTGCTCGTGGTGGATTCGGAGGGACCCGAGGAGCGCGGCACGTTCTTCGCCACCCCCGGTCGTCCGGAGATCCGAAGCGCGCTCGACGGCTCACCGCTTTCGCAGATCCGCGACAGCCAGGATCTGTCGGAAGACATCATGGCGACGGCGGTTCCGATCCCCGACGAGCGCCAGATCGTCGGCGCCGTCCGGGTCACCAGGAGCGTTCAGCACGTGAACGATCGTG
>Ga0299913_10005670_pt1 | contig 10707 bp, 11 predicted proteins | sample RVTome_9_FD_201360 | JGI IMG/M metagenome (GOLD analysis project Ga0299913, IMG submission 201360) | Soil microbial communities from uranium-contaminated site in the Upper Colorado River Basin, Wyoming, United States - RVT155D38 (version 2) ... | reverse complement strand
TCACCAGCTCCACTTTGGTCTTGCAGTTCGGACAAGCGAGAATCTCGAGCAGTTCAGGGTCGACGGGCATGGGCACTCCGCATCAGGTGTAGCGCACTATATCAGGATCAGGTGATTGCGTCCGGGGCCTGCAGGGTTATTATAATCAGTCAGATGCGGTCCACTCTGCTCGCTCTGCTGCTGATCGCCGGTGTTGCCGTCCCGTATCGGGCATCCGCGCAGGCACCAGCGCCGGCTGCCGAAGAGACAGCAGCGTATTTCTTCCTCCTCGGCAGGCACCTCGAAAACCTCGGCCGTATCGACGAAGCGGTTGCCGCGCACAAGCGGGCTCTCGAACTCGAGCCGGAGTCGGCGGAACTGCGGGCGGAGCTGGCCGGGCTCTATGCCCGGCAGGACAAGGCCACCGAATCTCTCGCGATGGCCGAGGCCGCGCTTCAGAAGGATCCGGCGAACCGGGAAGCCAACCGGATTCTCGGATCGATCTACGCGGCGCTGGCGGGGCAGAGGCAGCCCCTGAGACCCGGGGACGATCCTGCGCAGTATGCGAGCCGCGCCATCGCCGCGCTCGAAAAGGCTCGACAGCCCAACACGTTCGACATCGGTCTCGAGCTGACGCTCGGGCGGCTCTACGTCCAGACCGATGCGCACGACAAGGCTATTCCTCTGCTGCAGCGAGTGGTTGCCGACCAGCCGGGTTACGCGGAAGGCTCCATCCTGCTCGCGGCCGCCCAGGAGGGAGCCGGCCGGCTCGAGGAGGCGGTCAAGACACTCGAGAACGCGCTCGAGCAGAACCCGAAATTCTACCGCGGGCAGCTGAGGGTTGCCGAGCTCTACGAGCGTCAACGTCAGTGGGCTTCTGCCGCCGAGGCACTGGAGCGCGCCCAGGCGTTGAACCCGCGCGCACCCCTGGGGACCCGCCGGGCGGCCGCTTTGATCAACGGCGGCAGGCCGGCTGAGGCGCGCGATTTGCTGGAGCGCTCGCTCGCCGGGACCAACGCCGGCGCCCAGGCGCAAGTGGAGCTGTACCTGCTCGCAGAGGCGCAGCGGGCGCTGAAAGATCTCGGGGCGGCCGAAGCCACCGCGCAGAAGCTGCTGGCCAGCAACCCCGCAGATACCCGTGGTCTCCACGTGATGTCGCTCATCCTCCAGGACAAGGGGGACGCCAAGGGCGCCGAGCGTGTGTTGAGGGATTTGATCGCGAAGGATCCGCTCGACGCCAACGCGCTGAACTCGCTCGGATACATGTTCGCCGAGCGCGGCGAGCGGCTCGACGAAGCCATCTCACTTCTCCAGCGCGCCCTCAAGATCGAACCGGACAACCCGTCGTATCTCGACAGCCTCGGGTGGGCCTATTTCCAGCAGGGGCGTCTCGAGCTCGCCGACCGGCCGCTCACCGACGCGGCGGCACGTCTGACGGACAGCTCCGTGGTGCAGGACCATCTGGGCGATCTCCGCTTCCGCCAGCAGCGGTTCGCGGATGCCGCGGCAGCCTGGGAACGGGCGCTCGCGGGGGACGGGCAGTCGATCGATCGCGAGAAGATCGAGAAGAAGATCCAGGATGCCCGCGGCCGCCTGGAGAGCCGGTGATCCGGCCAACAGAAACAGACACGCGCACGTCCAACACGATTCTCTTCATCGCCCTGGTCACGACGGTGATCATCGGGGCGGGCGGATGCGCGCCGAAGCTGACCCCGCTGCCGGGCGGTCCGGGGACACCGTTCGCCGACTACGCCGCCGCGTATGCCGCGGCAACGGAGCGCTGCCGCGGCGTGCGCACGTACGCCGGCGTCCTCGACATGTCCGGCCGTGCGGGCGACACGCGCATTCGCGGGCGAGTCGATGCGGGTTTCGCAGCGTCGGGCCTGATACGGCTGGAGGGCAGGCCACCTGCGCTCGCGTTCGGACGGCCGATCTTCGTGCTCGTGGGCCGGCCCGATGACGCGATGCTCGTGCTGCCGCGCGACGATCGTGTGCTGACCGGGGCGTCGAGCGAGGCGATCGTCGAAGCGCTCACAGGGGTCGCGCTGACGGCCGACGAGTTGCGGGCCGTGGTCAGCGGCTGCGGGCTCGGCGTTGTCGAACCATCAGGGGGGCGTGCCTACGAATCCGGCCTGGTCGCATTGGATACCGGCGGGAGCACCACCTGGCTCCGAAATTCGGGCGGAGCCTGGCGGCCCTTCGCGACGATCCGAGGGCCCCTCGAAATCAGGTACGAGGAGTTCGAGGGCACCTATCCGGCGCGAATCCGGATCCGCACCGCGCCGCTGAATTCGGGCATGCAGACCGACATCACCCTGCGCGCATCCGACGTCGACATCAACTCGGAGCTCGGCCCCGAGGTGTTCCGCGAACCAGTGCCCGACAGCGCGATCCCGATCACGCTGGAAGAACTCCGACGCGCGCGAATCCAGGGAGAATCGTGAAGCCCGTTACCGTTCGCGCGCACGCGAAAGTCAATCTCGACCTGCGGGTGCTCGGCACGCGTCCCGACGGGTATCACGAGCTGCGCACCGTGTTCCAGTCGGTGGAGCTGCACGACACGCTCGTCTGCGCCGTTCATGAGGGTCCGTTCTCGATAAGGTGCCGGACGCCGGGCATTCCGCTCGACGGGCGCAATCTCGTCTCTCGCGCAGCCGTTGCCCTCTGGACCGCGCTCGACCGGCCCGGTGACCCGCACGGCACGGTCGTGACGATCGAGAAGGCGGTTCCCATCGAGACCGGGCTGGGCGGGGGAAGTTCGGACGCAGCAGCGGCGCTCCTGGCGCTCGCGAAGCTGTGGGGAGGCGCGCCGCTCACGCTCCTGCGGGAAGTAGCGGCCGGCCTGGGCTCCGACGTGGCGTTCTTCCTCTCGGGCGGGACCGCGCTGGGACTCGGGCGCGGCGAAGAAATCTATCCCCTCGTGGACTTGCCGCCGCACTGGGTGGTGATTGTGATGCCTCCCTATGGCGTATCGACAGCCGAGGCGTACGCCTGGTACGACGAGGACCGGGCCGCCGGACACCGCGAGCCGCGCGAGCTGCAGATGCTGCCCGTGCCCTGGCCCACGCGCGCGGCGCAGATGATCAACGATCTCGAGCCGCCGGTCGTCCGGCGGCACCCCGAGATCGGCGCGCTCAAAACGGCGCTGCGCGAGGCTGGCGCCGTCGCCGCGGCGATGTCTGGCAGCGGATCCGCGGTCTTCGGCCTCTTCCGCAGCCGCACGCCGGCGAAGAAGAGCCTGGAGGCGCTGTCCAGCCGCGGTGCGCGTGCGCTGCTGACGCGGACGCTCACTCGCGGCGAGTACGAGCGGCGGAGCCGCCCCGTGACGCGCCGCTGGATGTAGAAACGATCCCGGCGGTTTGACCGTACACCGCAGTCCCGTATACACTTATCCCTTTGCGGACGTGCCCGCGGGCCACGCCGTCGCCTGACTGCTTCGCCTCGGTTCCGGGGCCCGTGACACGAGCGCGATGGGGCGTGGCCAAGCGGTAAGGCGCGGGACTTTGGATCCCGTATTCGAAGGTTCGAATCCTTCCGCCCCAACCAGATCCTGGAGAATGAGTCCGTGAGACGGACCGTATGAGTCGCGGGCAGCTCAAGCTGTTTTCCGGCAGTGCGCATCCGGCGCTGGCTGGGGAAATCGGCGAGTTCCTTGGTGTTCCGCTGGGGCATGCGCGGCTGCAGCGGTTCCCCGATACAGAGGTCTCGTTTCAGATCGACGAGAACATCCGCGGCACCGACGTGTTCGTCGTGCAGCCGACCTGCGCGGACGTCGACAGGAATTTGATCGAGCTGTGCGTGATGATGGACGCGTTCCGGCGCTCGTCCGCATTGCGCATCACCGCCGTGATTCCGTACTACGGCTACGCGAGGCAGGATCGGAAGGACAAGCCACGCGTGCCGATTTCGGCAAAGCTCGTCGCCAACCTGCTGAGCGCGGCAGGCGCGAACCGGGTTCTGACGATGGATCTGCACAAAGCGCAGATTCAGGGCTTTTTCGACATCCCGGTCGATCACCTGTTTGCGGCGCCGGTGATCATCCAGCACTGCGAGAAGCTGGGGCACCCGAACCTGACGATCGTCTCGCCCGACGCCGGCGGCGCCGAACGCGCGCGGGCCTACGCCAAGCGCCTCGACGCCGAGCTGGCGATCATCGACAAGCGGCGCAGCGACGACGGGACGGCGGAAGTGATGAACGTGGTCGGTGATGTCGACGGCCGCACGTGCATCATCCAGGACGACATCATCGACACCGCGGGAACGATTGTGAAAGCCGCGACGGCACTCAAGCAGAACGGCGCCGAGCGGGTGCTCGCCTGCGCCGTCCACGGCGTGCTGTCGGGGCCCGCGATCGAACGGCTGGAAGCGGCGCCGATCGACCAGGTGATCATCACCAACACGATCCCGCTCAACAGCGACCGGGCGCGGTGTTGCAGAAAGATCAAGCAGCTGTCGGTCGCGCGGCTGCTCGGACAGGCGATTCGGAGTATTCACGAGGAGACGTCGGTCTCGTCATTGTTCGTGTAAGGAAAGCTTCCAGCTCCCAGCTTCCAGCTGGAAACCGCTGGAAGTTGCTGGTATTGAGACCTGCTGGAAGCTGGGAGCTGGAAGCTGGTAGCTGATATGGACACAACACTACAGGCGGAAAAACGGGACGGACGAGGCAAGAACGAGGCGCGGCGCCTGAGGGCGAGCGGCCGCATTCCGGCGGTCATGTACGGCGTCGAGAAGGACAAGGCGACGGCCATCACAGTCGATCCGAAGGTGCTCTCGCGCATCCTGCACTCGGAGTCCGGCGTGAACACGCTGATCGGGCTGCAGCTCGACGGCACCGACACGCGCGTCCTCGTGAAGGAGTACCAGCTCGATCCCATCGACCACAAGCTGCTCCACGCGGACTTCTATCAGGTCGCGATGGACAGAGTGCTGACGGTGACGGTTCCGATCGTGCTCAAGGGCGAGGCGCGCGGCGTCAAGCAGCAGGGGGGCATCGTCGACTTCGTCAATCGCGAGATCGAGATCGAAGTCCTCCCGGGCGACATCCCGGAGAACATCACCATAGACGTCAGCGAGCTGATGCTGAACCAGGGCATCCGCGTCCGCGATCTGCATACCGAGGGCGCGAAGTGGCAGCCCATCAGCGAGCCCGAGACGATGATCGTGCACGTCGTGGCGTTGAAGGTCGAGGAGGAGGCCCCTGCCGCCGAGCCGATCCCCGCCGAGCCTGGTGTCGCGGCCGAACCGGAAGTGATCAAGAAGGGCAAGACGGAGAAAGAGGAAGAGAAGTAACGCTTCGGCGAGCCCCGCCGTCGCCGGCCGAAGTCGAGGCCCGGCGAGCATTGAAAAATGCAGTCAGGGCCTCCAATGAAGCTGGTTGTTGGACTCGGCAATCCCGGGCGACGATACGCGGGTACGCGGCACAACATCGGGTTCGACGTGCTCGACCTGCTGGCGGAACGTCACCGGCTGGATTGGGAGTCGGCCCCAGCCGACGCACTCATGGCCAGGTGGCGCATGGCGGGCGCCATCCTCGCCAAGCCGCTGACGTTCATGAATCTCAGCGGTTACGCCGTCGGCGAGCTGCTGCGGTTCTTCAAGATCGACTTCTCCAGCCTGCTCGTCGTCGTCGACGATGTGAATCTGGAGCTGGGGAGGTTGAGGACGCGAGCCCGGGGATCGGCTGGAGGCCATAACGGGCTCAAGTCGCTCATCGGGCAGCTCGGGACCGAAGACTTTGCACGGATGCGGATTGGCGTCGGGCGCGGCGAGGCGCGGCGCGATCTCTCCGATCACGTGCTGGCAACGTTCGACCGCGAGGAGCGGGAGGCCGCTGCCGAGATGGTGGGCCGCGCAGCGGACGCCGTCGAACTGTTCGTCGCGGAAGGCATCGTGCCGGTGATGAACAGGTTCAACCGGAAGGAAGACGCGGAGTAACAACCGATCTTTCTCCTTGCCCGCCGCAGCCTCGCGGAGCGAGCGATGGCGGGCCGTTCAGTCCAGAAGGAGACTCATGAGTACGTCACGACAGTACGAGCTCGTCTACATCATCACGCCTGACGCCTCCGAGCAGGAGGTGGCCGATCTCCACACGCAGATCGAACAGATCATCCAGCGGTTCAACGGCACGCTGGACAAGACCGAGAACTGGGGCCGCCGCAAGCTGGCCTACGAGATCGGCCACCATCGCGAAGGCACCTACGTCGTCGAGACCATCACCGGTTCGGGCGAGCTGATGAAGGAAATCGATCGGCGGCTGAAGGTGATCGATCAGGTGATCCGCCATCTGGTGGTCCGGGTCGACGAGGAGCTGCGGGTGGCCGAGCGCACGCGTGACGCCCGCAAGGCGAATCAGGCCAGGCGCCGGGTGGCCCGCGGGCTGCCGCCCGAGCCGGCGCCGGGCGAATCGCGCGGCGATGCGGATCAGGATGACGATCGGGAAGGCGTGGAGGTTCAGCGATGAGCGACGAACGTGGAGGCCGCGGACGCGGCAGGGGCGACAAGGACAAGGGCAAGGGGGATGCGCCGCGGCGCGGCGGATTCTTCCGCCGCCGCCGCGTGTGCAAGTTCTGCGCGGAGAAGATCGACTACATCAACTACAAGGACGTGCGGATCCTCGCGCCGTTCCTGCCGGAGCGCGGCAAGATCCAGCCACGGCGCATCTCGGGCACGTGTGCCCTGCACCAGCGCAAGCTGCAGACCGCCATCAAGCGGGCGCGGCAGCTGGCGTTGATTCCCTACGTGACTGATTAGCAGCGCACTGCCGAGCAGGCTGTCACCGACCCGCGGTTTGCACGATGTTCACGATGACACGGCCACCTTCGCCAAGGCTGCGGTGGTCCGCCGTAGCTTCAGCGAAGGCGGAAGAGCACGATGGCTGCCGGTCAGCCACCGGGAAATACTTCGGTTTTCATCGTACCCATCGTGACATCGTGCTCATCGTGATGGCCGTCGGCCCGTGCTGAGGAACAGAACATGGAAGTCATACTGAGAGAACACGTCGACAATCTCGGGCGGCGCGGTGATGTGGTGAAGGTGGCGGCGGGCTACGCCCGCAACTACCTGCTGCCGCGCAAGCTGGCCCTGGCCGTCACCGAGGCCAACAAGCGGCAGATCGAGCGCGAGCGGAAGGTAGCCGAGGTCAAGGATGCCGAGGAGCGCAGCCAGGCCGAAGCGCTGGCCGCACGGATCGCGCAGCTCGAGATCGAGATCGCGCGGCGCGTCGGCGAGCACGACACGCTGTACGGGTCGGTGACCTCGGCCGACATTGCCCAGGCGCTCGAGGCCAGGGGCTTCGAAGTCGAGAAGCGCCGGATCCAGCTGCCGGATCCGCTCAAGGCGCTCGGCGAGACGACCGTTCCGGTGAAGATTCACCGCGACGTGACCGCGCAGCTGCGCGTGAAAGTCGTCGCCGAGCAGCAGTAGTCAGGCGCGCTGCGCGCGCAGCGGTCGATCGTTGTCGGGCACGCGACGATTGCAGGCGCCGGCTGGCGGATGATCTGGTATTCTTGGTTCCCGATCATCCGAACAATCAACCGGTCCCGCAATCGATCGCTGCTCTCATGGCCGACGTCGCTGTTCCAGAACGTACGCTTCCCCACAGCCTCGACGCCGAAAAATCCGTGCTCGGGGCCATCCTGATCTCCAACGAGGCGTTCAACCACGCCGCGGAGCTGATCGACTCGCGGGATTTCTTCCGCGACGCGCACCGGCGCATCTTCGACAAGATGGTGGCGCTCAGCGAGCGGGGCGACGCCATCGATTTCATTACGCTCAAGGAAGAGCTCTCGCGCGCCGGCGATCTCGATGAAGTCGGGGGCCCGGCCTACATCGCGTCCCTCGCCGACGGCGTGCCGCGATCCGCCAACGTCGAATACTACGCGCGGATCGTCAAGGAGAAGGCGACGCTCCGGAACCTCATTCACTCCGCCAACAAGATTCTCGTCGAGGCGTACGAGGCGGAACAGGAGCCGGATCTGCTGCTCGACGAGGCCGAGCGCGCGATCTTCGCGATTGCCGAGGATCGGATTCGCGAGGGGTTCGTGCCGCTCCGCGATCTGGTGCAGAGCAGCTTCACCACGATAGAGAAGCTGCAGCAGCACAAGGGCCTGGTCACCGGCGTGCCGACCGGATTCGTGGACCTCGACGAGATCACGTCCGGCCTTCAGCCCTCCGACCTGGTCCTCGTGGCGGCGCGGCCCTCCATGGGCAAGACCAGCTTCGTCCTCAACATCGCCCAGCACGTCGGGACCTCGACCGACATGACGGTCGGCTTCTTCAGCCTGGAAATGTCGAAGGAGCAGCTGTTCCTGCGCATGCTGACGTCCGAGGCGCGGATCGACGCGCACCGGTTCCGGGGCGGTTTCCTCAGCGAGAAGGACTACGGGCGGCTGTCCCACGCGCTCGGGACCCTGGCCGAGGCCCGCGTCTTCATCGACGATTCCGCGTCGATCGGCGTGCTGGAGATGCGCGCGAAAGCGCGGCGGCTGAAGGCCGAGCACGGCCTGCACCTGCTCATCATCGACTACATCCAGCTCATGCAGGGCCGGGGCCGGTTCGAAAGCCGGCAGCAGGAGCTGGCATCCATTTCCCGATCGCTGAAAGGCCTCGCCAAGGAGCTCCACGTGCCCATCGTGGCGCTGTCGCAGCTGTCGCGCGCTCCCGAGACGCGGTCCGATCACCGGCCACAGCTGTCGGACCTCCGCGAGTCCGGCGCGCTCGAGCAGGACGCGGATCTCGTGATGTTCATCTTCCGCGAGGAGCAGTATCGCGACGCCGACGGCCAGCCGAATCAGGAAGCCGAAGGCATGGCCGAGATCATCGTCGGCAAGCAGCGCAACGGGCCGACGGGTCTGGTCAAGCTGGCGTTCATCAAGGAACATACGAGATTCGAGAACCTCGCGCACGGGGCGGCATGATCCGCCCGACCGTCGCGCGCGTGGACCTCGAGGCCATCCAGTCCAACTTCCGTGCGATCGCGGGCTTTCTCGGCAGCCGGGCCGGCATCGTCGGCGTGGTCAAGGCGAACGCCTACGGGCACGGGGCGCCACAGGTGGCGCGCGCGCTCGAGAGCGCCGGCGCGTCGATGCTCGCCTGCGCCGACATCGAGGAGGCGATCGTTCTTCGCGAGGCCGGCCTACGCGCTCCGATTCTCGTCTTCGGTGCGCTGAGCGTCAGCGATCTGGAAGGCATCTTCACACATCGGCTGACGCCCACCATCTCGACGCCATCGGCGGCGCGTGCGCTCCAGGCGACTGCGGCCAGACACGGGGTCACGCTGCACTGCCATCTGAAGATCGATACCGGGATGAACCGGCTCGGCTTCCGGCACGACAACCTTCAGCGCACGCTGCCGGACGTCGCCGCCAGCCGCAATCTGCAGATCGATGCGGTCTACACCCATTTCGCCACCGCCGACGATCCGGAGCACCCGTTGTTCTTCGAGCAACGCGAGCGCTTCGAGCGCGTGCTTGCGGCGCTGCCCGGGCTCGGCATTCACGCGCCGGTTCGTCATGCAGCGAACAGCGCCGCGCTGCTCCGCGACGAACGCGTCTGGTACGACGTTGTCCGCCCCGGGCTGCTGCTGTTCGGCATCGTTCCCCCGCCGCTCGCCTCCACGCTCGCACTGCGCCCCGCGATGTCGCTCCACAGCCGAATCGTGGCCGTGAAGGGGCTGCGGGCGGGGGAGGGGACGGGCTACGGCTTCAAGAGCGTCGCCGACACGCCGCGATCCGTAGCCATCGTGCCCGCGGGATACGCGGATGGCCTCGATACGCGCCTTGCGGACCGGGGCTACATGATCGTGCGTGGCCGCCGCGCACCCGTCATCGGTTCGGTGTGCATGGACATGACGATCATCGACGTCACGGGCATGGACATCGCGCCCGGCGACGAGGTCGTCATCATCGGTGAGCAGGACGGCGAGTTTATGGGGGTCAGGGAGATGGCCGCCGCAATCGGTACTGTTCCCTACGAGTTGCTGTGTCGCGTCGGTTCACGCATCCAGAGAGTCTACGAATAGGGTATGAGCATTGCAGATTGATTGATTGATTGGGAATTGGCGATTGATTGAGGATTGGGGATTGTTGATTGAAGATTGAGGATTGTATTCCCGGATGTTCTTCGCGGATTGAAGATTGGCCGGGCGCTGCCGGACGCTCAGCCCGGTCCCCTCAATCGACAATTACCGAATAAATCTTCAATCCACGATTGCAGCATCTGCAATCAATCAGCAATCTACGATGAACGAATCTTCAATGTGGCGACAATGAAACAGAAGACCGTCTTTGCGTGTCAGGAGTGCGGCGCGCAGTCGGCAAAGTGGCTGGGGCGCTGCGCCGAGTGCGGGGCGTGGAACTCGCTCGTGGAGGAGCGGCCTGCGCCGCAGGCGGTCATTGCTGCCTCGTCCGAAAAGCGCTACAGCCTGGCCGCCGCAGCGGGACCGCAGTTGTACGCCGACATCGACACCGTCGTCGCAGAGCGCATTTCTTCGGGCATCGGCGAGTTCGATCGGGTACTGGGCGGGGGCGTCGTGCCGGGCTCGCTCGTGCTGATTGGCGGCGAACCGGGGATCGGCAAGTCGACGCTGCTGCTGCAGGCGGCCGCGCATTTTGCGAAAACCATCGGACCGGTGCTCTACAGCTCCGGGGAGGAGTCCGAGCACCAGATCAAGTCTCGCGGCGAGCGGCTCGGTGTGGAGCGCGCGCCGCTCTACATCCTTGCCGAAACATG
>Ga0299913_10005669_pt1 | contig 10707 bp, 9 predicted proteins | sample RVTome_9_FD_201360 | JGI IMG/M metagenome (GOLD analysis project Ga0299913, IMG submission 201360) | Soil microbial communities from uranium-contaminated site in the Upper Colorado River Basin, Wyoming, United States - RVT155D38 (version 2) ... | reverse complement strand
AGCCGCAACGTGGTCTACCGCCTCACCTTCGAGAACGGCGAGGTCGTGAAGCGCAAGGCGTTGCGCTCGACAGTCCTCGAGGACCCCGTGGACGCCATCGTCCGCGTGGGCACCAAGGAGGAGGAGGTCGTGACGGCCAACTTCGCCGGCGGCTCGAGCGTCTGGGACCGGCTCGCGCAGTGCGAGTCCGGCGGCAACTGGGCGATCAACACCGGTAACGGCTACTACGGCGGCCTGCAGTTCAACATCGATACCTGGCGCGCCTACGGCGGCACCGGCTACCCGCACCAGCAGAGCCGGGAGACCCAGATCGCGGTCGCCACGCGCCTGCGGGACGCCAACGGGGGCTACGGCGCCTGGCCGCACTGCTCCCAGCAGCTCGGCCTGCGCTAGTAGGGCCGTGCCCTGCGTCTAGGCTCATCCGCGTGGTGAGCGACGAGTACCCGACATCCGCCGGACCGAGACTCCTCGGTCCGGTGGATGTACGTTCGCTGGCCGCTGCCCTGGACCTGCGCCCGACCAAGCAGCGCGGCCAGAACTTCGTGATCGACGCGAATACCGTGCGGCGGATCGTGCGCGCCGCCGACCTCGACCCCAGCGACGTCGTCGTCGAGGTGGGCCCCGGCCTCGGGTCGCTCACGCTGGGGCTGCTCGAGGTGGTCTCGCGCGTGGTCGCGATCGAGATCGACCCCGTCCTCGCCGGTGCCCTCCCGGCCACGGTGGAGCGCTTCGCACCGGGGTACGTCGACCGGTTCGAGGTGGTGGAGGCCGACGCGCTGCGGGTGACCGAGCTCCCCGGCCCGCCCCCCACCGCACTGGTCGCCAACCTGCCCTACAACGTCTCCGTCCCGGTGCTGCTCAACCTGATGGCCGCGCTGCCGTCCCTGCGCAAGGGGCTTGTCATGGTGCAGGCCGAGGTGGCCGACCGGCTCGCCGCCGGGCCCGGGTCCCGGACCTACGGCGTCCCCTCGGTGAAGGCAGCCTGGTACGCCTCGGTGCGCCGTGCGGGGTCGATCGGACGCCAGGTCTTCTGGCCCGCCCCCAACGTCGACTCCGGTCTCGTCGCGTGGGAGCACCGGGACCCGCCCGCCGTCGACATCGCCCGCGAGCAGGTGTTCGCCGTCATCGACGCGGCGTTCGCGACCCGTCGCAAGATGCTGCGCTCGACGCTGAAGGCGCTGGCCGGGTCCGCCGAGGCGGCCGAGGCGGCCCTCGCCCATGCCGGCGTGGACCCGACGGCCCGCGGTGAGTCGTTGGGGGTCGAGGAGTTCGCGCGCGTCGCCGAGGGACTGGCGCTGCACCGGGTGGAGCGGTCGTGACCGCACCCGTGACCGTGGCGGCACCGGCGAAGATCAACCTCTTCCTCGGTGTCGGGCCTGCGCGCGCCGACGGCTATCACCCGCTCGCGACCGTCTACCAGGCGATCGGCCTCTACGACGAGGTCACGGTCGCCCCTGCCGCCGCCACGACGCTGAGCGTGGTGGGGGAGGGCGTCGAGGTGTCCGACGTACCCACCGACGCCACCAACCTCGCCTGGCGTGCCGCCGTGAGGCTGGCCGACCACGCCGGGCTGGACCCGGCCGGCACGGGCGTGGCGGTGACCATCCGCAAGCGGATCCCGGTCGCGGGCGGGATGGCCGGCGGGAGTGCCGACGCCGCTGCCGCGCTGCTGGCCTGCGACCTGCTCTGGGGCCTGCGCACCCCGCAGGTCCAGCTGCTCGACCTTGCCGCGGGCCTCGGCAGCGACGTGCCGTTCTGCCTCGTCGGAGGTACGGCCCTCGGTTCGGGCCGGGGCGAGCAGGTGACGCCTCTCGAGGACGCCGGCGCCTACTGGTGGGTGGTGGTGTTCCCTGGGGGCGGACTCTCCACCCCTGCGGTCTACGCGGAGTTCGATCGTCGGCACGTCGTGTCTCCCGCGACCACGCCGCTGGTCGGGGAAAGGCTCCTCGACGCCCTGCGGCGCGGAGACCCCTCCTCGGTCGCCGAGGAGCTCGGCAATGACCTCCAGGCTCCTGCGCTCAGCCTGCGCCCCGAGCTCGCGGACGTGCTGCGGGCCGGTGACGCGGGCGCACCACTGGCCGCAATGGTCTCTGGGTCGGGACCGACGTTCCTCTTCCTCGCCGCCGACCAGGCTCATGCGGCGCGGGTGCGGGCCGCGGTCAGGGCGGCGGGTCTGTCCTGCCTGGTCGCCCGCGGACCGGTGCCCGGCGCGCACGTGGTCCCGAGCCCTGTGGTGCGATAGCAGCCTCATGGCCACCCCTGCTACGAACCTCGTCAACCTCGAGCGCGTCCACAAGTCCTACGGCATCCGACCGCTGCTCGACGGCGTCAGCCTCGGGGTCGGCGCCGGCGAGCGGATCGGTGTCGTCGGCCGCAACGGCGACGGCAAGACCACGCTGCTGCGCCTCATCGGTGACCTCGAGGAGCCCGACCGGGGCCGGGTCTCGCGGTCCCGTGGCCTGCACCTCGGTTTCCTCACCCAGGGTGACGACCTCGACCCCGACGCGACCGTGCGCGACGCCGTGCTCGGTGACCGTGCCGACCACGAGTGGGCAGCGGACGCGGTCACCCGCGAGATCGTCGAGGTGCTGCTCGCGGGGGTGGTCCTGGACCGGGTCGTCTCCAGCCTGTCGGGTGGCGAACGGCGGCGGTGCTCCCTCGCGAGACTGCTCCTCGGCGACCACGACCTGATCGTGCTCGACGAGCCCACCAACCACCTTGACGTCGAGGCGGTCTCCTGGTTGGCCGAGCACCTCGCCCGCCGTACCTCGGCCCTCGTCGTGGTCACCCACGACCGCTGGTTCCTCGACGAGGTCTGTGACTCGACGTGGGAGGTCCACGACGGCGTCGTCGACGTGTACGACGGCGGGTACGCCGCGTTCGTGCTCGCGAAGGCCGAGCGGCAGCGCCAGGCCGCCGCGTCGGAGTCGCGACGTCAGAACCTCGTCCGCAAGGAGCTCGCGTGGCTGCGCCGGGGGGCGCCCGCCCGGACGGCGAAGCCGAAGTTCCGGATCGACGCCGCCAACGCGCTGATCGAGGACGAGCCCGCCCCGCGTGACTCGCTGGAGCTGCAGCGGTTCGCGACCCAGCGCCTCGGCAAGGACGTCATCGACATCGAGGACGCCACCCTGGTCCGCGGTGACAAGATCCTGCTCGACCACGCGACGTGGCGTCTGGGCCCCGGCGACCGGGTCGGTCTCGTAGGGGTCAACGGCGCGGGGAAGACCTCGGTGCTACGCCTGATCTCCGGCGAGCTCGCCCCGGCGCGCGGTCGGGTCAAACGTGGTCGGACCGTGGCCCTGGAGCAGCTCACCCAGTCGCTGGACCACCCTTCGACAGGCTCAGGACACCGCCTCGACCCGACCGACCGGGTGCTCGCCTCCGTGGAGGCACTGAAGCGGGTGACCACCACCGCGACCGGGGAGATCACCGCAAGCTCGATGCTGGAACGGTTCGGGTTCACCGGGGACCGGCTCACCGCGCGGATCGGTGACCTCTCCGGTGGCGAGCGGCGGCGTTTCCAGATGCTGCGACTGCTCCTGTCCGAGCCGAACGTCCTGCTGCTCGACGAGCCCACCAACGACCTCGACATCGAGACCCTCAACGTCCTCGAGGACTTCCTGGACGGCTGGCCCGGGACGCTCGTCGTGGTGTCGCACGACCGGTACTTCCTCGAGCGCGTGTGCGACACGGTGTGGGCATTGCTGGGTGACGGGTCGATCCGGATGCTGCCACGCGGGGTGGACGAGTACCTCGAGCGACGCCGCGCGCTGCTCGCACGGGGGGAGGGGCCGGGGTCGCACGCCGACGGAAGCCTGGAGGCCGGCCGTTCCGACGCACCCGCCGGCTCCGCAGGCAGCGCCACCCCGGCTGCCCCGCCCGGACCGGCGGCCCCGCAGGGGGCCTCGCAGGCGGAGCTGCGTGAGGCGCGCAAGGCGCTGGCGAGGATCGAGAAGCAGCTGAGCAGGCTGACCGAGCGCGAGGAGCGGCTGCACGCCCAGCTCGTCGAGCACGCGACCGACCACGAGAAGCTGGCCGAGCTCAACGCCGAGCTCCAGGCTGTGCTGGCAGAGAAGGAGTCACGCGAGGAGGAGTGGCTCGGGGCCGCCTCCGTCCTGGAGTGACGGCGCGAGCCCCAGGCCTGCCGTCCCCGTCGACGGGGACGCAACGGCACGGAGCTTCGCGACAGGGCCGTCGTTCGGATCCACCTGGACGGGAACGACATGCCGTCGAGCGCCACGCGTTCGCCGACTCAGGTGCGCGGCCGCTCCGGTTCGAAGGGTGCGAGCAGGTCGCGCATGAGCGCCGCGAGCCGGCGACGCGAGCTCACGTCGAGGCCACCGAGGAGCTCGGTCTCGCGCTGGAGCAGGCTGGCCAGGGCACCGTCGACCGTCGTACGCCCCTCCGCCGTGAGGCGGACCAGCACCCCGCGCCGGTCGCGGGGGTCGGGCAACCGCTCCACCAGGCCGCGCCCCGCGAGACGGTCCACACGGTTGGTCATCGTCCCGCTGGTCACCAGGGTCTCCCGGATCAGACGTCCGGGGGAGAGCTCGTACGGCGCCCCGGCGCGACGGAGCGCGGCGAGGACGTCGAACTCCCACGACTCGATGCCGTGGTCGGCGAACGACCGGCGGCGCGCCCGGTCGAGGTGGTGTCCGAGTCTGCTCACCCGGCTGAGCACCTGCATCGGGTCGGTGTCGAGGTCGGGGCGCTCACGCCGCCAGGCCTCGACCAGACGGTCCACCTCGTCACGCATGTGCCGATGGTACGCGTCGAGATTCTTGACATCGAGACATTCGGGACCCCGGGAGGGTCGCGGACCGGACAGCCCCTGGCTAACCTACGGTGGCGTAGGTTACCGTGGCGGTCGGTGGAGTCGGAGGGACTCGGCCCGAAGGGAGCGCGCCACCCATGACCCAGCAGAAGCTGAACCAGACCCAGATGCTCATCGAGCTCGAGCAGGTCGTCGAGGAGAACCTGAACCGGCACCTGACCGTTGCCAAGGAGTGGTTCCCGCACGAGTACGTTCCGTGGAGCGACGGGCGCAACTTCGACGGTCCGCTCGACGGCGACCCGTGGAGTCCCGAGGACTCCAAGATGTCCGACGTCGCGCGCTCCTCGCTGATCGTGAACCTGTTGACCGAGGACAACCTCCCCAGCTACCACCACGAGATCGCGATCCTCTTCGGCCGCGACGCGGCGTGGGGCGACTGGGTGCACCGCTGGACCGCCGAGGAGGGCAGGCACGGGATCGCGATCCGCGACTACCTGCTCACCAGCCGCGCGGTCGACCCCGTGCAGCTCGAGCAGCTGCGGATGCAGCACATGTCCACGGGATACGAGTCGGCGCACAGCGCGGACCTGGTGCGCTCGCTGGCCTACGTCTCCTTCCAGGAGCTGGCCACGCGGGTCTCGCACCGCAACACCGGACGGATCACCGACGACCCCGTGGCCGACGCGCTGCTCGCCCGGGTCGCTGCCGACGAGAACCTGCACATGGTCTTCTACCGCAACCTGATGGCCGGGGCCCTGGCGCTCGACCCGAACCACGCGATGCGCGCGATCACCGACGTCGTCACCACCTTCGCGATGCCCGGCACCGACATCGCCGGCTTCCAGCGCAAGGCCGTGGAGATGGCGATCGCGGGGGTCTACGACCTCCGCCAGCACCGCGACGAGGTCGTCGCGCCCGTCCTGCGCTTCTGGAAGGTCTTCGAGCTCGAGGGGCTCGACGCCGAGGGCGAGCAGGCGCGCAACGAGCTCGCGGCGTACATGGACGAGCTCGAGGTCCAGGCGCTGAAGTTCGAGGAGAAGCGCGACCGGCTGCAGGCCAGGCTGGCCGCCCGCCGCGCTGGCTGACCAAGCTCGCGGCTGACTTGCAACGTTCGGCACCATCTCCGTCCCGCGGATGGTGCCGAGCGTTGCACCTGGTGGTCAGAGGGGTGTCGGGCCGCCCGGGTCGGGTCCGTTCGTCGGGTCCGCTCAGGGTGGCGTGCGGAGTTCGGGGTTGCGTTCCAGGCCGGCCAGACCGTTCCACGCGAGGTTCACCAGGTGCTCGGCGACGACCCGCTTGGGCGGCTGCCGCGCGTCGAGCCACCACTGACCGGTGGTACCGACCATCCCGACCAGCATCTGTGCGTAGAGCGGCGCCACATCGGGGTCGTAGTCCCGGGCGGAGAACTCCGCGGCGAGGATGTGCTCGACGCGTGAGGCGATGTCTCCGATGATGGAGACGAAAGACCCCGTCTCGGAGCCGATCGGGGAGTCACGCACCAGGATCCGGAACCCGTCCGGGGCCAGCTCGATGTAGTCGAGGAGCGCGACCGCCGCCTGCTCGAGGAGCGCGCGGGGGTGGTTGGCCTTCAGGGAGTCCTGCATCATCGTGAGCAGCAGCCGGACCTCACGGTCGACGACGACCGCGTAGAGGCCCTCCTTGCCGCCGAAGTGCTCGTAGACGACGGGCTTGGACACCTCCGCACGTGCGGCGATCTCCTCGACCGAGGTGGCGTCGAAGCCGCGCTCGGCGAACAGGCCGCGAGCGATCTCGACGAGCTGCTCGCGCCGCTCGGCGGCCGTCATCCGGCTGCGCCCGTTGCGGCGGGCCTTCTCCTCGCTCACGTCACCCACGTCCTCATGGTGTCAGGGTGGCGCCGCGAGGCGCCCGGGACCTTCAGGCCGCGCGCGACATCTGGTTCCGGACGAGCTTGGACTCGATGCGCTGCTCGACCGGCCACCGTACGTCGGAGACCCACCCCGCCTTCTCCAGGAACCAGATCACCCGGGCCGAGGTGTCGAGCTGGCCGGGCAGGACCCCGTGGCGCGCGCAGGTGGGGTCGGCGTGGTGCAGGTTGTGCCAGGACTCGCCCATCGAGGGGATCGCCAGCCACCACACGTTCGCGGACTTGTCGCGCGAGAGGAACGGTCGCTCGCCGATCGTGTGGCAGATCGAGTTGATCGACCAGGTCACGTGGTGCAACGCGCTGACCCGGACCAGCGAGCCCCAGAAGAAGCCGGTCAGCGCGCCCTGCCACGACATCGTGAGCAGCCCGCCGAGGACCAGGGGGAGCGCGAGGGAGACCCCGACCCAGAGCGGGAACTGCTTGGAGATCCGGACCAGGTCGCGGTCCTTCATCAGGTCCGGGGCGTACTTGCGCTGCGGGGTCTGCTCGGGGTTGAACAGCCACATCATGTGGGCGTACCAGAACCCCTTGGCTAGGGCCTTGAGGTCGGTGCCGTAGCGCCACGGGGAGTGCGGGTCGCCGTCGCGGTCGGAGAACTTGTGGTGCTTGCGGTGGTCGGCCACCCAGCGGATGACCGGGCCCTGCACCGCCATCGAGCCCGCGACCGCGAGCGCGATCTTCACCGCGCGGTTCGGCTTGAACGACTTGTGGGTGAAGAGACGGTGGAAGCCGACCGTGACGCCGTGCCCGGTCAGCCAGTACATCGTGACCATGATCGCCACGTCGGTCCACCCGAGCCATCCGCCCCACGCGACGGGGACCGCGACCGCGACCGCGAGGAACGGGACCAGGATGAACAGGGCGAGGGCCACCTGCTCCTTGCGCGACTGCACGTCGCCGCCCCAGGTGGCGGTGACGAGCTCGGGCTCCTGCGCGGACGTGAGCGTGCCGGAGGGCGGTGGGGTCATCGGGGTGGTTCCTCACAACGGGTCGGGAGTGGCGCGGCGTACCTACGCAACCGTAACCTACGCAAGCGTAGGGAGCCAGAGGGTCCGCGCCCGCAGTCCCCCGGCGGGCGATTGCGTATCGTGTGCTCCGCCATCCCCGGTTGGTCTGTCGGCAGGGCCCGCCGCACTTTGAATGCGGATAAAGCGACGTAGGTTCGACTCCTACCCGGGGAGCCACCGCCATCTCGACCCGACCACGAGGGAGCCCCCACCCGTGACCGACGTCCGCAGCGACCCCCCGCACGCCCGACCGGCCGGAACGCCGACCGCGGTCGTCGTCCTGGCCGCGGGCAGCGGCACCCGGATGAAGTCGAAGACGATGAAGGTCCTGCACCCGATCTGCGGGCGCAGCATGCTCGGTCACGTGCTCAACGCCGCCTCGGCCGTGCAGCCCCGCCACCTCGTCACCGTGGTCGGCAACTCCCGCGAGCAGGTCGAGGCGCACGTGCTGGCCCGGCAGCCCGACGCGGTGATCGCGGTCCAGGAGACCCAGGACGGCACCGGCCACGCGGTGCGGGTAGCCATGGACGCGCTCCACGCGGCGGCCGGTACGACCACGGGCACGGTGGTCGTGATGGCCTCCGACACCCCCCTGCTCGAGGGGGCGACGCTCGCGGGCCTCGTCGCGGAGCACGACGCGTCCGGGCGCGCGGTCACCGTGCTCACCGGCGAGGTGGAGGACCCCTTCGGGTACGGCCGCGTCGTCCGGGCCGAGGACGGGTCCGTGACCGCGATCGTGGAGCAGAAGGACGCCACGCCCGACCAGGCGCTGGTGCGGGAGATCAACAGCGGCATCTTCGCCTTCGACGGGGAGTTCCTCGCCGACGCCCTCACCCGGATCACCGATGACAACGCGGGCGGGGAGTACTACCTGACCGACGTGGTGGGCGTCGCGCACGAGGCCGGGCGGGCCGTCGGGGCGCACCGGATCGATGATGTGATGCAGACCGAGGGGGCCAACGACCGGGCCCAGCTCGCGGGTCTCGCCGCGGAGCTCAACCGCCGGGTCCTCACCCGGTGGATGCGCGACGGGGTCACCGTGGTCGACCCCGCGACGACGTGGGTCGACGTCACCGTCGAGCTCGCCGCGGACACCACCCTGCTTCCCGGCGTGCAGCTGCACGGCTCGACACGGGTCGGCGAGGACGCCGTCGTCGGGCCCGACACGACGCTGACCGACGTGACGGTCGGCGAGGGCGCGACCGTCGTACGCACCCACGGTTCCGATGCGGTGATCGGAGCCGGCGCGACCGTCGGGCCGTTCGCCTACCTCCGTCCCGGGACCGTCCTCGGCGCGAAGGGCAAGATCGGCACGTTCGTGGAGACCAAGAACGCGCAGATCGCCGACGGCGCCAAGGTGCCGCACCTGTCCTACGTGGGCGACGCCGAGGTGGGCGAGGGAGCCAACGTCGGGGCGGGGACGATCTTCGCCAACTACGACGGCGTCGAGAAGCACCGTACGACGGTGGGCAGGCACGCCAAGACCGGCTCGAACAACACCTTCGTCGCCCCGGTGCACATCGGCGACGGCGCGGTCACGGGCGGTGGGACCGTCGTACGACGTGACGTCCCGCCGGGCGCGCTCGCCGTCTCGACCGGGCCTCAGCGGCACGTCGAGGAGTGGGTCCTGCGCAAGCGCCCGGGCAGCCCGGCCGCCGACGCCGCCCGCGCGGCACTCGAGGAGGGTGCGTCGTCTCACAAAGGTGATGCCCAGGTCGCGCCCGAGGTCGCACCTGAGTGACAATCAACAGGGACGCGGCCGGCGAGCAGCAGTGAGCGAGGAGACGCAGGCGTGAGCGGTATGAAGCGGACGACCGAGAAGAACCTGATGGTGTTCAGCGGTCGGGCACATCCGGGGCTCGCCGAGGAGGTCGCCGAGCAGCTCGGCACGGGCCTGGTCCCGACGTCGGCGTACGAGTTCGCCAACTCCGAGATCTACGTCCGGTTCGAGGAGTCGGTCCGCGGGTGTGACGCGTTCGTGATCCAGAGCCACACCGCGCCCGTCAACGAGTGGATCATGGAGCACCTGATCATGGTCGACGCGCTCAAGCGCGCCTCGGCCAAGCGGATCACCGTGGTCCTGCCGTTCTACGGCTACGCCCGCCAGGACAAGAAGCACCGTGGCCGCGAGCCGATCTCCGCGCGGTTGATGGCCGACCTGTTCAAGACCGCCGGCGCCGACCGCCTGATCGCGGTCGACCTGCACACCGCGCAGATCCAGGGGTTCTTCGACGGCCCCGTGGACCACCTGATGGCACTGCCGATCCTGTCCGAGCACGTGCGCTCGAAGTACGGCCACGAGCAGCTCGCCGTGGTCTCGCCCGACGCCGGCCGGATCAAGGTCGCCGAGCAGTGGTCCAGCCGCCTCGGTGGGGCGCCGCTGGCGTTCATCCACAAGACCCGCGACATCAACCGTCCCAACGAGTCGATGGCCAACCGCGTGGTCGGTGAGGTCGAGGGCCGGATGTGCGTGCTGGTCGACGACATGATCGACACCGGCGGCACGATCGTGAAGGCCGCCGAGGCGCTGATCGACGACGGGGCGACCGGCGTCGTCATCGCCGCGACCCACGCGATCCTCTCCGACCCGGCCGTGGACCGGCTCAAGAACTGCAACGCGGTCGAGGTCGTGGTCACCAACACGCTCCCGATCCCCGACGAGCGCAGGTTCGACAAGCTGACCGTGCTCTCCATCGCGCCGCTGGTCAGTCGGGCCATCCGCGAGGTCTTCGAGGACGGCTCGGTCACCAGCCTCTTCGACGGCCAGGCCTAGCGGCCGCTCGCTTTCCCAGGGTCCCCTGGGAAAGCGCCACCTCCCACGAGGTATGCGTCGTGGGAAGCGCCGCTGTGTCGTGGGAAGTGCACCGGCCGGGGCGACGATTTCGCGGATCGTCGCCGCCTCGCTAGGATTGGCAAGTTGCCTCGGCGAGGGAGTGGGCTCACTCCGTGATCGACGCGGTCGTCCGACCTGATCTTGAGGTCCTCGAGCCGCGCGTCGCGCGAAGAGCTCGACCAGCCCG
>Ga0299913_10005668_pt1 | contig 10709 bp, 8 predicted proteins | sample RVTome_9_FD_201360 | JGI IMG/M metagenome (GOLD analysis project Ga0299913, IMG submission 201360) | Soil microbial communities from uranium-contaminated site in the Upper Colorado River Basin, Wyoming, United States - RVT155D38 (version 2) ... | reverse complement strand
CCCACGAGCCCAACCGGGGCTTCCTGCGCTGCCTGGCCCTGCTCGCCCTCGCCGCCCAGGCCATCGGCGAGCGCGACGAGGCCGACCGCTGCGCCACCTTCCTCCACGACTCCTCCCCCGAGGCCGCCGCCGAGCTCCTCCCCGCCGCGGGCTGATCATTTCCTTGTAACGCGCAGTTACTCGCGCTCATGCGCCGCTGCAACAGCGCACCTGTGGGGGTAACTGCGCGCTACATGCCGCCTCGCGGCCCCACCCGTCGGGAAGCCGCGCGGCCGTTCTCCACAGGCTCGGCCGAGGGGGGTGGCGCCCGGGTCGTCGCAGGCGCAGGCTCCGGGGCATGGACTCCCGGGTACGAGCGGCGGTGGCGGCAGGGCAGGGGCTGGTCACCAGCGCCCGGCTGCTGGGCCTCGGCATCTCCCCGCGCCAGCTCTCCCGCTGGGTCCGCGCCGGCGTGCTGGTCGCCGTGCGGCGCGGGGTCTACACCACCGCCGAGCTGTGGAGCAGCTGGGACGAGTACGCCGCCCGGCCGCTCGCCCGGGTGCGCGCCAGCCACCTGACGCTCGAGGTGCCGCACGTCTTCAGCCACGACTCCGCCGCGCTGGTCCAGCAGGTGCGGCTGGTCCGGCCGCAGGACTCCGAGGTCCACGTGACCCGGACCGGCGTCAACGGCTCGCGGGTCCGCCACGGCGTACGCCACCACGGCGCGGCCCACCGCGCCGAGCAGGTCGCCCTCGTCGACGGGCTGCCGGTGCTCGACGTGCCCCGCACGGTGGTCGATCTCGCCCGGACCCACGGCTACCGCGCCGGGCTGGTCGCCGCCGACGGCGCGCTCCAGGCGGGGGTCACCCGCGCCGAGCTCGGGGAGGCTGCGGCGTCGATGGTGTCCTGGCCGGGCATCACGCAGGTGCGCGCCGCCATCGAGGACGCGGTCCTCGGCTCCGAGAGCGTGGGCGAGACGCTGGCGCGCGAGCTGGTCTGCGAGCTCGGCCACGGCGTCCCCGAGACCCAGTTCCCGGTGCGCATCCCCTCGGGCATCGCCTGGTGCGACCTGCGGCTGGGCTGCCACGTCTTCGAGTTCCACGGGCGCCTCAAGCTCCGCTCGGTGGACCGGGGCGGGGTCGCCGAGCAGGCGGCCGAGCAGGTGGCGTGGGACGAGCGTCGTCGGGAGCGGGACGTCTGCGCCGAGGGGCTGGGCGCCTCCCGGATCTACTGGGACGACCTCTGGGGTGCCGCCCGCGAGAGGGCACTCGTGCGCCTGGAGCGGGAGCGGGCCGTCACCGAGCAGCGGTTCGGCAAACAGCTGCCCACGCACCTCGCCGAGTTCGCCGCGCGGGTGCGCAGCCAGCGGGTACGCCGCGCCGGGTGACCGCCCCCACCCGGGCCCCGCCCAAGCTCTTGCAACGCGCAGTTACCCGCACTCCTGCGCCGCTGCAACAGCGCACCTGTGGGGGTAACTGCGCGTTACAACAACAACAACGACCCGCCGCAGCCGCTCACCCTCCGAGCAGGGACCGCACCTTCTCCGACCCCAGCGCCACGATCAGGGTCGGCAGCCGCGGGCCGCGCTCGGCGTCCACGAGCAGGTGGTAGAGCAGCCGGAAGAACTCCTTCTGGTCCGCCTTCACCTCGTCGGTCGGACGCTCGTCGAGGGACAGGCCGCGGGCGAGCTTGGGTACGCCGTAGACCAACGACGTCACCTCGTCGAGGGCGAGGTCCGCGCCGGGCGGGAGTCCCTGGAGCAGCAGCGAGACCCACTCCGACTCCTGCGGCCCGAGGGCGGCCAGGGCGGTCGCGTCGGGGGAGGAGCGGACGGTGGTGCGCTCGGCGGCGGGGACGAACTCCGCCATCCACTGCCGCGCCTTGGACAGCCGCGGCTCGAGGTCGTCGACCGAGGCGTGCTCGATGCCGAGGTCGCTGACCACCCGGCTGATCAGCGCGGGCGAGCCGGCCGTCACGTCGGCGACCGAGGAGAGCGTGCGGAAGGGCACCGTCACCGGCGAGGTCGGCAGCGTCCCGGCGGTCGCGGTCGAGGAGGCGCGCTCCCAGGCGAGGACGGCACCGTCCCGCTTGCCCGAGGCCGCCTTGCGGCCGAGCGCGTCCCACTCGTCGTACAGCCGCACGACCTCGGGCCCGAAGTCGATGTCGAAGGTCTGGCGGGGGTTGCGGCGGACGTAGAGCCACCGCAGGATCGGCGCCTCGAGCACCCGCAGCGCGTCGCTGGCGGTGGGGGCGCCGCCGGCCGAGGAGGACATCTTCTGGGTGCCGGCGAAGCCCACGAAGCCGTAGCCGAACCACGCCGGCCGCGGCATGTCGAAGACCGACTCGACCAGCTCGTGGCCGACGGTGAACGACGAGCCGGGCGTCGCGTGGTCCATGCCGGCCGGCTCGAAGTCGACGTGGTAGTGGGCCCACCGCATCGGCCAGTCGACCTTCCAGACCAGCTTGCCCTCGTCCTGCGTCGCGAGGTTCGTGACGCCGGAGAAGCCGCAGGAGGAGCAGGTGTAGGCGAGGTCCGTGCTCTCCTCGTCGTACGACGCGGGCGTGGTCGTGTCGCGCCCGCACTGGCGGCAGTAGGCCTTGAACGGGAACCTCGCCAGGTCGTCGACCGAGGACGCGTCGTCGGCGGAGGGCTCGGTCTCCTTGGTGCGGTAGCGCGCCAGCACCCCCTCGATGTCGTCGCGGTGCCGGACCGCGTGGAGGATCGGCTCGCGGTAGACGCCGGCGCGGTAGAGCTCGGTCTGCGAGATCTCCTCCATGTCGACGCCGAGCTCGTGCAGCGCGTCGCGCAGCGGCTCCTTGAAGTGCTCGGCCCACGACGGGTGGCAGTCCCACGGGTCCGGGACGGCGCTCAGCGGCCGGCCGATGTGCTCGGCCCACGACGCGTCGACGCCCGCGGGCACCTTGCGGAAGCGGTCGAAGTCGTCCCAGACGTGCAGGTGGCGCACTGGGAGCCCGCGACGGCGCAGCTCGTCGGCGACGAAGTGGACCGTGAGGAACTCGCGCAGGTTGCCCAGGTGGACCGGCCCGGACGGCGACGCGCCGGACGAGCAGGTGATGGTCTCGCCCTCGCGGGCGTGCCGGAGGGCGTCGTCAGCGGCCCGGGTGACCCAGTCGGTCGGGGGGCCCTGCTGGCCTCGTGCCATGGGTGCATCGCTCCTGTGCGGGAAGGGGGTTCCTCGACGGGGAACGCTACCGCCGGCGGCGGCCCGCCCGGGCGCCCGGGCCGGGGCTGGGACGGGACGGGGACGCGACGGAGGCCCCGGTCGCGCCTCGCGGTGCGTCGCCGGGGCCCTCGCCCAGGGTCGGTGGGTGCCGCTGCTCGTCACATTCCCCCGCGAAGTGACGGGGGACGCCCACGTCTCCCTGCACGAGTGTGACACCCGGGGACCGCCTTGGCTGCCCTGTTCCTGCCCCTGTCACCGAGCTGCCACCCGACGGCCACCTGGGCGCCGTCTCGCGAGCGCCGGAGGGGGTCAGGGCAGCACCATCGAGTACGCCGCGGGGACCACGTGCCACGAGCGGCGCCGCTCGGGCCCGGTGACCTCCCCGTCGGCCGAGCAGTAGAACGGCTCGCCCGCCACCGTCACCTGCGCGGCGCGCAGGTAGATCACGTCCTCACGCTCGTGGTGGGTGCCGCGGGCGACCTGGAGGCCGTAGGCGAGCTTGGCGCCCATGCTGGTCGAGCGGGAGATCATCACGTCCACCGTGCCGTTCTCGGGGTCGGCGTCCGGGGTCAGCTCGGCTCCACCGCCGACGCTGGTGCCGTTGCCGACCGCGACCATCAGCACCGGCTCGTCGACGTCGCACACGACGTGGCCGTCGACCTCGATCCGCAGCCGCAGCTGGGGCGGCATGAACGCCGCCTGCAGGGCACCGATGGGGTAGCCGAGCTTGCCGAGGTTGACCTTGCCGACTCCGATCGAGCCGAGCCGCTCCTTCCATCGGTGGCCGCGACGGCTGGCCTGGGCGCTGGCACCGACGTGCACGTTGTTGACCACGACCCCGCCGAGCTCGTCGACCATCAGGTCGACGGGGCGCACCTCGCCCTCGAGGAGCACCCGGGCGGCCTCCTCGGGGTCGAGGGGGATGTCCATGCAGCGGGCGAAGTCGTTGCCGGTGCCGAGGGGGATCAGCCCGACGACCGCGTCGGCGAGGTCGTTGCGGCGGTGCAGGGCGGCCACCACGGCATGCATGCTGCCGTCGCCGCCGGCGACCACGATCCGCCGGGAGCCGGCCCGGTGCAGCACCCCGTCGAGCTCGCCGGGGTTGGAGGTGGCGACGACCTCGACCGAGCAGTGTCCGTCCAGCACGGCGAGGGCGAGCCGGAGCCGTTCCTCGTCGGACGTGCCGGCGCCCTCGTTCGTGATCACCAGGCAGGACTCCACGACTTGGACAGTAGTCCACGGTCCGAGCGACGGACGCTGGCTTTGGTAGCCTCGGGTCGCAAGAGCCCCGGAGCGGTTGTTGCCGCCGGGGCTCCGGCATTTCTCAAGTCCCCAACGTGGAAGGCAGGCCCCCATGCCGGCCATCATCGTCCTGGGTGCCCAGTGGGGTGACGAGGGCAAGGGCAAGGCGACCGACCTGCTCGCCACCACCGACACCATCGACTTCGTCGTCCGCACCAGCGGGGGCCACAACGCCGGCCACACGATCGTGGTCGACGGCGAGAAGTACGCCACCCACCTGCTGCCCTCCGGCATCCTGACGCCCGGTGCGACCTCGGTGATCGGCAACGGCGTCGTGGTCTCGCCCGAGGCGCTGTTCCGCGAGATCGACGGGCTCGCCGGCCGTGGGGTCGAGGGCGTCGAGGGCCGGTTGGTCGTCTCCTCCAACGCCCACGTCATCGCGCCCTACCACGTCACCGTCGACAAGGTCACCGAGCGCTTCCTCGGCAAGAACAAGATCGGCACCACCGGCCGCGGCATCGGTCCGACGTACGCCGACAAGGTCAACCGGCTCGGCATCCGGGTCTCCGACCTCTTCGACCCCGAGCTGCTGCGCGACAAGGTCGAGGGCTCGCTCGACGTCAAGAACCACCTCCTCGCCAAGGTCTACAACCGCCGCGCGATCGAGATCGACGGCGTGGTCGAGGAGCTGCTGTCCTACGCCGAACGGCTGCGCCCGATGGTGCGGGACACCTCGCTGCTGCTCAACCTCGCGCTCGACGAGGGCCAGACGGTGCTCTTCGAGGGCGCCCAGGCGACGATGCTCGACGTCGACCACGGCACCTACCCGTTCGTGACGTCGTCCTCACCGGTCGCCGGCGGCGTGTGCACCGGCGCCGGCGTCGGCCCGACCCGGATCGACCGCGTCATCGGGGTCATCAAGGCCTACACCACGCGCGTCGGCTCCGGCCCCTTCCCGACCGAGCTCTTCGACGCCGACGGCGAGAAGCTCTGGAAGGTCGGTGGCGAGGTCGGCGTCTCGACCGGCCGCGACCGCCGCTGCGGCTGGTACGACGCGGTGGTCGCCCGCTACGCCACCCGGGTCAACGGCCTCACCGACCTGTTCCTCACCAAGCTCGACGTGCTGTCGAGCTGGGAGAAGGTGCCGGTCTGCGTCGCCTACGAGGTCGACGGCGTCCGCCACGACGAGATGCCGATGACGCAGAGCGAGTTCGCCCGCGCCACCCCGGTCTACGAGCACCTCGACGGCTGGTGGGAGGACATCTCCGGCTGCCGCGCCTTCGAGGAGCTCCCCGTCAACGCGCAGCGCTACGTGCAGGCGCTGGAGGAGATGTCCGGCACCCGCATCTGGGGCGTCGGGGTCGGTCCGGGGCGCGAGCAGACCCTCGTCGTCCACGACGACTGACGGACCCAGCGCTCAGGCGGTCCCCCGCCGGACCAGCGTGGTGGGGATGATCAGCCGGTAGGGGCCGCCGGTCTCCCGGCCGTCGATCCGGTCGAGCAGCAGCCGGGTCGCGCGCTCGGCCATCTCGCCGATCGGGTTGCGCATGGTGGTCAGCGGCGGGTCGGTGGTCTCGGCGACCCCGAGGTCGTCGTAGCCGACCACCGCCAGGTCGTCGGGCACCCGGCGGCCCTGCGCGGCGGCCACGGCCAGCGCGCCGCGGGCCATCAGGTCGGAGGCCACGACGAGCCCGTCGAGGTCGGGGTGGCGCGCCAGGAGCTCCTCGGCCGCCCGCCGCCCGCCCTCCTCGGTGAAGTCGCCGCGGGCGCGGGCGTCGGTGTCGAGACCGGCCGCGGCGAGCGCCTGGCACCAGCCCGCCAGCCGGTCGGACGCGGCCGTCATGTCGTCCGGCCCGGCGATGGTGCCGATGCGGCGGCAGCCGCGCTCGATGAGCAGCTCCGTGGCGATCCGGCCGCCGGCGACGTTGTCGACGTCGACGTAGGGGACCTTGTCGCTCCCGCTCCAGGGCCGCCCGCCGAACACGCACGGCAGGCCGAGCTCCGGCAGCAGCTCGGAGAGCCGGTCGTCACGGTGGTGGGAGACGACCAGGGCGCCGTCGACGTGCCCGGCGCCGAGGTAGCGCAGCATCCGGGTCTCCTCCGCCCCCGGGCGGGCGAGCAGCAGCACCAGCTGCACCTCCCGCTCGCCGAGCACACGGGTCACCGAGCGGAGCGTGCGGGCGAAGAACGGGTCGGAGAACACGCGCTCGTCGGGCTCGGGCACGACGACCGCGACGGAGTCGGTGCGCCGGGTGACCAGGGCTCGTGCCGCGCGGTTCGGCACGTAGCCGAGCGTCCGCACCGCCTCGTCCACCGCCCGGCGCGCGTGCTCGCTGACCTTGGGCCCGCCGTTGATGGCCCGCGAGGCGGTCGCGCGGGAGACCCCGGCGACGCGCGCGACCTCGTCGAGGGTCGGGGAGCCGGCCAGGGGGCCGCGGGGTCGGTCCATCGCGGTCACGCTAGCCCCTCGCGCGAGGGCAGCAGACCGGTGCGGCACACCTCGGCGTACCAGCGCGCCGAGGCCTTGGGCGTCCGCCGCTGGGTGGCGTAGTCGACGTGCACCAGGCCGAAGCGCTTGGCGTAGCCCTCGGCCCACTCGAAGTTGTCGAGGAACGACCACGCGAAGTAGCCGCGCACGTCGGCGCCCGCCGCCATCGCGGCGTGCAGGGCGCGCAGGTGCTGGTCGAGGAAGTCGAGCCGGTCGTGGTCGTCCACCCGGCCGTCCGGCCCGACCACGTCGTCGTACGCCGCGCCGTTCTCGGTCACGACCAGCGGCAGCCCGGGGTGGCGCTCGTGCAGCCGGACCAGCAGCCGGGTCAGGCCCTCGGGCTGCACCTCCCAGTCCATCGCCGTCCGCGGCAGCCCCCGGGTGGGCATCGAGAGCGGCTCGGCGGCGACGAACGGGCTGGGCCCGGAGGCGTCCGCCTCGGCCCGGCCGGCGACGGCGTCCCCGTGGTAGTAGTTCACGCCCAGCACGTCGATCGGCGCCGCGATCGTCGCGAGGTCCCCGTCGCGGACGACCTCGGTCCAGCCGAGGTGCTCGGTGTCGGCGAGCAGGTCCGCGGGGTAGGTCCCCCGCGTCAGCGGGTCGAGGAAGAGCCGGTTGTGCAGCGCGTCCACGCGCCGGGCGGCGTCGACGTCGGCCGGGTCGTCGGGGTCGGCGGGGTCGGCGACGGTGAGGTTGAGGGTGATCCCGACGCTCTCCGCGCCGCGTGCGCGCAGCTCGGCGGCCGCCATCCCGTGCGCGAGCAGCAGGTGGTGCGCGGCCCGCAGCCCGGCCGCTCCCTCCCGGCGGCCGGGGGCGTGGATCCCCGCCGTGTACCCGAGGAACGCCGAGCACCAGGGCTCGTTGAGCGTCGTCCACACCGGCACCCGGTCGCCGAGCGCCTCGTGCAGGGTCACGGCGTACTCGACGAACCGGTCCGCGGTGTCGCGGACGGTCCACCCGCCGGCGTCCTCGAGCTCCTGGGGGAGGTCCCAGTGGTAGAGCGTCAGCCACGGCGACACCCCGCGGCCGAGCAGCTCGTCGACGAGCCGGTCGTAGAAGGCGATCCCGGCGGGCTCGGGCCGGCCGGCCCGCGGTCGCACCCGCGGCCACGACGTCGAGAAGCGGTACCAGCCGACGCCGAGGTCGGCCATCAGCGCGACGTCCTCGGGCATCCGGCGGTAGTGGTCGCAGGCGACCGCGCCGGTGTCGCCGCCGGCGACCGCGCCGGGGACCCGGGAGAAGGTGTCCCAGATCGAGGCGGAGCGGCCGTCGGCGGTCTCGCTGCCCTCGATCTGGTACGCCGCCGTGGCGGCCCCCCACCGGAAGGTCGGCGGGAACCGCAGCGCACCGGTGGTGGCCGGCGCGGCGGACGTGGCGGGCGTGCTGGTGGTGGTCATCCCTTGACGGCTCCTTGCATGATGCCGGCCACCAGCTGGCGGCCGGCGACGACGAAGAGGACCAGCAGTGGCACGGTCGCGAGCGTCGTGCCCGCGAGGACCAGGCTGTAGTCCTTGAAGAACCCGCTCTGGAGCTGGTTCAGGGCCACCTGGATGGTGGGGTTCTCGTGGGGCAGCGCGATCAGCGGCCAGAAGAAGTCGGTCCAGACCTGCATGAACGTGAACAGCCAGAGGATCGCTGCCGCGGGGCGGGCCGCCGGCGCCGCCACGTGCCAGAAGACCCGGATCTGGGAGCAGCCGTCGATGCGGGCGGCCTCGATCAGCTCGTCGGGCAGGGCGTCCACGAGGTACTGCCGCATGAAGAACACCCCGAACGCGGTGACCAGCCAGGGGATGATCACCGCCCACATGGTCCCGGTCCACCCGAACTTCGACATCAGGATGAACAGCGGCACCACGCCGAGCTGGGTCGGCACCGCCATCGTGGCGATCACGAAGACCAGCAGCGGCTGGCGTCCCCGGAACCGGAGCTTGGCGAAGGCGTAGCCGGCGAGGGTGCAGAACAGCACGACCGAGCAGGCCGTCACCGAGGAGACCAGCAGGCTGTTGCCGAGGGCCTTCCAGAACGGGACGGTGTCGAGCGCCCGCCGGGCGTTGTCGAGGAAGTGCCCGCCCGGGAGCAGCGGGGGGACGCCCTGGGCCGCCACGGACCTGCCGTGCGACCCGAGCAGGAACGACCAGTAGAGCGGCGCCGCGGAGCCCAGCGCGAAGGCGAGCAGCAGCCCGTAGGTGAGGAAGCCGGGCCGCCGGGTCACTGGTCGCCCCCGAGCCGGCCGAGCCTGCGGATCACCAGGAAGTTGAGGACGGCGAAGAGGCAGATCAGCAGGAACAGCATCCACGCGGTCGCCGAGGCGCGGCCGAGGTCGCGCAGCTGCCAGCCGAAGTCGTAGACGAGCATGGTGATGGTGCCGAACTGGCGGTCGCTGCCGCCGTTGCGCGCATTGGTCTCGTCGAAGAGCCGGGGCTCGGCGAAGATCTGCAGCCCCCCGATGGTGGAGGTGATGACGACGAAGATCATCGTCGGCCGGATCATCGGGAGGGTGACGCTCAGGAACTGCCGGACCCGGCCCGCCCCGTCGAGCTCCGCGGACTCGTAGAGGTCACGCGGCACCGCCTGCATGGCGGCCAGGAAGATCAGGGCGTTGTAGCCGGTCCAGCGCCAGTTGACCATCGACGCGATGGCGACGTGGCTGGCGAAGCGGTCGACGTGCCACTGCACGGGCTCGATCCCCACCGTCCCGAGGAGCTCGTTGAGGAGGCCGTAGCGGTCGCCGAAGACGCTGCCGAAGATGATCGCGACCGCGACGGGGGAGACCACGAACGGCAGCAGCACGCTCATCCGCCACCAGGTGCGGCCCCGCAGCCGGCTGTCGAGCAGGGCCGCGATGCTGACCGCGATGACGACCTGCGGACCCGACGACAGCAGGAAGATGCTGATCGTGTTGACGGTCTGCTTCACGAAGTAGGGGTTGGCGAGCACCTCGCGGTAGTTCTCCAGCCCGACGTACTCGCCCTTGCCTCCCAGCAGGCTCCAGTCGTGGACCGAGACCCACGCCGTGTAGCCGAGGGGGAACAGGCCGACCAGCAGGAACAGGACGAAGAACGGCGCGATGTAGAGGTACGGCGAGAAGTGCACGTCCCACCGGGCGAGCCGCTGCCGCCAGGGCGACGACGGCCGTCGCGGGGAGGGTGTGGAGGCGGGCGGCGGGGGCACCCGATCAGTGTCGGGGCCCCCGCCGCGAGCCGTGGCGAGTCGCGTCATCGGGTCGGTGTCAGCCCAACGCCTCGACGTCGCTCAGGAACTGGTCCCACGACTCCTCGGGGGAGCTGCTGCCGTCGTCGACCCGCAGCAAGGAGGCCTGGAAGGCCTGCAGGATGTCGGAGTACTTGGGTCCCTTGTAGGGCTGGACCGTGACCGCCTCGGCGCGGTTGGCGAGGATCTGGCCGACCGGGGCGTCGTTGAAGAAGGCGTTGGTGGCCTCGGTGATCTCCGGTGCGTCGAGCGCCTCGACCTGGCTGGGGAAGGTCCCCTTGGCCGCGAAGGCCTTGACCTGCTGCTCGGGCGCGGTCAGCCACGCGGCGACCTCCGTGGCCTCCTCGATGTGGTCGCCCTGCGCGGGGACCGTGAGGAACGAGCCGCCCCAGTTGCCACCGCCGCCGGGGAAGACATCGGCGAAGTCCCAGCCCTTCACGCCCTCCGCGTTGCCCTCGACGACACCGAGCATCCAGCCGGGGCACGCCATGGTCGCGAAGCCGTCGTTCTGGAAGGCCGCCACCCAGTCGTCGCCCCACTGGGCGAGCCGGGTCGAGAGCCCCTTCCCGACGTTGCCGGTGACCGTGTCGTAGACCGCCCGCAGC
>Ga0299913_10005667_pt1 | contig 10709 bp, 9 predicted proteins | sample RVTome_9_FD_201360 | JGI IMG/M metagenome (GOLD analysis project Ga0299913, IMG submission 201360) | Soil microbial communities from uranium-contaminated site in the Upper Colorado River Basin, Wyoming, United States - RVT155D38 (version 2) ... | reverse complement strand
CCTCGGGATCGGCGGGGCATCCCCGGTTGTTGGCGATGGCCCGGTTGCCGGCGACACGCCAGTGGCTCGCCGGGCCCGGGGCGTCGGCGAGGACCCAGATCCCGACGCAGTTGCGGGAGACGACGTTGTGGGTGATCCGGCCGATCGATGCGTTGCGCACCAGGATCCCGCCGTGGCCTCCGGTCGCGCGGTTGTTGCGGATCACCGCCCGTGCTCGCCGCGAGTCGCCGACATAGAACGCGAAATCGTCGTTGCGGCGGGCAATGTTCTTGCGGATGTGCGTGCCGCGGCTGAGCAGGCTGAAGACGCCGTAGCCGCCGTTGCCGACGAAGCGGTTGTTGACGACCCGCAGCTGGCGGGTGCCGAAGCCGAACAGCCCGTCGCCGTTGAAGCCGCGGATATTGAAGCCGCGGACCGAGACGTTCCTCACCGGCCGCGCCAGGCTGGGACCATCCTCGCTGAATCGGAGCTTGCCATGCACGCAGATCCCCGTCAGCGTCCCCTCGCCGAAGCGGTTGCAGAGCGAGGTGCCCCGGCTGCCCGGCAGCAGCACCGACCCCTGCCCGCGCAGCGTGATCCCCTTGTTGATGTCGACCGACTGACGGTATGTGCCGGCCCTGACCAGCACCGTGTCGCCGCCGCGAGCGCGGTCGACGTGGCGCTGGATCGACTCGCCCGAATTCACCACCAACGTCCGCGCCGAGGCGGTTCCCGCCATGCCCGCGAGGGCGAGCACCGCCAACGCTCCGATCCCTGTCCCGCGCCTCCACCGCATCGCTGCCGCTCCCTCCGTCGCTTGCAGAGAGCGGCGGAAACTATCGAGATGCCGATCGGGACGTCCACGGCCTCGAGGGCCTCCGAGCGGCGCTGGCAATACCCCGCGAATGCAGCCGGAGCTGTGGCTCAGGGTGAGAACCCCCCCATAGCGGGGCTTCCGAGAGGTGAGCGACGGGATTCGAACCCGCGACCGCCTGGACCACAACCCCGCCGAATCTATGCACCAACGGTGATCGCGAGCGTCACTGGATGCTCTGACGTGATCTCAGGTGAGCTGAGATTCGGTCAGGTCGAGGCCACCGATGGGGCCACGACACATGGGCCAGGCGATCTCGTTCATCGTCAAGCCTTAGGCGGCTCCCGATGCAGGTGGAGAATTTTCCCCGCCCCGGTCGCTCGCGGAGTCTGGCGATCGACGAAGACCAGGCCCGACCCTCGCCACGCCAGTTCCATCATCCGTTCGGTCGCCGAGGTCGAGCCCAACGCATCGAGGAAGGTGTCGGCAATCGCCGCCTCATCCAGCGGACCCAATCGCGGATCGACGATCAGGCGCAACCGGGCGCGCCCGTGCTCAGTCTCTTCCTCGATCAGCTGATAATCGGTCGGTCGGCCGCCCACTCGGGCCGGGAGCTCCTCCTCGAGTACGCGAGCCACGTCCGCATCGAGGAACGTGAGTCCCTCGGCGGTGAGCTTCTCGAAGCTCGAGATCGTGTGCATGTGCGTCCGGTAGCCGAGACGCTCAAGCGGGCAACCGCAGCGCCGCTCCTCGAGGGCAGCCTCGTCGCCCATCGAGACGTTGAGCATCACGAAGGGCGAAGCAGGATGAAGCGACGACAAGAGAATTGCGTTGGTGGGCATCCCGTGTGCCAACCGGACCGATTGCGGAGCTTGGATTACCGCCTGCATGTCCTCGAGCAGGTGTACGTCGTCGGCAGCGCTCGGCGCCAGGCAACCGTAGCCGACCGGTCCAACCTCCATGGCCCCGTAGCGCGGCAACGCCTCCGCCCCCGAGCGCCGGATCGCCGCCAGCCGGGCCCGGGTGATCGGCTCCCCCCCGACCAGCAGACGAGCGCCTCCCAGGTCCACTTCGCTGTCGAATGCCGCCTGGGAGAGCCGCACTGCCGAGCTCGGAAAGGTGAACAGGAACGGTGTGCAGCCGTCGCCTCGGACGCTGGCCATCCAGGCGGCGATCGGGGCCGGTTCAGCGAGCGAGACGTGCTGGGGCCGTGGCAGCGGAACACCCGCGACGCGGGCGGCCCACCGGGTTCCCCGCTCGCTCCAGCGATAGAGCGAATCGAGCTCCGGCGCCGTCGGGTCGACCTGGGAGAACCAGCGCTCCGGCCGCGCCCCGCAGCCCGAGAACTTGAGCAGACGAAACCGGGCGCCGGCGCCCGGGGTCTCCCAGAGCGCCTTGCGCCAGCCGTCGTCGCCCCATGCGTCGAGCAGGAGCCGCGTGTTGACGCCGCAAGCGCGGACGAACGCGAGGTCCATCAGGACCGGGGTTCCCGGGCTCCGGCTGCCGCCGCTGCGTACCGCAAGATGAAACTTGGAGAGCGGGTTGCGGACGAGGTCGGTGTGGATCTCCAGCGCAGTCGAGCCGCGCTTGATCTCGCACCGGCCTTTGAACTCGTCGACGGTCAGATACACCCCGCGACCGGCGAGGACGCCGAGCGTCTCCTCGAGGCCGTCGGCTCCGACCAGCCGCTCGAGATCGCCGTACTCGCACCCGGCCAGCTCCAGCAGGCGGCGGTAGGGGCTGGGCTCGTGGTCGTAGACCGCCTTGCGCACCGTGGCCAGGAACGTCGCCTCGCGGGCTGCGCGGCGGCGCGACTGGACCGCGTACGCCTCCCGGAGTCCGGTCGGCCGGCGAACGAAGCGGGGAACCCTGCGGACGAACCGAGACGCCAGTACGGCGTAGGCGAGCGGCCGGCGACGCGACAGCCGGACTCCCGCCGAACCCACCAGCCCCAGGCGGCGGTCGCTCAAGCGGGCGGAGCCGATGCGCCAGAGCCTTCGCGGTCCGCCTTCTCGGCGAACTCGATCACCTGCGGTGGCGCCTGCACCAGCTCGATCAGCACCCCCTCACCGCCGGCCTTCGGGTCGATGAAGGTGACGTCGTAGCCGGCGGCGCCACCGCGGATGCCGCGCACCGTGAAGCTGATGCCTTGCTCCTCGAGCCATCCGACAGCGGCTTCGAGGTCATCGACCCAGAGTCCGATGTGGTTGAGGGCCGGCCGGTGAGCGCGTGGGCTGCGCTCAGGATCGATCGGCTCGAGGAGATTGAGGTCGACGGCCGAGGGTCCAGCCCCGATCTGGGCTATCTCGCCGTCGACATTCTCCGTCTCGTTGCGGAACTCGCTGGTCGGGATGAGACCGAGAATGTCGACCCAGAGGCGGTGAAGCGCTCGGCGGTCGACGCCGCCGATGGCTATCTGCTGCACGCCGAGCACACGAAACGGACGATCGGCGCGCCGGCTCCGGTCGGTGGCACTGGATCCCGAGGTCACGCTAAGTCCCTCGTTCTCTCGGCCGGGCCCTGAAGCGTCATTGGTGGACTCTCACTCGCATGCGCGGACCATACCCTGGGGGCAGGGACCGATCAGTGTAGGGCGGCGGCTCGCCGGCGAGCTTGAGGCCAACCCGCTGTGTCGTGCGGGCCAACGCAAGCGTGCATTCCAAGGTCGCCAGCGACTGTCCGACACAGCTGCGGGGGCCTGCGCCGAATGGGAAGTACGCGTACTTTGGGCGCCCCTGCGAACCCTCCTCGCTGAAGCGCTCGGGGTCAAATCGCTCCGGGTCGGGGAAGTAGGCGGGATCGCGCTGGACCACATAGGGGGAGAGGAAGAGCTTTGACCCGGCCCGAATCCGGGTGCCGGTGGGCAGTATGTCGTCCTCTTGCGCCACTCGGAAGACCAGTGAGTTCGGCGGCCAGAGGCGCAGCGTCTCCGCCACCGTCATCTCCGCGTAGCGCAGGCTTGACCAGGCGGCGGCATCGGGCGTTCGGACACCCAGCGCACGGTCCGCCTCGGCCCTGAGCCTCGCATCGAGGTCGCGATCTCGCGACAGCGCGATGAACGTCCAGGTCAGTGCTCGTGCGACCGTTTCAAAGCCCGCCAGCAGAAGCGTGAGCGCCTCGTTGCGCACCCGGCGCTGATCAGACGGGGATCGACCACCTCGGTGGGTCCCGATCAGCATCGACAGCAGGTCGTCGCTCGCGTCAGCCTGATCACGCCGCGCCCGCAACAGCCTGTCAACGGTGTCGTCGAAGCGTCTGTTCACGCCACGGCGCCGTGGCGACAGCGCGGCGGGAACAGCAGCGGGCACGGTGACGAGCGACTCCCGCGCTCGATTGATCGAACGGCGCTGGGCAATCACCCCGTCTTCGAGCGCGGCGAGCTCTGGGCCCGACTCGACACCGAAGATCAAGCTGACCAGGTTGCGCCGCGCCAGGCGGGTCATCTCGTCGCCGAGGTCGATCTCGGGAGCTTCGGTCCAGCGGTCGACCATCGCGTCGACCCCGCGGACGATGACTTCTGTCAACCGTGTGACCAGCTCCCGTCTGAAGACCGGCTGCACCCGCCGCCGGTGGCGCCGATGCGTCTCGTCAGAGCTGGTCAAGACCCCCTCTCCGAGGAAGCGCGTCGCCCTGGCACCGGTCGCTCGCGGGCTCTTGGTGTAGGCGGCCCGCCCCGCCACAAGCACGTGCCTGATGTCCTCGGGTCGCTTGAGGAGATAGGTCGGCGTTCGAATTCGAAGTTCGATCACGTCGCCCGGCGTTGCGGCGCAAGCGTCCAGCAGACCGATTCTATCTCTGCGAAAAGCGAACAGGTGTCCGACGAGCGGGTGCCCGGCCTGTTCACAGGCAACCGGCTCTGTCACCCACTCAGCCTACCTCCCGTCCCCGCCGAATCTATGCACCAACGGTGATCGCGAGTCATTGGATGCTCTGACGTGATCTCAGGTGAGCTCTGAGATTGGCTCAGGTCGGGGCCACCGATCAGACCACTTGACGGCGCCGCTCCTCCACTCGTGCAAGTAGCGAGCCTGCAGGGCTTTGAAGGTGAGCGACGGGATTCGAACCCGCGACCGCCTGGACCACAACCAGGAGCTCTACCAGCTGAGCTACGCCCACCGCGTCTCCCCAATGTAGCGGCTGGTTCAGGCCTCGATCCGTGGCGGGGTCGGTGCCGAGCGAAGCGCTCCGGCGCCGGCGAGGACGACGCAGCCGATCGCCAGCACCTCGCTGGCGACGAGGCCCTGGTCGAGGGCGATGAAGCCGATCACCGCCGCGACCGCCGGCTCGAGGCTCATCAGCACGCCGAAGACGTGGGCGGGCAACCGCCGCAGCGCCTCCAGCTCGAGCGAGTAGGGCACGACCGAGCTGAGCATGGCGACCCCGGCGCCGGTGGCGAGGACCCCTAACGAGAGGAGCTCGGCGCCGCCTCCCGCAAGACCGGGCGCGAACAGCACCGCCGTCGAGACGATCATCGCGATCGCCAGCCCGATACCCCCTCCGAAGGCGCGACCGACGCGGGCGCCGAGCAGGATGTAGGCGGCCCAGAAGGCGCCGGCGGCGAGCGCGAAGGCGACGCCGAGGGGGTCGAGGTCCGATCCACCGAACCCGCCGGAGAGGAGCAGGATGCCGAGTGCCGCCAAGCCGGCCCAGAGCAGATCGAGCGCCCGGCGCGAGCCGAGCAGCGCCACCGCCAGCGGCCCGCTGAACTCGAAGGTGACCGCGATCCCGAGCGGCAGGCGGTCCAGGGCGAGGTAGAAGCAGAGGTTCATCCCCGCCAGTGAGAGGCCGAAGAGGCCGGCGAGGCGCAGCTTTGGCCGCGGCGCCGCCAAGGTGGGGCGCCAGATCGCGGCGAGGACGGCGGCGCCGAACAGCGAGCGAAGGAAGACCGCGCCGAGCGGGCCGACCTCGTCGAAGAGCGTCGTCGCCAGCGCCCCGCCCGACTGCACCGAGAAGACGGCCCCGAGCACCAAGCCGGCCGCGAGGAGCTGTGCCCTGCGTCGCATCGGACCATAGAATCGCGCGCCGCGTGGTCAGCCCGTTCCGACACCGCATCCGGGTCCGCTTCTCGGACTGCGACCCGCAGGGCGTGCTCTTCTTCGGAAACCACCTGACCTACTTCGACGTGGCGATGACCGAGCTCTGGCGCGAGGCGATCGGCCCCTACGGCGAGATGACCGCGGGCGGCGTCGACTCGGTCGTCGCCGAGGCCGGGGTCCGCTACCTGGCGCCGGTCCGGTTCGACGCCGAGGTCGAGGTCAGCGTCGAGATCCTCCGCCTCGGCACCACCGGGATGAGCGCCCGGATGCAGATCTCAGAGGAGGGGCGGCCGCTGAGCGAAGGCGAGGTCCGCTACGTCTTCGTCGCCACCGGCGGCAACGAAAAGACCGAAATTCCCGCCGCGGTCAGGAGCGGGCTGACTCGATATCTCGTCGAGGAGTGAGCGCTCGGCTCAGGCCGGCAGGCGTTCGCGCTCGCGGCGGCGCACCTCGTCCCAGAAGCCGCGCTCGAAGTCGTCCCAGTCGAAGGGCTCCGGCGCGACCGGCCCCTCGTCGGCGTCGTCGGGACCGCGACCCTCGTCGCCGGGTCGTCGCCCGAGCAGCATCGCCCAGTGAACGGCCCCGAGGGTCATCAGCGCATACGCGCAGCCCTTGACGAGCATCAGATCGGCGAGCACCCCGACGACCACCGCCGGGATGAATGCGATCGTCGTCGCGCAGGCGATCGCGGTGATCATCCGCTGCTCCTCGGGACGGCACCCCCGGATCCGTCCCGCGACGATCAGCACGATCGGAGCGGCGTAGAGCATCGGCTCGATCAGCGTAGCGCGGCCGCCACGGCGGCTCAACTCCCCGGAACGCTTACCGCCGCGGCGCTCGGGTAGCGTAGGCCCGTGACCAAGAACCTCCTCGCGATCTACCTCAACGACCACCTCGCGGGGGCGACGGCGGGGACCGAGCTGGCGAGGCGTTCGCGCTCCAGCAACGAGGGGTCGCCGCTCGGAGACTTCCTCGAGCGCCTAGCGACCGAGATCGCCGAGGACCGCGATTCGCTGATCGAGGTGATGAGGCGACTCGGGATCAGGCGCGACCCCTTCAAGGTGGCGGCAGGCTGGGGCGGCGAGAAGATGGGGCGACTGAAGCTGAACGGCCAGATCAAGGGCTACTCGCCGCTCAGCCGCGTGATCGAGCTGGAGGGCCTGCACCTCGGCATCACCGGCAAGCTCGAGCTCTGGCGCAATCTCGAGCGGACCAGCGGCCCGCGGCTGCACGGCATCGACCTCGAGGCGCTGGTCAAGCGCGCCGAGACGCAGCGCCGGGCGTTGGCCGGCCATCGCAAGGCCGCGGTCGAGGAAGCGTTCGGCGGCTAGCGATCAGCGCCGCGGTCGAGGTGACATAGTGATCGCACGCCGTCCGCACCGAACCGGAGGAGATCACCTTGGAGTCGAAAGCGCCTGACCCTGTCGAGTTCCGGGGCACCCAGAGGAAGCAGTGGAACAGCGCCGCGTCGGGCTGGCGCAAGTACTCCGAGCTGATCGACGAGGCCGCCAGCGGAGTGAGCCGGCGATTGGTCGAGTTGGCCGGCATCGGGCCGGGGGACCGGGTGCTCGACGTCGCCGCCGGCTACGGCGAGCCCTCGCTGACCGCCGCCGTCGTGGCCGGGCCCGAGGGGCGCGTGGTGGCCACCGACATCTCGGCCGAGATGCTCGCCTACGGTCGCGAGCGCGCCGCCGCGGCCAGCCTCGAGAACGTCGAGTTCGTCGAATCCGATGCCGTCTCCCTCGATTTCCCGGCGAACAGCTTCGACGCCGCCCTGTCGCGCTGGGGGATCATCTTCGAACCCGACGGCGAGGCGGCCGCCGCGCGCGTCCGCAGCTGCCTCGAGCCAGAGGCGCGGATGGCGATCAGCTCCTGGGGGCCGCCGGATCAGGTGCCGTTCCTGGCGGTGCCGATGCGGACCGCGATGGAGCGGCTGAACGTTCCACCGCCGCCGCCGGGGACCCCCGGTCCGCTCTCCCGCCCCACCCCGGAGGCGCTCGGTGGGCTGCTGGAGGCTGGCGGATTCTCCGACGTGGAGGTCGAGGAGGCCACCGTCACCCTCGAGTGGAGCTCACCCGAGGAGTTCACCACCTTCGTCAGGGCGATCGCCCCGCCGATCAGCGCGCTGATCGACCCGCACCCGCAGGAGGTGCAGGACGAGACCTGGGCGGCGATAACCGAAGCCACCCGGCAAGCGGCCGCGGATGACGGTGCGGTCCGTTTCTCGAGCCTGGCGCTTCTGGCGGTCGGGCGAGCCTAGCCCCGGCCCCGCGAACCTGCCGTTCGCGCCCTCCTAGGCTCGGTCCCGCCGCGAGAGCCACCCGGCCAAAGCCCCCACCGCCAGCCCCACCTCAGGTGCAAGGGGAATCTCTGTGGCCACGGCGACGAGAATGCCGAGGGCCAACCCGATCACTCCTCCAACCGCGATCGTGGCGCCAACGCCCATATTCCAGACGAGAATGACACGACGTGATCCTCGGACTTGCCCTCGCTCTTGCTTGCGCGCTCGCGACCAACGTCGCCTTTCTCTTCAAGCACCGCGGCGCGGTTTTGGCACCGCCCGTGCGCGTCCGGCAGCCGCTGCGAAGCGCCGCCGATCTGTTCCGCTCCAGGTGGTTCACGGTGGGCTGGCTGGTGGCGGCCGGCGCCTGGGTGCTTCACGTCGCCGCGCTTGCGCTGGCGCCGCTGTCAATCGTGCAAGCCGTGCTTTCCGGCGGGCTGGTCTTCCTCGCCGTGCTCGCCGAACGCTATTTCGGCTTCCACCTCGGACGCCGGCAATGGATCGGTTTGAGCGTCACGGCGGCCGGGCTTGTCGTCATCGGCCTCACCTCGGGATCGCAGGAAGGCGATCCTCCAGACTATGCGCCAGCCGCGTTGATCGCGGTGGAGTGCACCGTCCTAGGCCTCGCGACCGGGCTCGCAATGATCTCCGGCCGCCACAGCGCACTGCGCGCACGGGAGGGAATGCTTCTCGGGGTAGCTGCCGGCGCACTATTCGGCGTTTCCGACATCGCCCTCAAATACCTGACCAACGCCGTTGGCAACGGGGTGCTCGAGATCCTCAGTCCGTGGACGGTGGCGGCGCTGGTCGCCTCGGTGGTTGCCTTCTATGCCTCGGCCCGCAGCTTGCAGCTCGGCCCGGGTGTCGAGGTCATCGCGCTCACCTCGGTCGCGGCCAACTTGATCGCCATCGTCGGAGGCATTCTGGTCTTCCGTGACCCGATCGGGACGGGGGCGGTGGCGATCAGCGGGAGAATGGTCGCCTTTGGCTTGGTGATCGTCGGTGCCGCACTGATGCCCGCGCCGGTGCGGGCGACTCGTACAGGGTCGCCTTAGGGGACCATCGCTCGTCTCGCTGGGCCGCTTCGTTCCGCCGCCACCGGCGTCGGTCTACTCGGAGGGCAACGCGTTCCGCAGGGCGACTGTCTAGGCCAAGAAACAGTCGGCACTAAACAGAGCGCCCCCGGCAGGATTCGAACCTGCGACCCGCGGCTTAGAAGGCCGCCGCTCTGTCCACTGAGCTACGGGGGCCGGTGGTCAAGGGTACGGCTCTGAAGAGCCGGATCCTGCGCTCGGCCCCCCTCGATGGCGGGAAGCGGGCCCCCCGGCCGCGCCCTCCTTGGCGCGAGCACAGCCTTGCCGCGACTTCCCTGCGGGCGGCCGATCCAGTCCCAGACCACCCGTCCGAGACGGATACCCGCTCGAGTCCCGGCCGAATCCTCAGGATTGCTCGCCGCCGGCGCCGATCTGGGCGCAGCGGTCGGGATCGAGGCGGCCCTTGACCCTGAACACGTAGTCGGGCTGGGGGGTGATCTCGGGCTCCTCGAGGACGAGGACGAGGGCCGGGTCGTCCTTGACCCAGGCGAGCAGCGGGTACCAGTACTCGGACTCCCGCGAGTCCTGGGTGAACTGGCTCATCACCAGGTAGTCGAAGTCGCCGGCGTTGACCTCGCGGCGGAACTCCCGACAGGTGGTCGGCAGGCGGTACTCGCCATCGGGGCCGGGCACGCCGACGTATTGGACGCGGTTGGAGAGGTCGGCGCCGTAGAAGCCGTACTGGCCGAAGAAGATCTCCCCCGAGCCGGCGATGCCGATCCGCCGGTCGCGCCAGCCGTGGGCCAGCTCGTAGGCCTTCTGGGGGCCGCCGTCCTGAAGGAACAGGGTCGTTCGCGTGTAGTGCTGCTCGGCGTACTGCACCTGCTGGGCGCGTCCGAGGACCACCGCGAGCAGGACCACCGCGCTGACGGCTGCCACGACCCCGCCCCGGCCGATGCGCCCCTCGCGGCGCAGCCAGACCAACCCGGCCGGCACCCAGACGATCGCCAGGGTGAGGAAGATCGTGCCGACGATCCGGCCCGGATACCACTTAGGCGTCGCCAGCACGGTGATCGCGAGGACCGCGCTGAGGAAGAGCAGCGTTTGCCAGGCGCGCCGGTCCGGCGCCCGTAGCGGCCGCGCGATCGGCAGCATCACCAGCGCCAGCAGCAGCCCCGGCATCAGGTAGCGGGTGTTGGTGAAGAACCCGGTCGGCGAACCCTCCTGGCCGGCCGCGGTGAGCGGGGTGACGATGTAGACCGCCGCGGTAAGCAGCGCCGCCGCGGAGAGCACCCGCAGCACCTTGTTGCGCGAGCGCAGGGCGATGTAGACGACCGCGGCGAAGGCGATCAGAAGGATCAGCGGGTAGAGCGGCCCGAGGGCGTTGTCGAGCTGGGGGAAGAACCACTTGCGGTAGACGGTCGGCTCGAAGAGGTAGTCGGCGACGCTGAACCGCGGCCGCGGGTCGAGCGGCATCTGGTCGGGCCTCGGCAGGTCGAGCGGCCCCCAGCCGAGCTGGGGAATCGGGTTGCCGCCGGTCTTGATCGCCGCCCGCAGGTACCAGT
>Ga0299913_10005666_pt1 | contig 10710 bp, 13 predicted proteins | sample RVTome_9_FD_201360 | JGI IMG/M metagenome (GOLD analysis project Ga0299913, IMG submission 201360) | Soil microbial communities from uranium-contaminated site in the Upper Colorado River Basin, Wyoming, United States - RVT155D38 (version 2) ... | reverse complement strand
AGGCGTACCCAAAGAGGTGAAGAACGCGGAGATCGACGAACGCGAGCTGGCCCGCACGGAGGCGGTCATCAAGTCGATGACGCTCGAGGAGCGCATCTCGCCCGAGATCATCGACGGCTCCCGCCGTCGCCGCATCGCCGAGGGGAGCGGGACGTCGCCCAACCAGGTGAGCCAGCTCGTCAAGCAGTTCAAGGAGATGCGCCGCATGATGCAGAAGATGGGCGGTGGCCTGATGGGCGGGAGCCGGAAGAAGGGCAAGGGCAAGAAGGGCAAGGGCGGACGGGTCACGCCCCCGGGCGGGGCACCGACGCCGAAGGTGCCGCTCGAGCTCCCCGGGTTGAACTGAACGGGCTCTCCAGCCCACCATGACCGATTCAACGACAAGGAAGACACCAACGTGGCCGTGAAGCTCCGCTTGATGCGGATGGGAAAGAAGAAGCAGCCGACCTACCGGGTCGTGGCGGCCGACTCCCGCGCGCCTCGGAACGGGCGTTTCCTGGAGATCGTGGGCACCTACGAGCCACGCCTGGAGCCGTCGGGCCTGAAGATCGACAATGAGCGGGCCCTGCACTGGCTCCGCCATGGCGCCCGGCCCACCGAGCGGGTGGAGAAGCTCCTCCGGATCTCGGGGGCGTGGGAGGAGTTCAAGCCAGGCGCCGGAGCACCCACGTACCCGGCGAAGCCGGCCGCGAAGGAAGAACCGGTCGCCGAGGAGGCGCCGCCGGCGAAGGAAGAGCCGGTCGCCGAGGAGGAGCCGGCGGCCCAGGAGGAGCCGGTACCTGAGGAAGCACCGGCCGAGGAAGAGACCGCAGAGGAAGAGGCAACCAGTTGAGCGACGTCGACGACTACGACGACGAGGACGAGGTCGAGGACGCCAACCTCGTCGACGAGGACGATCTCGAGGACGACGAGGACGACGAGGACGAGGGCCCCGATCCCAACCGTGTCCCGGCGTCCACGGCTCGCAACGTGCTCGAGTACCTGGCCCGCTCGGTGGTGGACGACCCCGACGCGGTCGAGGTCGACGTCGACGAGACCGGGCGGGACCGCATCGAGCTGTCGGTGCGAGTGGCGGCCGGGGACATGGGCCGGGTGATCGGCAAGCGCGGCCGGGTGGCCAACGCCATCCGCACGGTCGTTCGCGCCGCCGCGGTCCGAGACGGCGTCGACGTGGACGTCGAGTTCGTCGACTGACGCCGCCATGAACCCGCCGCTCCTCGAGGTGGGGCGGGTGGTCAAGCCCCACGGGCTCCGTGGTGAGGTCGTGGTGGAGCTCGTGACGAACCGACCGGAACGGCTCGAAGCAGGCTCCGTCCTCGTCGCCGGTGATCGCGAGTTGCGCGTGGTGGCGGCGAGACCCCACGCGAAGCGGTGGCTGGTGATCTTCGAGGGTCTCACCGATCGGAACCAGGCCGATCAACTGCGCGACGTCGTGCTGCGGGCGGAGGCGCTCGACGACCCCGACGCGCTCTGGGTCCACGACCTCGTGGGGAGGGAGGTCGTCGACGCCGATGGCGTGGTCCACGGGCGGGTGGAGGCGGTGGAGGCGAACCCGGCGAGCGACCTGCTGGTGCTCGACGGCGGGGGTCTCGTCCCGCTCCGCTTCGTGGTCGAGGCGGGGGAGCGGATCGTCGTCGACGTCCCGCCGGGCCTGTTGCCGTGACGCTCCGGGTCGACGTCTTCAGCATCTTCCCCGACATGGTCCGGGACTTCGCCGAGATCTCGATCGTGGGACGGGGCCAGGAGCGCTCCCTGCTCGAGATCCGCGTCCACGACCTCCGCACGGGTGCCGACGATGCCCACCGGTCGGTGGACGACGCGCCCTTCGGCGGCGGCGCTGGCATGGTGCTCATGCCAGAGCCGGTGTTCTCGGTCGTGGAGGAGGTCGAGCCGCCCCGACCGCTGCTGCTGCTCGGCCCGGCCGGCCGGCGCTTCGATCAGGCCTGGGCCGAGGAGCTCGCGGGCTCACCCGGGTTCTCGTTGCTGTGCGGCCGCTACGAGGGCGTCGACGAGCGGGTCCGGTCCGACCTGGTCGACGGCGAGCTCTCGCTCGGCGACTTCGTCCTCGCGGGCGGTGAGGTGGCCGCGATGGCGGTGATCGAGGCGGTGGGGCGGCTGGTGCCGGGCGTGGTGGGCAACGAGGCGTCCACCGCGGACGAGTCGTTCTCCAGCGGTCTGCTGGAGTACCCGCAGTACACCCGACCGGCGTCCTTCCGTGGCCACGAGGTGCCCGAGGTGCTCCGCTCGGGGGACCACGCCCGGATCGCCCGCTGGCGGGTCGCCCAGGCGATCCGGCGGACGCTGGACCGGCGCCCCGACCTCGTCGAGGCGCGCGGGGGGCTCACGGACGACGAGCAGGCCGCGCTGGACGAGTTCGGCCTCGGCTGAGCTGAGCGCGCGCAGGTGCGGTCGGCCCAGCGGCGGCCGTATCCTGACCGCCCAGCCTTCCCCCTCCCGGCTGATCCTGGCGAGGAGCCACCGCGCCGTGCAACCCACCGATCTTGTCGACCAGTCCCGCCTGCGGGACGACATCCCCGAGTTCGCTCCCGGCGACTCGGTCCGCGTCCACGTCCGCGTCGTCGAGGGCTCCCGCGAGCGCATCCAGGTGTTCGAGGGTGTCGTCATCCGGCGCCAGGGCTCGGGCGTGCGGGAGACCTTCACCGTCCGCAAGGTGAGCTTCGGCGTGGGAGTGGAGCGCACGTTCCCGCTCCACTCGCCCATCCTCGCCCGGATCGAGCGCGCCAGTCGGGGTGACGTGCGCCGGGCGAAGCTGTACTACCTGCGCGATCGCGTCGGGAAGGCCGCCAAGATCCGCGAACGCCGCGACTGAGGCGTGCCCGACTCCCGCCGGGAGCTCGGGACGAGGGGTGAGCAGGCCGCCGCCGAGTGGTACCGGTCGGCGGGATACGAGGTGGTCGCCGCCAACTGGCGATGCCGGGACGGCGAGATCGACCTGGTCGTGCGGCGGGGCCGGCTGCTGGTGATCTGCGAGGTCAAGACCCGGACCACCACCGCGTTCGGCACGCCGGCCGAGGCCGTCACCCGCGCCAAGCAGCAACGGCTGCGGCACCTGGCCCGCCGCTACCTGGCCGAGTCGGGGGTGCGGTACCGGGGGGTCCGCTTCGACGTCGTGGCGATCGTCGGGGACCACCTCGAGGTGATCGAGGACGCGTTCTGAGCGGCTAGCCGAAGACGGCCCAGGCGACGAGCGCGGCGATCACCAGCAGCGCGCCGATCACCATGGCGTAGTCGGCGAGCGACGCGTTCGTCGGTCGGAACGGGTTGAGCCCCACGGCCCCAGTATCGTGCGGCCCCGTGCTGAGCCGAACGCTGCGTTTCCTGGTGCTCCCCCTGCTGGCGGTCGTCGGCGCGTTGGGTCTCGCCGCGTGCGGTGGCGACGACGACGGCGGTCCGCAGAGCCGTGGGGCCGACGTGTACTCGGACAACTGCGCCCGGTGCCACGGCGACGAGGGCCAGGGTGGCGTGGGGCCCGAGCTCGGCGGCGGCGTCGTCGCCGAGCGCATGTCCCTCGACGAGCAGGTCGAGATCATCCGCAACGGCGAGGGTGGGATGCCCGCTTGGGAAGGCGAGCTGTCTCCCGAGGAGATCGACGCCGTCGCCCGCTTCGAGCGCGAGGAGCTCGGGAACTAGGGATCCCCGGTGTCAGAGGTCGTCGGTACGGTTTGACCTGATCGGCGGCTCGGGCCGCCCTCCACCGTCTGCTTCCGGAGGGCACTGTGATCGCCACCGTGCGCTCGGCGACGCTGCTCGGCGTCGACGGGCGGCCCGTCACCGTCGAGGTCCACGTCGGGACCGGCCTCCCCGCCTTCACCATCGTCGGCCTGCCCGACACCTCCTGTCGCGAGGCCCGGGATCGCGTCCGCTCGGCGCTCACGGCCAGCGGCCTGAAGCTGGAGCCCCGCCACGTCACCGTGAACCTGGCGCCGGCGTCGGTCCGCAAGGCGGGGGGCGGGCTGGACCTCGCCATCGCCGTCGCGTACCTGGCCGCCTCGGGTGAGCTCCCGGGCGCCGCCGTCGAGGACCGCGCCTTCATCGGCGAGCTCGGGCTCGACGGATCGCTGCGTCGCGTGCCCGGCGTGGTCTCGCTGGTCGACGCCGCCGGGTGCGCCGAGGTGGTCGTCCCCTCGGCCTGCGACGAGGAGGCCGATCTCGTGGGGCGGAGCCGAGTGCGATCCGCTCGCTGCCTCGAGGAGGTCGTCGACGCGCTGAAGGGCGAGGCGCCGTGGCCGGCACCTCCCGAGCGGCGCTTCGCGGAGGCCCGGGCGGCGGATCCCGACCTCGCCGACGTGCGCGGGCAGGACTTCGCTCGACGGGCCGTCGAGATCGCGGCCGCCGGCGGGCACCACCTGCTCATGGTCGGTCCGCCCGGATCCGGGAAGACCATGCTCGCCCGGCGCATCCCCGGCCTCCTCCCGGATCTCGACCCCGACACCGCGCTCGCGACGACCCGAGTCCACTCGGCGGCCGGGATGCGGCTCCCCTCCAGCGGCCTCGTGATCCGCCCGCCCTTCCGGGCGCCGCACCACGGTGCATCGCCGGTCTCCCTGGTGGGGGGCGGGAGCAGCTGGCTCCGCCCGGGCGAGATCAGCCTCTCCCACGGCGGCGTCCTGTTCATGGACGAGATGGGGGAGTTCGCCCCGTCGGTGCTCGACGCGCTGCGCCAGCCCCTGGAGGAGGGGGTGGTCCGCATCAGCCGGGCCCACGCCAACGCCACCCTGCCGGCGCGGTTCCTCCTGGTCGGCGCCATGAACCCGTGCCCGTGCGGCCGGGGCGCCTCGCCCGGCGGGTGCCGCTGCTCGGACCACCAGCGAGCCCGCTACGCGCGCCGCCTGTCGGGGCCGCTCCTCGACCGGTTCGACCTGCGGCTCCCCGTCCGCCGCCCGGATGCCGACGACCTGCTCGGTGGGCTCCCCGGCGAGTCGACGGCGCACGTCGCGGCCCGGGTCGCTGTGGCCCGGCAGATCGCCGCCGGCCGGGGGGTCGTCGCCAACAGCGGGCTCCGCGAGTCGGCGCTCGAGGAGGTCGCTCCCTTCGCGCCCGACGCCCTGGCACTGGTGGACGCCGCGGTCCGGATCGGCCAGCTCAGCGCACGGGGCCTGCGCCGGGTCCGATGCGTCGCCCGGACCATCGCCGATCTCGAAGGCCACGAGGGGCCGCTGTCCGAGGAGCACGTCGGTCTGGCGCTCGTGCTCCGGTCACCTGCCTCGGACGTGCTGGATGGCTGAGAACCCGGCCCTTCCCGACGCGGCGTACGTGGTCGCGCTGACCCATCTCCCGGGCATGGGGCCCCGCCGTCTCGACGCCGTCCTGGCGCTCGGTGCCCGCGAGGCCTGGGCGGCGGTGTGCGACGGAAGGGCGGGGCGGGTGCCCGAAGTCGCCGAGGCCATCGGCGGTCGGCTCGCCGACCTCTCGGCGAGGTGGCAGGCCGCGGCGGCGTCGGTGGAGGTCGCCCGGCGGTGGGCCGACCACGAGCAAGCCGGCGTCGAGGTCCTCGTGCCCGGTGACCCGGCGTACCCCGACGTGCTTCGGGATGACCCCGAGCGGCCGGCCGTCCTCTATCGGGTCGGCGAGGCTGCCGACCTGGACGGGCCGCGCGTGGGCATCGTCGGCACGCGTCGCTGCACGCGGTACGGGCACGACGTCGCGTTCGAGATGGGCCGCGACCTGAGCGAGCGCGGCGTTCGGGTGGTGTCGGGCCTGGCGCTCGGCATCGACGCGGCCGCCCATCGGGGAGCCCTGGAGGGCACCGCCCCGCCGATCGGGGTGGTGGCGCACGGTCTCGACGTCGTCTATCCGCGCCGCAACCGGGAGCTCTTCGCGCTCCTCCGGGCGAACGGGGTGCTGTTCTCCGAGGCGCCGCTCGGGGTCGAGCCCGAGCCATGGCGCTTCCCGGCCCGCAACCGGATCATCGCGGGGCTGGCCGACGCGGTCGTGGTCGTCGAGTCACACGCCGAGGGCGGCTCGCTCTACACGGTCGAGGCGGCGGTCGAGCGCGGCATCCCGGTCCTCGCCGTGCCTGGCTCGGTGCGAAGCTCGGCGTCGGTCGGGACCAACCAGCTGGTCGCCGACGGTACGGAGATCGCCCGCAACGGCGACGACGTCCTCGTGGCACTCGGCCTCCACGCGGCCGCGTCCGGTGCCCGCCGGTCCGACCACCGCCCCGAGCCGGGGCCCGAGGCGCGCCTCGTGCTCGATGCCCTGGGTTGGGAGCCCGCCACCTTCGAGCACCTCGCAATGCGCACCGGCCTCGGCCTCGGCCCCCTCGGGGTGGCCCTCACCCACCTGGAGGCCGACGGCTGGCTCACCCAGTGCGACGGCTGGTACGAGCAGCGTTCTCGATAGCTCAGCCAGCGGAAACCGAGACCTGGGCTGTCGACAACGAGAGTCAGTCGAGGCCGGCGAGGCGTCGGGAGTAGGAGATGGCGCGGTCGGAGTCGTAGGCGCGCAGGATCTGCATCTTCTCGGCCTCGATGGAGCCCTCGGCGTGCACCGCGAGCACGGCGTGGTAGCCGCCCAGGTCGCGAGCGGTGAGGTCGGAGATCAGGTTCATCACCCGCAGGCGGGCCTCGGCGGGCGCCGCGGCGCGGAAGTACTTCTCCAGGACGGCCCGGACCTCCGGCGAGTCCCAGTCGTCGCCGCTGGGCCCGGTGACGAGGAGCCCGCCGGCGCAGTCCTGGAGCCACTCGACGGCCTCGTAGTAGCCGGTGGCGAACGTGAACTTCGCCATGTTGGTGGTCATGGGGTCGGGGTAGGCGATGTCCCCGTCGACGCGCCCCCGAAGCGCAGCGGCCTCCGTGAGCGCCCGCACCGTCTCGGAGTAGGTGACCAGGCGGGTGAGCTTGTCCCTGATGTGGCCGGCCTTGGCGACGCCGTTCATCTCGGTGATGAGGGCCGCGGTCCCCACGAACGCGTCGAGGAGGGGCAGCTTGTAGGACACCGCGGTGAAGCGGTGGTACTCGACGAACGTCAGCGCGAGCGGTCCCGCAAGCTCGGGCTGGCGGAAGCAGAACACCCGCTCCCAGGGCACGAAGACGTCGTCGAACACGGTGAGCGTCTCGAGCAGCTTGTGCCGGGACGACACGGGGAACTCGAACTCGTTGTGCTCGCGGCCCGAGTACGCGGACACGTAGAGCGAGAGGCCGTCGGTGGCGATCGGGATGGCGAACGCCACGGCGTAGTCGGCGTCGTCGGGCCCCATGGCCCTCGTCGGCAGCACGATCAGCTCGTCGGCGTTCGCGCTGCTCGTGGTGTGGCACTTCGCGCCCCGTACGACGATGCCCTCGTCCGACTGGTCGACGATGCGGACGTAGAGGTCGGGATCCTCCTGCTCGTTGGGACCGACCGAGCGGTTGCCCTTGGCGTCGGTCTGGGCGACCGCCACGGCCAGGTCGCCGTCGCGGCAGTGCCGCCAGAACGCCTCGGCCCGCTCCCGCTCCTCGCCGGCCAGCTTGCGCATCAGGGCGAACATGGCGTCGGTGCCGATCTCCTTGATCAGCGTCACCACGGTGCCGCCGGCGCCGGTCGTGGCCTCGATGAGCCGGCACCGGGCGAGCAGGTCGTCCGCCGATCGGGGGATCCGGTAGAAGGCGCTGCTCTCGGCGCCGGAGTCGGGATCCACCACCACGGCCAGGTCCCGGTGTGCCGGGTCCTCCGCCAGCTCGAAGTCGATCGCCGCGTGGTCCACCGCCACCTGCAGCTCGGGCACGGACGACAGGTCGTCGACCGGCTTGCCGCGGTAGTAGAGCGACCGGCCGTCTCGCAGCCCCGCCCGGTACTCGTCGGGAGTCCGTAGCGCCATGCGCGGCGGACACTACTGCGGCCCCTCGGACCGGCGGCTCGGATCGCGCGCTCCGCGGTGGAGTGGATGCCCCACGCGCGAACTGCGGGTACGGTGAGCCCTCGTGACGTGGGGGACGGAGGACTTCCTGTCCACCCAGACGGGTCTGGCTGCCAGGACGCTCGACGCGTACGGGGGTGACCTCGCCGCGTTCGTCGAATGGGCCGAGCGGTCGGGCGTCGCCGGGCCCGAGGACGTCGACGCCCGCATGGTCCGGCGCTACCTCGCCTACCTCTCCACTCGCGGCTATGCCCGCAAGACGGTCGCCCGCCGCGTGTCGTCGCTCCGCCGGTACTTCGCCTGGCTCCGGCGCACCGGCACCGTCGACCAGGACCCCACCGCCGGCGTGTCGGTCTCGGCGCGGGGCGGGCGCCTGCCGCGCGTCCTGCGCCCCGACGAGCTCGACGGCCTCCTCGACCACCCGTCCCCTCGGGCCGACGTCGATCCCACGATCCGCGCCCGCGACGACGCCGTGCTCGAGCTGCTGTACGGCAGCGGCCTTCGGGTCGGCGAGCTCTGCGGGCTCGACGCGGATGACGTCGATCTTCGTCAGCGGCGGGTGCGCGTGCTCGGCAAGGGATCCAAGGAGCGCGTCGTCCCGTTGTCGGAGCCCTCCGTGGCCGCCCTCTCCACGTGGGCCGAGCTCCGCCACGGGCTCGTCACCGCTGACACGCCCTCCGGCGCGCTGTTCCTGAACCGGCGGGGACGCCGCCTGACCCCGAGGGACGCGCGGCGGATCCTCGACCGGCGAGCGCCCTCACCGACCCATCCGCACGCCCTCCGCCACACCTTCGCCACTCATCTTCTGGACGGTGGTGCCGATGTTCGTGAGGTACAGGAACTACTCGGTCACGCCGACCTCGCCACCACCCAGCTCTACACACACGTGAGCAAGCGCCGGCTGCGCCAAGTGGTCGAGTCCACCCATCCGCGGGGGTAGGGACGCACGTGGACACAAATGGCGGAGCGCACATCGAGGCGCTCTGGGGTCGATACCAGACCGAGCGCGACCGAGAGGTCCGCGACCAGCTGATCCTCCACTACTCCCCGCTGGTCAAGTTCGTCGCCGGCCGCGTCGCCGTGGGCCTCCCGCAGAACGTCGAGCAGTCCGACCTGGTGAGCTACGGGATCTTCGGGCTCATCGACGCCATCGACAAGTTCGATCCCGGCCGCGGCTTCAAGTTCGAGACCTACGCCATCTCCCGGATCAAGGGCGCCATCCTCGACGAGCTGCGTTCGATCGACTGGGTGCCCCGTTCCGTGCGGGCCAAGGCTCGCTCGCTCGAGAAGGCCTACGCCAAGCTCGAGTCCGAGCTCCATCGGACCCCCTCCGACGAGGAGCTGGCCGAGGTGCTGGGTCTCACGGAGGAGCAACTGCAGACCACGCTCTCGCAGATCTCGTTCGTCGGCCTGGTCGCCCTCGACGAGATGCTCTCCGCGGGCGGCGATCGGGGCGAGGCGGTGAGCCTGGGGGACACCATCGCCGACACCCGCGAGGGCCCCATGGGGATCTACGAGGTGGAGGAGATGCGCCACATCCTCGCCGAATCGATCAACCGCATGCCCGAGCGCGAGAAGGTCGTCCTCACCCTCTACTACTACGAGGGTCTCACCCTGGCCGAGATCGGCGAGGTCCTCGGCGTCACCGAGAGCCGGGTGTGCCAGATCCACACCAAGGCCGTTCTGCAGCTCCGGTCCCGCATCACCGCCGCCGAGCGCGAGACCGTCTGAGCCCACCCCTCGACTAGAACGGCCCGCGTGCGTCGCTGGTGGGCCGCTGCGCTGCTCGTCCTCGCTGCCTGTGGCGGTGGGGACGACGGTCCGTCGGGGCGAGCGGGGCCCGACGACCCCAGCGCCACCACGGTCGCCACGACGTCCACCACCACGACCACGACCGCCGCGCCGACCGCGACCGAGCCGGCCGTGGCTCCCGGGCCCCTCGCCGGGCGGCTGAACACCCAATGGCTGACCGGACGGGTGCGCGCGTCGGGTGGTCGAGCGGTGACTGCCGTGCCGGGGACGGTGCCACCCGAGGTGGCCATCGTCTTCACCTCCGCCGACGCCCACGAGCGCTTCCGGGTGGTCGCCGGCCCGACCGCCCAGGTCGGCCCCCCCGTGCTGGGACCGGTGAGCGGCCTCGGCTCCACCGACCAGATCGGCGACGTGCAGGTCCGCGTCTACAGCGGCGACGACCCCGGCGCGCCGGGCACGAACCTCGAGCTCGCCGCCTTCCGTTGTCGCGACCTCAGCGTGCGGCTCATCGGCCGGGACCTCGATGGCCTGGGCGAGGTGGTGTCGGTCGCCGGGCGGTTCATCAACGCCATGGGCTGCAACGAGGCGTGAGGTAGGGTCCCGGACGCCTTCCCCGGCTGGTTCCCGAACCCGGAGAAGCGCGTGCTCCCCGCCCTGTTGCTCGCTGCGGCCGTCCTGTACGTCCCCCCCGTCGACGCTCCCGTCGTCGACCCCTTCCGCCCCCCGGCCACCGCGTACGGCGCCGGGAACCGTGGCCTCGAGTACGCCACCCACCCCGGCCAGGCGGTGGGGGCCATCGGCGCCGGTCGGGTGGTGTTCGCCGGGCCGGTCGGCGGCCGCCTGCACATCACTGTCCTCCACCCCGACGGTTTGCGCAGCAGCTACTCGTTCCTCGCCCGCATCGTGGTGCGGCGGGGCGAGCCCGTCACCCGGGGCCAGACGGTGGGAACCGCCGGCCGCCGGTTCCACCTCGGAGTGCGCGCCGGCGACACCTACCTCGACCCGGCCGCGCTGTTCGAGACCGCGTCGCCGCCGGTGCACCTCGTCCCGGCGGAGGGCCCTCTCGGCACCGGTCCCGGCCTGACTCGGGCCGCTCGCTC
>Ga0299913_10005665_pt1 | contig 10710 bp, 7 predicted proteins | sample RVTome_9_FD_201360 | JGI IMG/M metagenome (GOLD analysis project Ga0299913, IMG submission 201360) | Soil microbial communities from uranium-contaminated site in the Upper Colorado River Basin, Wyoming, United States - RVT155D38 (version 2) ... | reverse complement strand
GTCCTCCGGCCTGCCCCACCGGCCCAACGGTATCGCCCGCGCGGCGTACTGGTCCATCGCGGGCACGTTCGGCGCGCCGCCCGGCGGGGTGAACGCCTTCTTCACGCCCTCGGTGGGGATCGGCCCGGGGGCGATGGCGTTGACGGTGATGCCGTCGCCCGCCCATTCCAGGGCCAGCGTCCTGGTGAGCGCGTCCACGCCGGCCTTGGCCGCCGTCGCGTGCGCCATGAGCGGCCACCCGCGGTAGTGCAGCGTCATGGAGATGGACACGATGCGGCCGCCGCCCTGGGCCTTCATCACCGGATGCACCGCCTGGGAGCAGTAGAACGTGCCGTAGAGGTCGGTCTCGACCACGGCACGCCAGGCGTTGGGCGACAGCGTCGCGGATGGAGCGTAGAAGTTGCCGGCCGCGTTGTTCACCAGGAGATCGATGCGGCCGTGCTCCTCGGTCACCCGCCGTACCATCGCGCCGACTGCCTCGGGCTCGCGCACGTTGGTCTCCACCGTAGTTACCCGGGCGCCGTCCGTGCGCAGCGCCTCCGCGGCCGCCGCGAGATGCTCCGGCTTCCGGCTGGCGATGGCCACCGTGGCCCCCGCGCGGGCCAGACAGGAGGCGATGCCGAGGCCGATGCCGGTGCCGCCGCCGGTCACGAGCGCGACCTTGCCCACCAGCAGATCGGCCGGAAAGATCCGGGGCTCGGTCATCGGGAGACGAACGCCTCCAGCCTGCGCTGGAACTCGGGGCCCTGGAGCGCCTGAATCTGCGCGGCACCCTCCGCGCTGAGGGCCTGCTCCAGTCCGCCGAGCTCGTCGCCCCGAACCAGCCGCTTGATGGTGCGCACGCTGGAGGGCGCCGATGCGGCGATCGCCTTCGCGATGGCGTCGACCGCTTGCTCCAGCTCGGCCCCGTCGCGGACCTCGTCCACCAGCCCGAGCTCGCAGGCGCGTGCGGCGGCGAGCGGCTCGCCGGCGATCAGGAATCGGAGCGCCTGCCCCAGGCCGAGCAGTCGTGGCAGCGTGTAGGTCGAGCCACCATCCGGCACCAGGCCCATGCGGGCGAACGCCGAAGTGAACGTGGCGCCGGTTTCGGCGACCCGGATGTCACAGACCAAAGCGAGATCGAGGCCGAATCCCGCGGTGGTGCCGCGCAGCTCGGCCACGACCGGGAGCGGGCAGCGCGCGATGGCGAGCACCGCCGATTGAAAGTCGCTGAGCCCCCGCTGCAGCAGGGCGAGCGGCGGAATCGCACCCAGACTGCGGAGCCAGTGGAGATCGAGCCCCGCGCAGAAGTGGCCGCCGGCCCCGGCCAACACCACCACGCGTGCCGCGCCGCGCTCATCGATCAGGTCCAGCTCCCGCACGATCTCACTCGCGAGCTCGGGGGTCAGGGCGTTGCGCCGCCCCGGCCGGTTGAGGGTGAGGCGGTGGATCGGGCCATCTTCACGGGACAGCAGCTCGTCGGACATGAGGCTCTCGGGTGGGGCCGGTCCTCGACTTTCGGGACGGGCGGGGAAGGAGGTATTATACGGTCCCCCTGCTCAAGCTTCGAGTCCACATCCGACCTTGACCGTCACCCTGCCGCGGCCTCTCCCGCGGCCCGCGGTCCTGCTGCCTACCGCCGCCGGCGTCGCCGGACGGCTCGCGGTGCGCCTCTGGCTCGCATCCATGGCCTGCTGGTGGGTCGTGGGCATTCAGTTCTCCCGTCTCTGGTGGCTGGTCAACGAGAAGCAGCTCGACTGGATCCTCTTCTGCTACGCCTGGGAGGTGCCGGCCGTCGGCTGGACCGGTGCGGTGCTGATTCCCTGGCTCCGGCTCCGCCGTCTGATGCGCCGCCTGCCGGACGGCGATCCCCTCACCGGCCGGCAGCTCGCCCGGTTTCCGCTCTTCGTCTTCTGGATGGTGCTCGGCACCAGCACTCTGGGGTACGCCCTCGGTGCGCTTCAGGTGGAGTACTTCGCGGCCCTCCCCACGCTCGAAGTCGTCAAGATCATGATCCAGGGTCCCGCCCTCGGCGGGCTCTTCGCGGTCGCCGCGTACCTCATGGCCGAGCGCGCCATCCAGGATGTCGCCGCGCCCCCGCGGCCCCTGGCCGGGGACGAGGATGGGCAGGTGGTGGAGTCGCTGTACTGGAAGGTGTTCTCCATCGCGGTCGCCCTGACCGTGGGCGTGGCGGTGCCCATCGTGCTGCACGGACTCAGCCAGACGCAGCGGCATCGGGAGGAGCTCCGGGCCCGTGCGCTGGTGGAGGCCGTCCAGGGGGCTTCGAGCGACGTGGGACTCCAGGCCGCGCTGGCTCCCCTGGGGCCCGACACCTACGGGTTCGTCGTCCGGCGCTCCAACAACTTCATCATCGGGGGACGGGGCACGGGCACCGTGCTGTACGGCGAGGGGCGAGGCGACTTCGCACCGATTCAGGTGCGCGACGAGGGCTGGTTTCCCAGCCGGGACGGGGAGCACAAGGTGGTCGCGTTCGTCCACCGGCCCGGCGTGCTTCCCGACGGAGACGGGGCGGTCTTCGTGGCCGTGTCGCCGCTGTCCGACTACGCGACCGAGCTGATCGAGGAGGGCCGCACCTCGGCGGCCGTCGCGCTGGCCGCGCTGGTGATCGGACTGGTGCTGGCGGCGGCACTGGCCCGGAGCATCGTGCTGCCCATCGAGCGGCTGCGGGCCGCCGCCGCGCAGATGGCCCGCGGCGACCTCGAGGTCGCGCCGGTCGGGTTCGCCCGCGGCGACGAGGTGGCCGCGCTGGCCCGGGCCTTCGACCGCATGGCGGTTCGGGTCCGGACCGACGAGGCCGACCTTCGAACGGCGTACGAGCAGCTCCAGCGCGCCCAGGATCAGGCGCTCCAGCACGAGAGGCTCTCGGCGATCGGCCGGGTCGCGTCCGGCGTCGCCCACGAGCTCAACAATCCGCTCTCCGCGGTGCTGCATCTGGCGGAGGATCTCCAGGCCGACGGCGTCCGGTCGGGTCACGAGCGCGAGGCACTCGACACCATCGCCGATCAGGTTCGGCGCTGCCGCACGATCGTGCGCGACCTGTTGTCGTTCGCCCGCCGCCAGGAGCGGCGGCCCGAGCCGACGGAAGCCTCCACCGTGCTCGCGCGGGCCCGTGCCGCGACGGAGGCGTTGCTGCGGGAGACCCGCACCCGCCTGGAGACCAGCGTCGCCCCCGATATGCCCGACATCCTGACCGATGCGCCCGGCCTGGAACAGGTTCTGACCAACCTGATCGTCAACGCCATCCACGCCGCGGGCCACGATGGCCGGGTGCGCGTCGAGGGAAGCCGGGTGGGCGAGGGATGGCAGTTCACCGTGGAGGACAGCGGCCCGGGGATCGCGGCCGACGTGCTGCCCCGGATCTTCGAGCCGTTCTTCACCACCAAGCCCGAGGGCCAGGGCACCGGTCTCGGGCTCGCGGTGTCGCTCGGCATCGTGCAGCGCCTGGGCGGGACACTCCGGGCCGAGCCGGGCGGCGACGGCAGAGGCGCGCGGTTCGTGGTGCGGATTCCACCCTCCTCGCTCGCGCCGGCGAAGCGGATCACGTCCCTGCCCGAGCCCACCGCGCCCGCGGCCAATGGCGAAGGGCGGCCGCGGGTCCTGCTGGTGGACGACGAGCGGCCCATTCGGCTGGCACTCGGCCGTTACATGCGGCGAAACGGCTGGGAAGTGGACGAGGCGGAGGACGGCGCGGTGGCGCTGGGCAAGCTGGACGCGTCGTCGGTGGAGGGGTACGACCTGGTGATCACCGACCTCCGGATGCCGGTGCTGTCAGGGTTCGAGGTCCACGACTGGCTGGCTGAGCACCGGCCGGATCTCTTCGCCCGGCTGGTGATCGCGACGGGCGACGTGGCCTCGCAGCCGGTGCGGGAGTTCCTGAACCGCACGCCGAGGCCGGTGTTGGAGAAGCCGTTCGAGCTAAGCGCACTGGAGGAGCTGGTGGGGAAGGTGCGGCGGGAGGGGTAGATGGCGGGTGCCGTGCTGGCCCAGCGGATTGTCATCCTGAGCGCAGCGAAGGAGGCCATGACCGCGCATGGCCTCCTTCGCTGCGCTCAGGATGACACTTCACCACGTCCAGCATGACACTTCACCACGTCCAGCATGACACTTCACCACGTCCAGCATGACACTTCACGACGTCCAGCACGACACCTCAGGACGTCGGCTGCACCGCCATCCCCATCGCGTGATACCCGTTGTCCACGTACACCACACTCCCGGTGATCGCCGCGGCCAGCGGACTACAGAGAAACGCGGCGGTATTCCCCACGTCGGTCGCCTGGATGGGCCGGGGGAGCGGTGCGTTGGCGCTGGTGTACTGAATCATCGTGTCGATGAAGCCGATCGCGCTCGCCGCGCGGGAGGCCCAGGGCCCCGCGGAGATGGCGTTGATCCGTACGCCCCAGCGGCGGCCGGCCTCGAACGCGAGCGTGCGGGTGTCGGCCTCGAGCGCGGCCTTGGCCGACGACATCCCTCCCCCGTACCCGGGAATGACGCGCTCGCCGGCGAGATAGGTGAGCGAGAGAAAGGCCCCGTTGGGGCGCATCAGCGGGGACAGCTGCCGCACCAGGGAGATGTTGCTGTACGCGCTCACGCTGACCGCCGCCAGGTAACCCGCGCGCGAGGTGTCCACCAGGGGCGACTTCACCTCGGGCCCGTTCGCCAGACTGTGCACCACGATGTCCAGCCCGCCCTGGCCGAAGTCGTCCCGGATCCGCGTCGCCAGCCCCTCGATCGTGAAGTCGCCCTGTTCCTTGTAGCGCTTGTTCTCGCGCACGTCCTGGGGGACGTCGGCCATGGTGTCCCAGGCCGCGTCGAGCGGATAGATCCGCTCGAACTCCAGCTTCCGGCCATCGGACAGCCTCAGCGAGTCCTCGATCTTCCCCCGCTCCAGGAGCTTGGTGAAGATTCCGAGAGCCGGCGGCCAGCTCCCGAGGCAGATCGTGGCGCCGGCCTCGGCGAGCGCCTTGGCGATGGCGAAGCCGAAACCGCCGTCGTCCGACACGCCCGCGACGAGGGCGCGCTTGCCCGTCAGGTCTATGGAGAGCATGGGGAATAGTACAGCGCAGCGGGGCAGCGGGGCAGCCGGACGGCAGCGGCAGTGGGGCGCTGTGATCCCGGCCCCGGCGCGGGGGTGAAAGGGGGTGTTAAAGGTGAGTTTCGTGCCCGGCGGGTTCTGGCGGGTCGGACCGAATATCGAGCGAAGCGATCGGAAGGTCTTAGTGAGAGCAGACAGCGAAGCCGTCCGGAGGATCCTTGCCCGGACCCTGATCATCGTGGCACTCGTCGCGTCGGCCTGCTCCGACCCGCCGGCCCCACCGGAGTCCGAGCCGCCGCCCGAGGAGCCGGCGCCGCCCCCTGCGCCGGAGCCCCCGACCTCGGCGACCTTCGTTGGCGCCGGGGACATCGTGGGCTGTACCACCCGCTTCTACGACGAGGCCACCGCCGACCTGCTCGACGGGATCGAAGGCACCATCTTCGCCCTGGGCGACAACGTCCAGGGGTTCGGCACCGCCGAGGAGTTCGCCAACTGCTACGAGCCGACGTGGGGACGGCACAAGGCCCGCACCCGGCCGGCGGCGGGGAACCACGAATACAACGTTCCCGACGCCCAGCCCCACTACGAGTACTGGGGAGAACAGGCGGGGCCGGCCGGCAAGGGCTACTACAGCTACGACGTGGGCGACTGGCACATCGTGGTGCTCAACAGCAACATCCTGTTCGAGGAGCAGAACGAGTGGCTGGCGGCTGACCTGAGCGCGAACCCGCGACGGTGCACCCTGGCGTACTGGCACCACCCGTGGTTCACATCGAGCTCGTATCGCGGCCCCGAGGAGCTGCTGCGATTCGTCGAGATCCTCTACCAGGGCGGCGTCGATGTGGTGTTGACCGGTCACGCCCACGGCTACGAGCGCTTCGCGCCACAGAATCCCATCGGGGAAGCCGATGCCGAGCAGGGCATCCGGCACTTCGTGGTCGGGACCGGAGGGGCGCCGTTTCACCCGTTCAAGCGCGTCAAGCCGAACAGCGAAGTGCGACAGTTGGCCTACGGCGTGCTGAAGATGGAGCTGTTCGCCGACAGGTATACCTGGGAGTTCGTCCCGATCGCGGGGGAGACGTTCACCGATCAGGGAGAGGGGCAGTGCCACTGAGGACGCCCGGCTGGGTTACTCGCCTCGCAGCACCTCGAGCGGGGTCCGGCGGATCACCTCGCGGCTGTTGAGCAGGCCGACGACCACCGTGAGCGCCACGACGCCGAGGGCCAGCGCGGCGAGCGATGCCGGCTGGAGGGAAAAGCGACCTTCGAACACCCATTTCGCCAGCGCCCACGCCGCCGCTGCCGAAAGCACCGCGGCGACCACCGCCGCCATGGTGCCGAGCGCGAAGTACTCCGCGAGCACGATCCGGAAGATCTGCCCGCGAGTGGCGCCGAGCGTGCGGAGAAGCGCCCCCTCGCGGATCCGCTGAAACCGGCTGGTGGCGAGCGCGCCGATCAGCACCAGGGTTCCCGTCGCCAGGGTGAAGGCGGCCATGAAGCGGATTGCCAGCACCACGCGGTCCACCAGCCGCTCGAGCGCCTCCTGAACCACCGACAGATCGAGGGTGGTGACGTTGGGAAGGCGCTCGGCCAGGCGGCGCTGGAAGGTGCCGCGCTCGGCCGGCCGCTCGATCCGCGTGAGCGTGACCAGGGTATGCGGCGCCTCTTCGAGTGAGCCCGGCTCGAAGACCACGAAAAAATTCGGCTCGAACCTCGCCCAATCCACCTCGCGGAGGCTGGCGACCCTGGTCGGGACCTGGATGCCCTGCACGTCCCACACGATCTCGTCGCCGGGCGCGACGCCCAGCTCCTCCGCCAGACCCGTCTCGACCGAGATGGCGGACGGAGCACCTGGCCGACGCTCGCCGGCCCGCCACCATTCACCCACCGCCAGCCGCTCGGACGACACCAGCGTGTCGCGATAGGTGGAGCGGTACTCCCGCCTGAAGGCCCACGCCCCGGCGAGCCCGCTGTCGGACAGGATCGCCCGGACCGGCCGGCCTTTCACCGAGGCGATCCGCATCGGTACGATGGGGACCGGCGCCGCGAACGAAAGCCCCGCATCGCGCAGCTCGCGCTCGACCGTCGAGATCTGGTCCGGCTGGATGTCGAACAGCACCAGGTTGGGCCGGGCCGGCCCGCCGGAGAGCCGGAGCTGCTCGAGCAGGTTGAGCTGGACCAGCACGATGGTCCCCAGCAGAAACGCCCCGAACCCGATCGCCAGCACGATCGTGACCGTCTGGTTCGACGGCCGGTGGAGATTCGAGAGCCCCTGCCGCCACAGATACGGCAGGCCCGACGGGAGCCAGCGACGCGCGCCGTGGACCAGGGCCCATGACGCGGCCCAGAGCAGCAGGAGCGCGACCCCGACACCGGCCGCGAAGATCGCGCCCTGGCGGCGGTTTCCCACCTGAACCGCGGCCAGGACCACCATGCTCACCACGAGTCCCACGGCTACCGCCCAGCGCCAGGGATCGCGCGGCGCGCGCTCGGGCTCATAGTCGCGCCGGAGCGCGGCCAGCGGGGGGACGCGGCGCACCGACAGCAGCGGCAGCAGCGCGAAGATGAGGGACACCCAGAGTCCCATACCCACGCCGATCCCGATCGCGGACCAGGACACCGCCGTCTCGACGTCCACCGGCAACAACTCGGCGAGGAGCCCGGGCAGCGCCTGCTGGAACAGCAGGCCGGCGGCCGCGCCGACGATGCTTCCGGCGAGCGCCATCGCCGCCGCCTCCACGAGGTACACCGCGAGCACCCGTTTCCCAGTGGCGCCGAGGCAGCGCAGCACGGCGATCGTCTCCATCCGCTGCCGGATGAACACCACCACCGCGCTCGCCACCCCGATGCCTCCGAGCAGGAGGGCGACCAGCGCCACCAGGCCGAGATACCCGGTCAGGCTGGCGAGCGTCTCGTTGAGCCGCTCGCGATCGTCCTCCACCGTGCGGACCTGTACCCGCTCCCCCCGCAGCCTGACCCGATGCTCCCTCGCGATCGCGTCGGCGGAAATGCCGGCCGGCAGCCGGAGGTAGGCCTCGTACTCGGCGCGGGCTCCGAAGCCGAGCAGCCTGGTCTCCTCCAGAAACCGAGCCGGAATGAAGATGCGGGGCCCGAAAGCCGCGCGGATCCCGACATTGCCCGGAGCGCGCTCCACCGTGCCGCTGATCGTGAAGCGGGTTTCGCCGAGCGCGAGGGTGTCGCCTACCCGGGCGCGGAGCGCGGTGAGCAGCGACGGATCCACCACCACATGACGGCCGCTCTGGAGACCGGACCAGGCCGAGCCGGGGGCGGTGACGATCTGTCCGTAGAAGGGATAGGGCCCCCGAAGCGCGGCCACCTGCACCAGCCGGGTGCCGTCGGTGCGGGGCACGTAGGCCATGGCGGAGAAGTTCGTGACCCTCGCCACCTCCGCGCCCCGGGCGACCAGCGTGTCGATCAGCCGTTCGGCGCTCACCGACAGGCGCTGTCGGCTCTCCAGGGAGAGGTCGGCGCCGAGCAGCTCCTGCGCCTGCCGATGGACCGAGTCCCGGAGGTTGGCGGTGAACGAGTTGATCGCCACCAGCGCGGCGACACCGACGGCCACCGAGGTAGTGAGGAGCAGAAGGCGGCGAGGGGAGGCGCGCACCTCGCGTGCCGCCATGCGGAGCACGAACCCGAGCGCCGTCATTCGGCGGTGTCGGCGACGATCCGTCCGTCGGCCAGCCGGATGGTACGGCGGGCACGGGCCGCGAGATCGAGGTCGTGGGTGACCAGCACGAGGGTGGTCCCGAGGTCGCGGTTCAGCTCCACCATCAGGTCGATCACGCCGGCGCCGGTGCGGGCGTCGAGATTTCCCGTGGGCTCGTCGGCGAAGAGAACCTTGGGCCGGGTGCTGAAGGCCCGGGCGAGCGCCACCCGCTGCTGCTCTCCGCCCGAGAGCTGGGCGGGATAGTGGTCGCCCCGGTCCTGGAGTCCAACGCGGGCGAGCAGGTCGGCCGCACGGCCGTTCGCCGCCTCTCCCCGCAGCTCCAGCGGTACCTGCACGTTCTCCAGCGCGGTCAGGGTGGGAATCAGCTGGAACGACTGGAACACGAACCCGATCTTCTCGGCCCGCATTCGGGCCCGGGCGTCCTCGTCCAGCGCGCCCAGCTCCTCGCCGTCGAGGTACACGGTGCCGGCCGTCGGGCGATCGAGGCCGGCGAGCAGCCCCAGCAGCGTCGTCTTGCCGCTCCCGGAGGGGCCGACGATCGCGGCGAAGCCGCCCGGCTCCACCGAGAAGGTGATATCGTTCAACACCGTCAGCTCACGGCCGGCGGAGCGATAGGTCTTGGTCAGCGATGTGCATCGGAGCATGGTCTGAATGATATCCAGGTACGGATGGCGGGGTGCGCTGGTTGCACTGGCGGTGGCCGGGTGCCAGGCGGAGGAGCGGGAGCCGGGGCTCGACCAGGCACCGCCCCCCGTCTCGGCCGCCAGCGAGCGGGGGCGCATCGTGTTTCTGGGCACCAGCCTCACGGCGGGCCTCGGCCTGGACCCGGATCAGGCGTATCCGGCACTGATCCAGCAGAAGCTCGACGAGGCGGGCCTGCGCTATGAGGCGGTGAACGCGGGAGTGAGCGGCGAGACATCCGCCGGCGCCCGGCGCAGGATCGAGTGGCTGCTGCGCCAGCCGGCGGCGGTGCTGGTGATCGAGACCGGCGCGAACGACGGGCTCAGGGGTCTCGAGGTGGATTCGCTCCGCTCCAATATCCAGGCGATCATCGACGTGGCCGGGAAGCAATCGCCCAAGCCGGCGGTCCTGTTGGTCGGCATGCGCGCTCCGCCCAACCTGGGCTTCGGCTACTATCGCCGATTCGAGCGAGTCTACTCCGAGCTGGCGCGGGAGAACGATCTGCCGCTCGTCCCGTTCCTGCTCGATGGGGTGGCGGGACGCTCCGCTCTCAACCAGGCGGACATGATCCATCCCACCGCGGATGGGCAGCAGCGGATGGCCGAGACCGTCTGGAAGGTGCTGGAGCCGATACTCAGGCGCGGCTCGTAGGCTCGACCTCCCTCAGGACTTCCGTCAGGGCGTCGAGGGCGGCGTCGATCTCGTCCGCGGTATTGTAGTAGTGGGGAGAGATCCGGATGGCGGAGGCCGCCCGCTTCTCGTCCATGTCGATCACCGCATCGGTCCGGTCGGGCGAGCTGGTGTTGATCCCGCGCGCGCGCAGCGCGAGCTTGACCTGCGCCGACGGCCTCCCTCCTAGCTCCGCGGTCGCAATGGCACAGAGCTCCGGTCCCCGATCCAGCACCCGCACCCCTTCGATGGCCCCCAGGCGCTCGCGCGCGTAACGGGCGAGGGCCCAGCTCCGCTCGCGGGCAGTCTCGACCCCGACCGAGAGCGCGTACTCCGCCGCGGCACCGGTGCCAAGCACCAGCGCGTAGGACACCTCCCAACTCTCGAACCGCCGGGCGTCCGGCGTGAGGGTGAAGTCGTCGGGGTCGGTCCAGGTCGCACCGTGCATGTCCACCGTCCACGGATAGGCGCCGGTCGCTATGGCCTGGTCGGACACGTAGAGGAAGCCGGCACCTCGAGGGCCGCGGAGAAACTTTCGCGAGGCCGCGGCCAGGTAGTCGCAGTGCAGACGGCGCACGTCGATGGGGACCTGGCCTACGGCCTGACACGCGTCCACGATGTACGGCACGCCGGCCTC
>Ga0299913_10005664_pt1 | contig 10710 bp, 7 predicted proteins | sample RVTome_9_FD_201360 | JGI IMG/M metagenome (GOLD analysis project Ga0299913, IMG submission 201360) | Soil microbial communities from uranium-contaminated site in the Upper Colorado River Basin, Wyoming, United States - RVT155D38 (version 2) ... | reverse complement strand
GCGGACCTGTCCGAGACCCTGATCGAAGACCCTGACATGGCGTCGGGAGTCGAGCAGGCCGAGCTTCGCACCTCGGTCTGGCAAGCGGTCGACGGGCTCGGCGAACGTGATCAAGAGTTGATGGCTCTCCACTTGGCCGAGGGGCTGGAGGGAGAAGATCTGGCGGAGGCGATGGGTGTGGATATGTCCCATCTCCCCGTGCTCGTCTCTCGCATGAGGAATCGCGTCGAGAAGGCGCTCGGAGCCCTGTTGATAGCGCGGCTGGGTAGCGATGAGTGCGTAGAGCTGGAGACGGTCCTTGGCGATTGGGACGGCAAGTTCGATGCGGACGTGAGAGCCCGTGTCACACGTCACATCGGCGGGTGTGAGATCTGCCAGGAACGCCGGGCCTTCCTGATGGCACCGGCCAACGTCCTACCCGGGATCATGGTCGTGGCTGCGCCGGCATCACTCCGGGATTGGGTCATGGGAGACGTGGTCATTGCCACCGACCCCACGACGCCTGCAGCCGCTCCACCCCCCGAGCGAGCCTCAGAGCCCAGCGACATCGCAATGCTCGGGATCTTTGCCGCAGTCACACTGTTCCTCGGCCTCATCGGTCTCGCAGTCTCTGCCCAGTTCGAGCCGATCGATCTCCCCGATGGAACGGTGCCACCGGTTGCCGGCGCGAGCACCACCACTACCTCATCTCCCATCACCTCGACGACGATCGCCATCGGTACGACGTCTCCCGGCTCGGATTCGACACAACCCGCGGCTCCCGGGTCTGTCGAGGTGTCGACCGACACGATCGATTTTGGCGACGAAGCCACCACGGGCCAGTTCGAGATCAGCAATACCGGCGGCCAGGCGACCTCGTTCGCAATCGAGGTCAGCGTGGAGACCATCGTCCTGTCCGGGGCTGGAGAGGATCTGGACCCGGGCGAGACGGCCACCTACGACGTGGTCCTGGACCGCGACGCAGTGACCGAAGGAGAGATCGAAGAGACTCTCACGGTGACGTGGGACGGCGGGACCGCCGCCATCGCGATCACCGGCACTCACATGGACAACCCCATCCTGCACAACCCGCAGGCGAGCCCGGCCGAGGTCGAGGTGAGCGGCAGCCCGGATTGCCCCAACACGTCGACGACTATTTCGGTGCGTGTCCGAGACCGTTCACCTCTCGAGGTGGTGGTCGTCCAGTGGAGCCCTGATGGGGCTTCCACCCGTGACACATCGATGACCGACGTTGGCGGTGACATCTTCGAGGCCGAGATCGGGCCATTCACCACGGTCCACACCGCATCGGTCCGAATTGTTGCGACCGATGAGCTGGGCAACTCTGGTGGCGCCACGATGCAGGTGCCCGTGGTTGCCTGCCCCTGATCGATCTTTACAAGACGCAGCCGACGCGCCATCGTTCCTGCGATGAAAGTCGTACTCGCCTACTCCGGTGGTCTCGACACGTCGGTGATCCTCGCGTGGCTGCGTGAGGAGTACGACGCAGAAGTCGTCGCCTACACGGCCGACGTCGGTCAGGGTGAGGAGGTCGAAGAAGCCCGGGTCAAGGCTCTCGAGACGGGGGCAGTCGAAGCCGTCGTGGGCGATCTCAAGGATGAGTTCGTCACCGATGCGGTCTTTCCGGCCTTGCGTGCCGCCGCGGTCTACGAGACCGAGTACCTCCTCGGGACGTCGCTGGCCCGACCCATCATCACCAAGGGGCTGGTCGAGACCGCCCGGGAGCACGACGCCGATGCCATCGCCCACGGCGCCACCGGGAAAGGCAACGACCAGGTCAGATTCGAGCTCTCCACCGCCGCGCTCGCTCCCGAGCTGAAGACCATCGCGCCATGGCGGGAGTGGAAGCTGGCAGGTCGTGCCGATCTCGTGGCGTATGCCGAGGCGAGAGGCATCCCGACGCCGGTGACCAAGGAGTCTCCCTACTCGATGGACGCCAACCTGTTTCACATCTCTTATGAGGGCGGCGTCCTCGAGGACCCGTGGTCAGCGCCGCCGAGGGGCATGTTCCGCATGACCGCCGACCCCCGGGAGGGCCCCGGCGAGCCGAGAGAGTTGGTCATCGGGCTCGAGTCCGGGAATCCCGTCAGCGTCGACGGTGAGCGCCTGGATCCCGTAGATCTGTTGACGCAGCTCAACGAGACTGCGGGCGCTCACGGCGTCGGCCGCATCGACATCGTGGAGAACCGGTTCGTGGGCATCAAGAGCAGGGGCGTATACGAGACTCCGGGAGGGACCGTCCTCCACGCCGCCCGCCGGGCCATCGAATCGATCGTCCTCGACCGTGAGGTCCTCCATCTTCGGAACGACCTGGCGCCGAAGTACGCCCGCATCGTCTACAACGGGTTCTGGTACTCGCCGGAGAGGCTCGCACTGCAATCCATGATGGACGAGATCCAGTCGGCGGTCACGGGTGAAGCCCGTCTCACTCTCTACAAAGGCTCGGTCGTGGTCACCGGGCGGCGATCGCCCAACAGCACATACAGCGAAGACATCGCCACCTTCGAGGCGGACGACGTCTACGACCAGAGCGACGCCAAGGGGTTCATCAACCTGAACGCCCTGCGTATCAGGGGTTTCGGCAACTCTTCATGACACTATGGGGTGGACGCTTCGGTGGGGAGATGTCCGATGTCACCCGCGAGTTCACCGGTGACACTTCCGATCGCCGACTCCTCGTCGTGGACGTCGAGGGCTCGATAGCGCACGTCACGATGCTCGGCGGGACCGGCATCATCGAGTCGGCCGAGGCAGAGACGCTCCTGCAGGGCCTGCGACAGATACTCGACGAAGCCGACTCGTTCGTGTTCGAGGAGAGCGACGAGGACGTCCATACGGCTGTGGAGCGACGTCTCGGCGAACTGGTCGGCGAGGTCGCCGGAAAGCTGCATACCGGGAGATCTCGCAATGACCAGGTGGCTCTCGACCTGAGGCTCTACCTGAGGAACGCGGCCGATGAGCGATCGCACGAGCTGCGACAGTGGATAGAGACTCTCGTGACCTTGGCCGAAGGAACGGCCGATGTGTTGGTCCCTACCTACACGCATCTTCAACAAGCGCAGGTGACTTCGTTTGGCAATCATCTCCTGGCATACGCCTGGATGGCGGCCCGCGACATCGGCCGATTCTCCGACTGCAGGCATAGGCTCGACGAGTCGCCATTGGGTGCAGGGGCATCGGCCGGCTCGACACTGCCGCTCGACCGGGAAATGGTGGCGGAGTCTCTGGGAATGCTCGGTCCGATCCCGAACACGCTCGATGCTGTCGGATCCCGGGACTTCGTGGCCGAGTACGTCTTCTGTTGCGTTCAGGCCATGGTGCATCTCTCTCGCCTCGCCGAGGAGCTCATCCTCTGGGCCAGTCGCGAGTTCGGATGGATGATGCCGGGGGACGCGGTCAGCACCGGATCCTCGGCGCTGCCCCACAAACGCAATCCGGACATCGCCGAGCTGGTTCGGGGTAGGGCCGCCGGCGTCGTCGGGGACATGCAGACGATCCTCACCCTGCAGAAGGCGTTGCCGCTGTCTTACAACCGCGACCTCCAGGAGGACAAGAGGGTGGTGTTCCACGCCGACGACGTTCTCAGCCGATCCCTGGTCGCAATGTCCGCGCTGCTAGAGGGCTCAGGGTTCACCTTCCCGACACCAGAATCGGAGACCGCTGCATTGCCGCTGGCCGAGACTCTGGTGACTCGCGGCGTGCCCTTCCGGGAGGCTCACCACGTGGTTGGCCGCCTGGTCCAGCGCATGGAGGCTGCAGCCAAGTCGCTCGGCGATGCCGACTACGACGACTTGCGAGCTATCGACGAGCGGTTCGAGACCGCCGATCTGGCGGCGCTGGAGATGAGAGCCGGGTCAATCGACGACCAGATCGCTGCGCTCAGGTCGATGGTGGGCGACTAGACCCACTCAGCGGAGCACGGCTCTCTATGACTGGTCCGGGCTGTCCGACCCGCCTGACTTCCCGTTCGAAGAGCCATTCGGCGAGGCGGGGCCGACCGTCCACGTGCCGTGGGAGCGGATCAGGTTGTTGATGTCTCCCGGGCCCAGCTTCTCCTTGGCCGCCTCGACCTGGGCGTTGACCGCGATGTCGTAGGCGTCGCGCTTGACGTTGCGGAAGACGCCGACAGGTGTCGGGCCATACGGTCCGTGGGAGAGGCGGCTCAAGGTGAAGGCGACCGAAGGGTCGGGTCGGGTCTCGTCGTGGACCAGGATGGCCTTGGGGTCGACGGAGGACGAGTCGACGACCTCGGCCTCGCCACCGCGCAGCACGACGGCTTTGGAGCCCTCGTCGAAGACGATGGGCTTTCCGTGCACGAGGTCGATACGGTTGTGCACTCGCTCTTCCTTCCCGGTCAGCTGGATGAAAGCCTTGTCGTTGAAGACGTTGCAGTTCTGGTAGACCTCGATGAACGCCGAGCCCTCGTGCTCGTATGCCTTCTGCAACATCTCCTGGGTGTGGTTGCGATCCATGTCGAGGGTGCGGGCCACGAAAGTGGCATCGGCGCCTAGGGCCAGCGACACCGGGTTGAACGGGAAGTCGACCGAGCCGAACGGCGACGACTTGGTCGCTTTGCCCACCTCCGATGTCGGTGAGTACTGACCCTTCGTCAGCCCGTAGATCTGGTTGTTGAACATGATGATCTTCAGGTTGACATTGCGCCGGAGGGCGTGGATGAGGTGGTTGCCACCGATGGAGAGTGCATCGCCGTCGCCGGTGATGACCCAGACCGACAGGTCGGGACGCGCCGTGGCCAGACCCGTGGCGATCGCCGGTGCCCGACCGTGGATCGAGTGCATCCCGTAGGTCTCGACGTAATACGGGAAGCGAGCGGCACATCCGATCCCCGAGATGAAGACGAACTCCTCTCGTGGTCGTCCCAGGCTGGCGAGGAACATCTGGACCGAAGCCAGGATCGTGTAGTCACCGCATCCGGGGCACCACCTGACCTCTTGATCGGTCTGAAAGTCTGCTCTTGTGTATGAGGGGGCGGTCATCAGACCATCTCCATGATCTTCTCGTTGATTTCGGTGACTTTGAATGGCTCGCCGGCCACCTTGTTGAGACCGGCGGCGTCGATGAGGAACTCTGCGCGTATCACCTTCAGCAGTTGGCCGGTGTTCATCTCAGGGATGAGGATCTTGTCGTATGAGCGCAGCACGTCGCCGAGGTTGTTGGGGAGTGGATTGAGGTGGCGAAGATGCGCCGTGGCCACCTTCTTGCCGTCCATTCGGGCGCGTCGCGCAGCAGCGCGGATCGTTCCGAAGGTCGAGCCCCAGCCCAGGACGAGGATCTCGGCGTCCCCATCCTCATCGCCGTCGACCTCCACGTCGGGAATGTCGTTGGCGATGTTGGCCACCTTCCAGGCCCTCGTGTCAGTCATCAGTTGGTGGTTGTTTGGATCGTAAGAGACGTTCCCACTGATCGACTCCTTCTCCAGACCGCCGATGCGGTGTTCCAAACCGGGGGTGCCGGGCACTGCCCACGGTCGAGCGAAGGTGTCGATGTTCCGCATGTAGGGCAGGAACGTGCCGTCCGGGCCGTTGGCTTTGGTGGCGAAGCGCACCTCTATTGGAGGGATCTCGTCCACGTTCGGGAGGAGCCACGGCTCGGAGCCGTTGGCGATCTGGTTGTCACTCAGCAGCATCACTGGTGTCATGTACTTGATGGCGAGCCGTGCGGCTTCGATGGCCATCTCGAAAGCATCTGATGGGGAGGCGATCGCCAACACGGGCAGTGGAGCCTCACCGTGCCTGCCGTAGAGTGAGAACAAGAGGTCGGACTGCTCCGGCTTGGTCGGCAGGCCGGTGGAAGGACCGCCACGCTGGACGTTGATCACGATCATGGGAAGCTCGAGCATGAAACAGAGCGAGATCCCCTCAGACTTGAGTGCGATACCCGGACCGGACGATCCGGTGACCGCGAGGTTCCCGGCGAAGGCGGCCCCGATGGCGCTGCCCACACCGGCTATCTCGTCTTCGGCCTGGAAGGTCCTCACGCCGAAGTTCTTGTGCCGGGACAACTCGTGGAGCACGTCGGAAGCGGGCGTGATCGGGTAAGTGCCATAGAAGAGCGGGAGGTTCGCCTTCTGAGAGGCGGCGATGAGGCCCCATGCCAGGGCGGTGTTGCCGTTGACATTGGTGTAGGTGCCCTCTTCGAGCGCCGCCGGCTTTACCGCGAAGGTGTTCTTGGTGGCCTCGGTGGCGACGCCGAACGTGTAGCCGGCCTGGAACGCCGCCTTGTTGGCGGCGGCGACCTCAGGCTTCTTGGCGAACTTCTTCTCTACCCACTCGATGGTCGGCTCGGTGGGACGGTGGAACAGCCAGGCCATCAGCCCGAGGGCGAAGAAGTTCTTGGAGCGAAGGACATTGCGCCCCGACACTCCAGTGTCCTTGACGGCCTCCTTCGTCAGCTCGTCCATCGGCGCCTGGATGACGCGATATCCGATGAGCGAGTCGTCCTCCAGCGGGTTGGAGTCGTACCCCGCCTTGGCCAAGTTGCGTTCGTCGAAGGCGTCGGTGTTGACGATGAGGGTCCCGCCCTGGCGGAGGTCTTTGAAGTTCTTCATCAGAGCCGCCGGGTTCATGGCGACCAGGCAGTCGGGTGCGTCGCCTGCGGTCAGGATGTCGAAGTCGGCGATCTGTACCTGGAAGCTCGAGACGCCGGGCAGCGTCCCTGCCGGGGCGCGGATCTCGGCCGGGAAGCTGGGAAGGGTCGCCAGGTCGTTGCCGAACAACGCCGAGGCGTCGGTGAAACGGTTACCGGCCAGTTGCATGCCGTCGCCCGAGTCGCCGGCGAAACGGATTACGAGTTGGTCGAGTTCTTCGGTGGGAGTGGTCGAGGGGTCTGCGGTGGCGATGTCATCAGCCACTTTGGGTCACTTCCTTGAGGGTGTGAAACGTAGCTCTGGCGCGCGGCCGGCGACGCCGGCTTCTGTCGGTGACGCTGACCGCCCGATTCATGTCTTGTATATCCAAGTCTATCCACCACCCGTGATAGGTGAATTCGGCGGAGCAGGTGTGAAACCGGTGATTCCGGCATCGTCCAGAGACCTTCCGAAACCGATCAAACCGGCCTCCGAGTGCAGGGGACCGATCACCTGAAGGGAGGCGGGAGGTGCTCCCGAGTTCACTATCGGCAGGGCAAGCGCCGGGTGAAGCGCGTGGTTGACCAGCGCAGTGAAGTACGAGATCACGGTGCGGTGGCTCTTCTCCCCGATGTTGTCCTCGCCGATGACTTTCCTTCGGGCGGCCGAAGCGGGTGTCACCAAGAAGTCGACCGTGGCGAAAGCATCTGCAAATCTCGATCGGATCATTTCCTGCCAGACGCGAGCTGCCTCGGCGGCCTCGGGCGTGACGCTCTCGGCGACTTCGATGCGTGACGCAACCGCACTGCCGTAGTTCTCGCCTCGCCGGCGGTACTCACGATGGGCGGCACTGACCTCGGGGCCGATGGCGTCGATCAGTTGGCGACTCGGTATGGCGTCGGGCATATCTATGGGATGTACCTCGTGGCCCAGATTCTCAAACGATGTGATGGTGGACTCGAAGGCGACGCGGACGTCGTCGTCGAGAGGCGCCTCCCCGTACCACGGCTCGGGTACCCCTATCCGAAGCTGGGTCGTTGGTGACTCCGGTGTGTCGTCTCCGGACATAGCACGGTAGGAGAGATCGATATTCTCCATCGAGTCTGCCAGGGGGCCCACCGTGTCGATGGACGGGACGAGTGGGAAGACCCCTTCGAGTGGGATCCGGCCATAGGTGACTTTGAGCCCGTAAATGCCGCAGAGCGCCGCCGGGACGCGCACCGATCCGCCGGTGTCGGTTCCGATGGCTATCGGTGTGATGCCTGCTGCCACGGCCGCCCCCGACCCGCCTGATGACCCACCGGCCGAGGTCGACAGGTCCCAAGGGTTTCGCACCGCGCCCCAGTGCTCGTTCTCCGAGTTGAATCCGAATGCCCATTCGTGGAGGTTGGTTCGCCCGATGATGACGGCACCGGCCTCCTCCAGCCGCGTCACACAGGGCGCCGAGGATGTCGCGAGCTTGGCAAAGAACGACGAACCGTTGGTGGTTACGCGTCCTTCGTGTTCGATGAGATCTTTGAGCGCAACCGGCGTTCCGGCCAGGGGCCCGACGTCCTCGCCGGCTTCGACCCGCCTGTCGAGCTGGCCCGCCCGTTCGAGTGCTCGTTCGTCGTCGATCGAGATGAAGGCGTTGATCGTGTCCTGGGTGGCATGAGCGAGTTCCAGCGCGTCTTCCACCCTCTCCACTGCACTGCCCGCAGACACAGCCTCAACCTAGCGAACGAATGCTGCCGACCGGCGTCTGTTTGCCCGGCTGGACCACTCGTTGCCCAGGGGAGTGGCGCTACTCCGTTATGGACAATCCGCGGGTCGATGGGACGATCGAGACCCATGATTGCCCGGGGGGCACGTTCATGATCTCACCAGACTCGGTTCGGAGGGTGAACCACTCGGTCTCGCTCTCACGTTCCCAGGTGCCTTCGGTGACCATGCCGTCGGCGAAGACGAACGCCTGCCCCTGGCCCGTCGTCCGCGAGCTGGGCAGCCCGGACCCCGATTGACCACCACTTGGCGTGGCAGTGTAAGGCTCGGCGTAGAGAGCCACCATCACCGGGACGCCGATGCGGCCCTCGGTTCCGTCCTCGTCGACGTACATGCTCTCCTCGCCGTAGGCGGTGCGAAGCCAGAGCCCCTGGGTCTCGTCCCAGTCCCAAAGGACGCGGTTGTCGGAATTGAACTGGATATTCACCTGTGAAGCCGGACGGTCGCCCTGAAGGGGACCGAAGTTCCACAGCGGGCCTTCCGGCGGGTTGTCCGGATAGCCGCGCTCGTCGGCGGTTTCCCGGAGCGCGAAGGTGTCGACGTAGAGGTTGTGCGGGGCCCGTCGCGACGAGACGCGGAACGTGCCGTTGGAGAGTTCCTTGATGAGGTTGATCCCCTTGCTGGTGATCAGGTTCTGCACCCAGGCCTGGGCACCGGAGATGGTGAAGGTGGGCTCGTTGAGGGCGGCGAGGATGGCGGCATCGGTTGGCCGTCCCGATCGGTTGGGGCCGAGGAAGTCGACGTCGCTCTCATGCCAGAGCGTGATGAAGCGGGTGATCCCCTCGACGTTGACCTCGATGACCATGTCGGCCTGGTCGATTCCTGACTGTGGGCTGGCCAGGGGGTGGTTGTCGATCTTGACCGCCAGCACCCGCCGGTCGAGCAGCGTCGGGTCTTCGACGGGGAGACCGTTCAGGAGCGACGGTGGGCCCTGGTCGACCGTCGTCGACGTGCTTGTCGAACTGGTGCTGGAGGTGGTGGAATAACTGGGGGTGGTGGGTTCTGAAGTGGTGGTCGACTCGGCAACTTCCTCGGCTGGGCTGCAAGCAGCTAGGAGGAGAGTGAGCGAGACCAACCCGGCAATTGCGGTCCGCATAGCTCGGCATGATACGAAGCGGCCGGAATCTATCTGGAATTAACGAAGCTCAGTTCGATCGCATCGACTGCAACCCGATTGCATCGGGCTCAGTTCGATCGCATCGACTGCAACCCGATTGCATCGGGCTCAGTCGGCCAGCACTCCGCCCGTCACCTCGAGATGCGGAAGTGCCGTTTCCGGCTGATCGACCGATATCGCCAACTCGATGCCGTCGGAATTCGCCCGCAGCACGTAGAGGGCGTCGATGTTGACCCCCGCGTCGGCGAGCATCCTCGTGATCCGAGCGAGCTCGCCCGGTCGGTGTGGTAGCTGAACTACGAGCACGGTGTGTTCCTCGTGCTGCAGAGCTGCCTCGTCGAGCACCCGACGCGTCGTCGGGGCGTCGCTGGTGATGAGCCTGACGGTGCCGTCACCATTGTGGCCGTAGGCGGTGAGCGCTTCGATGTTGACGCCGAAGGCGGCGAGGGCCTCGGTGAGAGCGGCCAACCGTCCAGGCTGGTTCTCCATGTCCACCACGAATTCAGTCATCACGATGACGACTCTACGCGTTCGGCTCCGGTTCGTGCACGAGAGTCGGGTCCGGCGGCTCGACACGGCCCCGTTCGGAGAGGTAGGAGTGCCAGATCAGACGTGCCGCGGCCGCCCTGATCGGACGCCACGGCTCGCCGATCATCTCGAGGTCTGCCTCGTCGGGCACTGTGCCCAGGCCGAGCGCCTCGGCCGAGCCGACCTGGAGGGCACGGTCGCCCACCGGCCACATGTCCGGTCTCCGGGATGCGGAAAGGAGATAAGCATCCGCGGTCCAGGGGCCGATGCCCTTGATGGAGAGAAGCTCGCGACGGGCGACACTCTCGGATTTGTCCTCGAGGGAGCTCAGGTCGAGCTCGCCTTCGATGATGCGGTGGGCGAGGTCGAGCAGGTAGCCCGATTTCTGCCGGGTCACCCCAATAGAGCGGAGACGATGCTCTCCGGCGTGTACGACGTTGGCAGGGGTCAACTGTCCGGTGAGCCGTTTGAGCCTGCCGTACATCGCAGCTCCCGACTCGAGTGAGACCTGTTGTTCCAATATCAGGAGCACCAGGGTCTCGAATCCCGGGCGCCGGTTCCAGAACTCGGGGATGCCCCAGCGGTCGACCAGGCGGGCCAGGTGCGGGTCCTCCGACACCAGGAGGTGGCAAGCCTGTCGAAAGAGGTCTTCGTCCAGGCGGTGGACGACGGGCCAGAGCGTCGACGTCGAAATCCGCCCCAAGTCATCTGAGTCGTG
>Ga0299913_10005663_pt1 | contig 10710 bp, 10 predicted proteins | sample RVTome_9_FD_201360 | JGI IMG/M metagenome (GOLD analysis project Ga0299913, IMG submission 201360) | Soil microbial communities from uranium-contaminated site in the Upper Colorado River Basin, Wyoming, United States - RVT155D38 (version 2) ... | reverse complement strand
GCGGTACATGCTGCTGCGCGCCTGCGGCCTCGACCCCGAGGTCTGGCATGACCGCGACGAGCCCTCGATCGCCCGGCTGCGCGATATGAAGCAGCTTCGCAAGCCGGCCGAGGAGCTGATGCGGCTCGGCATCGAGGACGATACCCTCCACGCCTATCGCCGCGTCTTCGACGAGCTCAAGGGCAAGGACAAGCAGTTCGCCGGCTTCTCGAGCTTCGACGAGTTCGCCATCAGCGAGCAGGGCCAGCTCATGCTGCGCTATGCATCCCTCTCGCTGGACGAGCCGCTCGCCACCGACGACGAGGGCGAGGATTGGGCGCTACACGAGACGCTCGCCGATCCCGAGGCCGAGGACGTGGAGGAGTCGGTGACCCGCAAGCTCGCCGCCGGCCAGTGGGCGCAGCTGCTGATCGACGAGCAGCCGGAGCTGTTCGACGCGCTGATGCGCTATTTCTTCCTCGAGGTGATCGGCGAGGGGCGGCCGATCCATGGCGGTCCCGGCGATCCCGGGGTGCTGCGCGATCACGAGTTTCGGGCGCTGGTCGAATCCTATCCCGAACTGACCATTCTGGATGAGGGAGAGCTGGCCGAGCAGCTCTGCCAGCGGGCCGAAGCGATCATCAAGCGAGGCCTCAAGCGGCAGGGATGAGAGGCTCATCGAGCCAGCCTATGTCCGAGGAGAGTTTTTCGATGACCGACCACAAGCTGTCCCAAGCCGAGGTTCTGGCGCTGTGGCTCGAAGCCGAGCGCCGCCTGCGGCTGGTCGACCGGGAGCCGCCGCTCACCATGGCCAAGGTCGACGGTCTGCGCCAGCTGCTCGGCGAGCGCCGGGCCGACGAGTCCCTGGCCGACTGGCTGCTGCGCGCCCGCAACGAGGCGCGCGAGGAGCGGCCATCGGCGCAGATCATCCCGTTCAGCCCGCGGCGCCAGCGCTTCGTGCCGGTCGCCGAGATCACCCGACTTGCGGCGGACAGCGCCGGCGGCGAGATCGGCCTGCCGGTGCGCGAGCTCGAGACGGCCGACGGCCGCTTTCGCCTCGCGGTCACCGCCGAGGGCGATCAGCTCCTGATCAAGCTGCAGGCGCTCGGCAACGCCGCCGACGAGTTCGCCGGCCGGTCGATCGGGCTGGCGAGCGCCGGGGCCGGCGCAGAGCCGGTCGCGGTGCTGCAGCTCGACGGCGATGGCGACGGTCAGGCGCGCCTGCCCGACTCGCCCGAGCTGCGCCGCGCCCTGCTTCGGCCGGTGATCGGGCTGGTCGAGGATCTCTGAGCCCGGCGCCGTGATGCACAGGCGTGAGACAGGTCGATGTCCAGTCGTCGCACCGTCCACATCCCGATCGTCCAGCCGGGCAGGCAGCTCGCCGCGCGCGATGGCGGCGAGGACCGACTGATCGAGGTCTACACCCAGCACTACGCCTTCGACCCGCTGACCAAGCAGGAGGAGGCCGCGACCCGCGAGGTCGACGCCAGGGCGCGCGACAAAGACTGGGACCGGGTGGCGGCACCGCTGCGCAAGGTCGGCCTCTACCAGGCGGGCTGCGCGGCCGCCAGCGCGGTCAGAAAGCTCGGCATCCGCCAGCCGCTGACCGCCATGTACCAGCGCATCTCCCGGCTCGCCTGGATCGAGGGCCAGCGGCTGCAGGCCGCCGGCGCCCGCGGCCCAAGCGAGGGCCAGAGCGCCGAGCTCGGTCTCGCGCTGGTTCTGCTGATGTGCGCGAGCGGCAGCCGGGAGCGCCAGATCATCGCCACCGGTGCGCTCGGCAGCCAGCCGCAGGGCGTCGTCGAGGACGACGTCGAGGTGCTGCCGGTCGGCAGCCTGCCCGCGAAGCTGCGCCTGGTGCTGACGCTGGCCCGCCACGGCGCCCTGCCCAGACTCGGAGCGGGCGGCGAGCTTCTGTTCTTCACCCCGCGGCGCTTCGAGCGGGACGGGCTGTGGGCCGAGGTGGATTCGCTGCCCGAGGTGGCGGCACTCCACGATCTCGGCGTGCGCGTGGTGCCGGTCGAGCGGCTGAGCCAGGCGGCCACGGAGCTGAAGGCGCTGCGCGCCCGGCACCTGGTGCACGACCACATGGCGCAGGCCCTGGTGGCCGCGCTTCTGCTCGCGGTCGCGTTGGGCTACATCTGGTCCGCGGCCCAGCAAGGACGGATCCCGATCGTCTTTCTGCCGGGCGGAGGCGCGGCGCTCGATGCCGAGCCCTACCAGGCGTGCTTCACCAGTGATGGCAGCTTCTATCCAATCCCTCTGGAGCGCGACGGCATCGTCCGTCTCGTCCCGGTCGGCGAGACGCTCGGCTGGACGGTGCAGGTCGGCAAGCCCGCGCAACGGCGCCTCGGCCTCGCCGCCTGGTTTGCGCCGGATCAGTATCATGTTGCGCAGGTCATGCTCTCGGAGCATTCCCGGGCCAAGGTCATGATACCCGAGCTGACTGGCACTGGTGTGGTGACGGTTCCGCCGGGCGGAGTTTGGGAGTGGGCCTGGCAGCTCAACGACAGACCAGAGACCAACGGCCTCGTGCTGCTGGCCAGGGGCGACCCGTTCGACGCCGACGCGCTGCGCGAGGCGATCCTGGAAAAGTTTCCGCCGGCCTCGGGCGATGATGGCGAGGCCGGCCTGGACGTGAGCGCCGCCGCGAACTTCGTCGCCAGCCAGGCGCCCGGCGCCGCCACATTCATCATGCGAACCGTAGAGGGGTCCTTGCGATGCAACGAGTGAGCCTCACCACCGCCGCGTCACCACCGCGCCGGCGCCGCATGCCAAGATTCGCCGCCGCGCTGCTCACGGCCACGGTGCTGAGCGCGAGCGCCGCCACGCCGGGCGCGGCCGAGTGCCCGTGGCTCGTGCAGCCGTTCGTGGAAGGGCCGACCTACGCCGCGCAGCCAACGGCGTACGACATCCTGTTCGAGGGGCTCGATCCGCGCGCCAAGGTGTTCTACGGCTTCACCGTGGCATCCGACACCCTCGCCTGGCAGCTGGCCAAGGCCGCGACCCTGCCGGAGATGGAGCGCGATGCGCGCCGTCTGGAGCCGATCTCTCTGTCCAACGGCGCGATGGCCTACGAGCTGGCGCCCGACTCGGTCGAGCCGCACACCATCTATCTCGTCACCGCGAATACGGTGATCGACGAGCTGGAGCGGGTCGATGCCCGGATCGATCCCGGTCGCACGGTGGCCATCAGTCAGCTCCTGCCCAAGACGCGAGGCGCCACAGATCTCAGCGGTCCGCTGCCCCGGCGCAGCCTGCCCGGTTTCGAGATCATCAGCGCCACCCCCGAGACCACCGGCCGCGGGATCGATCGGATGCGCGCCGAAATGCCGAGCGTGCAGATCTGCGCCTATCAGGTGGCGATGCGCTGATCGCGCTTCCGCACAACGAAAGCACAAAGGCCATGCGCCTGCCTCGCCACCCCTCCGACGGTCGGCGCAGGTCCCAGGAACATCGGGGCGACCCCCCGAGCGTAGCGGCCGCGCATCGGCCTCAGAGATTGAGCTGGTAGCTCGCCGGTACCCAGCGGTACCCCTCGCCTGAGTTTTCGACGTAGCCGACCGCCGGGAACGGCATGTGGTAGCCGGTCACCGGTATGCGCTCCGCCGCCGCCATGTCGAACACGCGCTTGCGCGTGGCGGCCGCCGCTTCCTTGTCCATGTCGAAGCGGACGTGCCAGTCCGGGCGTTGCACCGACATCACGTAGTGGTTGGCGGTGTCGGCCCAGATCAGGAGCCTCCGGCCGTCGCTCTCCACGTGGTAGACCATGTGGCCGGGGGTATGGCCGAAAGCCTGCAGGCCGCGGATGCCCGGGGCCACCTCGCCCTCCTCCTTGATAAAGGTCGTCTTCTCGGCCAGCGGGACCACGTTCGCCTGGACCAGCTTGCCGCCGGCTTCGGTCGGCCCCGACAGACGGTCCTCGTTGGACCAGAAGTCGTACTCGATCTCGCCGGTGGCGTAGCGGGCGTTCGGGTAGGTGGCCGCGCCGTCGGTCGCGAGCCCGCCGATGTGGTCGCCGTGCATGTGGGTGATCACCACCACGTCGATCTGATCGGGCGTGTAGCCGGCCGCCTGCAGCGCCTCCACCAGCCGGGCGGCGCCAGCCTCGCGGCGCGCGGGCGGGTTGCCGGCATCGAACAGGACCAACTCCGAGCCGGTATTGACCAGCACGGGCGTGAAGCCGTTCACGAACTGCGCGGTCGGCAGGTGATTGGCTTGCAGAAGCTCGGCCGCGGCTTCGGCCGTCTGATCCTGGCCGAAGATCGGATGCGGCCCCTCGGCCTGGATGGTGCCGTCGAGCAGGGTCGTGACCTCGAAGCCGCCGAGCTTAAAGCGGTAGAAGGTCGGGCCGGCCGGGCCCATCATGGGCGCAGCGGCGCGGGCGGGGCCGATGCCGGCGGCGAGCGCCAGCGGGGCGAGGGCGGCGCCGCCGACCGCAGCCAGCGCGGTGCGACGGCCCATCGTCGTATTGATCGCCATGCCTGAAGTCTCCCTAGGTCGAGCCGGGTTCATTGCCTTCCACCAACTTAGACGCCATGGCGCGGCCGATCCAAACCGCCCGGGCGTAAAGCTCACGCGATTGTGTACAAGGCCAAGGACCCTCGGAAGACCTCAGCCGGCCTCGCCCGGCCGGTAGGTGCCGAAATGCCAGAGATGGCCCTCGGGATCGCGGGCCGAATATTCGCGCGAGCCGTAGTCGGTGTCCTGAAGGTCGCGCACGATCTCGGCTCCGGCCGCCTTGGCGCGCCGGTGATGCGCGTCGGCATCCTCGACGACGGCGTAGACGCTCTGGGTCACCGGCCCGCCCTTTTGCGGCGGCTGCCAGTTGAAGCCGTCGTCCCGGACCGAGCCGAGCATGATGACTCCTCTGCCCAGCCTCAGCTCGGCATGGGCGATGCCGCCATCCGGCCCGGGCACAACGAGATGCGTCTCGAAGCCGAACGCCCTTCCGAGCCATTCGATGGCGGCCGGAGCGTCGCGGTAGCGCAGGCATGGGACGACGTTCGTCATGGTACCTTGAGGCATGGTGGGCTCCTTCGTGCAGGTTCGCGCCCGCGCGACAGCACTAGGCTTCCGCTGCGGCGCCACTTTCTCATGCTCTGCCGGACCGGGCGGAAGTCGTAGGTGGGGTGAAACCGGGTCTCGAACGCGCCCAGGCGCATCGCTCGATCGCGAGGTTGACCTCGCGCAGCTTGTCGGTCACCACTCGGCCGGTGCCCATCATCACGTACCACGAGACGACCTCGACGCCCTCGGGCGGGAAATCGCGCCAGACGCCCGTCTGGTCCAGCTTCTCGTTGATCTCGGCGAGATTCATGCTCTGTCGGTGCTTGAGGAAGATTGTGAGCAGCGCCCCGCCCTGTCCGGCTTCGCTCATGACGGGTCCTCTCGATCCTTGCGTCGGGCTCAGCCGGCGCTCGGCCCGTGACGCCGGGTCCACTCGGCGAGCGAGGTGAGAAGCTTGCCGATCATCTCACGCGTCTTCTCGTCGGTCAGCCGCCCCTGCTCGTCAAACTTCTGTCCTGCCTGGCCGATCATCACGCTCGGCCGGTTCATCACCAGTGCGTTCAGAACCGACAGGCAGCGGCGCAGGTCATACTGGGCGACCGCCGTGCCGATCATGCCCGGGCTGACCCCGAAAATGGCGGTTGGCTTGCCGTCGAAGGGCTGGTCGGGCGGGCGCGAGGCCCAGTCGATGGCGTTCTTGAGCACCCCCGGGATCGACCGGTTGTACTCCGGCGTGACGATCAACAGCGCGCCCGCGGCCCGGATTTTCTCCCGAAGCTCCTGCTCGGGGGGCGGGAATCCCCTTTCTTTGACGTCCTCGTTGTACGGTTGGATCGGCGCGAGATCGAAGGTCTCGATAGTCAGGCCGGCAGGCGCCAGCTCGACCGCCGCCCTGAGCGCCGCCCGATTGTACGAGCCTTGACGCAGGCTGCCGGCGAGGCCGAGCACTCTCGTTCCGGTCTGGTAGGTCACGGCGGTTTGCTCCCGAGATCGCGGATCCACGGCAGATAGCAGCCGGTCGCCGAGCTTGGCGCAAGTCTTATCCCTTTGTTAACCATCCTGGGCATAGTTAGCTCAACAGGATGCGGCTTGGAGCTGGCGGGAGCATGGCGGGCGGCGATCCCGGATCGGGCGAGCGTGTTCTGGAGGCGCCCTTCGCGGCGGCGCATCAGGGCGCCACGCTGGCGCTGTTCGGCGCGACGCTGCTGCTCGGCGCCTTCCTGTTGTTCTGGGTGCAACCGCTGTTCACCCGGATGGTACTGCCGATGCTCGGCGGCTCGCCGGCGGTGTGGAACACCGCCATGGTGTTCTTCCAGGGCGCGCTCCTGGCTGGCTACGCCTACGCCCATGCGATCGGCCGCTGGCTCGAGCCGCGCCGGCAGATGCTCGTGCATCTGGCGCTCCTGGCGGCCGCCTCGCTGACCTTGCCGATCGCCGTCGGCGAGGGCTGGGTGCCGCCGACCGAGGGCTGGCCCGTGCTGTGGCTGATCGCGCTCCTCGGCTGGTCCGTCGGCGTACCGTTCATCGCCGTCTCGGCGACCGCGCCCCTGCTGCAGAGGTGGTTCGCGACGAGCGGTCATCCGGCCGGCGGCGACCCCTACTTTCTCTATGGCGCCAGCAATACCGGCAGCATCCTCGCGCTGCTCGGCTACCCGTTCCTGCTCGAGCCCGCGCGCACCCTGGACGAGCAGAGCCGGCTGTGGGCGCTCGGCTTCGGCGCGCTAGCGCTCCTGGTCGTCGCCTGCGGTCTGACCGCCCGGCGGGCGACGGCCCCCGACGCCACCGCGGCCTCCGAGGGAAGCGTCGGCCTCGGCTGGCGATGCCGGCTGCGCTGGCTGGTCCTCGCGCTGGTGCCGTCCGCCCTGCTGCTCGCCGTCACGGCCCACATCTCGACCGATCTCGCCGCGGTGCCGCTGCTCTGGGTGGTCCCGCTCAACCTCTATCTGCTCACCTTCGTCATCGTGTTCGCCCGGCGCCCGGCACTGCGCCACGCCTGGATGGTGCGGGCGCAGCCATTCCTGATCATCCCGCTCGCGCTGCTGTTCACCTGGAACAGCGTCTTTTGGATCAGCGTGCCTCTGCATCTCGCAACATTCTTCGTGAGCGCCATGGTCTGCCATGGCGAGCTGGCGCGGCTGCGGCCGGTGCCTGAGCGCCTGACCGAGTTCTATCTCTGGATGGCGCTCGGAGGCATGCTGGGCGGGCTGCTGGCGGCGGTGCTGGCGCCGCTCCTGTTCGATTCGGTGCTGGAGTACCCGCTCGCGATTGCCGCCGCCTGCCTGCTGCGCCCGGCGGCGGAGGGCCGGTCCCGGCGGTTGCTCGATCCGGTCCTGCCGATCGCGGTGATGCTCCTGATCCTACTCTGGGGTTATCGGCGTGCGCTCGGCCTGCCGGAGATCGGCGGCGCAGCCATGCTGCTAGTGATGGTCCCTGCGGCACTCCTGTTGTACGCGACTGCGTCGCGACCGCTGCGCTTCGGCCTCGGGATCGCTGGCGCGCTCGCCGCGGTCCTGCTGAGCGCCGGCCAGCACGAGGTGCTGAGCCGGGATCGCAGCTTCTTCGGCATCTATACGGTCAAGCACGATCCGGCCGGCTACCACGTCCTGGTACACGGTACCACGGTGCACGGCGCCCAGGCGGTCGAGCGCCACAATCGCCGCGCCCCGCTGACCTACTTTCACCGGGCCGGGCCGCTCGGCCAGATGCTCGCGGCCCTCGACGAGGGGCGGATCCGCACCGTTGGCGCGGTCGGCCTCGGTGCCGGCACCGTCGCCTGCTACCGGCGGCCCGGCCAGCGCTGGATCTTCTTCGAAATCGACCCGCTGGTCGAGCGGATCGCCCGAGACACTCGCCTGTTTCATTATCTCGCCGACTGCGCGCCCGACGCCGAGGTGGTCCTGGGCGATGCTCGCATCGGCCTCCAGGGAATGCCGGCCGCCCGGTTCGACCTTTTGATCCTCGACGCGTTCAGCTCGGATGCCATCCCGATCCACCTTCTGACCCGCGAGGCCCTGCGGCTCTATCTCGACCGGCTGAGCGAGCGCGGGGTGATCGCCTTGCACGTCTCGAACCGCAATCTCGACCTCGCGCCGATCGTCGCCGACCTGGCGGCAGATGCCGGCGTGGTCGCCCTGGTGCAGACCCATAGCCCGCCGGCCGAGTCGCAGCGGGCCTATCGCAACACCGCCACCTGGGTGGCGATCGCGCGGCGCCCGGAGGATCTCGGCGACCTCGCTGCGGATTCGCGCTGGCGCCGGCTCGAGGCGGGCCCCGACGCGCGTCCCTGGCGCGACGACTTCGCCGACATCGTGAGCGCTCTGCGCTGGCGCTGGCCGTTCTAAACCGATCCCCGATGTGACAGTGGGGATGTCGAGCCTCGCTGCGCTCGGGCCGATCTGCTCCTGCGCGAGGCTCGGCGAGGATCGGTAGGCAGATGGGTCCGAGAGGACGACGCCCGAGGGCAGCGCTGGAGTGGCCCGGAGCAGCACGCCCGCAGCGATGGCGTGGTGCCGCGACCGGTAGCCCCGCGATGCGGCCCGCCGGCGGTCTTGCGCAGCGCCCATGGATGCGGCTAAAGCCGAGCGAGCAGGGCCACATCGCGAAAAGCCCATCCGCATGGCGCTCGGCTCGACCCGCCGCCGCTTTCTCGGCCATCTGACCGGCGGCGCCGCGCTCGCCGGCTTCAGGGTCGGCCCTGCAGCCCGGCCGGGCGCCGCCGCGGACTCGATCTATCAGCGCCTCTGGGATGCCGACCAGGAGCAGCGCGGAATCCCCGCGCTCGCGGCCGCCAGCCGGGGCGATTTGCGGCGCGGCTACGTCCGAATCGATGAGCGCGCCGGCGATGATCCCGAGCATCGCCTGTTCGTCGAGGTCGTCATCCCGGAGGACAAGCGGCTCACCTACGATCTGTGCCAGCGGCTGCTCGACAACTACCGCCTCGACCAGACAAAGCCCGAGGATACTACCGCCGAGGAAGCGCGCGAGATCCTGGCGCTGCTCGACGCGGTCACCGACAGCGCCCCCATAGCAGCGGCGCGCGCCCATCTCCACGAGGCGTACGGCGTCGACGAGTCGCGCGACGGCATTCAGGCGCTGCTGTTCGATCTCTGGTTCCGGCCGTTCGACGAAGGCCGCAGCCGCGATCTGTCCGGCTTCGAGCACGTCATGGTCGGCGAGCAGCGGCAGAGCGCCGTCAACGGCTATCATTTCTGGTACAAGTACTATCTCGACGACTGGGGCCTTCTGGGCCGGCCCGACTCGATCGACTTCGACGGGCTGCGCTACGATGGACCGAATCGGCGGCCCGGCCGACTGACGGCGTTCGGAACCGAGGTGCCGGAGGTCGTCACGCTCGCCTTTCACTGGCATGCCGAGGACGACGGCGTCCGACGGCCCCTCTACAAGCCGATCGGCGGCTTCTGGGTCGGCTGCAGCGTCGAGGGGCTGATGGCGCTCGGCCTGGTCCGGTTCTTCGCCCGCGGGCACGTCGAAGCGACGATCAACCGCGGCCGCTATCTGGTCGACCTGCACCGCAGTCCCGACGGCCGGAGCGTCCGCACCTTCTTTCCCCGTTTCCTGGGGCTGGTCTGACCTCGGGGCGGGACCTGCGCACGGCAGGCTTGTCGCGACGGCTGTAGCTGGTTACCGTCGGCGCGAACGCGGCGAGCGGCACCATGCGGTGCCGAGGAACGTCCGCGGGGCGGGACCGAGGGGCGGGGTGGCCCGAAGGAGGCTCGGGGTCACGACCATGAAAACGATCCTGGTTCACGTCGACGAGCACGATGCTCTGGAATCGGTGCTGGCCTGCACGCTGCTCGCGGCCCGGCGCTTCGATGCGCATATTGACGGGCTGCACATCCGGCCCGGTGTGCCGCGCATGGTGCCGGTCGCGCCCGAGGGCGCCTTCATCCCGGCGAGCGAGCTGGTCCAGGACCTGGAGCGCGCCGACCGCGAGCGCGCCCGTCGGCTGCGGCAGCACTTCGAAGGATTCATGCGCGACAACGAGATCCCGCAGAGCCGGAGCGTCCTGGCTGGCGACCACATGTCCGCCGACTGGCAGGAGAAGGTCTCGGCGGGCGGCGAGGCGCTCGGCAGCGCCGGGCGGGTGTACGATCTGATCGTGGTCGGTCGCCCCGGCGAGGGCACGAGCGCGCCGTCGATGGCCGCCCTGGAGGCGGCCCTGTTCGAGAGCGGCCGGCCGATCCTGATCGCGCCGCCGCGCGCGCCGACGAGCCTCGGCGACAACGTGGTCATCGCCTGGAACGGGAGCACCGAGACCGCGCGCACGATCGCCATGGCCATGCCGTTCCTGGTCAAGGCCCAGCAGGTCCTGGTGCTGAGCGTCGAGGAGGGCATGGTACCGGGGCCGAGCGGGGTGGAGGTGGTGCAGAACCTGATCCGCAACGGCGTGGCGGCCAAGAAGAAGCACATCCAGGCGAGCGGGCGGCCGCCCGGCCGGGCGATGCTCGACGAGGCCGCCGCTGCCGGGGCCGACCTGCTGGTGAAGGGCGCCTATACCCACAGCCGCCTGCGGCAAATGATCTTCGGCGGCGCGACCAGCCACATCCTGGCGCACGCCGAGCTGCCGGTGATCATGGCGCACTGAAGGGCGCCTGAGCCCTTCCGTGCTCCCTGCGAGAAGGACTTGCTCACCTAGCCTCAAGGCGCACCGGACCAGCTCCACACCCATCCCTCTCCGGGCCGAATGGTACGCATCGGCCT
>Ga0299913_10005662_pt1 | contig 10710 bp, 10 predicted proteins | sample RVTome_9_FD_201360 | JGI IMG/M metagenome (GOLD analysis project Ga0299913, IMG submission 201360) | Soil microbial communities from uranium-contaminated site in the Upper Colorado River Basin, Wyoming, United States - RVT155D38 (version 2) ... | reverse complement strand
TCCGGCCCCTGCGAGATCGAGTCCAGCGATTCGTCGACCACCGCTTCTACCGAAGCAAGTACAACGCGGTCTCGACGCTGACGACCTTCGGGTCGAGCTTGCGCAACCAAGTCGAGCTCGAGGCGCTTCGCCGCGACCTACTGGACGTGGTGGGACAAACGGTGCAGCCTGCCCACGCGTCCCTGTGGCTCAAGGCGGGCACCGAGTGACCCCTTTCGTAACGATTCGTGGACGCCGTCTAGATACAAGGAGAGCATGATGACCGCAGAGCGCCAGGAGAGGCGCATCAGGCTCCTGGGCCGTCGCCGGGCCAGGATCAAGGACCGCTCGGCCGAACGCACCACCGAGGTGATGGAGACCGCCCCGGTCGACATCGCCCCCAACGACCCCATCCTGGGCTATTTCCAGAGCGCACAAGGGGTCGTCGACCTGGAGGGGCTCGATATGGATTCCCCCGGCCTCACCGCGCTCCGCGAGGCTGGGGTCAAGCTCGTGGTCCCCCTGGTCAGCCAGGGCGAGCTGATCGGGCTTCTGAACCTCGGGCCCAGGCTCTCCGAGCAGGAGTACTCCGCCGACGACCGCAAGCTCCTCAGCGATCTGGCGGGCCAGGTCGCGCCGGCGCTACGACTCGGTCAGCTCGTTCGCGAGCAAGAGGTCGAGGCTCGGTCGCTCGAGCGCATCGAGCAGGAGCTCAAGGTCGCGCAGCTGATCCAACAGCAGTTCCTGCCGAACCAGCTCCCCGAGCTTGGCGGCTGGCAGGTAGCCGCCTTCTACCGTCCTGCACGCGAGGTCGGCGGTGACTTCTACGACTTCATCGAACTTCCCGGCGGCAAGGTCGGAGTCGTGATCGGCGACGTCACCGACAAGGGCGTTCCCGCTGCACTCGTCATGGCGAGCACGAGAAGCGTCCTCCGAAGCGATGCGACGCGGCTGAATTCCCCCGGCGCCGTGCTCGAACGCGTCAACGAGTTGCTCGTGCCCGACATCCCCGCACAGATGTTCGTCACCTGCCTATACGGGATCCTCGATCCGCAGACGGGTTCGTTCATCTTCGCCAACGCGGGACACAACCTTCCTTACGTCGGCAACGGCGAAGGGGTACGTGAGCTCCGAGCGACCGGCATGCCGCTCGGGCTCCTCCCCGGATCGAAGTACGAAGAGCAAACGGCCACTCTCGCTGCGGGCGAGAGCATCCTGCTGCACTCGGATGGGATCGCAGAGGCGCACAACACCCAGCGCGAGATGTTCAGCTTCGAGCGTCTCGCCGAGATCGTGGGCCGCGCTCGCCGTGGTGACGAATTGATCGACGCGGTGATGTTGGAGCACGATCACTTCATCGCCGGAGGCGAAGGCCAAGAAGACGACATCACCTTGGTCGCACTCACACGGACCGGCATCACGGGGATGGGTAACGAGACCCTCGTCTTGTCCGAGTTCACGGTGCCGAGCGACGAGGGCAACGAGCGGATGGTCATCGACCACGTCGCAGAGGTCGTGGCCAATCTCGGCATGGACCAGGCCAAGGTCGACAAGCTCAAGACGGCAGTGGCAGAGACGACGATGAACGCGATCGAGCACGGCAACGGTGGGCGGTCGGACGTTCCCGTCCGAGTTCGGATCACGAGCGCAACCGATGCCCTTCGGATCGCCATCACCGACGAAGGCGGGGACCAAGCCCGCACGGAGGCCGAGGTTCCCGACATCGAGGCGAAGCTCTCGGGCGAGCAGACGCCGCGGGGCTGGGGTCTCTTCCTGATCAAGAACATGGTTGACGAGATGAACGAGTCGACCAACGGACAGCTCCACACCGTGGAACTGGTGATGCATCTGGAAGGAGCAACCGATGGCAGGTGAGGCGCGGGCCAACGGAGGCACGATCGCCTTGAGCGGGGACATCGACAGGTCCGCAGAAGGCGTCGTGACGGCGGCTTACGACGAGGTGCTTCGTGGCGGTGCGGGCGACCTTTCCCTGGACTTCACGGACGTGGCCTACATCAACAGCACCGGCATCGCAGTGATCGTGGGGATCCTCGCCCGAGCGCGACGCGACGGGATGAGTGTCGGTGCCTTCGGTCTCAGCGATCACTACAAGCACGTCTTTGAGATCACGAGACTCTCGGACTTCATGACGATCCACGAGAACGGCGGACCGACAAAGGAGGGGATGGAATGAGTGGGCAGACGTTGACCATGGACGTCAGGCGGAGTGGCGCTGCAGGGATCATCGACATCAAGGGCGACGTGACCGCATCGTCGGAGCAGACCCTGATGGAGGCTTACACCGAGGCTTCGAACGAGGGCGCCAAGACGATCGTTCTGAACTTCGAAGGTCTCGACTACATGAACAGTAGTGGGATAGGGCTGCTGGTCACGCTGCTCGTTCGTGCGCAGCGTCAGGGGCAGCAGGTCTCCGCGTTCGGCCTCACCAACCACTACCGGCAGATCTTCGAGCTGACTCGCTTGGACGACGCCATAACGATCCACGACAACGAGGAGAGCGCGCTGGCTTAGCCGGCGCGAGAAGGAGGAGGCGACCATGAGCCGAGACCCGAGCAACTGGGCGACGAAGGGCACCGACCTTCAGGTCGGTGACATACCCAAAGGCGCTATCAACCTGAACGTGCAGGGGCGCAGCGTGAACAGCCCCATCCAGGGGTTCGGCAAGATGTGGCAGAAGACGTACAGAGTCAATCTCGGCGAGAACGTGGACGCGGCTGAGGTCATCAAGACCTGGAAGGAGAAGTTCCCGACCTTCTGGCCGAAGGGACAGAACTTCTACGGTCCGATCACCGGGATCGCTCCAGGTGAGGTTGCGCTCCTCAACCTCGCGATGCCGGGCGGGGTCAAGCTCTCCACCGGCGTCCTCGTTCTCTACGCGGACGAGGAGTCGTTCACCCTGATGACTCCGCAAGGTCACATGTTCGCCGGCTGGATCACCTTCAGCTCTTACCCATCGTCTGAAGGAGTGATCGCGCAGACGCAGGTCTTGATCCGTGCAAGCGATCCGCTCTACGAGGTCGCCTTCGCGCTCGGCGGTCAGAGGAAAGAGGACAGGTTCTGGGACGCCACGCTGAAGTCACTGGCCGCTCACTTCGGAGTCGCCGACCCAAAGGTGGAAGTGACGGCCGTATGCGTAGACAAGAAGCGGCAGTGGAAGCGGGCCGGCAACATCAAGCAGAACGCGGCCATCCGCTCCGGCATGTACGCGGTCGGGATCGGCCGTCGCAAGGCGAAGGCCGCCGCGACCGCCGCTGCCGCCACCTCTGCAGCCGCCAGCGTCGCCGAACACAGCGAGTAGCCGAGCACCAAGGGGTTATATAGAGGCCATGTCTGCCTCGGCCCCCGACGCCGTGGTCGTGGGCTCCGGGCCGAATGGACTCGCGGCTGCGATCGAACTCGCCCGAGCGGGGCGCTCGGTCGTCGTGTACGAGGCCGCCACCGAGATCGGTGGTGGCACTCGCACGGACGAGCTCACCGAGCCCGGCTTCCTGCACGACGTCTGCTCGACCGTTCATCCCTTGTTGCTTGCGTCTCCCTTCTTCCAGTCCCTTCCGCTCGACGAGCTCGGCGTCGAGCTTGCGCATCCTGAGGTCCAGTTCGCGCACCCTCTCGACGATGGAACCGCGGTCGAGGTCCACCGCTCCGTGGAACGGACCGCAGCCGCCTTCGGCCGGGACTCGCGGGCCTACATCAGATTGATGCGCCCGCTGGTCGACCGGGTCGGCGATCTGATGGAGGCAACGCTCGGACCCTTCCAGCTCCCGAAGCACCCGCTCTTGATGGCTCGTTTCGGCCTGAACGCGATCCGCTCTGCCGAAGGCCTCGCGAAGCGCTTCCATACGACCCAGCCGCGCTCGTTGATCGCGGGGGCCGCGGCGCACTCGATGCTCCCACTGGATCGCTCGCCTACCGCGGGCGTGGCCATGGTGCTCGTCCTGCTCGCCCATACCGTGGGATGGCCAATGGTGCGCGGGGGCTCGGGGAGGATCGCGGAAGGGATGGCCTCCTATCTCACGAGCCTGGGCGGCCAGATCGTGACCGACACTCCGATCGCGGCCCTGGAGGAACTCCCCGAAGCGCGCGCCGTCCTCTTCGACCTCACGCCCAAGCAGATCGTCGAGATAGCCGGGCGACGGCTCCCCGCGCGTTATGTGAAAGCGCTCCGGCGTTATCGGTATGGGGCCGGTGTGTTCAAGATCGACTGGGCCCTCAACGAGCCCGTCCCCTGGCGGGCGGAGGCATGCCGGCGCGCGGGGACCGTTCACATCGGAGGCACGCTCGAGGAGATCACCGCGGCCGAGGCCACGATGGGGCGGGGTGAACACGCTCCGGCCCCCTACGTACTGCTGGCGCAACAGTCGGTCGCGGACCCGAGCCGTGCCCCCGAAGGAAAGCAGACCTTGTGGGCGTACTGCCACGTCCCTTCAGGATCGACCAAGGACATGACGTTGGAGATCGAATCTCAGATCGAACGGTTCGCTCCCGGGTTCCGAGACGTGATAGCGGCTCGGGCGACGAGCAACGCGCAAGAGATCGAGGCCTACAACGCGAACTACGTCGGCGGCGACATCAACGGCGGCATGCAGGACCTGTGGCAACACTTCACGCGCCCGGTCGCCCGATGGTCTCCCTACACGACGCCGGACGACGGCATCTATATCTGCTCCTCGGCTACACCTCCGGGCGGCGGCGTGCACGGCATGTGCGGCTACCACGCGGCCCGAGCGGCTCTCAAGAAAGCCCTGCGCTAACCGAAATTTTCTTACTCAGGCACATTTTGCGACGTCACGAGCGTCGCAAGCTCCGCGGAATGAACCTCATCAAGAAAATTTCGGTTCAGTGCGTGCAGTTGCCGGTGGGTACGGGCTCGGTGCGGGCCGCGCCTCGGTCGATGTCGTCGGCGACCTCCGAGCCCACCAGCGCGTAGCCCAGGCCTCCGTCGGTGGTGGAAGCGGCGAACACCACGCCGGCCACGCGGCCGTCGGGCAGGACGAAGGGACCCCCGGAGTCGCCCTGTCTCACCGGGGAACGCAGGGCATAGACCGAGCGGGTCACGTCGCGCCGTCCGTAGATGTCCTTGCCCTGCGCGTCCTCGTACACGTTCTGGATCGCGGCCCGGTGATGGATGAGCTGGCCTCGTGCCTCGCCGGGGAACCCGAGGGTCGCGCCCGGCGTGCCGCGGTCGAGAGGGTCCACCTCGAGCGCCAGCGGAGGCCCGTCGAGGCCCTCGACGTGGATCACCGCCACGTCGGTGCGGGGGTCGAAGGTGACGACGCGGCCCACATGCTCGTCGCCGTTGATCTCGTTCACCGTGAGGCTGCTGCCGCCGCTGACCACGTGCGCGTTCGTCACGACGGTGTTCGGTGCAGCCACCCATCCACTTCCGAGCTGGATCCCGCCGCAGGCCGGCACTCGGATCTGCACCGTCGATTCCTGAGCCGCCTGCACCGCCCGCCGCTCGAGCCTGCCGGAAGGCAGGTCCACCGGAGGTCCGAAGGCCGGAGGGAGGCCCGCGAACACCTGCGGGAAGCCCGAGGTGCTCAGGTACTGACGGAAGTAGGCCAGGACGTCGGGAGGTTGCGGGAACACCGCGCTCGTCACGTCGAGGATCTTCGAACCCTTGAACGCCCGTGCAACCCCTCGGATCGGACCGTGCACGAGGAGCGAGCCGATCAACCAGAACGAGATCACGGTCACGAAGACACCGAAACCCGCGCCGAGACCGGAGTTGAGTCCGCCGAGCTTCGCCCGGTGAGCCATGACCCCGCCCCGATGACCCAGGATGTGACCGATCGTCTGACCGATGCTCATGCACACGAACACGGTCAGCAACGAGATCAACGCCCCCTCCACCCCCGCCTTCTCGGTGAACACGCTCGCGACGTTCGGGCCCAAGGCGATGCCGGCGATGAGACCGAGGAAACCGCCGCCGAACTCGAAGACCTGGCCGAGGAAACCGACGCGCCACCCGCGGAAGCCCGACAGGCCTCCCAGCGCGACCACCCCCAGGTCGACGAGATTCACGATCAGTCGATGCCGAGACCGGTCTGCAGCGCGCGGAACGTCAGACCGAAGTTCACCAGGGAGGCCGCGCCGAAGACGATCCAAGGGATCTCCTCGAAGCGCCGAGCGACCCGGTGTGCGGCCACGAGCACGGCCGCGGGGAAGAGGCCCCCATAGACGTAGTGCAACCACACCGGGCCGTTCGGGTTGGGGCGGAGGCCCGCAGCGAACAGGATGGCCCCGACTATCACCTGGAGACCCACGACGACCTGGACGATCCCGAGGACGTTCCAGTACCAGTCGTTCGGCTGCTTGTTGCGGATGAGGGACAGGATCGTCCACAGCAACAGCACGGCGAACAACGCCGGAACGGAATAGCCGATGTATCGGTGGAGGACGCTCACGAGTGACGAAGATTAAGGGTCACGCGCGCGCGAGTGCCGAGAGCCGCGGCAGACACTCCTCGAGCACCCAGCGAACCGACCGCTCCACGTCGGTCCGGTTGGGCCGGGAGACCGCCTCGGGCTCTCGATCCTCCAACCACGTTCCTGGGATCACCTCGGGAACGCCGCACATCTCCGCGAAGTGGATCGTCCAGATCTTCGGCACGATCGTCTCCGCCTGGTATCCACCGCCACCGGTCGCCACCCAGCGCCCCGAGCCGTGCTCGTGGATGGCCTCGTGCAAGATGCGGGCCATCCTCGGATACGCCTTCATCGTGAGTCCCAGATTCGCCAGCGGGTCACCGTGATGCGTATCTCCTCCAAGCTGGGTCACGACAAGGTCGGGGCGGAAGGCCGCGGCGGCCTCGTTCAGGACCGCGTCCAGAGCCCACAGGTAATCGTCATCGCCCGTGTAGGGAAGCAGGGGGACGTTGATCGCGGTGCCGCGAGCGTCCCCTTCGCCGACCTCGCTCGCGAACCCGGTACCCGGATAAAGGTAGCGGCCCGATTGATGGAGCGAGACCGTCACCACGCGGGGGTCGTCGTAGAAGATCCACTGGACACCGTCGCCGTGATGGACGTCGACGTCTACGTACATGACACGCCAGCCGGGTTGAAGCTCCAAGACCTTGGCGATCGCGGCCGCCGGATCGTTGTAGATGCAGAACCCCGACGCCTCGCGGTGTCTGGCGTGGTGGAGGCCTCCCGCCGGATTGAAAGCATGGTCGAAGTCGCCGGAAGCAACGGCCTCCGCGGCCGTGATCGAGGCTCCGCAGACGGCAGCCGAGGCGTCGTGCATGTGAGCGAAGATCGGATTGTCGCCGGAGCCGAGACCGTAGGCCAGGCCCTCGCGCTCCGGGATGTACCCCTCGTCGATCCCCCGGACGTGATCCACGAAGTCCCGCGCGTGGACGGCGAGGATCTCGGCCTCCGTCGCGCTGCGAGAGGGGATCTCGGTCACGCGCTCGATCAGCCCGAGCTCTCTGATGTGGTCGTAGGTGAACAGCACGCGTTCGGGACGCAGCGGATGAGTGGAACCGAAGTCGTACGCCTTGGCGATGTCCTGCACCACGACGAGGGCGACCCGCTCGGTCACGTCCGGCCTCGACGGCTGGTCGCCTCACACGTGAGGGTAAAGAAAAGCGGCCGAAAACATGCCGTGGTGTGTAGCTGAGTTAGCACAGAACGGTTCAAGCCTCGGGGTCGCCGTGGGCGAGTTCCTGGGACCGCTCCATCGCGGCCTGGATCGCGTTGAGGAAGGCCGCGCGGACCCCGGCCTGCTCGAGCACGCGGATCGCGCGGATCGTCGTGCCTCCCGGCGAGGTCACCATCTCGCGCAGCTCGACCGGGTGCATCTTCTCGTCGCGTAGGAGCTTCGCCGAGCCCAGCATCGTCTGGACCACCAGATCGGTGGAGATCTCGCGCGAGAGGCCCAGCAGGATGCCGGCCTCGATCATCGCCTCGGCGAGCAACGCGAAGTAGGCCGGCCCCGACCCGGAGATCGCCGTGACCGCATCGAGGTAGCTCTCGGGCACAACCACCACCCGGCCCACGTGAGCCAGCACCTCCGTTGCCATGCCGAGGTGGGCCTCGTCGGTGTGGCGTCCCCCCGCGACCCCCGCCATCCCCTCGTGAACGAGTGAGGGGGTGTTGGGCATCGCACGAACCACGGGCACCTGCTCGACGAGACGGCTCTCGATCAGCGAGGTCGGGATCGCGGCCACCACCGACAACAGCGTCTGCGAGGGACCGATGTGCGTCGAGACCTCGGCGAGCAGGTCGTCGATGTCCTGAGGCTTGACCGCGATCACAACGAGCTCGGCACCGCGAACGGCCTCCACGTTGTCCACCGTCGTCCGGACGGAGTACGCGTCGGCCAGCTCGGTCAGCCGTTCCGGGCGACGCGCCGTCACGACGATGTCCTCGGCTTTGGAATATCCGGAGCCGAGCAAGCCGGCCACGAGGGCCTGGCCCATCTTTCCGCAACCCAGCACTGCGAGCTTCATCAATCGAGGATGATAGGGACATGTTCGGCAAGGCGTTGCTCTGGGCGGCGGAGAAGCCTCGGGTCGAACGCCTCGTGGCCCAAGGACGCCTCACCAGGCCGGTGGTGAAGAGGTTCGTCGCCGGGGATCATCTCGAGGACGCGATCCGCGTCATCCAAGAGCTCAACTCCAAGGGGATCCGTGGCATCCTCGACCTACTGGGCGAGGGCGTGACCGATCCGGCCGGCGCGAAGGCGGCGGCCCACGAATACCTCGCGTCGATCGAGCGCATCGAGCAGACCGGCATCGAGAGCACGGTCTCGGTGAAGCTGACCCAGCTGGGCCTCGCCTTCGACAAGGGAGCGTGCATCGATCACCTGCGCGTCCTCTGCGCCGAGGCCCACGCCGCCGGGACCAGCCTCGAGATCGACATGGAGCAATCCGAATATGTGACCGACACGATCGAGGTCTTCCGCCTTCTCCGAACCGATTTCACCGACCTCCGACTCGCGATGCAGGCCTATCTGCGGCGCACGCCGGTGGACCTCGAGGGACTTTCCGAGGCCCGGCCCCGGGTTCGCTTGGTCAAGGGCGCCTACGCGGAGCCTGAAGAGCTGGCCTTCCAGCGCAGCGCCGAGGTCGACGGTCAGTTCCGTTTCCTAACCGACTGGCTGTTCGAGAAGGGGGAGCTTCCGGGCATCGCGACCCACGACTCCGAGCTGTTGGAGCACGCCAAGGGGGCCGCGGAACGGACCGGCACGGCCCGGGACGGATTCGAGATCCAGATGCTCTACGGGATCCGGAGCGATCTACAGGAGACGCTGGCGGCCCACGGCTTCCGCGTGTGCGTCTACGTCCCCTTCGGATCGGCCTGGTATCCCTACCTGATGCGACGTATGGCCGAACGCCCGGCGAACCTGCGCTTCTTCCTGCGCGCGCTCGTGCGCGGCTGAGAGGAAAAGAAACGGGCCTCAGGACCCTCACATCCGTTCCTCGTGCACTTCCCCACACACGAGACCCGGTTGCTCAGCCCCTGAGGCCCGAACATCCCGAGTGATCATCGGACGATCTTGCGACCATCGTCGACCTCTCGGGACGAACGAGAAGATAGCGACGGCGTGCCGAAAGCGTCAAGCCCTGCGATCTAAGCCACGCCAACGAAAGCCCAGGTCAGGGCAGGCGTGTTTTTCTTTCGCGACTTCACAGGTTGCGTAGAGAACGCGAAACCACTAGCAGGTGCAGATCTCCGGCAGCCTCTCGCGCACCAAGCAGTCGTAGAGGGAAAGGAATTCGTCCGCGCTCCTTTCCCACGAGAAGATCTGCGCGGCTTCGAGCGCGGCCCCCGAGAAACGCGACCACAGTGCTGCGTCACCGAGGATCGTCTTGAGTCGGCCTGCGAACTCGGTTTCGTCGCGCGATCCGACGAGGAAGCCCGACACTCCGTCGCGCACGATGTGCGAGAGACCCCCAACCGCGGTCCCCACCACCGGTGTGCCACACGCGTGCGCCTCCAGCGCGGCGAACCCGAACGATTCGGAATGCGAACACACCACGACCGCGTCCGCCGCGCGATAGAAATCGGGAAGTTCGTCGTGCTGCCGCGGCCCGACGAACTCCACCTGCGGGGTGAGGCCGAGGCGATCGACCAGAGAGCGGAGACGGGTGGTCTCCTCGTCACCGTGCGACCCGCTCGCTCCGCCCACGATCAAGAACCTCACCGGGCGCTCCAGCGCGTGCGTGAGCTGCTCGACCGCACGCAGGGCCAGGTCGATCCCCTTGAGCTTCTGGATCCGGCCCACATACAGGACCACGGCCTCGTCCCCGAGCCCGACGCGCCGCCGGGCGGCGGCCCTGTCCCCCGGGTGGAAGGTCGAGTGGTCGACCCCCGGTGGGAGGGTCTTAAGCCGCTCGTGGGGGGCGCCGTAGAGGCCGGACAGGAGGTCCTGTTCCTCGTCGGTCGAGGCGACGAGGACGTCGGCCCCCGAGATCACCTGGGTCTCGCCCCTGAGCCGGGCCTGCGGCTCGGGCTCGTCGCCGGGAGCGAGGAAGCGGTTCTTGACCTTCCCCAGCGTGTGATGGGAGTGCACGAGAGGGACGGACCAGCGCCGCCGCAGCTCCAAGGCAGCCAGCCCCGATTGCCAGTAGTGGGAATGGATCAGGTCGTACGTCGCGCTCTGCCCCCGGGCGAACTCCATGATCCCGGCGGCGAAGGCGCCGAGATGTCGCGCCAGCTCCTCCTTGGCAAGGAGCTCGGTGGGACCCGCGACGATGGGCACGAT
>Ga0299913_10005661_pt1 | contig 10711 bp, 12 predicted proteins | sample RVTome_9_FD_201360 | JGI IMG/M metagenome (GOLD analysis project Ga0299913, IMG submission 201360) | Soil microbial communities from uranium-contaminated site in the Upper Colorado River Basin, Wyoming, United States - RVT155D38 (version 2) ... | reverse complement strand
GTGATCCCCTTTCTCGACGCCTTGACTCCAAAGGGATGCCATTGGAATCTCCGCGGCTTCATCTCCTCGAGACCCAATGCAATGAGCGTGGCTCGCAGCAAGGCGTTCTCGTTGGGCGGATTCGACGTGAGGGTGCCGGTGTCCAGGGCCTGGTGATAGGCCACGCCCCCGGTTGCGACGACGACTGCCCTGGCATGGATGAGACCGGCTTCGGTGTCGAGCGAGAAGGACCGGCTGTCGAGTCCGATGCCAACGACAGGCGTCGAGCTGAGCACCTCGCAGGTTGAGAGGACCCGATCTTTGAGCAGGCGCATCAGTGGCCGCCCGATTTGATCGCCGACCGTGGCGATCCGCGGGCTGCTGAGACCCCCGGCGAGTCTACGAGTCAACACTCCGTTCTCATCTCGGTCGAATGTGAGACCCCATCCCTCGAGAAGGGTCTGGAGGGCAGGGAGCTCTTCCACGAAGCGTCTCAGTCGCTCCGTATCAAGGTCGTCGCCACCCACTCGAATGGCGTCGCCGATAGTCGCTTCGATGTCCTCCGGGTCGTTTCTCGGAAGATGGATCCCACCCTGGGCCATGATGCTGTTTGATCGACCGGTGGCCCTGTCGGTGACCAGTGTCACGTCGGCACCCTTCCCGCTGGCCTCGAGGGCGGCAGACATCCCAGCGATCCCACCTCCGACGACGGCAACATCAGTAGAGGCGATCACCCCGGAATGCGACCCCCTACCTTTACTATCCATTGCCATGTCGAGCCGTCCAGCGTATTCCGTTGTCATCCCTTGCTATGGGTCCGGAAAGTGGATCTCGACGCTGGTCGACTCGATCTCTGACGTCATGAGCCAACTCAGCCATGAGATCGTCCTGGTAAACGATTTCTCACCGGATGAGGTGACCTGGCCGGCCATCGAGCAATTGGCGCGAACCCGCCCGAACATCGTCGGGATCGATCTCGCGAAGAATTCGGGCCAGTTCGCCTCCTTGATGTGTGGGCTGGCAGCCGCCAAGGGTGACTTCGTCATCACGATGGACGATGACTTCCAGCATCCGCCAGAGGAGATCCCCAAGCTGATCGAGGCAATGGGCCCTCAAACCGATGTGATCATCGGTGCTTACGATGAGAAGCGACACGGCAACATGCGCAATTTGGGTACGCGGCTCATGGATCGCATATACCGCACGGCTTACGATAAACCTCGAGACTTAAAGATGGGTTCCTTTCGATTATTGCGCCGACCGGTTGTCGAGTCCATGTTGTCGTTCGGGACGGTGCGACCGGTACCCGGTGCACTGATCCTCCAATCGACTTCCCGGATCAAGAACGTCCCCGTCGCTCACCGCCCGCGGGGAGAGGGCACCTCCGGGTATTCACTGCGTCGTTTGATCGGCAGCACCCTGGACAACATCGTCAACGCCTCGACGGGACCTCTGCGCCTCATCAGTGGGCTTGGTTTCTTCAGTGCCGCTTTGGCGCTCATCGTCCTGGCCTACTACCTGATAAGAGCGATCGTCACTGATAGGTCCGTGCCCGGATTCTCCACGACCGTTCTCCTGATCACGTTCTTTGGAGGAGCGACACTCCTCGCGATCGGTGTTCTCGGTGAGTATGTCGTCCGACTCGTCATCGAAGCCGGGCGACCACCCATGTATGCAGTGCGCAGCAAGGTCGGTCAAGATGTAGCGGACGATGACGTGTGAACTCGGGTGACAAGAGACCAAAGGGCTCCGATCGAGAGCACGATGGCCATCGTCTCCCCTGCGAAAAAGGCGACAGGAACGCTCACTCCGTAGATAGCGAGCATGATCGCCGCGACAACCGAGGCGGCCCAAAATGTGGCTGCGATCCGATTGGCTCTCTTCGCCATCAATGCAAGGGTTACGACCACACCGGCCGTGGCCATTACAAGACCTGCTGCGACCAGGGCGGTTTCGGTCGAACCCAGGGCCCGACCCGGGCCGAAGAACCAGACCACGACCTCAGGGCCGATGGCATACCCCATCACGCCCGCGACGAAACTGACCACTACCAGCCCGACCACTGCCTTCGTCATCGACTTGCGGATCCTCGCTGCAGAGCCCGATAGAAACCTGGTCAGGGGCTTGGTCAGCCTCGCCGATACCCCCAACATCACCAATAGTGGGGCTCGTCCCAGGGAGAATGTGGCAAAGATGGCGGAGACCCGCTCCGGCGACTCGCCCAGCCACTCGGCCGCCGCTGGCGGAAACTGGACCATCGCATGAGCAAGTGCGGTGGCACCTGCGAGTGCTCCCAACTCCGCGAGAACACTCACTTTCACCGAGGCTTCGCTGCCAGCAAATCGCAGCTTTGTGAGAAAAGGAATCAGGGCCAGGATCCCGACTGACAAGCCAAGTACCGACCACTGCGCCACCCGTCCGAGCAGGAAGATTGCCCCCGCAACTGCCCCGAGGCGGAGCACATTCTCGAGTCCGATGACCCAGGCCACCTTGTCGTAACGACCTCCGGCGGCCAGCAAACCACGGCTGATCCCGATGAGCGCCGACGAGACACCGATCACCGCCAGGATCGGTCCCCACCCATCCCCGACCGGGAACAGCCTCTCCGAGTTCCCGGCCGCGTAAAGAATGACGATCACAACAGCGATAACAACAATGACCCGCGGCATCGCAACCCGGACTGCCGCGGTATCGCCGTCGTGAGCACTCCTCCAGATGATCCAATGCTGTACTGGGAACACGAGAAGAGCGACGCTCAGGGCCCAGAGGGACCATGCCACCGAGAAGGCGGCAAATCCAATGTCGTCGAGGCCGCGGCTGGCGACGATGGCGGTGGCGTAGGCGGCGGTCCCATTAACCACTGAGGCCACGGTCAATGCCGCGGAGTCGCGACGTACGCTCAAGGCCGACTCAAGCGTCGGTGCGTAGCAGACATCGGTCAGGAGCAGCCTTCCCTAGCCATCGGCATCTCTGTCGCTGCCATCGCTATCCGACCAGTAGAGCTGGCTGCCGCGGTTGACGAGGCTCTCGGGACCCTTGGCTATCTCGGAGAGGTAGGACGAATAAGACGATGCAGGCATCTTCTTGACGATGGCGCCTAGCTGCTGCAACCCGATGAGCCCCATCCGGTAGGCGACTTCCTCGGGAGACCCGATGATCAAGCCCTGTCGCCGTTCGACTGCCTCAATGAAGTTGCTTGCCTCGAGCAGCGATTCCGGCGATCCGGTGTCGAACCACGCAATTCCTCGCCCCATCGGCACCACCCGCAGCCGCCCCTCCTCTAGGTACACCCGGTTCAGGTCTGTGATCTCCAGCTCACCCCGGTCGGACGGCGAAAGTTGCTTGGCCACATCGGGAGCCCCCGGCGGATAGATGTAGAGTCCAGGAATAGCCCAATTGGATCTCGGTTCCCGCGGCTTCTCCTCGATGGCGATTGCCTTGCCTCGCCCGTCGAACTCGATGACCCCGTACTCGGTGGGGTTGGCGACCTGGTATCCGAACACAACGGCGTCGTCCTCGTGATCGCGCATTGCCTCACGGAGGAAGTCGAACCGTCCGTAGAGGAGGTTGTCACCCAGCATAAGGAAGGAGGGCCGGTCGTCTATAAAGTCCGCGCCGATGATCAGCGACTCAGCAATCCCGCGGGGACTGCCTTGCTCCTCGTAGTCGATACGGATGCCAAGATCCGATCCGTCGCCGAGCAGATCTTTGAATCGGGCCAGATCTATCGGGGTCGAAATCAGTAGTACCTCCCTGACCCCGCTCATCATCAGGGTGCTCAGCGAGTAGTAGATCATCGGCTTGTTGTAGACGGCCGTGAGCTGCTTGCTGGCGACTGTGGTCAGTGGATACAGCCGAGTGCCTCTCCCGCCGGCGAGAAGGATGCCTCGGTGCTCGGGCCAATCAACTCGGGCCATCGGCCATCCTCTGCTCGTACCAGGTCGTCTGAAAAACACGGTGCTCCTCCGATTCGATCGCCCAGATCCAGTCCTGGTTGTCCTGGTACCACCGGACCGTTCGTTCGAGGCCATCTCTGAGGGCAACGGATGGGCACCAACCCAGCTCCGCTTTGATGCGACTGATGTCCATCGCGTATCTGAAGTCGTGCCCAGGTCGATCCCCGACGAACTCGATCAGATCGGTCGATGTACCCGGCTCGTTGCCCAACAACTCGTCCAGGACATTCAAAGTGGCACGAACCAAGTCGATGTTGGTGGATTCGGCCTGCCCGCCTATGGCGTATGTCGCCCGGGAGGCTCCTCGCTGATACACGATATCGAGGGCGCGGCAATGGTCTTCGACATACAGCCAATCTCGAACGTTGCTACCGCTGCCGTAAACCGGGACCCGCTCGCCGGCCATGGCCCGAGTGATGGTCACCGGAATTAGCTTCTCAGGAAACTGGTAGGGCCCGTAGTTGTTGGTGCAGTTAGTAATCACATAGTCCAACCCGTACGACTCGCCCCACGCTCGAACGAAATGGTCTGATGATGCCTTGGAGGCCGAGTATGGGCTATTAGGTGAGTACGGGGACTCTTCGTTGAAGTATCCCGTCTCGGTCAACTCTCCGAACACCTCGTCAGTCGAGACATGAAGGAACCTCCCACCACCCGCGCCCCACGCTCGAGTTGCTTCCTGGAGGAGAACCACCGTGCCTACCACATTGGTCTCCACGAACAGGAGAGGGTCCACGATCGATCGGTCGACATGACTCTCCGCGGCGAGATGGATCAGTCCCTCCGGTTCATGCATGGCAAACAGGGTCCGGATCAGGTCGCGGTCACGGATGTCGCCATGGACGAATGTCAACCGAGGATGGTCGAGCACCTCGGCGAGAGTGGTGATGCTACCGCTATACGTGAGGGCATCCAGAGCTACCACCCGGACGTCTGGGCTGTTTGCCAGGAGATGTTGAACGAAGTTGGAACCGATGAAACCCGCTGCCCCTGTGACAATGAGACTCCTCGATGGTTCTGTCATGTCTGCTCAGCGGGCGTTGGCCTGTCCTGGGTTGCCATGGTCATCGGTCCCTCGGGTACCAAAGTCGATATTGATTGTCGCCGGCAAGCTCACCGATCAGCTATGTTCCCAGCGAGTTCAGTACCGCCGAGAAGACCAGGAAAGAGACCCCTTCGGCGTCGGGCGTGAACTCACTCTAGAGCGGCCGATTGCTCGGTGATCAATCTCATTCGATGTCCGAAAGCGGGACGAAGAGCGGGGAGTAAACCTGAACCATGCGACACACCCTCCGAGCCATTTGCCGGGGCGTCCATCGTCACCGCCGGCCAGAAAGTATTTGACATCAGAACGGGCGGCGCTCAATTCTGCAAGGATCAGAGAGATTACGACAACGGCAAACGCCGTGGCCTAGACCGACAAGCAACGCGCGTCATTGGCCGACAGGTCCCGCGGAAGATGTTGACACAATCCAACGGCATCTTGGCTTCGGTTCAGTTGGTCGAGCGCCTCTTCCTCGGACTGGACAAGGTCGATGGGAGTGTCAGACACGGATCCGGCGCACTATCACCAATAGTGGAGGGGAGACGAGTCAAGGGCTAGCCAACTGTCAAACAATGACGCCTCAGTGACGGGTGGCAACTGAGAAAGGAGTACCCACGCTTGACGCAGTAACCCTCTCCGACGGGGCCGAATCGGCTCCCGTGAGATCTCGATGGATACTTCTCGGGGGCTTCCTATTGGTGTGGATTGTCGTTTTCCTCTTCCCCGGAAGAACCTTCTTCGGAAGCGACGACTCCACAATCGCCTCAATTCTCCAGGGAACATACGGCCTCTCACCGGAACCCAGAGCAGTCTTCATAAACTTCGCGCTCGGGACGGTGGTGTCCGGACTCGCGTCCGTGTGGCCCGAAATTGGCTGGTACGGCGTGACGATGTGGTCGGTTCTTGGACTCGGATTCGGTGCTCTACTGGTCTTCCTACATCAACTCGCACAGGGCCTACCTTTTGCGATGGCCTCACTGCTCTCAGCAATAGCTCTCTTCCCATTGTTGCTACGGATCACATTCACCACCACTTCCATATTCCTCGGAGGTGTGGCTCTAATCGGACTAGTCGCGCAATGCCACCTCCAGTCCGTTGCTCGGTGGAAGTACGAGGCGTTGGCTTCTCTGATGATCCTGTTGTCGATCATGCTGCGATTCAACGGCGCCCTCGCAGCCTTGATCGTCGGACTGCCTGCAATCATATTGGCTCTCTGGTGGGGGCGACTAAGGATCTTGGCCGTGTTGGGAGTCTGGGTGATACTTGGCTGCGCTGCTCTTGGGGTGGACGCGATTGCCTACTCAAGTCCCGAATGGTCTGAGTTTCGAACCTGGACTGCAGCTCGATCCACCTTGATGGATTCTCAATTGGCCAACCTTGGAGAGGTGAGGAACCATGCTGGCTGGTCGCAGAACGACTGGAACGTGTTTCGTCGCCATCGCTACTTTGATCAGCGCATCTTCGGTGTCGAAGCTGTGACCGCGGGAGCCGACGTTGCAGTGCCACGACGGCCAGATTACGACTACGCGAACATTCTGCGTGAGTCGCGACTCTGGATTGTCGCTAGCGTCACCTTGTCGCTTCTCGCCCTGGGACGAGCCGTGATCCAAAGGAGCTGGTTTCCGCTATGGGTACTTCTGGCCCTTGGTTGGACGCTGCTAGCCACCTTCGGAGCTCAGTGGTTCCGATTCAGGTATCGCGTCTACGACGGAATGGTAATCGTCGGTCTTCTCATAATCGTCGCATCTCTACTCATCTCACTGAACAGGCGAAGACTCGGGCCGCATTCCGCACTAGTTGTGGCGTTTGTCGGGTTGGTCCTGGCAACCGCCGGAGCTGGTCACGCAGTGGACCGTGCTGCCAGGCTCTCATGGGCATCGTTTCAGGAGAACGCCCAGGAGGCAATCGAGCCCATTGCAAAACTGTCTGAGGACTTCACTCTATTAGGCGAGGCATCGGCTTTACCGAGGCATTGGGACCCGCTTCGGTCCACAGATACCTGGGGTCAAGTGCGCTTCCTGTCTCCAGGTTGGTACGCGTTCTCCCCTCCTTGGTTCGCCCGACGCACGGCATTGGAAACCGAAGGTGCTCCCCTCACTCTGCTCAGAGAAGACGTCCTCTTCGTGTCTGCACCGGCAAATGGAGAGCCTCCTAGCTACATGTCGACCTATCTGCTCGAGCATCACAGCATCGCTGTAACTCCATGTTCGGTCGACGTCGCGAACGTCAAATTGTCGGTCTGGAAGTTCGTTGACGCTCGGCTCGACTGTTAAGTCGAGCCGTTTGATTAGTCCATATCCGCGAGGATTTCTCTACCCACTCCGGATGATCAGTGATCGTGAAACCACATGTCGCATTGGGTAATCCTGTTTCGGCCGGCTCCCGAATCGCTTTAGATCGTGGTTTGATTCCCAAACACCCACAAGGAACCGCTGAACAGCTCGCAGCTGCTGCGATTGGAGATGCGAACGCCCACAACCCAGTCTCCCCCAATTTCCGTGATCCACTCACCAAAGTCGTGCAACATTTTCATGGGCGCACCTGACGACGAACGTCCGACGTGAATCGGCCGCCGACGAGAAATCCCGAGAGTCAGACCAGGAAAAGTGACAGAATATGACATCACATCGTCGGAGCGCGTCCCAATTCCGTTCAGGCTGCCCCGGTCGTCCCGGACCCCATCGATAGATCCGCTGCGCCCCTGCTCGTCCAACAGCGGCCATCACTACGAACGGGAGATGTCCGAGATCTCTTCCAGTCACACGCCTTGCAGCTTCAGACGGCGGCGCCGATTGTGGGATTCGAAACTTCATTCATCGAACTTCGGCCGTCCCGAGTGATGGTTTTACGCCGCTGTCAACTCGACACTTGCTGTGGGTGTGGCCGCCAGACTTGAGCTTCCTTTGGCGCAGCAGATATACCGGGCCATCCTCGAGATCAGCATTGGCCTTCGGAACCCATGCGACGATCAGTATCAACGCAAACAGGGCTCGGATGAACAAGCTCACAACAATGCCACCTCCAGCCCCTGAACCAACTCGTTGGCCTTCTCGACAAGCTGCGCCGACCGGACGATCGAGCCCAGCACCACGTAGAGGCAGAAGGGACGGCCATTCAGGGTAAAGAACCTCTGCACACCTGCCTGACCTCTGAGACGACGCTGCAATTGGTTGCGGCGGAACATCGATTGTTCGAGGACAGGCATCTCGGCCACTTGCCCGAACAGCGCCGAACCGGCCTCCTCGGGCCCGAACTCGACCAGGGAGACGAACACGTCGTTGGGGCCTAAGTTCTCCACCACTCCCCCGCCATAGTCTGCCCTGAATGCGACGAGGGGGACCGTCGCTGCATGGAGCAGCGAATAGGTCTTCTCTCCCTCACCACTCTCGTATGTCTTCGCAATGCGACACTCCCACCCGGGCGGGACCATGGCCCGCAGACCATGACGCTCCAGCGGTCTGGTCCCGGGCTCGGGGCGTTGTTCAAGCGACATGGATGCCCACCATCAACACCACCAGCCCATATCCCGCCGTGGCCACCCAGCGGGCCGCGGCCTCAGCACCGGTGAATCGTCTCATGAGATCTGCCAATGCCGTGGGCGAGCCCACCCGGCGCGCGGTGAAGAGAAGGAGACTGCGGCCGACGCCAAAGGCCAGCCCGATGACGGCGGCCGCGGGCAATCCAACCGCCCCGGCGGCTGCCAAGATCGCCCAATAGCCCCAGCTGGGGACGATGGTCATGAAGCCCAACCCCAGTTGGGCCCCGAAGCCGAAGCCGATGACCCAGTCCCGATAGCGACCCAGCCAGTCTTCGTCGACCTGACGATGGGGGCCGGGCGGCCGCACCCGGGCGAGGTCGAGAACTGCGGCCACCACGACCACGCCCAGCGGGATCCATGGCTGCAACTCGTCGAGCCCGACGAGGGCACCGAGCCATCCCATGAGCGAGAAGACGGCGACCGCGCTGGCCACGGCGCCAACCCAAAAGCCGACGACGGTTCGGCCCCATGACATTCCTCGCCCCCGCTGTCCCAGCGGGGTGATGCTCGACAGCATCGACTCGCCTCACGGCGACCAACTCGCCCTGAAGCCGACGATGACCGCGAGGACGACCAGGCCTACGGCGACCATCACCGACCATCCTCGGAGATGTCGCCCTTGTCCGGATAGAGGCGGGGGTCGCCGGGAAGGATGCCGGCCCGGCGCAGGTCGGCGTCGATCCGATCCTCTTCGGAGATGAATCGCTGGGGCGTCTGCAGATCCCACTGCTGGTCGTTGGTGGCGTCCGACAGGAACTCCTCCAAGGACTCGAAAGTCATCGCCGAGCCCTCACCGATGATGCGCCCGGTCTCAGGCTCGAGCAGCACGAAGTAGGGAGCGCCGGGGACCTCGAACTCGCTCCACGTCGTCGACGACATCACCACGTCGACCTCTGGCTTGGCCATGCTCTGCGCTCGGGTGGGACTCTCTTCCGACTCGCCCAGAGTCACCACGACCACGCGATGCCGATGCCCGCCGAAGTGCATCAGCGACGATCCCAGGCCCTCCCAGAAAGAGGTGCACGACGAGCAGGTGGTGCTCAGGAAGGCCACCAGGGTGGGATCGGCGCCGGCGCCCAGCGACAACACCACGGGCTCGCCTTCTGGGGTCACTCCCGTGACCTGTCGGCTCTGCGCGTTGACCGGCTCCCGGCGGGTCAGGGTGATCTGTGAGGAGTGGTCATGACTCCCTCCTTCGAGACCGGCGCCGATCGACTCCAACTGGCGGAGGATGTCGGCGTGGCTCCGCAACAGCCCCACGACCAGGATGCCGAGGAGGCCAACCACGACCGCTAGAGCGATGACAACTCCGGTCATCACTGCCCCGCCAGACACGGCGCGGTTTGATTGGCCGTGAAGTTGTCGGACCGGAGGGTGGTGCTACACGAGTCGAACAACTGATAGGGCGGGACGCAGGAGACCACCCGGCAGGTCACAGGTCCCGAGCAACCGATGTCGGTGTTGCATTGGCCGTACCGGAAGACCGCACAGCAGACGTGGCGCTGGTCACAGGTGCCGGTGCTGGGGCAGTGACAGGAGCACGACCAACATGACGAGCTACAGAACCCGTTGCCGCCGCATCCACAGGAGCACCGGGGGTGACAATCCACGTAATAGCGCGAGGAAGGGGCCCCATTCACCAGGCAGTACGACGAGCCGCTGGCCCTCCACCAGCCACCGACGAAGTGCCCCGGTGGGCAGTTGTTGATCCCGCGGTGGATCGAGCAGCAAAAAGCGGTGTACCCGTCGTTGCATCCGGCGGCGGGCCCACATACCGCGGCATAGGCGGTGGTAGGGCGAAGGATGAAGTCGAGTGGAGCGACGAGCAGGGCTGTCATACCGAGGGTGAACTTGGTGAGGAAGTCGCGTCGAGCTTGGTCCGGCCGCCCGACCAGATCACTCGCCTTTTGCATCAACCTCGTCATTTCGCGCGTACTCCTGCGAGCCGCGCCCCATCGGTCAGCACAACGTAGGCGAGGAATACTCCCACCGCCACTACTAGAGCTGCGGAGATGGTCTCGAGACCCCAGGTCCAGTTCCCGGGCCCGTCCACGGCCGCCGCCACGGTCACGCCGGCCCCAATCAGATTGAGAGCCAAGTGGGCCCATGAGGGCGGGGTGTCGTCCCGGCCCAAACAGCCGCAGCTGGCCAAGGGCACGTCGAGTCGCAGCGCCACGAACACCCAGACCGCGA
>Ga0299913_10005660_pt1 | contig 10712 bp, 12 predicted proteins | sample RVTome_9_FD_201360 | JGI IMG/M metagenome (GOLD analysis project Ga0299913, IMG submission 201360) | Soil microbial communities from uranium-contaminated site in the Upper Colorado River Basin, Wyoming, United States - RVT155D38 (version 2) ... | reverse complement strand
GGTCCGTGATCGTCGCCATCGTGGGATAGATCCCACGGACGAGGTCGGGGCCGCCCGTCGCGCTGTCTTCGTCGGCCGCGTTGAACAGTGCGGAGATGGCGAGATCGATCGTCTCTTCGCGGGCCAGGCCGTCGCGGTAGCCGAGCTTGATCACGGTGCCGGCGTGCAGGCTGCCCGAGCCCGTGGTGGCGAAGTTCGTCTCCTCGTACCGGCCGCCGGTGACGTCGTACTGGAACAGGCGGCCCTGGCGCCGGCGGGTGTCGTACCCGGCGAACAGCGGCACGACGATCAGGCCCTGCATCGCGGCGGGCAGGTTGCTACGGACCATGCTGGACAGCTGGTTGGCCTTGCCCTCGAGGCTGAGCTCGTTGCCCTCGACCTTCTCGTAGTGCTCCAGCTGCAGCTGGAACAGCTTCACCATGTCCATCGCCGGCCCCGCCGCGCCTGCGATTGCGACGCCGCTGTGGCGGTCGGCGGCGTAGACCTTCTCCATCGTCCGGTGGCTGATGAGGTGGCCGCTGGTGGCCCTGCGATCGCCGGCCATCACGACGCCATCGGCGTACCGCACCGCCACCACCGTCGTGCCGTGGGTGACCTCCAGGCGGTCCTTGATGTCGACGTCGGAGACGTACGGAGGACTGCCGGTGCGGCGCAGCAACTCGGCGAAGCTCGGCCCCGGGTCGTCGGAGGCCGAGAAGATGGGGAGGGTCATCGGCGCGGCAGGCTACCGGCTGGCCGACTCCCGAGAGGCTTGAACTCGAAGCACGTGTTGCACTGCTTGATCTCGTCGCTCATGCGACGAATTGTGCCGAAAGGGTGTGACAGCCATCGCTCCTAGCGATGGATCACTGGCCCCCTTTCTGCACGTACGATTTCACAAACTCCTCTGCGTTCGACTCGAGCACCTCATCGATCTCATCCAAGAGATCGTCGAGCTCGGCCTTGATCTTCTCGCCGGACTCCGATGTCGCAGGGGCCTCTTCGACGACCTCGTCTTGCTTCTGCGGCGCCGGCTTCTTCTTCTGCTCTCGCTCTGCCATCGGGTCAGCTCACACTCCACATCTCAGGAACCCAGCCGCTCGAGAAGCTCGGCGGCCGATGAACACTCGTCGATCAACCTACCTACGTGCGCCTTGGTTCCACGCATCGGTTCCATCATGGGCACCCGTCGCAGCGGATCGCCACCGATGTCGAACACCAGTGAATCCCAGTTGGCCGCCACGATGGAGTCGCCCCACCGTTGCAGGCACTTGCCCCGGAAGTACGCCCGTGTGTCCGCCGGTGGCTCGGACATCGCCAGTTCGACTTCGCCATCGGTCGTGAGGCGCTCGAGCCCGAGGCGCCCCGCCAGCCCCTTGTCGGGCCGGAGGTCGTGGTATTGCAGGTCCATCGCCGCGAGACGAGCGTCGTCCCACTCGAGGCCGTGCCGCTCGCGGTAGCCGTCGATGACGCGGTACTTCGCCACCCAGTCGAGCTGGTTGGCGAGCGTCATCGGATCGGTTTCCAGCGCTGTCAGCACGGATTCCCAGTAGCGCACGATCTCGCGGCCCTGCTCATCGCCGCCGACGCACTCGTAGCCGACTTCCTCCCCGTACTTCTTCGCCCGATCGAAGAGCTCCCACTGCACCTCGAGCGCGGTGACGGTGGAACCGTCGTTCAATTCGAGCGGGCGGCGCAGCGAAAGGTCGTAGGACACCCGGCGCAGCACCTGCACCGGCGCAGCGAAGACGAACTCCCGCGGCAGGAAGTCGTCCTCGATCATCGACAGCACGAGTGCGGTGGTGCCGAGCTTCAGGAAGGTCGCGACCTCGGAGAGGTTCGCGTCGCCGATGATCACGTGCAGCCGGCGGTACTTCTGCGCGTCGGCGTGTGGCTCGTCGCGCGTGTTCACGATCGGTCGCTTCAACGTCGTCTCGAGGCCGACTTCCTCCTCGAAGAAGTCGGCTCGCTGCGTGAGCTGGAACGGCACCTCTTCCGACGGCACGCCGCTCGCCTCACAACCCACCTTGCCGGCACCGCAGTAGATCTGTCGCGTGATGAAGTGCGGCATCACGTGCGACACCACGCGACCGAACGGCACGGTGCGATCCATGAGGTAGTTCTCATGGCAGCCGTAGCTGTTGCCCTTGCGGTCGGAGTTGTTCTTGTAGACGACGATCTCCTGGCCCGGCGGCAACGTCCGGTTCGCGGCCACCATCGAACGCTGGAGGATCCGTTCGGCGGCGCGGTCATAGACGACAGTGGTGCGCGGGTCCGCGCACTCTGGCGTCGACAGCTCCGGGTGGGCATGGTCGACGTAGTACCGGGCCCCGTTCGTGAGCACGGCATTGACGAGATGCGTCTCGATCTCCGGTGCCAAGGTGCCCTCAGGGGCGAAGCCGCGGGCGTCGTTGCCCGGCGACTCGTCCTCGAAGTCCCAGCCGACCTTCGGCGTGCCCGAGGAGGACGCCGCGCTCCGCGTCAGGTCATTGACATAGGCGTTGATCAGGACGCTGGAGGCCGCGATCGGGTTCGAGTCGGCCGCGCCCCGGATGAGAATTGCGTACTCGGTCTCGATCCCCAGAATCTTCCGGATCGCCACGGGTCAACGGTACCGGGAGTCGCGCACGGCGTCCCACCACGCACGGGTTTCCGCCACCACCTCCGACTCCCCTGTCCCCTCGAGCTCCAGCACCGGAACGGCGATGGCCGCCCGCTGCCGAGCCGACCACGCGGCATCGGTCTGCGGCGGCAATCGATGGAGCACCCGAGGGTTCCCGCCATTTTCGGCCCGCGCCCGCATCCACTCGTAGACAAGCCGCTGGCTCTCGTCTGGGTCGACGTCCAAGACCGGAGTCGTGTCTACGAGCACGAGACCGCACGCGCGCCCGCCGAGCGCGAGGAACTCCCCCACGACCGCTTGCTGGCCGACAGCGACGACGACCGGCACCTCGGGCCACGCACGTTCGCGCAGCCATCGCAACGCGACCATCAAAACGTCCGCGGGGTCGTAGTAGTCACACTCCCACGCCGCCTCGCCGTGACCTGGCAGATCGGATGCGGACCACGGCCCGGCCCAGCCGCCCGCGTCGAGCGCCTCGCGCCAGCCGGTGCCGCCGCGCGTCGCACCCAAGTCGTGCAGCACGAGCAACGGCGTCATGCGCCGACCTCGTCGATGAACGCGCGCAAGTGGTCCATGACCGGGTCCGGCTGTTCGAGGTGCACGTAGTGTCCGGCGTCCGCGATCTCGTGGTGCCGGGAGTCCGGGATCGTCGCCAACCGCTCGTCGCGCTCGTCCGGGGTGAGGTCGTTCCACGTGTCGGGCTCGCTGCCGGTCAACAGCAGCACGGGGCACTGCAGGAGCCGGAACTGCGCGAGCAGCAGGTCCGGGCTGAACGGTCCGGGCACCCCGGTGTTGAAGACAGGGTCGAACTTCCACTCGAACCCGCCGTCGCGACCGGGACGCGAGCCGTGAACCACGAGGTGCTGCGCCCACTCGTCGCTCATGCGCACGTTGATCCGCTGCCGGCGCGCCGCCATGTCCTCGCGAGACGGATATTGCCGCGGCCCCTGGTCCCACACGCGCTCGATCGCCGTGAACGCCTCTGATGCGGACGTCGCCGGATCACGCGCTTCGAACGCGACCCTCGGCGGGCCGAGACCGTCGATCGTCACGACCCACCGTACGAGCTCCGGAAAGGCCGAGGCGGCGCACAACGACTGCCCGCCACCCATCGAGTGCGACACGAAGCGAACGGGCGCGCCCAAGTGGCGGGCGAGCATCGCGAGATCGAGATTCATCGCCAGCCACGTGTTCCCTGACCACAGACGCGCGCTGTCGCCGTGGCCCCGCATGTCGACGGCGTTCACGTGGAACCCGAGCTCGGCGATGCGCGGCGCGATGCCGTCGAACATCCGACCGTGGTCGAAGGCGCCGTGCACCATGATCACGACGGGGGCCGCGGCGTCGCCCCACTGCCACACGCGGAGGCGCGTTCGGTTGACGTCGACGAAGAGCGCGCGGTCCGGCTGACGTCCTGGCATGGGCTTTGCTGCCTACTACGCGCGACCCAACGGACGCACGAGGATTTGCCGCGGCGGCGTCAGGAACAAAGGTTGATCTGCGACGGCGCTGCAGGCGCCTTGGAGCAGATCACAGATATTGCCCGGTGGCGACGCGTTCGATCGAACGTCCGCCGGTGATGGCCTCGTCGTCTTCCTTCTTGATGAGCGTGCGCACGTACACGATGCGCTCGCCCTTCTTCCCGGAGATCTTGGCCCAGTCGTCGGGGTTCGTGGTGTTCGGCAGGTCTTCGTGCTCTTTGAATTCCTGCGCGATCGACGCGATGAGATCCCCGGTGCAGATGCCCGGAGGCTCGCCCCTGATCTGGCGCTTGATCGCCAACTTCTTCGCGCGGCGCACGATGTTCTCGATCATGGCGCCCGACGAGAAGTCCTTGAAGAACATGATCTCCTTGTCACCGTTCTGATAGGTGACCTCGAGGAAGCGATTTCGCTCGTCGTCGGAGTACATCGCTTCGACCGTGCGCTCGATCATCAGCTGGACGGCCTTGGCGACGTCTCCGCCGCCGAGGTCGGCCACCTCGCCGGCGTCGAGCGGGAGCTCGCTGGTGAGGTAGCGAGCGAAGATCTGGCCCGCGGCCTTCTCGTCGGGCCGCTCGATCTTGATCTTCACGTCGAGCCGACCGGGCCGCAGGATCGCAGGGTCGATCAGGTCTTCTCGGTTGGACGCGCCGATCACGATGACGTTCTTCAACGTCTCGACACCGTCGATCTCGGCCAGCAGCTGCGGCACGATGGTCGACTCCATGTCGGAACTGATGCCCGTGCCACGAGTACGGAACATCGAGTCCATCTCGTCGAAGAAGACGATGACGGGCCAACCTTCCTCGGACTTCTCGCGCGCTCGCTGGAACACGAGGCGGATCTGACGCTCGGTCTCGCCGACGTACTTGTTCAGCAGCTCGGGACCCTTGATGTTCAGGAAGTAGCTGCGCGCCGCCTTGTCGCCCGAGACCTCGGCGACCTTCTTCGCGAGTGAGTTGGCGACGGCCTTGGCGATCAGCGTCTTGCCGCAGCCCGGCGGGCCGTACAGCAGGATGCCCTTCGGCGCCGGCAGCCGGTACTCCTTGAACAGCTCGTGGTGCACGAACGGCAGCTCGACCGCGTCGGCGATCTGCTCGATCTGGCTGTCGAGGCCACCGACGTCGTCGTAGGAGATGTCGGGCACCTCCTCCAGGACGAGCTCCTCGACCTCGGGCCGCGGCAGCCGCTCCAGCAGGAGACCCGAGCGCACGTCCATCAGCAGGGTGTCGCCAGATCGGATCTTTTCGCCGATGAGGCTGTCGGCCAGCTCGGCGACACGCTCTTCGTCGGCTCGCCCGACGATCAATGCGCGGGCGCCGTCGTCGAGCAGTTCCTTGAGCGTGACGACCTCGCCGGTGAGCTCCCCCGAGCGAGCCAGCACGACGTTCAGCGACTCGTTGAGGACGACCTCAGCCCCGCGCGCCAGCTCTTCGTCCTCGAGCTCCGGATGCAACGACACGCGCATCTTGCGGCCGCCGGAGTAGACGTCGACGGTGCCGTCATCGTTGCGGCCGAGCAGCGTGCCGTACGCCGACGGTGGGCGAGTGAGCTTGTCGACCTCCTCGCGCAGCGCGGCGATGTGCTCGCGCGCTTCGCGCAAGGTATACGTCAACTTCTCGTTCTGGGAAACCGCCTGCGCCAGCTGGCCCTTCGTCTCGAGGAGACGCTCCTCCAGGGTACGAACCCGCTTCGGCGCATCCTGCAAACGGCGCCGCAGCGAGATGACTTCCTCTTCGAGCCCCTTCGCCTGCTCGCGGAGCTGGGCCATCTCGGTCTCGTAGGCGCCGAGCCGCCGCTCGTACTCGGGCTCGTTGACGGGGACCACCTCCTGAAGTTGGAAGCCGCGGGGACGATACATCGTCGGTCGCCGAAACTGCGTGCTCCCCCCGTCAGTGTGCCGAAATTGCACCGGCCGATTCCGGGTTTATTGGGCGTTTCGGGTTAGAGTGACGGACACGTCCGGCAGTAGCGTCCCACGCCGTTGGGGCCGAAGTTCCCGAGAGAGGTAGCCACAGCATCATGAAGGTCTGGATCGATCAAGATCTCTGCACCGGTGATGGTCTCTGCGAAGAGATCGCGCCCGATGTCTTCACCCTCCTCGACGACGGCCTTGCGTACGTGAAGGAAGCCGACAAGATCTACGCGACGGCCAAGGGCAACCCCCAGGGTGCCGAAGGCCTCGCCGTCGTCCCCGCCGGCCAAGAAGAAGCCGTCATCGAATCCGCCGAGGAATGCCCCGGCGAGTGCATCTTCATCGAGGTGGACTGAGCCGTCGCGCGCTCAACACACGTTCAGCTGTAGGCACACCTGATTCACCGGGATCGCGATGCCGATCCCTTCCGCGCCGAAAGCGACCGCCTTCGCTTCGGTGATCCCGATCACTTCGCCGAGCGGGTTCACGAGCGGCCCTCCGCTGCTTCCCGGGCTGATCGGCGCTGAGAACTGGATGTAGTTCAAGCCGTTCAGCGGCCGCACGGCGGAGACGGCACCGGTCGTGACGCTCCCACCCAGGCCGAACGGCGACCCCACGACGAGGACGGCCTCCCCGGCTCGAGGCGTCTCGTCGCTCGCGGTCAATGCGGGGATGTCGGCCTGCACCGCGACGAGCGCGAGATCGATGTCAGGCAGCGCAAGCTCGATCGTGCCCTCCAGTACCCGTCCTTCGTCCTGGTAGACGGACACCACGGGCTCTCCACTCTCCCAAGCGTCCGCGATCACGTGGTAGTTGGTCACGAACTTGGCGGTGATGTGGTCGCTGAACGCCACCCACGCCGAACCGAACGAACCACCGGGCGTCTCGACCGTGTAGACGGAGGGCTGCACGCGTGTCGCGATCGCAGTCGGGTCGGCGGCGGCGAGTGCGTCGAGCTGCGAATGCAGTGACTGCGCGTCGTCCTGCACTCCGTTGAGCGAGCCCTCGAGGGTGGTGATCCGATTCTCCGCATCGGCGCGCGCCGTCCGTTCTTCTTTCAAGTCGCTGTCGAGGCTCGTCACCCTCACGATCAGGAACCCCGACGCGAGCACCAGGATCACGAGCAGCGCGAGGCCGATGGCTTGCAGCGTCTGCGCCCGATCTCCGGTGGGGACCGGAGCGGGAACAGGAGCGCGGACGGGACCACAGAACCCGCAGACGCCCAGCATGAGCGGCTGCCCGCATTGCGGGCAGCGCTCGCCGCGCGTGAAGGTCGGTGCCTCCGTCATCCGATGCAGGGCCCGGTGCTCACGGCCTCCGTGCCGGCGCTCGCGAGCACCGGGGTGATCTCATCGAGCGCGAGTGCGTACGCGACGTTCGGTTGGTCCGGAGCGATCGCGAACGCGACGCCCTGAACGATTCCGTTCGAGTCCACGAGGGCTCCACCCGAATCACCCGGAGCGAGCTCGCTGGACATCACGAGAATGTGACGCGTCGTGCGGTGTTGGTCGTAGATGTCGAAGCCACGTGCCGTGGTGTCTTCGCCCACCTTGAACGGACTGAGGTCGAGGGAACCGCCGTACGGGTGGCCGAACACGGCGCCGACCCCTTCGACGCTGAACGAACCGTCGCCCAGGGGCAACACGGGCCGGTCGATGTCCGGAACGCTCAGGATCGCGACGTCGCGGTCCGAATCGAACGCGACGACCGTGGCATCGAGCTCTGCCCCGTCGGGGTGACGGAAGACGGTCGGGTTCTTGCTGCCGGCGACCACGTGCGCGTTCGTCACAATCAACCCATCGCCGATCACCGCGCCGCTTCCGTCCTGGAGACGCGAGCAAGCGGGCGCTTCGACTTTCACGGTTGACCGAGCCACCTCATTCGCCAGCTCGGCGGACAACCCCGTCTCGGCCGGCGGCGCGCCGAGGGCCGGCGCCGTTCCGAACCCTTCGAACACACGCGGGCCAAGAACACGGCGCAGCGCCTGGGTGGTGTCGGGCGGCTCGGGAAAGTACTCGTGGATGAAGTCCGCGATGGTCGAGTCGCGCGCCTGCTCGGCAGGCCACGACGGGGTCTGTGCGAGTGTCGGCAGCAGGAACCAGAACGCGACCAGCACTCCGACCGCGCCCGCCGCCGCCCCTCCCACACGATCGACCGTCACGACCTGCCTGCTGCGGATGGCCGTGCGGAGTCGCGCGCCGACGAGCAGCCCGAGGACTTGGCCGATGATCGCGCCCGCGAAGAGGATGCTCATTCCGATCAAGAGCAATTGCTGGGGATCTTCCTCGCTGCTCCCCAACACCGGCAGGAGACGCGTGCCGATGTAGATACCGATGCCCATCCCGATCCACGACGCGGCTCGGGCGACGAAGCCAAGGCGCCATCCACCGATGGCCGCGGCGAACGCCAGGGCGATGACGATCAGGTCGAGGGTGTCCACGCGCGGACGTACCTATCCGGCCAGTAACCGCGCGGCCGTGAGGAATCCGGTGTGCGCCACCATGCGGTGATCGGGACGGACCGATTGACCTTCGATGTGCCACGAACGGTGGAGCACCTCGAGGGTCTCGGCCATCGAGAACCGGCTGCCTTCGAGCGTCTCCCGCAGATGCACGGCTTGGACGATCGTGGGCGTGTAGGACACCAGGATGCCACCGGGATGCAATGCCCGCTCCGCGTGCTTCACGACCTGCCACGGTTCGGGAAGATCGAGCACGACCCGATCGAGATCCGATTCGTCGATGCCGTCATAGGCGTTGCGGACCTCGATTCGGTAGTGCGACGCGAGCTCTTCGCTCAGGAAGCCCCGCACGTTCGTCGTGGCACGCTCGGCGAACTCCTCACGCAGCTCGTATCCGACGATGTCGGCGCCGGCGCGCAGCATCGCCATCGACAGAGCGCCTGAACCGACGCCGGATTCGAGCACGCGCACCCCAGGACGGATGTCGGCGAGCAGCAACAACGGACCGAGATCCTTCGGATAGATGACCTGCGCGCCTCGCGGCATCTTGAGCACGAAGTCCGCGAGCGTCGGACGGAAGGCCGTGAACCGGGCACCTCGCGACGTCCGGAACGTGGACCCTTCGTCGGCGCCCATGAGCTCGCTGTGCGAGATCACGCCGGTGTGCGAGTGGAACTCACCCCCCTCGGCCAGCGTGATGAGGTAGCGCCGTTCCTTGCCGTCGACGAGCAGCACCTTGTCGCCCACCCCGAACACCGCGCTCATCGACGGTCTCGGAGCACGACGGGCTCGTGACCGCCCGCGCGATCGACGAGCTTGCAGAACGCGCAGATGTCGCCGGTTGTCGGCGCGCCGCACTTCCCACACGCGTCAAGATCGTTCTGTTCCGCCTCGGCGTCGGTCAGGAAGCGGCCGGACGCACGCTTCAGGAAGCCGAAGTAGAAGTCGTGCTTCGAGCCCGGAGACTGGAGCTCGATCGCGTTGAGCGCTTCCTTGTACCCCAGGTGCCGGTTACCCGCGGCCATTGGGCACTCCTCGACGATGTAGTCGATCCCAGCCAACACGCAGTAGGCCGCCGTCTCTCGCTCGCCGAGCCGGACGAGCGGCTTCACCTTCCGCGGGAATCCGTTGCGTGCGGGCAACACGGGTTGTTGTCGGCCGAGGTAATCGGTCTGCCAGCGCAGGACGTTGCCGAACAAGACGGCGGCCTCGTCGTCGAGGTTGTGTCCGGTGGCGACGACGTCATAACCGTGCTCGCGAGCGGCTGCGTCGAACAGGTGACGTTTGGACAACCCGCACGCGCTGCACGGCACGCGGTGGGTCGCCTTAGCCGCGGTCGGCACGTCGAAGCCGTGGTCGTCGCGCAGGCTCGTCTCGTGCAGCGTCCACCCGCGCTCCTCAGCAAAGGAGCGAGCGAACCGTGTGGACTCGAGGGAGTAGTCACCGATTCCCAACCCGATGACGAAGCCGTCGGCCTCGTATCCGAGCTCGCGAAGGATGTGCCAACACGCGAGGGAGTCCTTGCCCCCGCTGACGGCGACCAACACGCGTTCCTCCGGACGCAACATGCCGAACTCGTCGATGGCCTTCGTCACTTGGTCGCGGCACATGCGCAGGAAGTGATCGCGGCAGTAGTTCGCGTTCTGGCGTCGGACGTCGATCACGGCGGGCCCGCGACAGACGCGGCACTTCATGCGCAACCGCCGGAGATCACGGGACGGATCTCGATGGTCTGCGCGTCGTCCAGCATCGCGTCACCCGGGATGAGTTCGTCGCCTTGGATCACGAGCACGGACTCCCGGTTCATGTCGAGCCGGTTGAGCAACGCGATCACGCTGATCGGGCCCGCAACTTCGAGCTCGCGGCGCGGGTTGCGGAGCAGGACCTTCATGATGCTCCAGCCTAAAGCTCTGCCTCTGGCACTCCGAGGTCAGTGATCACCAGGGTCTCGCCGGGCCTCAGCTTCACGCGCTCGACGACCGGCTTCGGCTTCAGCAGCTTGTGCACCGTTTGCGCGGTGAAGACGACCGCCCACACCGTGAGCCAGCGGCGATTCCCGCCGAGCACGCCCTTGCGCAGCCCTCGCCCGCGCAGCGCCCCGGCGAGCCGGCCGATCAAAGCCGGCGAACCTCGACCACGGTCGACCGCCGCTTCCCACGCCGCCGCCCGAGGAAGTACGCCACCCCGACGACCGCGACCGCAGCCACCGCACCGACGATCAGCGCGTACGACTTCGCCGAATCTCCCGCGGAG
>Ga0299913_10005659_pt1 | contig 10713 bp, 3 predicted proteins | sample RVTome_9_FD_201360 | JGI IMG/M metagenome (GOLD analysis project Ga0299913, IMG submission 201360) | Soil microbial communities from uranium-contaminated site in the Upper Colorado River Basin, Wyoming, United States - RVT155D38 (version 2) ... | reverse complement strand
TGAATACCGCGTGCAACCTCGGCCTTCCCGTCATCTACCTCGTCGAGGACAACGGCTACGCCATCTCCGTTCCGGTCGAGGTCAACACGGCCGGCGGCTCCATCTCGAAGCTGGTCACGGGATTCCCCGGTCTGTACATCCAGGAGATCGACGGCTGCGACCTGCTGGCGAGCTACGAGGCGATGCAGCGCGCGGTCCAGCACGCGCGCAAGCGGAAGGGTCCGGCGCTGGTGCACGCGAGGGTGATCCGTCCGTACTCGCACTCGCTCTCCGACGACGAAGTGTTCTACCGGCCGAGGGAGGAGCGGGAGGCGGATGCGTCGCGCGATCCGATCGTGACCTTCCCGAAGTGGCTGGTCGCCGAGGGCCACGCGACGGAGGCGGAGATCGCGGCAATCCAGGAGGAGGTGGACGCCGAGGTGCTCGCCGCGACCGACGATGCGCTGGCGCAGGAGCAGCCGGCCGAGGACACCGTCCACTTCGCGGTGTATTCGCCGGACGTCGATCCGACGAGCGAGCAGTTCGACACGGAGGACGACCCGCAGTTCGCCGGCGAGCCGACGACGATGGTCGATCTGCTCAACGCGTGCATGAAGGACGAGATGCGGCGCGACGAGAGGATCCTCGTCTTCGGCGAGGACGTCGCCGACGTCTCGCGCGAGCAGCACCTCGGCAAGGTCAAGGGCAAGGGCGGCGTGTTCAAGGTGACGTGGGGCCTCCAGAAGGAGTTCGGCGGCGCCCGCGTCTACAACACGCCGCTCGCCGAGGCGAACATCGTCGGCCGCGCGATCGGACTCGCGATCCGCGGGTTCAAGCCGGTGGTCGAGGTGCAGTTCTTCGACTACATCTGGCCGGCGTACATGCAACTGCGCGACGAGCTGGCGACGATGCGGTGGCGGTCCAACAACGCGTTCGCCGCGCCGGTGGTCGTGCGGGTGACGTACGGCGGCTACATCCGGGGCGCGATCTACCACTCGCAGACGGGGGCGTCGCTGTTCACCCACACGCCGGGACTGCGCGTGATCTGTCCCGCGACGGCGCTCGATGCGAACGGGCTGCTGCGCACGGCGATCCGGTGCGATGATCCCGTGATCTTCCTCGAGCACAAGCACCTGTACCGGCAGACGTACAACAAGGGGATGTATCCCGGCCCGAACTTCATGATTCCGTTCGGGAAGGCGCGCGTGGTGCGCGAGGGCAGCGACATCACGGTGGTGACGTACGGCGCGACGGTGCAGCGCGCGCTCTCGGCGGCGAATCAGACCGCCGAGGCGGCGGGGCCGAGCGTCGAGGTGATCGACCTGCGGAGTCTGTCGCCGTGGGATCGCGAGAGCGTGTTCGCGTCGGTCCGGAAGACGAACCGCGTGATCGTCGCCTACGAAGATGCGATCTCGTGGGGCTACGGCGCCGAGATCGCGGCGGCCATCGCCGACGAGTGCTTCGCCTGGCTCGATGCACCGGTGAAGCGCGTGGCATCCACGGATACCTTCGTCGGCTACGCGCCGAAGCTCGAGGATGCGATCCTGCCGCAGATCGACGACTTCAAGCGGGCGTACCAGGACGTGATCGCGTTCTGATGGAGGACTTGCGGATCGCCTGGCCGTTCGCCTCGCGGGGCGGGCGGCCGTCTCTGGGCCTTGGTCAGCGGCCGAGACGCGCCCGCCAGAAGTCGGCAACCTGCGGAAACGCGTGCTCCGTCAGGTGGGCACCCACGACCACGAACCACCCCGGGCCTCCACGCACGGCAAAATCCGGGTCCCGAAGGTCGCCGAATCGGTAGCCGCCGGCGATCTCCAGCGAGCCGATCGCGATCGCGAGCTGAGGCGCCACGTCCCAGCGCCGGGCGCTGCTCGCGTGCTCGAGAAGGAGTCGGCCATCCGCTCGCAGCGCCACACGTCCCGTGAGCTCGAGACTGGCGTGTGCTCCCATGTACTCCGCGGATGACGCAAGCCGCCGCTGCAGGCCGCTCTCCGGCTCGTCCTCGGCGACCGTGCGCCGCAGAGCGTACCGCCCGCTCAGCTCGAGGCGCGTGCTGGGCGCCCAGATGACGTCGGTCGCGGCAATGAGCCGCGTCTCGATTCCGTCCTCGACAAGCACCCCGGTGCCGATCGGATCCAGAAGATGCTGCCACTCGAACTTCAGGAGGGCGTTCAGCACATCGCTCCCGGTCGGGCGCAGTGCGAGCGCCCACAGTGACGATTTGCGAACGCTTTCCGACCACGACGGCTCCTGCTCCTGCCTGGCGACGAGCAGCTCCTGGCGCATCAGCAGGGCAACCGACGGGCTCACGGACGCATCGCCGGCGATCGTCACGAGTCGGTTCGAGCGGAGATCGCCATCACGGTACTCGCCGCGCGCAGTCAATCGATATGGGCGGTCCTCGGGCAGCAGCTCGACGCCGAGCGCAAGCGAGACGTAATCCTCCTCCTGCTCAAGGAAGGGCAGTGCACGCACCGGATCCGCCACCGACGCCCTGCCGACACCCTGACGCCGCTCCGCCATCGTGTGAATCGTCCAGTCGGGGCCGAGTCGGATTCGGTTGTCCAGCCCGATCACCGCAGCGTTGTGCATGCCGTCGACCCCGGCCAACTGGTACGAGCCCCACGCCTCGGTCCCCGCCGGCAGACTTATCCGCAGGCCGAGATTCGACACGTCGTAGCTCCCCGAATCCGGGAGGAGCACACGACGATGGCGGGCTTCGAGGTCGATCGCTGATGAGAGCCGGAGCGCCGCACCGAGTCCGATGTGATCGGGGCGCGCGGCAGTCCCGTCGTGCGACAGCTCGTGTCGCGCCTCGGTCCAGATCCTGAGGCTGGGCGCCACCTGCCACGCCACGTCCAGCTCGGCCGCACGTGAGCCCTCCACGGCGGTCGCGGTCCGATAGGCGTCGCTGGTGAACCTCGCGTCCGCCTCGATGTCGGCGCCGAGGCGGCGGGTCACTCCGCCGATGGTGCGCTGGCGCTCGACACCTTCCGCGCGGAAGCGCTGGCGCTCGTGGGTGAGACGCAGCTCGCTCGGCCCGGTGCGGAAGCGACCATCGAGCTCCAGCTCGCTGGTGCCGCCGCGCAGCGCGACGTTCGTGGGATTCGCGAACTCGTCGCCGACCCGCATCCAGCCGCTGCGGAGCACCAGCGCGCCGTCGAGGAGACGCACGCGTCCACGCGTGGCCAGCGCGAGTCCCACCGAATCGGGGGAGCTCGACCGCGCAAGCTCGGCGCCGAGCTCCACGCGCCCGCTGCGGACCAGTCGCACGTCGACGCCGGTGAGGGTCCGCGTCTCGAGCGCCGCATCCTCCACGAACGTCGCGCCCAGACGGAGCGAATCGAGAGCGCCGCCTGCCAGCGTGCGCGCGTCCGCCGCCACGCGGGCGCCCCAGACTTCGCCACGCTCACCACCGCGATCCGACTCGTAGGTGACGATCAGGAACACGGGGTTCTCATGGACATCCGATGCCGGCACGGGCCGTTTCAGGAGAATCGTGCCCGTCTCGTAGTCGATCTGATAGTCCACGAAGCGCACGAGCGCCTGGCGGCTGATCACGCGCTGCGGGTTTTCGAGGGCGCGCGTTTCGACCGCGACCTGCTCGGTGCCGGGACGCGCGGCGCTCGTCAGCCGGTAGGGGCCGGACATGCCCGCACCGCGGATCTGATCCTGCTTCACGGACTGCGTCGTCGAGCTTCCGAAGGCCTGCCACGTCAGCGGCCCGGTCGTCAGGTGCGCCGAGAGGCCGGGAAGGGCGCGGCGATAGCGAGCCAGCTCGAGCCCTTTCCCGAAGCCGCTCGTCGAGATATCGCCGAAGGCGAGCCAGTCGAAATCTCGCTCGATACGGGCCGCCAGGGCGTACGGCGACGCCGCCTCGCTCCGCTGTTCGCTCGCATCTCCGTAGATCGGATATCGCGACGGATCGAGCGGATCGGCGACGCGGTCGAACCCCTCCCGACCGCCGTCGAGCCGGCGCGAGTCGTAGGTGAAGCTCACGGACGTCCGCTCGCCGACACGGCCACGCGCGCTGAGCGCGCCGAACTCCTCCGGGCTCGCCCCGAGTCCCGTGCGCCCGACCGCGGTCACCATCAGCGGCCGAGCCGCCGGGACGAGATCGAGCGGAATCTCACTCGCGCTTTCGCCCGCGCGCAGCACGAGCCGGCCGCGCATGACGACGTGGCCCGCGCGCAGAGCGACCGTCATCCATCCCGACTCGTCGGCTCGGACCTGCACGCCGACCGAGGATCGATCTGCATCTGGCCCGAGCGGCGTTGCACCGTCAGCCGAGACGGTGGCGAACGGGCGGTTGGTGACCGGCACGCCCCACGCATCGAGCGCGCGAACGCGCACCGTGGCGATCATCTGGCCATCCGCCTCGAGCCGCGCCCGCTCCGATTCGGCGATGAATCGCGCTGGGACGCCGGTCACGTGCACGGCGACGCTGTCCCAGCGCTCCTGCTTCCAGGAGTTCTCGATGCGAACGCGGAGCCGGTGCGGCCCGCGGGCGAGTGGCACGGCGATGAAATCGTGCAGGCCGTCGATGCGGATCGTGGCCTTGGCGAGGAGCGAGTCTCCGTCGAAGAGCGCCACGGGCGCACCCGGTTCACCGCGCACGCCGACGTACACGCGATCGCTCAACAGCACGGTCCCGTCGATGGGAGCGACCACCGCCACCGCCGGTCCAAGCGTCAGTGAACGCCGGGCGTCCGCCGCCCGGGCGTCGGCGTCGCGCAACGGCGCGATCCGTACCGTATCGGCGCTGGGCGGCTCCGCGGCCGTGCGAAGGTCGACAGTGAGCAGGGCACCGGTGCGCGGAACGTGGTCCCAGTGCAGCACGACGCGCCCCTCGCGATCAGTGACGATCGCCGGCTCCGGCAGGGGCTGCTCGCCGAGCCTGGCGCGACCGCGGACGAGCTCCCAACCGGCGGGGAGCGTCAGCACGGCCTCCCCGCTCCACCGCGCGCGCGGCGGCCGCAGGGTGATCTCCCGCAAGGTGCCCGGCGCGAGCTCTCCGGCCGTCGGAATCGTATCGACGGCTTCGGCCAGTGCCGAATGCACCGGGTTGGCGCCGTTCCGCTCGCCCGCTGAGTCCGGCCCGGCTTCGACGAGGAACACCTCGACGCGCCGGTTCTGCGCGAGCGAGTCCGGATACGAGGTCGCGGCCACCGGGCGAGTCGAGCCGAACGCACGCATTCGAATGCGCGACTCGTCGATCCCGGCAGCGATCAGAAATTGCGCGACGGTCCATGCCCGGGCCTCTGACAGGAAGTAATTGGTCACGTAGATGCTCGGTCCGAGCAGCGTGGAGTCGGCATGGCCGTGCAGCTCGACCGAGCACCGCGGCGCGCGCTCCAGCAGCATCGCAAGTCCCTTGGCCGCGCGCGCAACCCCTTCGAGGTCGAGCGGGATCGCGCCCCTGCTCGCGTCGAAGTAGGCGAGGGCCGACGGGTTGCCCGGAGTCCCGATCCCGGCGAAGGTCGGGCACTGCCCGGGCGCCGATGTCGGCGTCGCGGGTGCAAGATCGACCGGCCGCACGCGGGCCACGATCGCCGCGCGCGGCACGAGCCGGAACGTGATTCGTGGTGTCGTCCACCCGCTCGCATCGCGGACGAGTAGGGACTTCGTTCCCTCGTCGCCCAAACCGTACGCGGCGGGGAGCGTGGTTGGATCGATCCGGAAGCCGTGGCGCCCCGGGCGCAGATCGCGGAACGAGAAGCGGCCAGCTTCGTCGGTGGTCGCGACCTGGCCATCCTCGCTCCACACGTCGACGCCTCCGACTCCCGGCTCGCCGGCGCTCTGTGCGGCATCGCCGTCCAGATCCGCGAACACCTTTCCGAGCGCCAACCGCTGCTCCATTGGAGCGCTGGTGCGCACACGGACGGACGCCGAGGCATCAGCCGAGCGCGCGAGGCCGTCGTCCGTCTGTGCGAACGCGATGTTGCGGAGCGTGACCGCCGGGGCGGAGATCACGGCGGCGGCGTAGCGGAGGGTGCGCGACGCGCCTGGCGCGAGCGGGCCCGCGACGAAGATCGTGAGCTCTCGATCGCGAACGTGGATCGAGTCGGCGCCAAGCAGGCTGCCCTTGACGAACTGCAGGCCTTCCGGCAGTCGGTCACGGATCTGCAGTGCGCCGAGCGGCTCGCTGCCGATGTTCTCCACGACGAGGGAGTAGGGTACGAGCTCTCCGAGCCCAACCTCGAGCACGTCCGCGGACTTGCGGAGCGCCAGAACCGATGGCGCCGTGCCGACGAGCTCCACCTCCGGCGCGACCGCCAGCTGCGGGAGTGCATTGGCGGCCACGAGGGTCGCGCGGTTGGTCACACGCATCGTATCGACGAAATCGCGCACGCGAACCGTCAGCGTGAGATCCGCCGAGGCGCCGGGCGCCAGGTCGCCGAGCAGCCACCGCACCTCCCGCCCGGAGACCTGCGCGGCCGGTGCCGCGCCGGCGAAATCGAGCCCCGCGGGCAGGGTGTCGAGAACGACCACACCGAGCGCCGGCACCGTCGTAGAGAGGTTGCGGTACTGAATCCGATACTCGAGCGTCTCGCCCGACCGCGCACTCGTCGGTCCGGTCACGCTCTTTTCCAGCGCCACGTCGGGCTGAACCACGAGCACGTTCGTGGCGTTCGACGTCGTCGTCTCCATGCCAAGCTGCGTCCGGAAGGTCGCGGCGGCCGTGTTGGCGAGCGATCCCTGCGCGGTGGCACCCGTCGCCACCCGGACCTGAAACACGAGTGTGCCGGTGGCACCGGGAGGCGCGTCGCCGATCCGCACGACGACCTGGTCGGCCGCCACGTCGTACGACCCGGCATCATCGCCCGCCATGTCGGTGAGCGGGAGACCGTCCAGCCGCAGGCTGCCGGCCACGTAGCTCGCTCCGATCGGAATCACGTCGGTAATCACGAGCTCAGTGGCCATGGCGGAACCGGTGGCCGCCCAGCCCACGGTGTACGTCACGACGTCGCTGATCATCGCGCTCGCTCGATCGGCCGCCTTGCTCAGCTCGAGGCGCACGCCGCCATCCCGCACCTCCAGGACATCGATGATCTCATCCGACACGACCGGATCGAAGCGACTCGCGACGCCGATGGTCACCGTGTCGGTCATGCCCTGCGCCGCGACGCCGGGAGGGACCTGCACGACGGCGAGAATCGCCGCGACCTGGCCCACGTCGAGAACGAGTGGCCAGGATACCGTCGGCTCGGCGGGGTCGAGCATGCCGTCGCCATCGAGATCGGCATGGAGTTGCACGGTCCAGCCGCGGCGCGAAACCGCGCCGAGGGAGAGCGAGTCGCGACCGTTGCCCATGTTCGCAACCGTGTGAGAGAACGCCACCGAGGCGCCGGGGTCGGCGGTGGCCGAACGCGGCGGCTCCACATCCACGCCGGCCACCTGGCCGACCACCATGACGAGCGTGTCGGAGGCGGCGGAGAAGGTGGCGCCGTTCGGGGCCTGATATGTGACATCGGCCCACGAGGCGATGCGCGTGCCGGCGGGCGTCGCCTGCGCCGAAAGCTCGGACGAGGCGACGACCCCGAGCAGGATGCAGAACACCCACACGGCCGTACGGCCGATGTGGGGCTTGCATCCGCCCGACCCGGAACGGGTACCGTTACGCATGAGGGTCAGCATCGGGCAAATCAGTCGATCTGGACCCGGATCCAGATGTACCGGCTCGCGCCGGCTGCCAGCGTCCCGCTCAGATCGGCCTCCACGGTGTTCCCCGTGTTGGTGATCGTCCAGCCGGCGAGATCGCCGCTGGCGGAGATGAACGTCAGCTCGCCCGGGAGCACATCATCGATCTGCACGCTGCTCGCGGCTGCATCGCCGGAGTTCGTGACCGTGATGCGGTACTGAATGAACTCACCCGGCAGGACCTCGTCGCTGCCGCCGATCAGGGTGGTCTGATCGTCGCGGTATGCAGCCTTCGCGACGGTGAGCGCGGGACGGACCACGGTGATGTCCACCGCGCCCTGATCGTCCACGCCATTGTCCGTCACCGAGGTCGCCGTCAGATAGACCGTGTCGACCGTCCCGGCGGCGACGTTCCCCACCGAGTACACGACGTCGATCGACTGCGACCCGCCGGCAGTGACGCCGGTGATCTGCGTCGTCGATCCGGCAACGCCGTTCACCGACACGATGGTCAGCGCGGCGTTGACGCCGCCGGCGGCCCCGAGGTCGAAGTCTTCCGGACCGTTACCGTTGTTCGTGACGGTGAAGGTCGCCGTATAGTTGGTGCCGTTGCTCGGAAGCCGGGTCACGTTCTGCCCGCCATCCGGCGTTACGGCCACCACGATCGTCTCGGCCGGCGTGATCGTGGTCGATGCCGCATCCGAGACGCCGTTGTCGCGATTGGAGGTCGCGGTCAGCGTCAGGATCGTGGAGACGCCACCGGTTCCGGCCAGCACGTCGTACTCGACCGCGACATCGATCGAGGCGCCCTGCGCGATGTTCGCGCCGGCGAGCGCGGTGTTGAGCGCCGCGAGGCTCGCGTACGTGGTGCTGTTGTACACGTAGCCGGTGACGCTGATGACGTTGGCGACCGAGATCGACTGCGAGATCGCGACCTGGTCGGTGCCGTTACCGATGTTCTGGACGGTGAACGAGAGCGAGTTTCCGGTGCTCGGCACGGCCGGCGTGGCCGTCGCCGAGGCCGCGGTCACGTCGAGACCGGCGGCGAAGCCGACGGTGACGCTGACCGACGCGCTCACGCTCGAGTAGGTATTGCTGTTCGCGTCGGTGAACGACACCGTCGCGGTGTTGGTGATGGTCGTCCCCTCAGGGGTCTGGGCGTGGACCGGGCGAGCCAGCGCGGCGGCGACGAGCGCCGTCAGCACCAGGATCCGGCCGAGCCCAAAGCGATTCGACAACATTTGATGCTCCTTCTAGCTTGGTTGCGAGCAATGGTGAGTGAACGTGCGCGACTCAGCGCGCCGAGTCGGCGGGCGTGGTCGAGCGTTGCGCCGCTCTGGCCGCGGGAAGCGCGGCGCGGAACTGCGCGACGGCGTGACTGCCGGGCTGCACGAGACCCTGCACCGTCCAGCGGACGTGCGTGTACATCTCCGGAGGCGCGGCGCGCTGCACGCGCTTGCCGGCTTCCTCGACCTCGATCATCGGTTGTGCGGCGTAGGTGCGGCCGCCATCGATCGAGTAGGCGATGGCGATGTCGTTGCGATCGCCCGCGGCGGAGCCGCTGACGAATCGCAGCCCGGCAGGGATCGGATTGTCGAAGACGACGCCGCGGACCGGACCGGGCGTGACGTTGGTGAAGCGAAGCGTGTAGCGCACCACATCGCCGGGGAGCAGCGCCGTGGTGTCCACGCCGCCCGCGGCCAGCTCCGCATGGCGCGCATCACCGGCCATGAGGTTCCGCGCCGAGATCGTCAGCGCCTGGGGTGGCGACGCGCTCTGCGCAGCGAGCGGCGCGGCCGTGAGGGCCGCGAGCAGCGCGGCGCCGCGCGCCAAGGTCGTCCAACTGGTCATTTCTCCTCCTCGTGTCCTGATCGCCTGCGCGAGCACGCGCCGGAGTGGCGCGGCCCGTCGGGATCCTTTCTCGCCGCCACGGACGAGGCGGCTTCGACGAGGAGAGTTGGCAGCCATCATGCCGGGCTGGACTGCCGGCAGAGCGCTGCAAGCTATTGAAATTCAGCTACTTACAAGCTGCGGCAAATCAGGCGTTTCGCCATGGTTTCGGGTGCCGTTACGGTCTGGTAACGCGACCAGTAACCGGGCTCGGCCAATGCAGTTGAGGATCCTGGGCGTCGCTGCCGGTCAGTCAAGCAACCCCGCGTACGGGGCGATGCGCCCGGGCCGGCGACAGGGAGCGGCGGATCGCCCCTCAGGGCACCCGCGCGACGAAGGCGAGGGTCGCCGAATTGTCGGGCGCCGTGGCACCGAGGCTCCCGCCTAGCGCCCAGCGGATGCGGTTCACGCACGCATCGAATCCCGCCGGCGCCGAGCACGCGCCCGACGCCGGTGTGTACGTCCAGCTCGCGCCCCCATCGCTCGAGTACGAGAGGGCGGCGGTCACGCCGCCCGGAAGCGTCGCGGTCTCGCTCCCGACCTTGAACTGGAGCGCGGCGGACACCGAATCGATGAGCGTGATGCCCGTTGCCGATTCGCTCCCCGCGTTCGTCACCGATGTCGAGTACGTGAGCTCCGTCCCCGGCATCGGAGCGCCGCCCGGCGCGACGGAGCGGGCGACCTGGAGATTGGGCCGCACGACGATGAGATCGACGCTGCCCGTGTCCAGGACTCCGGGCGACGAGACGATGCGCGCGCGCAGCCGGAGCGTGTCGGCCGTGCCTTCCGCAACGGCGGCCACGGTGTACACCACCGCGATCGTGTCCGTTGCTCCGGATGCGATGCCCGTCACGCGCAGGCTGTCACCACCCGTCCCATCGACGCTCACGATCCCGATCGCGCCCGCCGGTGCGCTCGAGGCGAGGAGATCGACATCGATGCTCGATCCGGAAGTGTTGGTGACCTCGTAACTCGCCGTGTAGGTCGTGCCGTTGCTCGGCAGCCGCTGGAGCTGCTGCGCACCATCCGGTGTCACGGCGACGCTGAGCTGGATCTCGACCGTCGCCGATGCCGAAGCGGCATCGTTGGCGGTCGAGGACTGCGCCTCCGTCAGCGCCGTGAGGCTCGCGGTGTTGGTGATGGTCGTCCCGGCCGTGCCTGAATTCACGACCGCGACGAGCGTGAGGGTGGCGGTCGCGCCCG
>Ga0299913_10005658_pt1 | contig 10714 bp, 8 predicted proteins | sample RVTome_9_FD_201360 | JGI IMG/M metagenome (GOLD analysis project Ga0299913, IMG submission 201360) | Soil microbial communities from uranium-contaminated site in the Upper Colorado River Basin, Wyoming, United States - RVT155D38 (version 2) ... | reverse complement strand
GACCAGGCGCGCAGCCTGTTCCTGCAGCGTCCGCATGCCCTGGCTGCGGGCCAGCTTGCGCATGTCGTCGTGGGGAGCCCGGTCGATGATCAGCTCGCGCACCTCGTCGGTCACCGCCAGCAGCTCGTAGACGCCGATCCGCTCCAGGTAGCCGGTGTGGGCACAGAAGTGGCACCCGGCGCCGTGCACGAAGCCACCGACCGGCTCGCCGCCGCCGAAGCTGCGCAGGAACCCGAGCTCCTCGGGCGACGGCTCGTAAGCCTCGAGACACGAGGTGCAGCTGCGTCGTACGAGCCGCTGCGCGACCACCGCAGTGACCGACGACGCGATCAGGAACGACTCGATGCCCATGTCGAGCAGGCGGTAGAGCGCGGACACCGCCTCGGTCGCGTGCAGCGAGGAGAGCACGAGGTGGCCGGTGAGGGCCGACTGGACCGCGATCCGGGCGGTGTCGACGTCCCGGACCTCGCCCACCAGGATCACGTCCGGGTCCTGCCGGAGGATCGACTTCAGCCCGCCCGCGAAGGTGATGCCGGCCTGCTCGTTGATCTGGATCTGGTTGATCGAGTCGAAGGTGTACTCGACCGGGTCCTCGATCGTCATGATGTTGCGTTCGGGGGTGTCCAGCTCGCCGATTGAGGCATAGAGCGTGGTGGTCTTGCCACCGCCGGTCGGCCCGGCGCAGATCACCATGCCGTACGGCGAGTGGATCAGCGTGCTGAACGCGTCGGCCGTGTCACCCGGCATGCCGAGCTGCTCGAGCTTGAAGAGCGGCCGGCTCTTGTCGAGCAGCCGCATCACGACCTTCTCGCCGCCGACCACGGCGGTGGTCGCGACCCGGATGTCGACGGCCCGGCCCTCGACGTCCATGCTGATCTGGCCGTCCTGGGGGCGCCGCCGCTCGACGATGTTCATCCCGCCGAGGATCTTCACCCTGCTGACGAGAGCCGGTCCGATCGACCCCGGCAGGTCGAGCACGTCGGTCAGCGCGCCGTCGATCCGGAACCGCACGCGGATCCGGTTCCCGGACGGCTCGATGTGAACATCGGAGGCCCGGTCGCGCAGCGCCTGGGTGATGACCATCTGGACGACGCGGACGACCGGCGCCTCCTCGTTGGCACTGGCGCGTTCGAGCTTGGACGCCTCGGAGCGCAACTGGTCACGCGCCTCGAAGGCCCTGACCTGGCTGGTGACGTCCTTGGTCGCGCGGTAGACGGTGTCCAGCGCGCGGTCCAGGTCGCGATGCGTGGTGACCCCCGGCCGAACCGGACGCCCGATCGCCGCCGAGACGGCGGCTAAACGTTCGGGCGACGGGTCGACCACGGCCACGGTCACGGTGTCGTCGTCGGATGCGATGGGCAGCGCACGCAACGTGCGTGCATGGTGGGCGCTCAAGAGTGCGGTCGCGTCCGGGTCCGGCGTCACCTCCCGGAAGTCGAGCACGCCGACCTGGTAGTGGTCGGCCAGCAGCCGCGCGAGCGCGTCCTCAGTCACCGTCCCAGTAGCGATCAGCTTCTCCGCAAGCGTGCCGTCGCCCTCGGCCACGCGCGCGGCGTCGATCTGGTAGGGCTGCACCCGCCCGGCCGCGACCAACACTCTGGCCAGGCGCTCATCGTCCTCGTCCCGCGTCGGCGCGACCGGCCCGACCTCACCGCTATGGCGGCCCCGACTCAGCTTCATGGCTCTCCGTCCTGTCTCAGACGCGCGCGGCCGCGGTCATCCGCGGCCGGGAGTCGATGTCCTTGGGATAGAGGCTGCGAGCGATCGCGTCCTCCTCGGTCACGACGCGCTGCTGCACCAGGTCCGAGAGCGACTGCTCGAGCGTGATCATGCCGTCGCGCTGACCGGTGACCAGCGAGTTGCGCAGCTGGTGGGTCTTGCCCTCCTTGATCAGGTTGCGCACCGCCGGCGTGGCGACCAGCACCTCATGGGCCGCGACCATGCCACCGCCGATCCGCGGAACGAGCCGCTGGTAGACCACGCAGCTCAAGGCGGCGGCGAGCTGGACCCGGATCTGGGCCTGCTGCTCGGCGGGGAAGACGTCGATCATCCGGCCCAGCGATTGCGCGGTGTCGTTGGTGTGCAACGTCGCGAAGACCAGGTGGCCTGTTTCCGCGACGGTGAGCGCGAACGCGATCGACTCGAGGTCGCGCATCTCACCGACGAGGAGCACGTCGGGATCCTCGCGGAGCACGGAGCGGAGGGCGTTGGCGAAGCTCTCAGTGTCCGTGCCGACCTCGCGCTGGTTGACCGCGGCCCGCTTGTGGTCGTGGACGTACTCGATCGGGTCCTCGACGGTGATGATGTGGCAGCCGCGGTTCTCGTTGATCAGGCCGACCAGTGACGCCAGGGTGGTCGACTTGCCCGACCCGGTCGGACCGGTCATCAGGATCAGCCCCTGATGCCGGAGCGCCAGGTCGCGCAGCACCGGCGGCAGCCCGATCTCCTCGGGGGTCGGGATCTCGCGCGGGATCATCCGCAGCGCGACCGCCGTCAGCCCGCGCTGGGTGAACGCGTTGCCGCGGATCCGCGCGTGTTCGCGCCACGAGAACGAGAAGTCGAACTCGCGCCGGGTCTCCCACGTGTCGCGCTGCTCGGTGGTGAGCACCTCGGCGAGCAGTGCCTCGGTGTCGTCGGCGGACAACACCGCGTGCTCGGCCACCGGCCGTAGCTCGCCGTCGACCCGGAGCATCGGTGGCAGGCCGACCGTGAGCAGCAGGTCGGTGCCCTTCGCGTTCCAGAGCGCCTCGAGCAGGTGGTCGACGCGTTCACCGATGCGGTGCCTGTACTGGGACACGGGTCCCCCTTCCCCATGAGTGCCGGGGAGGGCCGCCGTACGCCGACGGCCCTCCCTCGGCTCAGACGATCAGCAAGTGACGCCGGTCGGGACCGGGTCGCCCGCGCTGTTCGTGCCGATGCCGGTGACGTACTCGGTCGGAACCGACTTGAGGAAGCCGCCGTCGACGAGGGCCTGCAGGTCGGCGGGGTCGCCGTCGTTCTCGGCGTAGTAGGCCTCGATCGCGACGTCGACCGTGCGGAACTCCGTCTTGCAGGCGGACTCCTCGCCCGTGTCGGTGATGCCTCGGACCGAGAACACCACGATGGCGGCGAGAACGCCGAGGATGAGTACGACGATCAGAAGCTCGATGAGAGTGAAACCGCTCTCGTCGCGTCTCACGTCACGGGCACGGGAAATTGCACTTCGATACATTGCTGCCCCCATGGGGTTGGAAGAGGTGAGACCCGAGCCTCGATGGCGCGCTAAACATCACACCTGCGGGAACGCACCGTCGGCGAACGACTCTCACGTCCCCAAAAGTGATGAGGCTCCGGGCAACGACCCGGGGTCGAGGCAGTTGGCTCAGGCCCGTGGGTGCGCCTGCTGGTAGGCCTTACGCAGGCGTTCGGTGGTGACGTGCGTGTAGCGCTGCGTGGTGGCCAGCGACGCGTGGCCCAGAAGCTCCTGGACCGAACGCAGGTCGGCGCCGCCCTCGAGGAGGTGAGTGGCCGCGGTGTGCCGCAGGCCGTGCGGACCCATGTCCGGCGCGCCTGGCACGTCCGCCAGGCGCTGATGTACGAGCCGGCGTACGGCGCGCTGGTCGATCCGCCGACCTCGGGCGCCGAGGAACAGCGCCGCCCCGGCTCCGTCGGCAACCAGCAGGGGCCGGCCGTTCCGCAGCCAGAAATCCAGGGCCCGGGCCGCCGGGCGGCCGAACGGGACGGAGCGTTCCTTGCGCCCCTTGCCGAACACCCGCACCACGTTGCGGTCGCGGTCGACGTCATCGACGTCGAGACCGACCAGCTCCCCCACCCGGATGCCGGTCGCGTAGAGCAGCTCGAGCATCGCTACGTCCCGCAGCCCGACCGGGCTGCCGTCGTCGGCCACCTCGGTGGCGGCGTCGATCAGCGCGCGCGCCTCGTCGGCGCGCAGCACCGACGGCAGGGTGCGGTGGGCCTTCGGCGAGCCGAGGGCGGAGCCGGCGTCCGACGGCGCCCGCCCGGTCCGGGCCAGCCAGCCCGTGAACACCCGCGCTGCGGTCGCCCGGCGGGCCAGCGTGGTCCGCGACCGGCCCATCGTCTGCTGCTTGGCCAGCCAGCTGCGCAGGGTGCGGAGGTCGATGTCGGCGACGTCGGAGATCCCGAGCCGGGACGCGTGCTCGAAGAGTCCGGCGATGTCGGCCGTGTACGCCGTCACCGTGTGCGCGGTCAGGTCACGCTCGGCGGTGAGGTGCCGCTCGTACTCCCCCAGCACCCGGGACATGCCCTCCGGCAGCGCCTTGGCCGCCGTCTCGTCGTTCACATCAGGAGTCTAGGAAGACGTGGCCTCCTCACGTGCGAGCGAGGGCGGCGAGCCGCCAACCGTCGTCGGCCTCCTCGACCAGCCCGGCGGCGTGCAGGCGGGAGAGCGCCGAACGCACCTCGAGGAGGCCAAGGCCGGCGACCCGCGCGATCGACGGCACCGAGGCACCGGTCGCCACCGGGACGGCATCCAGCACCTGCCGCTGCCGGACCGGCAGAAGGTCCCGGGAGGTCTCCGGTCCGCGCGGCGGGGCAAGCAGGTGCTCCCCCGCCTTTCCAACCATCTCGAGCACCTCGTGACCGCTCGTCACCAGGGTGGCGCCTCCCGTGCGGATCAGCTGGTGCACCCCGCCGGAGGGTGCGCTCGTCACCGGGCCGGGCACCCCCATCACGGAGCGGTTGAGCCGGTCGGCCCAGTTGGCGGTGTTGAGCGCCCCGCTGCGCACCGCGGCCTCGACGATCACTGTGCCCCGGGTGAGCGCCGCGATCAGCCGGTTGCGGGCCAGGAACCGGACCCGTTGCGGCGAGCAGCCCAGGGGCGCCTCCGACACGACTGCGCCGGTGGCCGCGATGTGCTCGATCAGCGCGGCATGGGCCTTCGGGTAGATGCGGTCGGCGCCGCACGCCAGCACCGCCACCGTGGGCCCGCCCATGGCGACCGCTCCACGGTGGGCGGCCTGGTCGATGCCGTAGGCGGCCCCGGAGACCACCGTGACCTCGGCCCGTGCGGCCACGGCCGCGATCTCTCCGGCAACGGACGTGCCGTAGGTCGTGGCGGATCGGGAGCCGACGACCGCCACCGACTCCTCGAGCCGGTCGAGCCGCAGTGGTCCCCTGACCCACAGGCCGATGGGCACGCCGCCGCGCTCGTGCAGCTCGCCGGCCATGGCCAGGTCATCGAGCTGGCGCGGCCACTCGTCGTCGCCCGGGATGACGAACCGGATGCCGAGCGTGGCCGCGCGAGCGAGCTCGGCCTCGGGGTCCGTCGACGCCAAGCGGGCAGCCGCGTCGATGAGCACGCCGTGGAGATCGCGCTGCATGAGGAGCTGCCGGTGAAACTCGACGGCACCGAGCTCGGCGGCCAGCGAGGTGTAGCGGTGGTCTCCCGGCTCAGCGAGGCGGCTCAGCGCTGCCCGGGCCAGGCGCTCCTCGTCATTCACCCGGCCACCGCCTCTACTGTTCGGGCCAGCAGAGCCGCGCCCAGCCTCAGCCGCAGCGCGACATCGACCTCTTCCTCCCCGGGCGTGACGTTGACCCCGGCGCGCACCGATGCCAGATCGGACACCGTCCAGGCGAGGCGGTGCACGCGCACCGCCCCTCGTCGGGTGAGACGACCCTTGAAGACCGCGTCGTCCACGGCCCGCTGACCAGCCGGGCTGAGCGGCCATCGCTCGCGGAGGGCGGGCCCCGGGGCGTGCGCGTTGAGCCGCCAGCTGCAGTCGGCGTAGCGGATGGCCTGCAGTCGCCGCGCGAGTTCCACCCGGTGCCGCACGACCGCGGAGCTCTCGGCAACTGCGAACAGGTCGTGCTCGGCGTGCGGAGACAACGGCTCGACGTGTCGGGTGATGTCCACGCGGTCGGTGATCGGCCCGCTGATCTTGCGCTGGTAGTCACGCCGGACGCCCTCGCGGCAGCTGCACCGGTTGACGCCCGCGTGCGCCCGCCACTCGCCGCAGGGGCATGGGTTGCAGGCCAGGACGACCATCCCCCGGGCGGGGAGCAGGGCCGACTCGCCCTGCCGGGCCACTGTCACGTCCCCGCTCTCCATCGGCTGCCGGAGCGCGTCGATCACGTCGGCGCGGAACAGTGGGAACTCGTCCAGGAAGAGGACTCCGCCATGGGCCCGGCTGAGCTCCCCGGGCCGCACCTGGCCGCTGCCGCCCCCGATCAGGCTGGCCTTGCTCGCGTCGTGATGGGGAGCGGCGTACGGCGCCTCGGTGAGCATCCCGTGGGCGGGGTCGAGGATGCCGGCGAGCGAGTGGATCGCCGTCAGCTCGAGCGACTCCTCCGAGCTGAGCTCGGGCAGGATCGTGGGTATCCGCTCGGCGATGCTGGTCTTCCCGGACCCCTTGGGACCGGACAGGAGGAGGTGGTGCCCTCCGGCCGCGGCTGCCTCCACGGCGTACTTCGTGTCGGGCATGCCCAACAGGTCGGCCATGTCGAGCTCCTCGAGCCGCTCGTGCCCCCGCCAGGCCAGCAGCCTGCTGCTCGACAGCGGCGCCACGGCCGGCGCCTCCGGCACCGGCTCCTCGTTGAGCTCGGCCGCGACCTGGGCCAACGAGCGCATGCCGAACACCTCCATGCCCGGCACCATGGAGGCCTCCTGCGCCAGCGGCTCCGGGACGAACACGCGGTGGACTCCGCGCTCGGCGGCGGCCAGCACCATCGGCAACACACCTGGCACGCAGCGCAGGCCTCCGGCCAGGGTCAGCTCGCCGATGAAGGCAGTCCCGCGGAGGGCCGGCCGCGGCACCTGCCCGTCCGCCGCAAGGACGGCGACGCAGATGGCGAGGTCGAAGTGGGTGCCCCGCTTCACCAGATCGGCCGGCGACAGCAGGATCGTGATCCGCTTCGTGGCCGGCCAGGCGAGCTCGCTGTTGATGATCGCCATCCGGCAGCGATCCTTCGCCTCCGAGAGTGAGGCGTCCGGCCGGCCGACCAGAGTGGTCAGCACCTGACCGGGAGACACGTCCGCCTGCACCTCGATCAGGTGACCGAGCGCGCCGTTGAGCGACACCGTGCCCGCGGTCGCGAACGGCATCAGCCGACGCCCCGCACATGATCGACCACGGCCGGACCCCTCTCGGGGCGCAGCACCGCGACCAGGTCGACCCGGGTCTCCTCCGCCTCGACCTCGTGGGCGAGCATCCACGCCTGGCCCAGCCGCCGGAGCCGGTCCAGCTTGGCGTCGGTGATCGCCTCGTGCGGGGTGCCGCACAGAAAGCTCGTCCTGGTCTTCACCTCGCACACCACGAGGACCCGGCCGTCGCGGAGCACCAGGTCGATCTCACCCTCCGGGCACCGCCAGTTGCGGTCGAGCAGCACCATGCCCGCGCCCGTCAGGTGACGCGCGGCAACGTCCTCGCCGTACGCCCCGAGGGCCCTCCTGAACGCAGTCGTCGTCATCCCGTGACCTCCTGCGAACAGGGTGGCCGGAGGAGGGGACGGCGCTTCCACGAGTGGCCTCGGCCTGTGGACGAAGCCGGCTGCAGCCCCGCCTGTGGACGGTTCGTGGGCCGCCTAGTGCCGCGACCGGGAACGTTTGCCCAGCGAGCGGCGTCCAGGGCGTGCGATGGCAAGGCGCCGGAGCGCTGGCAGACTGGGCGTCTTTCGAGCGACGGCAACGCCGCCAGCGTGCGTCCTGGGCGTCGCGTAGCGGGTGAAGGTTCCCGGGAGGGGCACTAGCAGGGTCGCGGCGAGTCCGGCACGCTCTCGACGCGTGCCTTCTCCGACTGGGTGACGACTCCGCCGCCGGGCAGCGGGAACAGGTGCATGTCCAGGCTCTGGAACGAGACGGTCACGGTGATCACGTCACCCACCTTCATCCCGCTCGGCCGGGGCGACACCGTCACCGGACCGAGGGCCGCCGTGCCGGCGTGCTCCTCCGCCTTGGCCTGGGTGCACGCCTGCTCCGTCCCGACGGCGTACTTCCTGGCGGCCTCGCGCGCGGTCGCGGACGCCGTCTCGAGCGCCCAGTAGTGGTAGCCGTACTGCAGGATCCCCAGCAGGACCGTGAGCAGGAGGGTCGCCACCAGGGCGAACTCCACCGCGACCGCGCCACGCTCGCGGCCGGACACGCGAATGAACCGGGACCTCACTTGATCAGCCGGATGATCTTGGGACCGACGCCGAGGTACGCCGTGGTGGGGCCGCTGTAGTTGCGCGGCACGGCGGGCAGCGCGCCGGGAGCGAGGGTCATGATCCGGGCGGCGCGCACCTTGGCCGATCGCTTGTCGATCACCAACCCGCCGAAGCTCCCGGTGTTGTTCGCGTCCTTGGTGACGATGTGACTGCCGAGATACTTCTCCAGGAACGCCCCGACCGAGCCGTTCAGGCCTGTGGAGGTGAACAGTGGCGTCTTCAACAGCTCCAGCTGGCAGGCGTTCAGCTGGGTCTGGTTCAGGAGGATGCCGAGGAGGAGGTCGACGACACTGACCACCGTTCCGCACGGGCTGAGGTTGAGCGCATTGTCCGCGAAGTACTGCAGGGTGGTCTTCAGGTTGACCCCCTTCGCGTTCGCGGCCGCGATCAGGTCGTTCAGCATCGTGTCGATCGTCGAGACCAGCGGGTTCGGGTTGGGGGCTTCGGCGGTCAGGAAGACCGGGCGGAACGTGAGGATCGGGTGGTGGCCCGGGGCTCCCGGGGGCAGCGTCGTGAACGCGCTCAGGGACACCGGTGCCCAGAAGAATCGCGGCGAGTCGTACAACGCCTCCTCCACGACGTCGTTGGGTGGCGTCACCAGCGGGAGCGAAGGCGTGAGGAACGAGTCCAGCGACATGAAGAACGGGTCGTTGAGCAGGCTCCCTCCCGCCTTGACGAAGTCCTCGAACCGGTCGTTGTTGTAGGTCCCCGCGATGCCGCCCGGGTTCGTGAGCACGGGCCTGCTGGACTTGAAGTTGCAGGGGCCTGTGGCCGGGCACTTGAGCCGGCCGGTGTAGGTGCCGGTCGGCGTAGTGCCGCCGGTCAGCAGCCCCTTGGTCACCGCGGTCGACCAGTCCTTCGAGGTGTCCACGTGGAAGCAGTTGGGTCCGTCGGTCCGCCGCGTCGAGTAGTCCTTCTTCACCCGAACGTTCGTGTCGCACTGGAACGCAGAGTTCACTCCTGCGACGAGGTTGCCGACGGCGTTGTTGATGGGCACCAGGGTGGAGGGGATGTCGACCCCGTCCAGGGCATTGACCAGCGCGGGGAACTGAGCGAGACCGTGGTCGAGCCCCTGTGCGAAGTTGACGCCCATCGCAGCCGAGTCGCCTTCGTACGTCCCGCTGGTGAAGCCCAGCCGTGGACTCTGCGCCGGCCTGGCGCAGGACACGAGGTCCAGCGTGCTGTCCGGGATCACGAACTGCGGGGGCGAGTTGCTGATCCAGTACTGGGTCTGGAGACCGACGCTGTTGGTGCCCTTGAGACGGACCATCGCCTGGTACGTGCCCGGCGGAAGGCTCATGGTGACCTGCGTCGTGTCCTCCGTCTTGCCGAGCAGACCCGTGCTGAGCTCAGCCGTTTCGTACAGCCCCTCGGGGTCGCCGACCTGGTAGCCCTGCTTGCGGATGTAGATCTTGATGCTGGTGACCGTCCACCCGTTCCGGTTGCCCCTCCAGTAGAAGGTCAGGTCGACCTGACCGTTGGGCCTGATGCTGATCGCTTCCAGGTACAGGGTGCCGGCGCTGTTGTTGTAGGTGTTGGTGAGGTCCGACCAGTCCACGATGCCGGCTGTGGGGTCCTCGATGAGGGGGTTCCCGGTCTGGTTCGGGGAACCGGTCGAGAGGTAGTTGATCGGCAGCAGCTTGGAGATGGTGTCACCCAGTCCCAGCGGAGCCTTCCCGACGGCGTTGGCGATGCAGGTCGCCGACATGCCCATCGGCAACAGCTCGCCCGGTGAGAGCGCCTCGGCGGTGGCGCTCTTGGACTGCACGCTGCTGTTCACTCCCACGATGCCCCCGAAGCCGAACGGCACCTTCGCCGCCGGCGTCGTGATCGAGACCTGGTTGACGGCGGGGAACGTGATCTTCCCGGCCGTGGCTGAGGCGTTGGTCCTCCCGTTGGTCAGCAGGGTGTTCGCCAGGGTGGTGATCCCCGCGTCGGAGGCGTACGTCGACGCGGCCGGGCACGCGGGCATGGCCGCGAGCGTCGACTGGCCGGAGACCGGGTTGCAGGCGAGGTAGAAGGCCGCCGCCTTGGCCACGGCGAGCTGGGAGCTCGTGGGGGTGACGGCGACCGTCGCGCTGTCCACGGGAAGCTGCTCCGCTGCGAACTTCGTGGCCCGGTCGACCTGGTGCTGGAGCGATCCTCGCTTGGCCCAGGTGTGGCCGATGTCGACGGTCAGCGCGGCCACCACCAGCAGCACGACGCTGGTCACGACCGCGACGATGATCGCGGCGGCTCCGCGCTCGTCGCGCGGTCGGAGGAACATGCGGGTCATCAGCAGCCTGCCGTCTTCAGTCGGACGTTCTCGAGGCGGATCATCGCGTCACTGACGATCCGGCCGTCGTTGGGCAGCGGGAGGAAGGCGATCAATTCCTCGAGGACCGGCGCGCTGATGCTGACGCGGACGTCCACACCCAGCCCGTTCGGTACGAAGTTCACGACGGTCGCGGTGATGTCGGTCAGCTCGATCGGCAGGTGCGTTCCGTCGTCCAGGTTCTCCGCAGTGACCAGAGCCGCGGCTCGGACGCGATCGAGCAGCTCGCCCTCGCAGATC
>Ga0299913_10005657_pt1 | contig 10715 bp, 12 predicted proteins | sample RVTome_9_FD_201360 | JGI IMG/M metagenome (GOLD analysis project Ga0299913, IMG submission 201360) | Soil microbial communities from uranium-contaminated site in the Upper Colorado River Basin, Wyoming, United States - RVT155D38 (version 2) ... | reverse complement strand
CGAGGGGATCTTGGCATCCGCGACCACCTCGGCGACACCTCTCTTGATGCCGCTCCACCAGGCGAAGTCCTCGACGGTCGCGGGTGCGTGGGCCTTGAAATAGAGGCGCGCGAGCTCCACGCGCGCCTCCGAGACGTCCATCGCGAAAGGATCGACATCGGGCAACCACTCGTCCCACAGCCGGTAGGCGAACCGGTTGCTCTTCCAGCTGCCGGTCGTCCCGGTGGTGACGATCCGGCACTGTTCCGCCATCAACCGCAGGGTCCAGGAATAGACGAAAGCCTCCGATCCCGAGGGCCGGGCTGCCTTCCTGATGTCGACTCCCGCCATCTCGGTTCCGCTGAGAGCGCGCTCGATGCGTTTCGCGAGCCGGTCGAACACCCTGGCGTTCTCGGGTTTGCCGAGGATCTCGCGCTCGAGCCGGGCACGGCGCTCTGCGCCCACCGCGACGGTCATCGGAACGAGATCGACGGGCACGAAGAAAGAGCTGCCTCGTACCCCGGCTCCCCCGACGATGCGCCTCTCGGCCACCAGCCGAGGGAGATCCTCGACCCGATAGCCCTTGACCCGCGCGATCAACCCCAGATGCGATGTCGGAGACGTGCTGTACAAGGCGATCCTCTCGATGAACGACATCGGATCGGTCGTGTGGCGATCCAAGAGCTGGTTGCGGAAGTGGACAGCGCGGCGTTGTGTGAGGGTCGGTGCGCTCACCGGCCGCCGAAACGTCTGTTCCGGGAGTTGTAGTCCTCGATGGCCTTCTCGAGCTCGGCTCGGTCGAAGTCGGGCCACAGTGTTTCGGTGAAGTAGAGCTCGGCGTAGGCCGACTGCCACAGCAGGAAGTTCGACAGGCGCATCTCACCGGAAGTCCTGATCAGCAGATCCACATCGGGGACATCGGGGGCATAGAGGTTGTCGGGGATCGAGCCCGCCCGGGCGGCATCTTCGAGCTCGGCGCGGCCCCCGTAATTGAAACAGATCAACAAGTCCATGTTCGTGCCCCCGCTGGTCATCTTCTCGGCAGCATCGAACTCGTCGAGGACCTCGTCGGGGACCGGATCCCGTCGCCCGATGCGCCGCATCCGCACGCCCTTATCGCGCATCTCGTCACGCCGGGCACGCAACAGGTCGCGGTTGAAGTTCAACAGGAACTTGACCTCGGCGGCGGGGCGGGTCCAGTTCTCGGTAGAGAACGCGTACACGGATAGATAGCGAACGCCGAGGTCGAGCGAGTCCAGCACGATCGCGTGCAGCGCGCGCTCCCCCGCTTCGTGTCCTTGGGATCTGGTCAAGCCGCGCTGTTCGGCCCACCGGCCGTTGCCGTCCATGATGATCGCCAGATGTTGCGGGACGTTTCCGTTCAAGGAACGGCGAGGAGGTGCAGGCTCTTCAGCGGACGTTCGAGGTGGAACTCCGCGTAGCGACGTAACGCGGAGGTAACCGCCTCGGTCTCTTCCTTGGAAGCGCGTTCGCCGAACTCCGACGCGAGCAACCGCGACAACAATGCGATCCTCTCGACCGGCATCCGCATCGCCGACTCGTCTTCTTCGTAGCAGTCTTCGCAGACGACCCCACCGAGCGATGGGCTGAATCCCCCTAAGCGTCCGCTGTCACCACATCCGGCGCAGAACTTCAACTCGGGGTGGTAACCGCAGATAGACAGCAGCTTCACCAAGAACGCGGGGACGACCGTCCCGCCCTTGTCGTCGGCCAAGGCCTGGAGCCCGCCGACCAGCAGCGCGTAGGTCGAGAACGCGCGCTCGCGATCGGGCGTGATCTTGTCGACGATGTCGGCCAGGGCGGCCGCCGCGGTGAGGCGTGAGTAATCCTTCTTCACCGCATCGAACGACGTCAGGATGTCGGCCGAGGTGATCGTGTCGAGGTCCTTCCGGCCCTTGTAGAGCATCAGGTCGACCCGGGTGAACGGCTCGAGGCGGCCGCCCCACCGACTCTTGGTCTTGCGAACCCCCTTGGCCACGGCCCGGACCTTGCCGTGCGAACGCGTCATCAAGGTGAGGATCCGATCGGCCTCACCCAGCTTGATCGTCTTGAGAACGACGGCTTCGTCCTTATATAGCCCCGGCATCCCCCAAGGGTAGTGGCCGAAGGCCTCTATAGAAGGTATTAAGCGAGCCCGATCCTCAGGTCCCGGATGCTCTTCTGGCCGGCGATCTCGACCTCGTCGAACGTGACCCTCTGGCCGGGGCGCAGGAAACGGAACATGCTGGAGTCGATGACCTCGGGACCGATCTCATAGGTGGTCTCCTGGTCGTCGGCTACGAGGACACCGGTCTTGGTGAGCGAGTCGTAGCTCTTCACTGTGGCTTGCGGCATGTATCAGCTCCGGCTATTCGTACTGGCTACTCGGACCGGGGCCATAGCGGCCCGGCAACGGCCCAGAAGGATAGCGCGCCGAATGCTGCAAGGACCAAGAGGTTCCATCCTTGCGCAGCGGTCATCGATCCTTCGAGACCCGGTCGTAATGCGTTGACGGCATACGTCGACGGCAGCACCACACGGAGCGGCGAGAGCCATCCGGGCAGGCGGTCGGGCGGGAGGATCCCGAGGAACAACACCGACATCATCACGAGGTTCGAATACATCCCGGCGAGCTGCTCGTCCGGGGCGGAGAACCCGATCGCGACCCCGAGCCCGGCCAGTGCAAGAGACCCGAGGACCCAGACGGGGACCGCGGCCCAAAGCGCCGCGAGCGACAGCTCGAACAGCGCGGAACCAAGGGTCAGAACGATGATCGTCCCGGGCAAGGCGAAGACCGCGAACGACAACAGGATCGTTGCGATCAGTGCCGGACGCGACACCGGCAGGGTCGCGTAGTAGTCGAGGCCCCCGTTCTCCTTGAGCGCCGCCACGCGTTGCGCAAGCATCACAAGTGCGGTCATAGCGATCGCGAGCACCGCCGAGCCGGCGACGATCTGGTGGCCGAACTCCGCGACCTGATCCGGCTCCATGATCGCCCGCATCAACACGGCGATACCAAGCGGCATCGCAGAAGAGACGATCAGATACGGACGCCACGACGTACGCAGACGCGCCATCTGCATGCGGAGAAGGACGAAGAACTTCGTCCCCCCCATGGAGCGCGAACTTCTCTTAAGAACTGGCCTATCGGGTGGGGACGTAAGAGAAGTTGGGGTCATAGCAGTCCGGCCTCGGGGTCGTATGCATCTCCTCCAACAGCCAGGTACACGTCCTCGAGGGTCGGACCTTCGATGACCGGCCGCGGGCGCGGCGCCCACGAGGCTTTCAGCTCCGCCGGCGTACCGAGCGCGGCGACCTTTCCCTTGTCGAGGATCGCCACGCGATTCAGGACGTGTTCGGCTTCGGCGACATCGTGGGTCACGAGGATCACGGCGGCACCGGCCCGGGCCCGTGCGGCGATGAGCGCCCAGATCCGCGAGCGCAGCAGCGGATCGATGTCGGCCGTCGGCTCGTCGAGGATCAAGACCGGAAGACGCCCGACCAACGTCATGCCGATCTGGACCAAGCGGCGTTGCCCGCCCGAGAGCTTCCGCAGTTGCCTCTCGCGTAGATCGGCAAGCTCCAAAGCATCGAGGAGCTCGTCGGTCTCTGATCGGGCCGGGCCTTTCCCGCAGCCCCGCAGCATCGCGGTCCATTCGATCGCCTCGCCGACCTTCAGCTCGCCGAGCGTCAAGGCTCCTTGGGGCAGGTAAGCCACCGTCCGGCCGATCCTGCGATCCCGCCCCGGACGTAGCGGTTCACCGAACAATCGGATCTCACCCGACGAGGGCAGGAGCAATCCCACCAGCTGCCGCACGAGGGTGGTCTTGCCGGCTCCGTTGGGACCGAGCAAGCCGAAAGCCTCGCCCGGATGGACCATGAACGAGATGCCGTCGTTCGCGACGACCTCGGGAGACGAATAGCGCTTGTGGAGGTTGCGGACCTCGAACGCGGGTGCGTTCCTCATGACGGGAAGCCCATGCGCTCGAGCGCGTAGGCCCGGCGCTGCCAGTCCTTCTCGACCTTGGCGCGCAGCTCGAGGTAGACCTTGCGGCCGAACAACGCCTCGATCTCCTCGCGTGCCTCGGTCCCTACCGCCTTGATCGTCTCGCCACCTTTGCCGATCACGATGCCCTTCTGGGAGTCCCGCTCGACGAAAACGGTAGCCCGTATCTCCAGTAAGCCGTCGGCCCGCTCCTCGAAATCCTCCGTCACGACCGCGATCGAGTGCGGCAGCTCGTCGAACGTGCGCCGGAGAAGCTTCTCCCGGACGAGCTCGGCCACGAACGCCGGTGGCGGCTGGTCGGTCCGTGTCCCTTCCGGGTAATACATCGGACCTTCCGGGAGCTTTGCGATCAGGGCATCGACGAGCTCGCCAACGCCGTCGCCGGTCCGGGCGGAGACGGGGAAGAACTCCTCGAAGTCACCGAGCCGCGACGCTGCGGCGAGGTTCTTCGCGATCGACGCCGGATTCATGCGGTCGACCTTGTTGACGACGCAGAACTTGGGGGCCGTGACACCTTCGAGATCCCTCGCGATCCGTTCGTCGCCGCGGCCCACGCCGGAGTAACCATCAAGCAAGAACAACACGAGGTCCACGTCGGACCATGCCCCGCGCACGACCTCGTTCAGTCGCTCACCGAGGAGAGTTCGCGGCTTGTGATATCCGGGAGTGTCTACGAGCACGGCCTGGGCCCCCGGACGGTCAAGGATGCCGCGCACCGTCGACCGCGTCGTCTGTGGCTTGTCGGACGTGATCGCGACCTTTCCGCCCATGATCTGGTTGAGCAGCGTTGACTTGCCGACGTTCGGACGTCCCACGACGGCGACGAAGCCCGACCGGAAGGGTTCGGTCACGCCGATTCTTCAGCGTCTTCGGACCGCTCCACGCGCTTGGAGATGACGACCTTCTGGATCCGGCGCCCGGTCACTCGCTCGGTGGTGAAGTCCAGGGAGTCGTAGGTCACGACCTCCCCGGCTATGGGAACGCGTCCGGTGAGGCCGAACACGAGACCACCGACGGTGTCCCACTCGTCGTGGGGAAGCTCGACATCGAGTAGCTCGTTTACCTCGTCGATCGCCATCTTGGCATCGACGCGCATCGTGTTGTCGTCGATCGGTTCGACCAGAGGCTCCTCCTTGTCGAACTCGTCGACGATCTCGCCGACGATCTCTTCGATCAGGTCCTCGATCGTCACGAGCCCGGCGGTCCCGCCGTACTCGTCTACGACGATCGCCATGTGTACGCGTTGGTCCTGCATCTCGCGGAGCAACTCGGAGACCTTCTTCTGCTCGGGGACGAAGGTTGGCGCGCGCCCGAGGGATGACAAGCGCACGTCCTTCTTGCCCTCATGAACCCTCTTGAGCAGGTCCTTCGCATAGAGGACCCCGATGATGTTGTCGGTATCCCCCTCGAATATCGGGACGCGCGAGAAGCCCGCCTCGATGATCTTCTCGAGAGCTTCGTTCATCGTCGCGTCCGCTCGGATCGCAACCATGTCGGGACGCGGCACCATGACCTCTCGCACGACGGTGTCCCCGAACTCGAAGATCGAGTGGATCAACTCGCGCTCTTCCTCCTCGATCTCCTCCTCTTCCTCGGCGACATCCACGAGGTGGCGGATCTCCTCTTCGGAGATGAAGGGGCCCTTCGGCAAGGGCTTACCGGGCAGGAGCACCATGATCCCGTTGCCTATCAGGAGCAGCACGTCCCCCACCGGCCGGAGAACCCGGCCCAGCAACAGGACCGTCGGAGCCATCGACAGCGCAGCACGATCGGTGAACTGGACCGCGAACGTCTTCGGGACGAGCTCCGCGAAGACGAAGATCACGATGGTCATCAGCACCACCGCGATCGCCTCTCCCGCATCGAAGCGGCGCAATGCCAGCGTCGTTGCCAGCACGGTCGCGGTGATGTGGCTCAGCAGGGTCAGCAACAGGATCACGTTCAGGTAGGGGGCCGGGTCCTCGACGATCCTCACCAGCGAGTCTGCTCCGCGCTTCTTCTCCTGCGCGAGGTGCAGGGCTTTGACCCGGCCGACCCTGGCCACGGACGTTTCGGCCATCGCGAGGAAGGCCGCGAAGAACAGCAGCAGGATGATGGCGATGGCGCCGAAGAGATCGCTCATCTATCGACCGCGAAGGTGGCGAGGATCTCGTGCGCACGCTTGTCCATCCGCGCCTTCTCGTCTTCGCGCTGGTGGTCGTAGCCGAGGAGATGAAGCGTTCCGTGGACCACTAGAGCCGCGAGCTCGTTATCGACCGGATGACCCAGCTCGGCGGCGTTCTTCTCCGCGATCGCGGGACAGATCACCACGTCACCCAGCAACAGAGATCCTTCCTCGTCGTCTTCCATCATCGGGAACGCGAGCACGTCGGTGGCGTGGTCATCTCCGGCGAACCGCTTGTTGAGCTTGCGGATGTGGTCCGCCTCGACGAACAACAGCGAGAGCTCGGCCCCCTCGTCCACCTCTTCCTGGGTCAGCGTATGCCGCGCCAGGGACGCCAGCCGGACCTCGTCGAAACCGAGCGCCTGCTCGTTGGCTAAGAAGACGTCCACGTCAGGAGATCCGCATGCTGGCGCTCACTAGGAGGTGGTGGTGCCCTCCGAGTACATCCGGTAGGCCTCCACTATGTCCTGAACGATCTTGTGACGCACGACGTCGCGCGCGTCCAAGTGCGTGAACGTCACGCCCCTGATCTCCTGAAGGATGTCTTCGATCACGATCAATCCACTCCGGGCGCCGCTCGGAAGATCGACCTGCGTAACGTCACCGGTCACGACGGCTTTCGACCCGAACCCGAGACGCGTCAGGAACATCTTCATCTGTTCCGGAGTCGTGTTCTGTGCCTCGTCGAGGATGATGAACGAGTCGTTGAGCGTGCGGCCGCGCATGAACGCGAGCGGCGCGATCTCGACCGTCCCTTGCTCCATGTATCGATGGAACGTGTCGGGCTCGATCATCTCGTAGAGCGCGTCGTACAGCGGTTTCAGGTACGGATCGATCTTCGCCGCGAGGTCACCGGGAAGGAACCCGAGCCGCTCGCCGGCCTCGACGGCCGGGCGCGTGAGCACGATGCGAGAGACTTCCTTCGCCTTCAGCGCCCGGATCGCCATCGCGACGGCGAGATAGGTCTTGCCGCTACCAGCAGGGCCGATCGAGAACACGATCGTGTTGTCCCGGATCGAATCCACGTACTGCTTCTGGCCCAGCGTCTTCGGCCGGATCGGCTTGCCGGCGTGCGTGACGACGAGGGTGTCGCTCAAGACCTCGGAGGGCCGGACCTCGTCCTTCGTCTTGATCAGGTCGATCGACCGCCCCACGGCCTCGGTCGTGAGCGTCAGGCCCTGGTCCATCAGGGCGAGCAGCTCCTCGAACAGGCGGGAGACCCGCTCGGCCTCGTCGGCCTCGCCGGTTATCACTATCTCGTTCCCACGTACCAATATCTTCGTGGAGAACGCCGCTTCGACCAGCTTCAGGAGCTCGTCGCGCGCGCCTACCAGACGAACCATGTCGTGGTGGCCGGGCACGAGGATCTTGACTTGGGTGGTGGTCAGCATAGGTAGAGGCCCATATTTTACCTTCGTCCCGCTTCGGCCCTCCCGGGGAGGTAAAGCGCCCCTGCGGGCGAACCCCGAGGGTAGGAAAAGCCTTTCCGACGAGGAGACAGCCAAGTGCGACGTCTGACCCTCGCTGCATCGATCCTCGTCTGCGCGCTCGCGCTCGGATCGGTCCCATCCCCAGTCGATCACGGCACAGCGCGCGGGATGGCCCCGTCGATCCAAGCCGACGATCTCGACGCGGTCCTCGCACCGGCGCGGACGGCGCCACTGGGTGCCCTCGAGGCCGAGGTCGTCGACTACACCGGCGCCATGATCGTCGACGAGACCTACGCGGTCCTCGATCCGGCCGGAAAGAAGGTCGGAACGCAGAAGTGGCGGGTGGTTGCGGGGACCGGGAACTGCTGCGAGAACTACCTCTCGTCCACCTCGCAGGGCCGGCTGTTTGATTTCGGCGGCGACTACCTGTACTTCTCCGACGACGAAGGTCTGAGCTGGAAGCGCGTCGAACCTGCCGATCCCTTGCCGAACTTCGGCGAAGGCGCGGTCGCTATCGGGCCCGGCGGCGACATCGTCGGCGTCGCGTGGAACCCCTATTACGGGGATCGACTGGTCCCGTTCAAGTACGAGGCCGAGGAAGAGACCTGGTACTACACGACGACGAAGCTGCACACCCCGTTCTTCGACCGCGAATCACTCGTCGTGATCCCGGGTCCTTTCACCTTCGCCGGCGAGCGGTACCCGTACCTCACCGTTCTCAAGGGCGGCTGGCCATCGAAGGACCCGTACTACTTCAGCTTCGACGGGCTCAACTATTTCGTCCCGTCATCCAAGTTCGCCGACCAGATACTCGGAGACGTCGAGTCCGGATGGATGGACTTCAAGGAGACACCGCTCCACGACTGGTTACAGACGAACTTCCAGACGCGCATCACCGCCCTCGGCAAGGGGGTGGCCCTCTCCGGACTCGGCGGATACACGAACGACAACCTGTCGCCTCCGTTCGCGCGCCTCGACGCCGACCTCTCGTGGTCGGCGTTCGAGCCGAAGGGCCGAGCCCTGCCTACCGGGGGGCACATGCTGACCGACTCCGATGGCCGGCTGCATTACGTGTTCTCTGCTCAGAAGGCGTTCGGCTACTGGATGTCCTCGAACGGGGGCCGCGACTGGACCCGAACGAAGATCAAGATGCCGAGGGGGTCACAGGGCTCGCCGGACCTCGACTTCCGCGCCAGCGGGCGCCTCGACGTAACCGTCGTCGCCGCGCACGTCCACAGCAAGGAGGGCACCAGCCAGGACTTCGTTTACCGGTTCGTCACCGGCGGCGACAGGATCAAGCTGCAAAGGATCTACCGGATCGGTGCCGGCGAGCTCGTTACCGGCAGCGGTGTGACCTCCAGCGCTCCCCGGTTCGACTTCTCGACGCTGACGCTGCTGCCGGACGGGCGCGTCGCCGTCTCGTTCATCGACAAGAAGTACACGACCCCAACGCTCGCGATCCAACGCTAGCCCGGAGGCCACGACAAAGGACGGCCGCCGACCACGTGGAAATGCAGGTGGAAGACGCTCTGGCCCGCCTTCGCACCGATGTTCGTGACGACCCGGTAGCCGTCAGCGATCCCCTCCTGCTCGGCGACCTGCGCGATCACCTCGAATACCTCGCCCAGTAAGCCGTCCCGGGCACGGGTCAGCTCGTGGGATGAACCGACGTGTTCCTTCGGGATCACGAGCACGTGGGTCGGCGCGCCGGGATTGATATCGCGGAACGCAAGCGCGCCATCGGTCTCGATCACCTTCTCGGACGGAATCTCACCCGCCACGATCTTGCAGAACAGACAGTCAGACAAGGGTCCCTCCTCTGATCCCGTCGGCCCGCACCTCGTGTCCTTCGACCTGCACGACACGGCCGAGCAGACCTTCTCCTTCGAACCACACCCTCACGTAGTCGTCGGTTTGACCGGAGCAGATCGACACAGAATCGACGACGCGTTCGTCCTCGACGAGGACCTCGAGCGGTCGTCCGAGGTGGGCGGCGAGGAACTCCGCCCGCAAACGGTTACCGAGGTCGATCAAGCGCTTGGACCGATCGCGTTTGACATCGGGGTGGACCGCGTCAGGCATCGCGGCTGCTGGTGTATCAGCGCGGGGTGAGTAACGGAACACGTGAAGCTTCGAGAATTCGATGCGCTCGACGATGTCGAGAGTTGCCTGGAACTGCTCCTCGGTCTCGCCCGGGAACCCGACGATGACATCGGTCGCGAGAGCGAGCCCGGCGAGTGCTTCCTTCGCACGTTCGACCCGGTCGATGTAGTCGGCGATCCGGTACGGGCGGTTCATCGCTTCGAGGACGTCATCGTCGCCGGCCTGAAGGGGGACGTGGAGATACCGGCAGACACGCGATTCGGCGGCGATGTAGTCGATGACCTCGTCGGTCAAGTGCGCCGACAGGATCGACGACAGGCGGAGGCGAAGAATGCCCTCGATCCCGAGCAATCGATCGAACAGACGCAGCAGGTTGCGTTCGCTGCCGCCGTGGTCGAACCGATACTTGCCGAGATGGACCCCGGTCAGCACGAGCTCGCGCGCGCCGGAGTCGACGCGGGCGCGTGCTTCGGCAACGAGATCATCCTCGTCCATCGAACGCAGCGGCCCCCGGGTCGTCGGGATGATGCAGAACGAACACCATTCGTCGCATCCGGTCTGGGCCTTGAGGTTGGCCCTGACCTTCGGTGCCGGCGCGGGCGTTGGGGGGGCCGCGGTCCTGGTGGAGAACCCGAGCTGGAGCAATGGTGCGGTGGACGGTTGCTGGGCGAGGGACTCGGCGAAGGACTCCTTCTCGCTGTTGCCGAGGATCAGATCGACGCCTTCGATCGCCGCGATCTCCTCGGGGTTCGAGACGGCGTAGCAGCCGATCGCCACGACCTTGGCATCTGGATGCTTCTTCACGGCTCGCCGAAGTGCCATGCGAGAGGCCTTGGTCGCCTCTTTCGTCACCGTGCAGGTATTGACGACGACGACATCGGGACTTTCGCCGTCCGGGGTAGACGTCAGGCCGCGACTATTCAGGTCTTCCGCCATCGAATCCGACTCGGCTTGGTTGAGCCGACACCCGAGGGTTGTGAAGCTATACGTAGCCATGGCGGCCGAAACTAACGCTCCCGACCTTCTGTTCGCG
>Ga0299913_10005656_pt1 | contig 10716 bp, 10 predicted proteins | sample RVTome_9_FD_201360 | JGI IMG/M metagenome (GOLD analysis project Ga0299913, IMG submission 201360) | Soil microbial communities from uranium-contaminated site in the Upper Colorado River Basin, Wyoming, United States - RVT155D38 (version 2) ... | reverse complement strand
AGCTCGCCCCGGTCGGCAGTCCCACCGCCTCCAAGGCCTCGCGGTGCATCGCCACCTCGTCGTCGGTGAGCCAGCCGAGGCCCTGTGCGGTGAACGCGGCCGCCACCATCCCCAGCGCCACGGCGTCGCCGTGCCGCAACGAGAAATCGCTCCTCTGCTCGAAGGCGTGACCGAAGGTGTGCCCGTAGTTGAGGATCTTGCGCCGGCCGGCGTCGCGCTCGTCCTCGCCGACCACATCAGCCTTGATCGCGACGCATCGCTCGACGACGTCGATCAAGATGGCCGGGTCCGCGGCAAGCACCTCGTCGACCTCGGAGGTGACCACCCTGGCGAGGTCGGGGTCCGCGATGAACCCGTACTTCAGTACCTCGGCGCAACCGCTGCGCAATTCGTCGACGGGCAGCGTCGCGAGGGTCCGCACGTCGCACAACACCGCGCTCGGCTGATGGATCGTCCCGATCAGGTTCTTCGCCTGCGGCAGGTTGAGCGCGGTCTTGCCTCCGATCGCGGCGTCGACCTGTCCGAGCAGGGTGGTGGGGACGTGGACGACCCGGAGGCCGCGCATGAACGTCGAGGCGACGAACCCACCCGCGTCGGAGACCGCTCCCCCGCCCACGGTCACCAGCGCGTCGTCCCTGTTCGTCTCGGCATCGGCGAGGTTCGCCCAGAGCCTCTCTGCCACCCCGGGTCCCTTGGCGGCCTCTCCGTCGGGCGCGGCCAACAGAGAGGCCGCGCTACCGGCCTCACCCAAGGCGTCGGCGACCTCCTTGGCATAGGGCTCGACCGAGGGTTGATGCAGCACGGTCACCCGCCGCGGCGCGGGGTCGAGAGCCGAGCCCACCTCGCTCAACACCTCTCGTCCCACGAGCACGTCGTAGCTGCCTCCCGGCGTGGCGACGTGAACCCGCCGGTGGCCGGAGCGAGCCTTGGCAACCACCTCTTCCGCGATCACCTCGGGGGTGCGACCATCGACCTGCACGACGAACGACGCCGCGGCGGCATACGAGGCGGCGCGCTCTCGATAGAGAGCCACAGGATCGACGGCCCGCAACATCGGGCGATCGGTCTCGCCTATCCGCCGCATGGCTTCCTCGAAGGACACGTCGAGATGCACGACTGTGTGGGCGCCTAGTTGCGCGCGGACCTCTTCGCTTCCGAGGGCACCGCCGCCCAAGGCGGCAACACCGTCGTCGTCCGACAGGATCTCGCCGATCACCTCGCGTTCGAGCGTGCGGAACATCTGCTCGCCGCGCGTCTCGAAGATCTCGACGACGGGTATCCCGGCACGCGCCACGATCACCTCGTCGGCATCCACGAAGCCCACGCCCAGCTTCTGCGCGACCGCTCGCCCCACGGTCGACTTCCCTGCGCCCATGAAGCCGATCAGGACGATCATCGTTGCGTGCGCTCGGCGATGCGCTCCCTGTAGCGGGCGTGGTTGGCCCTCAGGTCGGCCACCGTGTCGCCGCCGAACATCTCCAGGCAGGCGTCGGCGAGTACCAGGGCGACGACGCTCTCGCCGACGACCCCGGCGGCCGGGACCGCGCAGGTGTCGGTGCGCTCCTGGAAGGCCTCGGCGGGCTCGAGGGTGGCCATGTCTACGGTCTTGAGCCGGCGCTTCAGGGTGGACAGGGGCTTCATCGCGAAGCGGATCCGCAGGGTTCCTCCGATCGTCATGCCGCCTTCGGTGCCTCCGGCCCGATCGGTCGCGCGCCCGAGATCGGGTTCGATCTCGTCGTGAGCCTGCGATCCCGGGAGCCGCGCGATCTGGAACGCGTCCCCGAGCGACACCCCCTTGACGCCCGGTATCGCCACGATCCCCTGCGCCAGGCGACCATCGATCTTGCGGTCCCAGTGCACGTGGGAGCCGAGCCCTTGCGGAACGCCGTGGGCAATCACCTCGACAACGCCCCCTAGTGAATCGCCGTTCTCGGTGGCTGCGTCGATCGCAGCGACCATCCGCGCGCTCGCCTCGGGGTCGAGACAGCGCACCGGGGAGGCATCGATCGCTTCGACGTCGTCGGGGGTAGGCGCGGGCACCTCCCCCTCGATCCCCGCGTCGCCGATCGACAGTACGTGGGACATCACGGTCGTATCGAGCGTCCCAAGGAGACCCTTGGCGACGGTTCCGATCGCCACGCGCGCCGCGGTCTCGCGCGCGCTGGCGCGCTCGAGGATGTCACGCGCGTCGGCCGCGTCGTACTTCAGCATGCCGACGAGATCTGCGTGCCCGGGCCGCGGGCGTGTGAGTGCGCGGCCGCCGGGTTGCTCCTCCTGGGACATGACGTGTTCCCACTTCGACCACTCGGTGTTCTCGATCAGGATCGCCAGGGGGCTACCGAGGGTCTTGCCACCGCGGACGCCGCTGAGGAAGCGGATCTCGTCCTTCTCGATCTTCATCCGGGGGCCGCGTCCGTAACCGTGGCGGCGCCGTGCGAGCTCGTCCGAGATCTGCTTGAGGGAGACCTCGAGCCCGCCCGGCAAGCCCTCGAGGATCGCGACGAGCGCGGGGCCGTGCGATTCGCCTGCGGTTAGGTATCGGAGTCTGGTCATGGCGCCATCCTCGCGCCCGAGGGTCTGCTTACTTGAAGATCTCTTCACCCTCGCAGAGGGTGAACTGGTCGTCCCCGAACAGGATCGAGGCGCAATCGTCTGCGACCGAGAGCAGTTGGAAGCGCTCGAAGAAGGACTCCCCCACCGCCACCGAGACCGACTGCCCGTCGATCGCGATGACGGCCGAGCGACCCTCGACCTTGACCACCTTTACCGTGTAGTGCAGACCCGAGTCATCCGACCCACCTTCGAACGTCGCCGTGACGCCGCCCTCAGGAGCGGCCGGCACGCCGTCACCCGAGACCGCGGCCGAGCGAGCGACGAGCGGCTCGAATGGGTCTTTAGAGGCGAAGACGTCGTACGTCTCGACGTAACGACCTGCGCTGCGGGTTGCTCCCTCCTCCTCCGCGTCCTCTTCGCTCTGGGACTCGGCCGCCCTACCCGCGACGTCCGCCACGCGCTTTGGCGTGGGGCGATCGGTACCGCCTGCGACCACCCACACCAGGCCAAGTCCGATGGTTGCCAGGAGGACGGTCGCGAGGAAGAACTTCGGACCGGAACCCATCCGGTTCCCCGTCATCAAGCCGTCGGGCTGGGCGAGGGCTCCGGTTCAGGCACGGCCGGTGGCTCGAAGAAGACACGAACCGTCGAGGACAGGATTACATCCACTGCACCTGTCTCCAACTCGGTCCCCGACAAGGTCAGGTTGTCGATCCGCGCGGCCCGATCGAGGTTGTGCAACCGGCGGATGAAGTCCTGGATCGAGAAGTACCCACCGCCGGCGCCGATCTGCATCCTGATCTCGCCCAGGGCGGTTCCCTCGGGCGGTGGTTTCGGTTGCTCGGGGCTGATCTGCACGAAATCGACACCGGCAGAGTTGGCCGCGTCCTGCACCAAGAAGATGAAGTTCGGGATGGCGTCGTCGTTGGGGATCAACTCGCGGATCCGAGCGAGTTCCGCCTCAAGCTCGGGAGCATTCGCCTGAAGTTCCTCCAGACGAGCCAGCTCGGCCTCGAGCGTCGTTGTTCGCGCCTCTTCCGTCTCGACCTGCTCGCGGACATCGGCGAGCTCGTCCTGGCGTGGGCGAACGAAGAGGAAGAAGAACGCGACCGCAACGACGAGCGACAGCACGATCGCAAGGATCATCCGTGCGCGGGGGCTCATTCGTCGATCTCCTCACCTTGGAAGCGCCCGCTCGCGGCCCGCTCGCTCAATTCCAGCGTGTTGTCGAACGAGATGAACGGGGTGATGATCCCGAGCAGCGGATCGCGGGACGCCGTCGCGTTGTTGAGATACACCGCGAAGAACTCCCGCACACCTTCGAGTCGAAGCATCCAGGTGGCAACGCCCCTCATAGAGAGCGAACTGCCCGAGAAGGTGATACGGCCGAAGGGCTCCTTGGGATCGATGCGTATGGCGGCCGACTCAGTGCCGACCGGCGAAGCACCTTCCGTCGCTCCCGCCGAGGCCGTGAAGTTCGTCAGCCACACCTCGCCTGGAACCACCATGGCGATCTCGGTGAGGATGGCGGGCCAGTCGATGTCGCCTGCGAAGACCGTTTGCAGAGCGGTGCGCTTCTCCTGCACCTCGGCATCGAGCTCTGCGAAGCGCTGGAGTGCGTCGATCTCAGCCTGCAGACTCGCGTTCGTCGCTTGCACCGCTGCGAGCTCGTCTTCCGCGTCGCTGATCTGCAGGCCTAGCCAGAACCACCAGCCGAGCAACAGACAAACGACGACGAGACCTGCAACGATGACCAACGCGAGATTGCGCCTCTGACGGCGTCGCTCTTCGTAGACAGACGGCAGGAGGTCGATCCGGCGCATCATCAGCGCAGCCCCCCCATGGCCAGTCCGATAGCGGTCGCCGAGACGGGTTCGACCTGGGCGACCTGGTCGTCGGTGAGTCCAGACTTGTTAGATCCGAGCTGGGCGATCGGGGTTCCGACCGACACCTGGGTCTTCAGGGTCTGCTCGAGCTTCTCGCGCAGTCCGGGTGTCAAGGAGCCTCCCCCGGTCAGGACCACGGAGGCCACGGGCTCGCTGTCCTCCTGGGAGAGGTAGTAGTCGAGTGAACCGCGGATCTCGTCGACAAGGTTGGCCACCTGACGCTCGAGCACGGTCCTCTCTTCAGGAGTACCGCCGCCGCCGGCCAGGTCCATCTTCAGAGCCTCGGCTTGGTCGTAGGAGGTCGAGGTCGACTCCGCGAGAGCGTTCGTCGCATCGTCGCCACCCACTAGGAGGATGCGAACGAACCTCGGCTCGCCGTTCTGGTGGATGATGATGTTGGTTACGGATCCCCCCACGTCGATGATGGCCTCGGACCCGGCCATACCTGTCTCGCCGCGGGCGGCGGCGCTCACCGCGCGCGCTACCGCGAACGGGACCAGGTCCACCCCTGCCGGATCGACACCACCGCTGGAGGCGGTCTCGACGAACGACTGCACCATGTCGGTAGCGGCTGCAACGAGCAAGACGCGCATCATGTGTTCCTGAGACTCGGTGGTGTAGTCGTCGACCACGATGAAATCGAGCTGTGCGTCGTCCACCGACATCGGGATGAACTCGGCGACCTGGAACTTCAGCGAGGAGCGGAACTCCTTCTCCTCCAGGTAAGGGAGGTCGATCTGGCGGACCACCACTCGCTGGTTGGAGATGCCGATGACGGCCTTCTTGCCACGGACCTTCGCCCGCTTCCAGAGCTGTGAGATGGCCTCCGAAACGGGGCCGGGATCTCTGATCTCCCCGTCGACGACCGCGCCCTGAGGAAGGGCGACCTGGCCGAAGGCGTTGAGGGTGTAGCCGCCCTTTCCTCCGGATACCTGCGCGACCCGCACGGCGCTCGCGCCGATGTCCAGTCCTATCGCGGTGGCAGCCACTAGATAGAGCCTCCGACGTTGACCGACCGTTGGGTCAGGTAGCTCTCGACGTCGCTGCGACGGATCCGGTAGTTCTTCCCGACACGGATGGCGGCGAGTTGACCTGCCTTGATCAGGCGGTAGACGGTCATGTTCGAGACCCGCATGAGGGTGGCCACCTCACCGACGGTGAGGAGAGGCTCCCCGAACCCCCTCTGCGCCACGCCTCCACCTTTCCTCCAGCACGCCGCGAAGCGTTCCGATTCAACTGTTCTTGACAGAACACGTCAAGCATCTACGTCGGGCACACGAGGCGACAGCTTTAGAATCACACCCCAGTGATTCCAACAAGCACCAGCCTCCCGTTGCAAACGGCGTCAGGATACGGCCTGACACCCCCTCGGTCTAGTTAATCCCCGGAACTACGTAGGACCGCCCATATCAGGCGGCCCTACGTCACGATCGTCCCTTTCGTCCCTAGCGGTCGAGCTCCCGCCACCCTTCTGCGGTCACGACGATGAAGGGAACGGTCAGGTTTCCTAGAGAGCAGTGGTCCATGAGGAACTCCGAACTCCCCCGGAACAGGAGCTCCTCGGCGATGATGCTGCCGTGGACGAGAGCGCCACCCCCGACGTCAACCAGTCCCTCTTCTGCCACCACGACGCCTGCCAGCTGCTGGTTGGCAGCGAGCTCGAGCCCACCGAACTTGACGATCACCACCACCGACTTCGAAACATCGGGGTCGACGTCACAGGTGCCGAGGGTGGCGTTGACCTTGATCTGAGGAAGGGTCGACGGCAACCCGGCGCTGACGGGGAAATCCCCATAGATCACGTAGTTGTCCGGCAGGCCGGACAGATCGGCGTTCGAGAAGGTTCCACAGTTGGTGCAGAGGACCGTGCCGCGTTTCGTACATCTCATCTTGCCGGCCACGATCTCGCAGTAGATCCCGTCGGACTGCGCAGCATCCTTCAGGGCGTTGTAATCATCCTCGGTCAGCTGGGGTTGCGGCGCGAGGCTCTGGGCCTGGCTGGCGGTGAACAGCGAGGTCGGCGCCTTACCTACATCGGGGTCGGCGCAGTCCCACGCGTCATCGATCGGACCACCGTTCCTGCTGCCGTCCCACGCCGCGGTCTTGGTGGTGCTGTTCGCGGTGCAGTTCAGATCCTCCTGACCGACCGTACCGGTTCCCGGACTGACGTGTGCGGTCTTCGGGTTCCCCGAGTTGCATGTGCTCGCCGCATTGCACGTGATGTCCCCGCCGGCGTGAACCGCGGCGGGCATGGCATCGTCGGGGTTACAGGTGGAGGGTTCCCGCGTATCGCATACCGTCGTAACGCCGTTGTCGTAGAAGTCGTCCTGACTCAGCCAGACGTCGTAGCCCTCCGTCTGGAATTGATCGCGGCCGCTGACATCCCCAGGCGTGATCAGACTGATGTTCTCGAACAGACCGTTCCCGTTCCCGTTAACGCTCACCTTGCTATAGGCGAAGATCCCGATGGGAAGGCCCCCTGCCACGACCCGGATGATCTGCTCGACCTGGCGGTTCGCCTCGCCTGTGGTCCCGGACGACAGGATCGCCAACCGCTGTTCCTCGAAGGGCAACGGGATATTGCCCGTCGGACATTCAATGGGCCTCATCTCGACGTGGAACTCGCCTCCCTCGACCTCACCCTCGAGCTCGGCCAGGCTGGCACCCCCGGGGCAGCCGGATTCCATCAGGTGGCTCCATTCCCACGTGACGGCTCCGATCGCCTGCATCATGCGATCTACCCCGGCCTCGGCGATGGCGAGCGCGCGCGTGGCCTGACGATCGTCCCCGCCCGCCTGGAACTCCTGGATCGTTACGAAGGTGGCGGTCGAGGCGACAACGGTCATCACCGATCCAACGAGCAGGACCACCACCATCGCGACACCGCGCTCACCGGCTCTCTTCGGACGAAGCCACTTCATCGCTATCTCCTGTTCCTAAGCTGCGCTTGAGCTACGAATTCTTGGGTCGAATCTCCGACCTCGACGTTGAAGACGAAATCGATGTTCGTGAGGAAGTCGTGTTCGGGCCCATCGCAAGAGCCGTTGCCGTTCCCAACCGCCAGAACCCCATGACTGGCTGCCTCGTCGATCTCGAGACAGGACGTCACGCCGTCATCGTCCCAGTCGTACTCGAGGAGATTGCTCGAGTACGAGAAGAGGTCCTGACCGGGGACCTCTACGACTCCGGCGATCAGCGTCTCTCCGTTCAGCGTGATAACGCCGGACCCGGCCATGAACCTGTAGGTAAGGTCCTCGTAATCCCCTGTGGCATTCGGGTTCTCGAAGAGACCATCCGGGGGATCGTCGAAATCCGTTCGCACGCGGAATTCGTCGCTCAACGACAGTTGTAGGTCCTGGGCTTCGCGCGCGTCGCGAACCATCCTGTTGAAGCCGGCGCGCGCCTCCTCGGAGATACGGGTAACCCGCTCGGCCGTATCGGATCCTTGGACGGACGAGAACATGACCGTGTAGAAGCCTGCGGACGCGACCGAGAACAGCAGGACCGCGACGAGCAGCTCGATGAGCGTGAAACCGGCTTGGTCGTTGGGACGGGTCATCGGAGGTCCGTTGCCTTACACGTGAACGCACCGACGGATAGAGCGATGGAAGAGGGACCGTCCGTAGTGAGAGGCTGGCTCAACAAGGTGAAGGTGGAATCCATGTCCACGTTCACGGCGCGCCCCAACGCTCGCACCTCTTCGTTGGCGCCGGCGAGGCTCGCCCACTCCGACAGGTAGCCCTCGTGCGTCTTCGTCTCGAGCCGTGGCTCGGTGAAGTTCGAGTCCCCGTCGACGTCGTTCACATCGGGCTCGGGCTCGGTGAAGTCCAAGTCCCCGTCGACGTCGTTCACATCGGCCACCTCGTACTCCTTCGTCACCGGGAAGAGGTAGATGTCCTCGGGAGCCCTCCCCTGCTGCTCGGGGCTGAGGCCGCCTTCGTCCGGCTCCTCATAAACCATGACGCCGGTGTCGTTGAGAGTGTCATGGAGGTTCCGCAGGGCCAGGAGGCCGGCCGAATCCTCGAGCGCGATCGTCTGGTATCCGCCCTCGGTGAGGCCGTCGTTAGGAAGCTCCTCCTGCCAGTAGCTCAGGGTGGCCGAGTAGCTGCCACCGGAGTTCGCCAGCGCACCGGCCTCGTCGTCGGCCAGGGCCGAACACGTGATGGAGGCCGAGTAGTCGCTTATCTGAAGAACCGCTTGTTCGGTGCCTTCCGCGGCCGGGATGAAATCGACGGGGAAGAGCCGCAGGTTGCCGAACTCCGCCGTCGCCATCGTGGTCACGTGGCGAGGCGAGGCATCTTCCGCAGTCGACGTTCCCTCGGTGAATACCGAAAGATCAGTTGCCCCGGAGGGCCGCAACCAAGCAACGCTCTCGGGCTCGGTGAGGGTCCCGGGTGCGAACAACCGGAGCGGATTGTCCGAAACGTCAACCTGTCCGTTCATCCAGAGGAGCCCCAGCGGAGAAGCAACCGTGTCGTTCATCAACGTCGTCCCGCGGGCCTGGGGAAGGTCCACGGCGACGCCGGCATCGACGTCGATCACCTCGGAGGTGTCGAAGCCGGCGACCTGGGCGTTCCCGAGATCGAGGAGCGAAACCGAGGCAGCGGCGCCCGGCGGACTCGAAAGTCCGGTGACGTCGGGAGGGGCGGCGGCGACGATCGAGGCGCCGACCTCGTCGTCGCCCGCGACGTCGGGAAGCGCGGTGTCGGTGATGAATGCGCGCGCGCCCCGAGCCGAATGCTCCGCTGACGCCACGGATCCCACCTCGATCCTCGTGTTCGACGTACCGGCAGTTGCCCTCAACTCGCTCGTCTGTCCGCCAACATTGAACGACGTGCTGAGCTGGATAAGGTGATCGACCTCGACCTCGGCATCGATGCGAGGCCCGCCGAAGTTCCGATCGCTTATCAAGCTCGTAACGGTGAACGATCTTTCCGTTCCACCTCGGTCGAAGGTTGCCGTGATCGACATCCTCAGGATCTCGGAGGGGGGATTGTCGGAGCATCCCGCGCAGGGTGCCTCGGGCCCGCTCGCCGCTCCCTGCCAGAAGTACGTGTTCGCGACGTCCACCTTCTGGTAACGCTCGAGGTCGCCCTCGTCCACGGCGTCACAGGTGGCCGTGACCGCGGCATCACATTTCTCCACGAACTCTGCAACGAAAGTCACTTCGTATCCCGTCGGCAGCCGCACGCTCCCGCAGGCCGGTGTGGTGTCCGGGTCGGTCGTCGGCGTACAGGTCGTCGTGAAGGTGTCGTCTGCGGCGAAGAACCCCGCGCCGAATCCACGAGGGAAATACAGGTCGAGCACGTCGACCCTCTGCGCGTCCCCGCCCTCCGAGATCTGGCGATGGAAGGGAAGGCCACGGACGCGCTCCATCGCCTCGGAGGCGATGTTCTTGCTCACCGTGTATGACCGGCTGAGCTCGGACCCTCGCAAGGAAGTCAGGATCAGCGGAACCAGACCCACCGTTACCAGCGAGAACACGAAGATCGATACGAGGACCTCGATGAGCGAGAAACCCTCGGAACGAGCGCGCAGAACCCTGTTGAAAGCGATCATCACGGGCACGACCCTGTCGTCTCTTCGACCCGACCGGTGATGTCACCGACGCAGATCTGGGCCGTGCGATCGAGGATGGGTTGTTCGATCACGATGTTTCCTCTCGTAGCAGACCCCCGGGCGAAGAAGAAGACGACGTCATCGGCCTCTGGGGTGAGCCCCAGACACTGGTCGGTCGCCGCCGGATACTCGGCGAAGACCGCACTCCTGACCCGGACGCTGGCGTCGAACTCCAGATTTCGATCGAACCCCGTTTCGCTGATCAACTCACACGTGTCGTCGATGATGTGATATTCGACCAGCTGCCAGCTGGACGAACCATCCGTAAACCTGGCTCCATAGACCAAGGGATTGGAAGCAGCCCCGACCCTCTGCTGGAGCCGCCGCAGCTGCGTCACGACCTCGTCGGCCCCTCCCTCGAGGGAGCGCACGAACCAGAAATGACGTATCGCGAACGCGCCGAGAGTGACCAGGACGGCCGTAAGGGTCATCACGGTCAGCAGTTCGATCAGGCTGAAGCCCGATTCTCGCCTCATATCCTCCTCTTGTGGTTCCCGCTCGCGGAGCCATCCGCGCCTCCTGGCTCTCCATCGGCCCTGGGAAGCGCAATCTTGACCAGCATAGGGAGGCGGCGGCCATAGATGAAGCACCCTCGTGAGGCCTCTCATGAGCACGATCCCGGCTTCGGTACTCCGTCATCACTGTCGTAGATGAGGAC